>WNEN01000002.1_pt1 | contig 98010 bp, 89 predicted proteins | sample 5399951 | NCBI WGS metagenome assembly WNEN01 (sample SAMN13153327, study PRJNA577476) | soil metagenome | isolation source: 20 cm grassland meadow soil 5 days after 1st rain plot 2 | place: USA:California | collected 2015-09-21
ACCGAGCAGGCGCCGAATCTGCGAGACAAGTCCCCGACATGCCCCGACGATCTGTCCGCGTGCGTCATGCGCTCGCTCGAGAAAGAGCCCGAGGCGCGCTGGCCGACGGCCGACGCGCTGCGCCGTGCCCTCGAATCGCGCAGCGCGCCACCGTACCGGCCGTCGCGCCGCACGAGTGGCGGCGGTGTCGGTCTCCGAGCTGCGGCCGACACGCGACTCGGCGCACCGCCCGCGCGGATGTCGGGTGGCGGACGACCCGAGCGTCGCCGCGCATCGCGACCGGCACCGCGAAAAGATCCGAAGAGCGAGCTCACGCCGAGCGGCGAATCGCGCATGGTCGCGAAATTCCGGGACGGCTTCGTTTCCTGGGCCTCCGTCTGCGGTGGCCTGATGTTCATCGATGCGCTGATGGGTGGCGGACTGGGGTGGTCGCTGTTCCCGACGGCGATCTGGGGCGGTTTCGGCCTGCTGCCGCAATACATGAAGCTGTGGCAGAACGGCTACTCGTGGCGTGATGTCCTGAACCGGCCCGCGGCACCCGATGCGCACGGTGCGGTGCTCGGTCCGCGGCGCGACCTGCCGGCGCCCCGGGCCGACGAGTTCGGCCGTCACGTTGACACGATTCGCATGGCCCGGAACGATCGCGACGCGATCCTCAAGATCATGGAGCGCGTGCCGACGTCGGAGCAGAAGCTGCTGCCTGACGTCGTGCTGACGGTGGACGGTCTACTGAAGCGCGCCGAGGACCTCGCCCGGATGCTGCACGGGATGAGCGCGGACGTGGACGAGGGCGCACTCGCCCGCATCGAGGTGCGGCTTGAGGCGGTGAAGCTTCATGAAGAGGGAACGGAGCGCGAGCGGCAGCTCAATCTGCTGGAGCGCCAGCGGCAGGCGCTGAGCGATCTGCTCGTGCGCCGCAAACGGGTGGAGGAACAGATCGAATCGTGCGTGCTGGCGATGCAGAACGTTCGGTTCGACTTGCTGCGGTTACGCTCGGCGGGTGTTGCGGCAGTACTCAGCGATCTGACGAACGCGACGCAACAGGCACGCGCGCTGTCGCGGGATGTCGATCACGCCATTGCCGCCGCGGGCGAGATCCGGGACGTGCTCAGTGCCTCCCCGGCCCCTGCGTCGCCCCCGCCCCCGCCGCAGCCCCCCGCGTCCCCGGTGCCCCCCGCCCCCGGCCAGCGCCCCCGGTCCGCGCGCTAGAGTCCTGCGCGATCCAGCATTCACGAACGAGAGCCGGTCCGTTGTCCCGTCGCAGCGCGAAGTCCAGGAGCTCGACGAAGCTCGCCGCTGCCGCCTCGCAGTGTCCCGCCCGAAGCGCCGCAACGGCTGCCAGCTCGCGGTAGCGCGCCGAGCCCGGTCGCCGGTCGGCGGCGTAACTCAGTAAGCTGTCCGCCATTTGTGGCGGTGCATCCAGCGCAATCTGGCCGAGCGCCTGCGTGAGGAATTCACCGGGGAAGGGGTGGCGGAACGTGCCGCGCGCGGACTCCAGCGCGCTGCGCGCCTGCGACACGGCTTCCTCCCATCGCGACCCGCGGACCGCGAGCAAGGACATGGCCGCTCGGATCTGCCCGGTATCGGCGCCTCCGGCGAGCGCTTCTCGCAGCGCCATCGCCGCCAGCGGTTTGCTCCTCGCTGCCGCGAGCAGGCCGCGCAGCTGGAGCGCGTCCGCGTTGCCACCTCGTCTCATGACCGTGGCCAATACAGAATCGGCCTGGACCGTGTCTCCCATCGCCAGACGAATGCCGGCGCTGCGCACGGCCCACTCCGTCACGTCGGGTTGCGCACGCCGCGCCGAATCCAGATAGGGCAGCATGTCGGTATCGCTGCGCCGGGCACCGAGGATACGTAGTCTCGCGTACGGCGAGGTGCCGGCGTCGCCCTCGCCCAGCTGGATCAGCGAATCGAACACCGCGTACGTGGAGCCGCGTGGATCGAGAAAGCGGCGCGCCGCCACGAACTCGAGCCGTGGCCGGTTGTCGTCATGGGTGAAGGTCGCGCGGGCGATTAGTCGCACCACGCCCGAATCGCCCAACAGCAGTCTGCCGAAGTAGTCGTCCGGCGCATCGAGGCTCAGCCATTCCCGGCTCAGCTCGTGCATCGGACCGCCGGCGCTCAGCAACTCATTCAGCCAGCGGCGGTCGTAGGCGAGCGGCCGTGGGGACGCGAGCACGAGGAGATCGGCCGTGCCGCCGAACCACACGTTCACGTACGGAAAGACCGTCCGCAGACTCCGCACGATGCCGGCGACGACGGGCAATGGAAGCTGATAGAGCTGAATCCACTGGCAAAAGACGCCGCTATCGGCCAGTCTGCTTCGCGCGATGGTGAAGAACTCCGGCGTGTACAGCGTTGCGATCCCGGCGACCCAGGGATTCGACGGCTCGGACACGATCACGTCGTAGCGGGTGTGATCGAGCTGCAGTGCGCTGCGCGCGTCGTCGAGCGCAACGCGAACACCGGGTCGAGCGAGGACAGACTCATTCACGCCCGTGAACAAGGAATCCATCGCGATGACCGCGGGCTCGATCTCGACGATCTTCAACTGCTGCATGCCGGGCGTCAGCGCCAAGACGTGAGCGGTCGCACCGGTGCCATAACCAATGACGAGCGCGGATGATGCATGCGGCCGCGCCACGACCGGGGCCAGGCCGAGCATGACCTGAGTATCCATGTCGCCGCGATCGGATCCGTCGACCTTCCCATTCACGCGCAGCGACCGCCCCGTCTCACCTTCCCAAACGCTGACAGTCGCGTTGCGGCCTTCCCGAAAGGCCAGCTGGCGCACACCGCGGTGTGCCAGAAACCGTTCGCGCGCGGCCCGATCCATCGGCTGGCGCGCGTAGATCGTCGGTCCCAAGTCGATCAGCCGGGTGCTCCAGCCGGGAGCGGCGGCCGCCGCGAGCAATGCGAGCGTTCCAAATCCTCCAGCGATGAGCACGCGTGGCCGAATGCGCCGCTCGTCTGCCGAGCCTTCGGCGATGCCCCGCGAGGCGAGCACGGCAAGGGCCAGCGCCGCAACGCCGTTGATGATCAATCCGAAACGCAGCGTCGCCTGCGTTCCAAATGCCGCGACGAGCACAAATCCGGTGAGCACGGCTCCCAGGATGCTGCCGATCGTATTCAGTGCGTACGCGCCGCCGACGTCGGAACCGCGGGCGGCATCACGGCGCGCGGTGAGATCGGTGAGCAGTGGGAACGTCATCCCCATCCCGACCGCCGGGATGAGCACCACGGCGCCGACGGCGACACCCATCAACAGCAGCCGCGAGGCGGCGCTCATGCCATCGACCTGGAAGACGGAGATGATATACGACGGTAAAAAGCCAAAGAACGCGAACAGCAGTGCGGCCCCGACTCCCGTAATGCCCTGAGCGAGTCCCGCGGTCGCCGCCGTGTCGATGCGAGGCTCGCTCCGGCGACCCACGATCATGCTGCCCAGACCAATGCCCAGGAGAAAGACGAGCAGGATCAACGTAAACGCGTACGTCGATCCTCCCACGATCATGATGAGGACGCGGGTCCAGGCGATCTCGTCGAGCAGCGAGGCGAAGGCGGTGATGCCCAGCAGAGCAAGAGCGACGTAGTGGAGGCGATCGAAGGTTGGTGGAGCGTGCTGGAGGTTCTGCTGAGATGCTTCCTGCCGGGAACCAAGTCGAATAGCCGCGACGCCGATCGCGAGGTTCAGCGCGGCTGTGGCCCAGAGTGACGCGCGCACGCCGACAAACTCGATCAAGAAGAAACCGGCGAGCGCGGTGCCCGTCATCGCGCCGAGCGTGTTCAGTCCGTAGAGGCGTCCGAGCGACGGCTTGAGTAGCTCGCGGTTTTCACCGGTGAGCGCGCGGGTCAGAATGGGCAGCGTGCCGCCCATCAGCGTGGTCGGGATCAGGAGCACCAGCGCAGCGAGGCCAAAGCGCAGCGCGACACTGGCGCCGCCGCCCAACGCCAGCGCCCCGGCGGTCCCGAGGTAGATCCGATGCATGAGGCCGAGCACGAAGGGCGAGAGAATCCCAAAGATCCCGATCGCGATCTCGAGCTTGCCGTACAACTCGGCGGGCCGTGCCGAGCGATCGGCGCGGCGACCGAACAGCCACGCACCCAGCCCCAGCCCGCCCATGTACGCGGCAACGACGGTGGCAACTGATTGAATTGTGGAGCCGAACGACTGATACAGGACGCGGACCCAGAGCAGCTCATAAATCAGGCCGGTCGCACCTGACAGAAAAAACAAAACTCCATATGTGCGGCTCGGCTTAAAACGCATGCAGCTCGCGCATTGCCCGCGCGAGATCCTCCACCTGGGGCAGGATGTAATCTTCGAGGTCGGGTGCATACGCCACGAACGTGTCGGTGGAGGCGACGCGCTTGACGGGCGCGTCGAGCCACGGGAAGCACTGATCGGCGATCCGCGCGGCGATCTCCGCACCGTAGCCCCATGACCGGGCGTCTTCGTACGCGATGATCACCTTGTTCGTCTTCCGCACCGACGTCTCGATCGTCGCCCAATCAACCGGGGACAGCGAGCGCAGGTCGATGATCTCGACGCTGACGCCGTCCTTCTCCTCGACTTCCTTGGCGGCGACGAGTGCGCGCTGCACCACCGCGCCGTAGGTAACGACGGTGACCCCGCTTCCTTCCCGCACGACCTTGGCCTTGCCGAACGGGATCATGAAGTTGGGACCGGGATTGGGCGCTTTGTTGTAGGTCTGGCGGTAGAGGTGCTTGTGTTCGAGGAAGAGGACCGGGTCGTCGCAACGAATCGCGGTACGAAGCAGCCCGTTCGCGTCGAGCGCGGTCGCCGGGCAAATGACGCGCAGGCCAGGAACGGACGTGAACACCACGGCGCCGGTTTGCGAATGGTAGACCGAGCCGCCCTTGAGATAGCCGCCGTACGTAACGCGAACCACGACGGGCGCGCTGAACGCATTGCTCGAGCGCCACCGCATCGTGGCCAGCTCGTTCCGGAGCTGGTGATAGGCCGGCCAGATGTAATCGAAGAACTGGATCTCGACGACCGGTTTCAGGCCGCGCGTCGCCAGCCCGATCGCCCGGCCTACGATGTTGGCTTCGGCGAGCGGAGAATTGTAGACGCGGTCGCTTCCGAATTGGCGCTGCAAGCCCCACGTCACCTTGAAGACGCCGCCCTTGCCCTTCACTTCCTTCAGATACTGATCTCGGCTCACGTCGGCGACGTCTTCGCCGAACACCACGATGCGCGGATCTCGGCCCATCTCGTCCTTCATGCAGGCGTTGAGCAGATCCACCATCGTCGTGGGCTCGCCGGTGAAATGCGGATCGTCTTCCGTATCGAACTGCTCCGACGACGGATCGACGTCAGGCGAATAGACCCACTGCATCGCTGTTTCAGGCTTGGGCTGCGGCGAGACCAGCGCCATGTCGGCCGCGACCTGGATATCCTCGTCCACTTGCGCTTTTATGGCCTCGAGCTCGGCCTCGGTAGCGACGCCCTCCTCGATCAACCGTTTGGGGAAGGTCGTCACCGGGTCACGCTTGGCCTCTTCCTCGCGCTCGCGTGACGGCTTGTAGAGGACTTCATCGTCGGACAGGGAGTGCGAGTACGGCCGCGTGACGTGCGCGTGCACGAGCGCCGGCCCTTTCCGCTGCCGGCACCATTCGGCGGCGCGCGTCAATGCGGCATACGACACGACAGGGTCGCACCCGTCCACTTCCTCGACGAGGAGGTTTGGGAAATTCGAGACCAGCTTCGACACCGATCCGCCGGCCGTCTGCACTTCGATCGGCACCGAGATCGCGTATTTGTTGTCTTCGATGAGAAACAAGACCGGGAGCTTGAGATTGCTGGCGCTGTTCAGGGCTTCCCACCACTCGCCTTCGCTGGTCGTGCCGTCGCCGGCCGAGCAGTAGACGATCTCATCGCCGTGAATCGGCTTGTCCTTGAGATCGGCGATCCGATGGTAGCGCAGCCATGCCTCCGCGCAGCCGACGGCCTGGAGAAACTGGGTTCCCGTCGGGCTCGACTGGCTGACGATGTTGAGCTCCTTGTGTCCCCAGTGCGACGGCATCTGGCGTCCACCCGAACTTGGATCGTCCGCCGCGCCGACCGCGGCGAGGAACATTTCCGTCGGGGTCATGCCGAGGGTGAGGCAGAGCGCGCGATCGCGATAATAGGGATAGAACCAGTCGTACGCGGGGCGGAGGGCTTTGCCGGCGGCGACGAGCACGCCTTCATGACCGGCGCCCGAAATCTGGAAATAGATCTTGTTCTGGCGCTTGAGCTGGATCTCGCGGTCGTCGATGCGGCGCGAGGTCAGCATCAGCCGGTACATGTCGAGCAGATCGGCCTTGGCCAGCGTCGCGGGCGCCTTGGCCGGTCGTGCGCGCGAGGCGGAGGTCGAGGGAGAGCGTGTCGCCATTATAGCTGCAAAATAGCCTGGATTTTCAGCAAGTCACGGTTTGCTATACACCACCTTGCCTCCGACGATCGTGTACCGCGGTTTGATCGTGCCGAGCGATTCCGGCGGCACGGCAAAGGGATCGTGGTCGAGGACCACGACATCGGCAAGCCGGCCCGGCGCCAGCGTGCCCCACTTCTGCTCGTTGAACGTCGCCCAGGCGTTCCCAGAGGTGTAGGCGCGGAGCGCTTCTCCCACGCTGATCTTCTGCTCCGGCACCCAGCCGCCCGGATTCTTGTCGTCGAGCGTCCGGCGCGTGACGGCGGCGTAGACGCCCATCATCGGATTGAGCGAAGCGACGGTCCAATCCGAGCCAAACGCGAGCGGTGCATCCGTATCGAGCAACGTGCGGAACGCGTACGTGGTCTTGATGCGCTCGGGTCCGATGCGTTGCTCGACCCAGCGGCCATCGTCGATCGCGTGGTAGGGCTGCATCGAGGCGACGACGCGCCGCTGCCCGAAGAGCGGGATTTCCTGCGGCCGGAGATGCTGCGCGTGTTCCACGCGGAAGCGCCGGTCGCGCGCGCCATGGGCATGCGTGACGCTGTCGTAGATCGCGAGAATGATCGCGTTGGCGCGATCGCCGATGGCGTGCACGGCGATCTGCAGCCCCGCCGAGTCGGCCGCGCCGACCCAGGCACGCATCTGCGATTCGGGCTGCCGCATCAGTCCGCGGTAGCCGGCCGAGTCGGAGAACGGCTCGAAGAAGTACGCCGTGCGTGAGCCGGCCGAGCCATCCATGTAGCCTTTGACGCCGTTGATGCGCACCCAATCATCTCCGGCTCCGCGGCCAACACTGTCGGCGACCGCTTTCCAGCCATCGATGGGGAGATACAGGAAGACGCGCGCGGTCATGCGGCCCGCGCGCTGCATGCGCTTGTACGCGGCGAGATTGGCCCACGATGCCGACATGTTCGACGTGGCCGTGACCCCGAGCGACGCCGCGTACGCGAGCGCGCGCGCGACCGCCGAATCCTCCTGCTCCGCCGTCGGCGCGGGGATGACCGCGTCGATCACATCTTCCGCGTTGTCCTTGAAGATTCCGATGGGCGCACCGTGCGTGTCACGCGGGATTTCGCCACCGACGGGATCGCGGGTCTCGCGCGTCACTTTGCCCGCGCGCATCGCGGCGGCATTCGCGAGTGACATGTGGCCGTCGACCCGGCTGAGGAACACGGGATTATTCGGAGTGACCGAATCGATCCACTCGTGATGCGGCAGCGGTGCGCCGCGCCACAGCGTGTGGTCCCAGTCGCCGCCCAGCATCCATTCGCCGGGCTTCATTTTGGCCGCGTACTCCTTGATGCGCCGTACGAATTCCTGCGGCGTGGCGGCATGGCGGAGATCGATCGAGGCGAGCTGGAAACCGCCGTCGACGAAATGGGTATGCCCGTCCGCGAAGCCCGGCATGATCAAGCCGCCCCGGGCCTGAATCACCCGCGTCTTCGATCCGACGTAGCGCGCGATCTGCGCCGAATCGCCGACGGCCAGGATCTTGCCGCGGCGGATCGCGACCGCACCGGGCTGCCCGCGGCCGGTCGAGAGCCCGGTCCAGAGTGGGCCACCCTGGATGACGATGTCGGCGTTGGATCCACACGCGCTGAGCAGTGCCAGCAGGGCGACGCACGACGCACGACGCACGAGATTGCTCCTAGCGAAGTTTGGTGATGCGGCGAAGGGTATCGAGGGCGGCGATGGGGCTGGTTCCCGTCTCCTGCTTCGGAGCCGGAGGCGGCCGCAAGCCGTCACGAATATCGAGCAGCACCTCGAGCAACAGTTGCTCGCGTTGGTACGCCGCGTCGAGGTCGGCCATGCGACGATCGTCGCCGGCCTTCTTGGCGCGATCGTATGCTTCGCGATAGACGGCGTCGAGATTATCGAGAATCTGCTGGCGTGGTCTCACCGCAGCAAAACTATCAACGCGTCGGACTGTCGGACAGTAACGTGCCGGCAGCGGGAGAGCCTATCAGTCGTGTGGACCACCCTCCAGCGCCCGAATGAGCGCTCGACAAAACTGTGGCAAGTCGGCCGGCGTCCGAGAGGATATCAGGTTGCCGTCGACAACCACGGGGCTGTCTTCCCAGAGCACCCCGGCATTCTCCATGTCGTCCTTGATGGCGCGGACGCTGGTCGCGCGCTTGCCTTTGACGATTCTTGCGGAAATGGGTACCCATCCCGCGTGGCAGATGAAAGCCACCGGCTTGCCCGCCTGATATATCTCACGCGTCAATTGCAACACCTTTTCGAAGCGACGAAGCTGGTCGGGAGCAAAGCCACCCGGGATCACGAGTCCGTCGTAATCGGATGAGGAAAGATCGGTCACCTGTGTGTCTACCGTGACGGGATATCCTCGCTTGCCGTTGTAGGTCTTTTCACCAATTCCCGCGACGACGGTCCGTGCACCTTCTTCCTCCAGCCTGATTTTCGGATACCAGAGTTCGAGATCCTCATAAAGAGGACCCGCAAAAAAGAGAACCGTCTTTCCTTGTAATGACATGTGAGCCTCCCAAAGCTCCGACCGTCAGACGGTCAAAGGCCGCAAGACGAGCCCGCTCGGCACCTTCGGAATGAAGTAGGTGGATTTCGGCGGCATCACGTCGCCCGCGTCCGCTACCGCAAATACCTGCTCCACCTTCGTCGGATTGAGCAGTACCGCGACCGCGGCTCCGCCGTGCCGCACCATGTCGAGCGCGTCCTTGGCATTCGGCACGTATCGGACAATGGGCGTCGAGGTCCCGGCCGCGAGGACTTCCTTGACCACGAGCGACTCGACGCGCGCGACGTCGAGGTCGCGCACGGCCTGGCTTTGAACGAGGCTCGGCAGCCGATCGGGCAAGGCCCCGGGCTTGAGCTGCAGCACCAGCGTCCGGCCGCGATCCGCCACGATACATGCGGTGCGCTCGCGCCCCAGCGTAGCGAGCGTTGCTGCCGGATCCCGGCCCCCTGCGAGTGGCTGGATATCGAACCATTCGCGCCAACGGGGCAAGAGCCGCTCGAGATCACGATCGGGCCCAAAGATCACCCGGTGCGTGGGCAGCACGGCGAGACCAGAATCCCGCGCCGACACGATCAACGCGAGCACGCGATCGGCGGCGGGATTCTCGAGCGCGTACGCGCTCGCCGTTTCGTAGCGGTGATGGCCGTCCGCGATGTACAGCGGAGACGGGGGGAGCGGGAAGCGCGATGGGTCGCGCACGATCCACAGACGAATGCCGACCCCATTCAGCTCGGCCAGCGCGTCGGGTTTTGCGTCGGACGCCCGGGCAAGAGCGTTGGCCAGCGTGCGATCGGCGTCAGGCGCGAGCAGAAAGATGGACTCGATGTTTGTCCGCGTCGCCTGCATCAACGCCAGGCGATCGGCTTTGGGGCCGGCATGCGTGTGTTCATGGGGTCGAATCCGGCGCGGCTCGTACCCTTCCGCCGCCACCGCCGCGAATACGCCGCGGCGCGTGAGTCGCTCACCCGTGGGCAGCGTGAAATCCTGCGCCAGGACGTACAAGACCGGACGCGGATCGCGCGCCAGCACGGCGCGCGCGCGCCACGTGCTCAACAGCTGCGCAGCGACGCGGTACCGCTCCTCCTCCGGTCTCCCGGGCGGAGCTTCCGGCAGCATCACGTGGACGATATTGTCCGGATCGAGTGCCGCGTATCGCGCGCGCTCCGCCGGATCGATCACGTCGTACGGCGGTGCGATCAAGACGCTGAGCCGATCTACCGCGGCGTACCGCTCACCCTGGAAGGGCGCGACGAGGTCAGCCATGAGCTTTCGCGAGGCGCAAGCAGCCGTCGATCAGTGGGTCGGACAGTTCGAGCAGGGCTACTTTCCGCCGCTCGTGAACGTGGCGCGGCTCGCGGAGGAAGTGGGAGAGTTGGCCCGCGAAGTCAATCACCAGTTCGGTCCCAAAAAAAAGAAAGCCGAGGAGCCGCCCGGCTCGATGTCGATGGAGCTGGCCGATATCCTGTTCGTCGTAATCTGCATGGCGAATTCGCAGCAGATCGACCTCGACGAGGCCTTCGGACAAATGATGGCCAAGGTCACCTCCCGCGACGCCGACCGCTGGACCAGGAAGGCTCGCTGACCTCTTCATAGATCCGCTCGTACGACCACAGGCGATCGGGATCGATGGCGCCGGGAGCCGCGGCCCGTACGGCGCATCCAGGCTCTGTCAGGTGGCGGCAGTTGTCGAAGCGACATTGATCGAGATAGGGCCGGAATTCTGGAAAGCATCCGCCCAGCTCGTTGGGATCGATCCCCCATGCGCCCACTTCGCGCAGACCAGGAGTGTCCACGACGTAACCGACCCCCGCCACCGGCACGAGCTCCGCGGCCGTCGTGGTGTGCTTGCCGGTGCGCCACTTCTCGCTGATCGCGCCGACGCGCAGCTTGAGGCCCGGTTCGAGTGCGTTGAGCAGGCTCGACTTGCCGGCGCCGGAGGCGCCAGTGAACACCGAGTGCCGGCCGCGCAACAGGTCCCGGAGCGCCGGAAGCCCTTCGTCCGCCTTCACCGAAGTCGGCAGCACCTGATATTCGGCCGGACCGAAGCGCCGGCGCAGCGTCTCGGCGACTCCCGGATCGAGCTCATGCTTGTTCACCACGATCGCAGCGGGCAGGCCGTTCGCCTCTGCGATGACCAGGATCCGGTCCATCATCCGCGGATTGGCCTCGGGATCCTTGGCCGACGTGACGACAATGACCTGATCGACGTTCGCGGCGACCGGCTGCGCGCGGCGTTGTCCCGATCCCGCCTGGCGCCGCGCAAGCACCGACCGACGCGGCTTGATGCTCACAATCGTCGGTCCGTCGAGCACCACGACGTCTCCCGGAACGACGCGATCGGTGTCCTGGTACTTGAGCTTGCCGCGCAGCGAGACCGTGATCTCACCGTCATCGGTGTGGACGCGGTAGCCTCCGGCCGTGCGCGCGAGTACCACGCCGCTGGTCGCGCTCACGTTCGCGCTCGCGCGACGCATTGGTCGAGATGCGCCTTCACTTGCTCGAGCGTGAGCGCCAGAACGGGCGCCAGCGCCTCGGCAGGGGTGGATCCAAAGGCGAGATAGTCGGTTTCAAGATGTCCTACCGGCGAGCTGTCACCCCAGCGCACGAACAGCAGCGCGGCGCCGTAGCGGCCGTGCCCGTTGCCGGTTGTATCGTCGGCAAACGTGTCGACGGAGTATGCCTGGCCGTCGGCCGCACCGAACGCCGGCGGACGTCCATGCGCCTCCTGGTAGCCACCCAACGTCGTGTCGTCCATCAGCGACGCCGGTGCACGGACTCTTTGAGGATGTTCGTCGTAATGAACGCGATGTTTGCGGGGCGCTCCGCCAGACGGCGCATGAGGTACGGATACCAATGCGTCCCGAATGGGACATAGACGCGCATGTTGTAGCCTTCGCGGCGCAGCCGGTACTGGAGATCGCGCCGCACACCGTACAACATCTGGAACTCGTACCGCGCGTTGGAAACTGTCTTCTGTTTGGTGAACGCGTTCGCGTGATCGATGATGTCCACGTCATGTGTCGCTATGCCGGGATAGTTGCCGCGCTCGAGCAGCCGCTCCATGCATTTGATGTAATTGGCGTCGACGTCGCGCTTATCCGGGAAGGCGACGTCCTCCGGTTCCTTGTACGCACCTTTGCAGAGCCGCACACGGGCGCCGAGCTGGATCATGTCGTCCACGTCCGTCGCGGTGCGCCGGAGGTAGGATTGCAGCACGACGCCGACCGCGTTGCCGAATTCCGGATAGAAGACGTCCTTGAACAGCTGGAGCGTCCTGGCGGTATAGCTCGACTGCTCCATGTCGATGCGCACGAACGACTGATGTTGCTTTGCCCTGCCGATGACGGCGCGCATGTTGTCGATGCACAGCTTCTCGTCGATGTCGAGCCCCATCTGCGTAAGCTTGACGGAGACATTGGCGTTGGCTTGGGCGGCGTGAATGCGGTCGAGCAGATCGAGATAGGTGCGACAGGCGCGCCGGGCTTCCTCGACATGCAGGACGGATTCCCCGAGGAGATCGAGCGACGCCGACAGGTTGCTACCGTTCAGGTCGCGAACGGTGGTGATCGCCTCGTCGAGCGTTTCGCCGGCGACGAACCGCGAGGCCAGCTTGCGGGCGAGCCGGTTCTTCCGCACGAAGCCAAAGATTCCCGGCTGTTCGCTCAACCACAGGAACGCGGCGCGCAGCATCAGGCGTAGAATTTCGTCCCATCGTGGGCCTGCTCCCGCAGCAGGTCCGCCGGCGCAAACCGCGCGCCGTGCCGCTCGGCCAGGCGCTCGAGATCGGTCACGATCCGCTCCGCACCCAGATCGTCCGCGTAGCGCAGCGGTCCGCCGCGAAACGGCGGGAAGCCGAATCCGAAGATGGCGCCGATGTCACCGTCGCGCGGGTTGTGCACGACGCCCTCTCCGACCGCACGCGCCGCTTCGTTGACCATGGGGAGCACGAGGCGCTGCAGGATTTCGGCGGGCCTCGGGCCGCCGTTGGGATGGACGCCGAGCAGTTCGTAGACGCTCGGGTCCACGCCACGCTTCTTGCCGCCCTTATAGATGTAGAAGCCGCGTCCCGACTTACGGCCCAAACGGCCGGCTTTCACGAGGGCGGCGACGCCTGCACCGTTCGAGGGCGGTATGATGTGATCGCCGTAGGCTTCCTGCATCACTCCCGCGACTTTCACCGCCACATCCAAGCCGACCTCATCGAGCAACGTCACCGGCCCCACGGGAAAGCCGAAACGGACCGCGAGGCTGTCGATCTCCTCGATCGATGCGCCTTCGGCCAGGAGATGGCCGATTTCGTTGCCGTATGGCGCCAGAATCCGGTTCACCCAGAAGCCGGGGCTGTCGCGCACCACGATGACGGTCTTCCCCATGCGGCGCCCGAACGCGACCGCCGTGCTGACCGTCTGCGGCTCGGTGCGCGCGCCGGGAATCACCTCGAGCAACGGCATCTTGGCAACTGGCGAGAAAAAGTGCATCCCGATCACGCGTTCGGGTGCCTGCGCGGCCTCGGCGATACGCGTGATCGGAATGGTCGAGGTGTTGGAGGCGAACACGCCATCGGATGGCAACACCGGCTCGATCTCGCGCAGCACCTGCTGCTTCACGCCAAGATCTTCGAACACGGCCTCGATCGTCAGCTCGGCGCGTCCGAAGCCCGCGTAATTGTCGCCACCTGAGAGCAGCGCCACGAGCCGAGCGTATTCGTATTTGGTGATGCGCCGGCGCTTCAGGCGATCATCGAGAATCGCACGCGCGGCGAGGATTCCCTGCGCGACGCGCGCGACATCGGCGTCCTTCATGCGCACGTCCACTTCCGCCTGCACGACTGCCGTGCCCGCGATCCCCGAGCCCATAAAACCCGATCCAACGATGCCGAGACGTTGCACGCGGACGGGCGGGGGCGCGTTGGCGACGCCGGGGTCCTTCTTGAGTTGATTGGTCGCGAAAAAGATCTGAACGAGCTTGCGCGAGACGTCGGTCACCGCGAGCTGGCCGAACAGCTGCGCCTCGCGCTTCAGTCCCTCGTCGATTCCGTGCTTCAGCCCGTATTCGACCGCCTCGAGCGCGGCGAGCGGCGCGGGAAAGTGTCCGCCAGTCCGTTCGAGGACCTGCTTGCGCGCCGTTCGAAAGACGATGCGGCGGCCGAGCGGATTGCCGTCGAGCAAAAAGCCGATGAAGCCACCGGGCCGTTTGCGCTTGGGCCGCCACCCGCCTGCCATCCGCTTGGCGGCGGCGATCGTCACCTCGCGCAGAATCGGCTGCGGAACGAGCTCATCCACCATCCCGAGCCGGAACGCCTTCGCCGCGCGCTCACTCTTGCCGGCGAGGATCATGTCCAGGGCCGCGCGCGCGCCTACGAGCCGGGGGAGACGCTGGCAGCCACCAGCTCCCGGCAAGATGCCGAGTTGAACTTCCGGCAATCCGATCTGGGTCTTGGGGTGATCGGTGGCCACCCGGTAGTGGCACGCGAGCGCAAACTCGAACCCGCCGCCCAGGCACGCGCCGTGGATGCCGACCGCGATCGGTTTTGAAAAGCGCGCGACGCGATCGAGCATTTCCTGCCCGCCCGCTGACAGCCGCTCGGCCTCGGCCGCCGACTCGAGCTGCACGAACTCCTCGATGTCGGCGCCGGCGATGAAGTTTTCCGGTTTACCCGAGAAGAACGCGACCGTCTGCACGCGAGAGTCATCCGCGAGCGCCGCAAAGCAGGCGAGGAATTCATCCTTCACCGCCCGCGAGATGACGTTGACCGGCTGGCCTGTGAGATCGAGCACAACCACCGCGACGCCTTCCTGCACGTCCCACGTGACGGCGGGAGCGACGCGGCTCGAAGGCGGCGCGATCGTGGCCACTAGCGGCGCTCCAGTACCATGGCAAAGCCCATCCCGCCCTGCGCGCAGACGGAGATGAGGCCGAACTGCACATCGCGCCGTCGCATTTCATTCGAGAGCGTCGTGACGAGCCGGCCGCCGGTCGCGCCGAATGGATGACCAATCGCGATCGAGCCGCCCATCACGTTGATGATGTCCTCATTGATCTCCCAGCCCTTGGCCGCGAACCCCTGCAGATTCGAGAGCACCTGCGATGCGAAGGCCTCGTGAATCTCGATCAAGCCCAGGTCCTTCCATTGAATACCCGCGCGCTCGAGCGCGGTGGGCACGGCAAAGATCGGCGCTTGCAGCAGCTGCCAGCCGGGATCGACGGCCGCGACGGCATAGGAGCGGATGTATGTGAGTGGCTCGTAGCCCAGCGCGCGCGCTTTTTCGTCGCTCATCAGCAGGACCGCCGACGCTCCGTCGGTGAGCGGCGACGCATTCGCCGCCGTGACGCTGCCGTAGCGGCGGTCGAAGACCGGCTTGAGCTTCGCCATCTGTTCGAGGGAAGTGTCGGCCCGGATGCCATTGTCCTGCAGCACGAGCGCCTGGCCGGGACGGCTCGGCAGCCACGGCGCGATCTCCGCCGTCAAGCGTCCATCCGCCGTTCCTTTGGCCGCCAGCGTGTGGCTGCGCAGCGCCCAGCGATCCTGATCCGCGCGTGAGATGTGGTTCTCCTTCGCCATCTTTTCCGCCGACTGGCCCATCGATTCGCCGGTGGACGGCTCGGCGATGGCCGGAGCGACGGGCACGAGGTCCTTGGGACGAATCTTGGCGAAGGTCGCGATTCGGGCGACGAGCGATTTGGCCTTACTGGCCGCCACGAGAATGTCGGCCAGCCGGCGGGATGCGAGGATGGGAATATCGGACAGCGCCTCCGCGCCGCCCGCAACGATCACGTTGGCGTTGCCCAGGGCGATCTGGTCGTGTCCGGCGGAGATGGCCTGATTGGCGGACGCGCAGGCGCGGTTGAGGGAATACGCGGGGATTTCTCTGGGGAATTGCGGCAGCAGACTCACTTCACGGCCGATATTCGGAACCAGAGCGGATGGCACGACCTGGCCGAAGATGACTTCATCGACTTCGGTCCCATCCAGGTTGGTCCGCTCGAGCAGCTCGCGCGCGGCATAGCGCGCGAGATCGACGGCGCGCGCGTCTTTCAGCACTGTGCCCGCTTTTGCAAATGGCGTTCGGACGCCGGCGATTACCGCGACGCGACGGCCGTTGGGACTCGGCATTAGATTCTTTCCCCTCTTCCGGGATTCGAAACCTACCACCTGCCCCAAGTGGAGGGGAGTTGGAGCAAGCGCGTGCCGCGGCCCTGGCGAGCATGGCCGAGACCGTCGTGGATGTGCTGATCATCGGCGGCGGGATTACCGGGGCGGGCATCGCGCGTGATGCGGCGCTGCGCGGCTACCGTACGGCGCTCATCGACAAGGCCGACTTCGGCGCGGGCACGTCCTCGCATTCGTCGCGGCTGATCCACGGCGGCATCCGCTATCTCGAGCAGTACGCGTTTCATCTGGTGTTCGAAGCCAGCCGCGAGCGGCGCGTGCTCCTCAGGATCGCGCCGCATCTCGTGCGCCCGCTGCCGTTCCTGTTTCCGGTCTATCGCGGCGCCCGCGTGCCCGCGTGGAAGCTTCGGGCCGGGATGTGGCTGTACGACTTGCTCTCCGCATTCCGCAACGTGCATTGGCATCGGTGGCTGCGCGCCAAGAACGTGCGCCGCGTCGAGCCCGGCCTGCGCGATCGCGGGCTCGTTGGGGCGGCGCTGTACTATGACGCGCAGACCGACGACGCGCGTCTCGTCATCGCGACGGTGCGGAGCGCCGTGCGCGCCGGCGCGCTCGCCGCGAACTACGTCGAGATGACGGCACTGCTCAAACCGGATGGACGCGTCCGTGGCGCGGCGGTGCGCGATGTGTTGACCGGCGAGACGGCGAACATTCGCGCGCACGTCGTCGTGAACGCGACGGGCCCCTGGTCGGATCGGGTGCGCCGTCTCGACGATCCGAAGGCTGCGCCGATCATGCGTCCCACCAAAGGCGCGCATGTCATCGTGCCGCGCAAGCGACTGGCCAACGAGCATGCCGTCACCTTGTTTTCACCTGTTGACGGCCGCGTGATGTTCGCGTTGCCCTGGGGCGACCTCTCGTACATCGGCACCACCGATACGGATGCCGACGCGTCGCCTGATGGGCTGCGCGTCACCGCGGCCGATGTGACCTACCTGCTGCGCTCCGCGAATGCCGCTTTCCCCGATGCTCACCTCGCTCAGAGCGACGTCCTGTCTGCGTGGGCCGGGCTTCGTCCGCTGCTGCGCGAGGACGACCGAAATCCGTCGCAGGTGACGCGCGAGCATCGCGTGCTGGAAAGTCCGCAGGGTCTGATTTCAATCGTGGGAGGAAAACTCACGACGTACCGGGTGATGGCACGCGATGTGGTGGACCGCGTGGCCGCACGGCTACACGAGCTGGACGGTCGGCCGCGCGCAAAGCGACCACCCACCGACCGTCAGCCGCTGCCCGGCGGCGAAGCCGCCGAGCTCGATGTACTCGTCGAGTCTGCGCGCGCGCGCGGCGCCGCGGAAGCGACGGCGCGGCATCTCGTCGCGAATTACGGGAGCGAGGCTGCGGCGGTGCTCAATCTGGTGGACCGCGAACGCCGGCTGGGTGAGTCGCTGATGCCGGGTCGCCCGGAGATCTGGGCCGAAGTGGTGTACGCCGTCGAGCGCGAGATGGCGGTGCGGGTGCAAGACGTGTTGATCCGCCGGCTCCATCTCTTTTACGAGGTCGCCGATCACGGACAATCCGTCGTCCCGCGGGTCACCGCCCTGATGAAGCAGCGCCTCGGCTGGGACGACGCCCGGGAGGCCGAGGAGCTGCGCGACTACTTTCAGCTGGTCGAGCGAGGGCGGATTACGGCTTGACCTTCACGTGCGGATGCACGTGCACGTTGACTTCCTCGTCGTCGTCATCGATCTGCCGCAGCGCCCAGGTTGCCGCGCGCCGGACCGAAGGAATCTCATCGCGCTGCGCCGCGGTGAGCCCTTCGCGCGCCCGCGGGCTCTCGATCTCGCCCAAGGCCCAGGCGGCGGTCGTCCGAACGTCTTCGTCGCTGTCCTTCAGCGCGCCCAGCAGCGGTTCAACCCCGGAGGCGTTCTCGATCTCTCCCAGCGCCCATGCCGCCATAATGCGGACGTCGACATCTTTGTCTTTCACGGCGACCGACAATGCCGGCACCGCGCCGACATCCTCGATCTCACCCATCGCCCAGATCGCGGTCTTGCGCACGTCCGTCACGGGATCGCGCAGCAACGTTTCGAGCGGCGTGATCGCCTCCGCGCTTTCGATTTCGCCCAGGGCCCAGGCTGCTTGCTGACGGACGCGCGCGTCGCGGTCTTTCGTCGCGGTGACGAGCACGGCAACACCGGAGGCATTCTCGATTTCACCCAGAGCCCACACGGCTGAGAGCCGCACGTCCACAGACTCGTCCTTGAGCGCGGCGCTCAACGCCTGGATGGCCCGGGCGTCTTCGATCTCTCCAAGCGCCCACGCCGCGCTGCGGCGCACTTCGGGTGTCCGATCGCTCAACGCCCTGGTCAAAGGATCGATCGCCGCTTTCTCCTCGAGCTCGCCGAGCGCCCAGGCTGCGGTCATCCGTACCGTGGGGCTATCGTCCTTGCCGAGCGCATCGCTCAGCGGTCCGAACGCGCGCGCGTCCTCGAGCTCACCCAGGCCGAGTGCGCCGGTCTCCCGAAGGTCGGCGCGCGTCTCGCGCAGCAAACCGATGAACAGATTGTAGCTCTCGCTGCCGCCGTGATTGCCGAGCACGCGCGCGGCGATGTTGCGCACGCAGCGGTTGTCGTCGCGAATGAAGGCGCGGTAGGCGCGCATCACGCTCGGGTCCGTGGGTCTCTTGCTCTCGTGCATGTTGATCGGCACGCCGATCCCCCCGCCGCCGGGCATCGGCATGGGCGTGGGCATCGGTTGAGGCATCGGCATCACGGGGTCGCTGGAGTTGTAACCCCACCAGCCGCCGTAGTTGGTCAACGCCTGGCCCGCCAACGCGCAAACGGTGGAGTCACTGGCTTTGAGCTGGGTCAACACCCGCGTCACCGTCGCAGAGTCGAGCGCAGGTCGATCTTGAGCAACCAGCAGGAGAGCGGCAAAGAGCGGCGTGAGCATGCGATTCCCGGGTGAGAGGATACGCTCGTTTGGATAGGGCGAGCCGTGCAAAGGTTGCCGGGTCCCGAAATGCCGGTATTATCTGGCCCAGTGCGCTCCCGATGTTCAGCCGTCCTGCTCGGTTTCGCCTCCATTGTTGGCTGCTCTCGGACCGCTTCACCGCGGGCGACTGCCGCCTCGGATTCGGTCATCCCGGCGGGTCGGTACGGCGATGTGGTGCGGCGGGGGCGCGCGCTGCTCACGGCAACGCGGGACAGTCTGCCCACCCACGTCGGCAACAGCCTGCGATGCACGAGCTGTCATCTCGACGAGGGTCGTCGCGAGACAGGGACGTGGGTGGGGGCGTTCGCGCACTATCCCCAGTACCGCGGGCGCAGTGGAACGGTTGAGACGATCGAGTACCGCGTGAACGACTGCTTTCGCCGCAGCATGAACGGCACGGCACTGGATCCCGCGGGCGCCGACATGCGGGACATCGTCGCCTACCTCGCGTTTTTGTCGCGAGGGATTGCCGTGTCACCGGCCGCCCCCGCGAACACTCGGCTGCAGAAGTGGGCGGCGTTCACGGCGGACACGGCGGATGGTGCGCGCGTCTTCTCGGGCGTCTGCGCCAAGTGTCACGGCACCGGAGGCGAGGGAACCAAAGTCGCGCCGCCCGTCTGGGGAGCGCAGTCGTACAACATCGGCGCCGGTATGTCGCGGGTGCGCACCCTCGCCGAGTTCATCAGTCGCAACATGCCGTTCGACGCGCCGGGCACGCTGAGCGACAGTCAGGCATTCCATGTCGCGGCGTACGTCGACGCACATCCCCGGCCGGATTTTCCGGGGAAAGAGAACGATTGGCCGCAGGGTGATCCACCACCGGATGTCGCGTATCCCACGCGAGCACACCACTAGGAGGCAGCATGTATAGACGTGGATTTCTCGGTCGTCTGGCCGCCACGGCGGCCGCCGGAGTCGCGGGGCTGACGCCGCTTCGACTGGAAGCGCAGCCGCGCCGGCCGCCGGTCAGCGGCGCCGATCCGTCCTTCGAGACCTGGCTGAATCGCATCAATGGGAAGCACAAGATGCTCTTCGACGCGCCTGAGCCGAACAGCGGCATGCCCGTCGTCTGGCCGCGTGTTTGGCTCAACGGCAACAACGAAAACTACGCGACCAAGGATGCCGACAACTCGGCCGTCATCGTGCTCCGCCATGCGGCGATTCCGCTGGCGATGCAGGATGCGCTGTGGGCGAAGTACAAACTGGGCGAGGTGTTCAACATCAAGGCCGGCGACGCCCCCGCAACGAGCAATATCTACGCGAAGCCGCTGCCGCTGCCGCTGCCCGGTACCGGCACCGAAGCGTTGCTCGCGAGTGGTGCGCAGATCGGTTGCTGTAACGTCGCGCTCACCGTGTACAGCGGCATGGTCGCGCAGAAGATGGGCATGGATGCCGCCGCGGTGAAAGCGGAATGGGTCGCAGGGTTGATTCCGGGCGTGCAGGTCGTGCCGTCGGGTGTGTTGGCGGTGGCACGGGCTCAGGAAAAAGGCTGCGCGTACTGCTTCGCCGGGTGATGTGATCGTGCGTCGTGCGTCGTGCGTCGTCGTCTCGGTGTACGACGCACGACGGACGACGCACGTGATTTATTTCCATCCTCTCAGACTCCTCACAAAATCGTGCAGCACGAGAAATTTCTCGTACACCCTGACACCTTTGCGCTTGCGTCCAAATTCGCTGAATAGCTCTCGCAGTCTGCCGCGTCGCGCCACGTAAAACCGGAACGTCTCCGCAAAGTCTTCCTGCGGGTGCGTCGCCGCGTACGCACTGACGTAGTCGGTCAGCGTGGTCGCGATGCGGCGCCGCTCGAAATCCACCCAGTGCTCGTCCGCAACGCGGTACGCCTTCCGCACCTCGCCGAATGCGCGACGGAACCGCCCTGTGCGCGTCCAGGACCAGTGATGATAGAGGAATGAATGGCCGAGCTCGTGCAGGAGCAGGCCCGTCAACATGTTCCAAGAGATCTCGTCGCGACGGCGCTTGCCCGTCACGTAGCGGCGGTCCAGCTCGATCACCTTGGGCGCGCGCGGCGCGACGCCGGACACACCCGGCCGGAGCGCGACGCGGTAATGCCAATCCCGGATTCGGGAAACGATCAGCAGCCGCCGCGCGCGCCGCAGGGCCCGGGGAATCAGATCCCGTCCCGTGGCGTCTTCGCCGCACCAGGGACATGTCGCCATCCAGTCGTCGACGCCACGATCGCAATGCGGGCAAACGTTCTCGAAATCGTCGTAGCGCCAGCTCTGCGTGCGGCCGCACCACGGACAGAACCGCATCGGGTACATCACGCCGCCACCGCAGCCCCAGTCGCAGCGCGCGTGGAACTTGAATCCCTTCGGCGCCTTGAGCGGCTCCTCGCTCGAATCGTCGTCCTGGATGTTGCGGCCGCACCACGGACAAAACGACGACGCGTCCGACACGATCCAGCCGCAGTACGCGCACTCCGCACCGGTCTCGCGCAGCGTGTCCTTCCACTCCAGCCGGCGGCTGCAGCTCGGGCAGTAGCTCCAGAAAGGCTCGAGCTCCGTGTGGCAGCGCGGGCAGCGCAGCTCGGGGGTGGGGACCTCGCGCTTGCTCACCGGGCCATCGCCTCGTCGACGATGCGCTGGATGAAGGCGTTGTACTTGAGGCCCGACTTCTCCGCGGCCTCCGCCAGTTCGTGCTCGGCCGCGATGAACGGATTGGGATTCACTTCGAGCACGTAGACTTCGTCGTCGTGCGCCAGGCGCACGTCTACGCGGCCGTAATCCTGCAGCCACAGCGCGTGGAACGCCGTGCTGCAGATCTCACCGATCCGCGCCGTCAAAGCCTCGGACACGCCCTTGGCGAACACGTTCTTGATCTTCTTTTTCTTGCGGTAGTCCTCGTCCCACTTCGCCTTGTACGTCGCGATCCTGTGCTCCGCCGTTTCCGGCTCGCCAAACGTCATCTCGGTGAGCGGCAAGACCTGCAGCTTGTCGTTGCCGATCAGGCCGACGTAGACCTCTCGGCCCTCGACGAGCTCCTCCACGATCGCGGCCTGGTGGTACTTCGTGTGAATGAACTCGACGCGCTGCCACAGCGAAGGATCATCTTCGACGACCGACGCCTGAGCGATGCCGATCGAGGCATCTTCGAGCATCGGCTTCACGATCAGCGGAAACCGCAGCTCCGAGGGGCGAACCAGCTTATCGCCTTCGTGGAACTCCGCGAAGGCGGGAACGCGGATGCCGTGATAGGCGAGGATCTTCTTGGTGAGCGACTTGTTGCGTGCAACGAGCAGCGCGGTGGGCGAGGACCCGGTGTAGCGGTAGCCGTAGATGTCGAGCAGCGCCGCAATCGCGTACTCGTGGCGGGCATTCTTGCGAAAGCCCTCGCACCCATTGAACACGAGCTTGGGCTCGAAGTCGGCCAGCTTCTTGAGCAGCGGCGTGACGTCGTCGCCAATGCCGATCATCGATACGTCGTGCCCGCCCGCCAGCAGCGCGCGCGCGACGTCGTACTCGGCCTCCTCGACTTTCTGCTCCACCTCGCGCTTGAAGGCGGCATCATCCCACTCGGGATTCGGCGAGTCGAAGATCACGGCGATTCTCATGACGGCTCAGCGACTTCCGCCGCCGGACAGGTGGACTTCGAGCGAGCTCACCCGGCGCATGTCCCGCCGGACCGTGGTCAGCCCGATCAGGATGATCACTCCGCCCAGCACCCCGACCGCGGGCAGCAGCAGCATTGCGCCGCGCAGACTCCCCGTCCGGTCCGAGAGGTAGCCGATCAGCACCGGCGCGAGCGCGTCGCCGGCCAGATGCGAGAATAGGACGAAGGCGCCGAGCACGGACGCCTGCACCGCGGGAGGCACCACGTCCAGAATGACCGCCGCGAGCGGGCCATTGTACCAGGTATAGAAGAAATACGTCGCGAAAATGAGCGGCGCGAACCAGCGGAGATCGTCAACGAGCAGGAGCTCCACGCAGATCGGCGCGCCGATCACGAATCCCGCGCCCGAGGCGAGCACGCGTCCTCCGGGCCAGTGCTGGTGCAGGCGATCGGCCAACCGGCCCCCCGCGAGCGCGCCCAGCATTCCGCCGGCGAGCGCCCAGACCCCGAACTGCGCGCCGACGTCGGCGACCGTCAGGCCGTGGACGCGCTGCATGAACGCCGCTGCCCAGGCGATCAGGCCATTCACCGCAAAGGTGACCATCGCGCCTCCCAGGAACACCCAGATCAGTGTCGGAGTGCGCAGGACGAGGATGGCGGCGTGCTGGAAGTCGTCGAACGCGCCGGCCGCGACCGCGCCGGCCTCTGTCGTGCGTTTCACGGCAAGCGGGACGAGTCGCCAGACCGTCCAGGCGATCCCGACGGTCACGCCGACGCTGAACAACGCGGTACCGATCTGCGAGGGAATACGCTCGAACAGCGAAAGAAAACCGGTGAGCAACGCGCCGATCCCTGCGCAAATCGCAAGCGGCATGACGTAGTGCGTCACGCCGCGCATCCCGTGCTGCCACCACTGCTGCAGCGTCTCGAGCAGGGGCGCTGGTGGACGCCGGTCGAGCTCGCGTATGCGCGACGCGAGGAGCGCGAGCACGAGTCCCGGGAAGCCCATCCAGATGAACGCCCAGCGCCACCCGTATGCCTCGGCGATCACGCCGCCGAACCAGATCCCCAGCACGCCACCGAGCGCCATGCCGACGGAGTAGACGCCGATGGCAAACGCGCGGCGCCGGCCGCGATAGTACTGCGCGATGATCGCCTGCGCGGCGGGAGCATACCCGGCCTCCCCGAATCCGACGAGCGCGCGGCAGGTGAACAGCTGCCAGAACTTCCGTACGAAACCGCCGGCGGCAGTTGCCGCCGTCCAGACGGCCACGCCCAACGTAATGACGCTGCTGCGCGAGCGCAGATCGCCAATCACGCCGAGCGGCAAGGCGGCGAGCGAGAGCACAATGATGTACGCGGAGCCGAGCCAGCCGAGCTGCGCGTCGGTGAGGTGCAGATCGCTCTTGATGGGCTCGAACACCGCATACACGACGTTGCGGTCGAGATAGTTGAAGAGATTGACGAGCGTCAGCAGACCAAGGACGTACGCCGCGTACGTCCGGGACGGCCTAGCGTCCGCCAGACGCGGCCTCGGCGCGGGCGTCGCGATCGGCTTTTGCTTCGAGATAGGAGTCGGTCAGCTCGCGCATCATGTCCGCGCGCCGTTCGTACAGACGCTTCAGGGTGCGCGGTTTGCGCCGTGCCAGCGCATAGGCCGCGAGAATCGGAAAGCCCACCGTGTTGTCGAGATAGGCCACCACGGTCCCCGGCAGCTTGTCGGGATCGACTTTGCCCCAGCTGACGGCTTCCGCAGGCGTCGCACCCGAGAGACCGCCCGTATCAGGACGCGCATCCGTCAGCTGCAGATAGTAATCGTGCCCCTTTTCACTGATCCCGAGCACTTCCTGGATCTGCGGCTCGGTCTGCAGGACGAAATTCTTGGGACTGCCGCCGCCGATGATGAGGATGCCGCTCTTGCCGCCGCTCACCTTGGCGGAGAACACGATCGCCGATGTCTCGTTGACGTCGGCACTCACGTCGAAGCGCAGCTTGCTTCCCGACAGCGCTTGCTCCGCCACGTTCATCCCGATGGAGGAATCGCCGGGAGAAGAAGTGTAAATCGGCACCGCGGCCGCGTGCGCTGCGCCGAGCACCGATTTGCGCGAGATGCCCAGCGCTTTCTCGCGCTCGCGCACGTACCCTCCCAGCAGGTAGTGATACTCGGCCGTGCTCATGGGATGCTGGAACTCGTCGCGCGCCGACACTTCGCGCACAAAGCGGTCGGTGGACAGGAGCACATTGTAGTCGAAGAAGATGTCGTAAATCCGCACGACCCCTTCTTCGCGCAGCACGACGTCATCCGCGAACGGCGTGCCGCGGTGCATCGCCATGCCGAGCCCGAAATGCGCGTCATGATAGAGATTCGCGCCGGTCGACACGATCCAGTCCACGAATCCCGCTTCGATGAGCGGAATGATCGTCGACATGCCGAGACCCGCCGGCGTCATCGCCCCGGTGAGGCTCATTCCTACGGTCACGTCGTCTTCGAGCATCCGCTCCGTGAACAGCCGGCAGCCCTCCGCCAGCCGGCCCGCGTTGTACGCGAGGAACGCGTTCTCGACGAGCTCCGCCACGGTCTCCTTTCCGGTGATCGGATGCGGGTTGATGCGCTGGCCGCGCAAGTATTCGTTTTGGGTCATCGGGTGGATTGGCTGACGGATTGCATGGCCCGGAACGCGCGCGTGCGCCGCTCGCGCGCTTCGACGATCCAGCCGAGCGCTTCCTTGGGATCATCGGTGAGCAGGAAGAGATTCAGATCTTCCGGCGAAATCTTGCCTTCCCCCGCGACCTTTTCCTTCAGCCACTCGGCGAGTCCGCTCCAGTACTTGCGGCCGAACAGCACGACCGGGAACTGCTTGACCTTCCCCGTCTGGACGAGGGTCAGCGCCTCGAACAGCTCGTCCATCGTGCCATAGCCTCCGGGAAACGTGATGAACGCCGTCGAATACTTCACGAACATCGTCTTGCGCACAAAGAAGTAGCGAAAGTTGATGGACCGCTCTACCCACTGATTCGTGCCCTGCTCGAACGGCAGCTCGATGTTGCAGCCGATCGACAGCCCGCCACCCTCTTTGGCGCCGCGATTGGCCGCTTCCATGATACCCGGACCACCGCCGGTGATGACCGCGAAGCCTTCCTGGGCGAGCATGCGCGAGGTCTCGCGCGCGGCCGCGTAGAAATGGTCTCCCTCCAGGGTCCGCGCCGAGCCGAAGACCGTCACCGCATTGCGAACATCGGACAGGGTGTCGAAGCCTTCGACGAACTCGCCCATGATGCGGAGCACCCGCCAGGGATCCGTGCTCGTAAACGAGGCCCGCCGTTCGATGGGAACGACTTGCGGCGGGATGAGGAGTTGTTCGTCTTCAGTTAGCGGGCTGCGAGGCGAGGCGCTCGGTTGCTCGGACATGGTCATCCTGCACGTTATAGAAGAAGGGCGAGAACCTGACGTGGCCCGGCCGGCTGTCGGCAATCACGCCGCCGGCCGCCAGGTGCCGTACGGACGCCGCCGGGTCAGGCATTGGAACCATCACGATCGCCGACCGCCGTTCCGGCTCGACGGCGACCTTGGGCATGAACCCGGCCTCCCGCAGTCTGGCGATCAGGTCTTCGGTGAGAGCGGCGGTGGTCTCACGAATCCGCGGAATGCCGATCTCCTCGATGTACTCGAGACCACCGAGCTGGGCATAGACGGCCGCGAGCGACGGTGTTCCCATCTCGAAGCGGCGCGCGTCGTCGTGAAAGGTCAACGCGCGCGGATCGAACGTGAACTGCTCGCGCTGCCCGAACCACCCGGAAATCCGCGGCTCGAGCTTTCGCGCGACGTCTTGTCGGACGTAGAGGAATACGATCCCTGGTCCACCGAGCAGCCACTTGAGACCGCCGGCCACCAGCGCATCGACGCCCGTCTCCTGGACGTCGATGGGGATCTGGCCGACCGACTGGTACGCGTCGATCAGACAGAGCGCGCCGCGCGCGTGTGCCGTCGCGGCGACGCGTGTGATGTCCTGAATCGCGCCCGTCGTGAAATAGACGTGCGACGTCACGACGAGCGCCGTGCGGTCATCCACGGCGCGGGCGATCGCGTCGACCGGCACGCTGATCTTGTCGGGACTCTCGATCACGACCAGCTCGACGCCGTGGCCGGCCTTGGCCAGCCACTGGTAGGCGACGGTCGGGAAGTCGAGTGAAGTCATGACGACTTTGGGACGCTTCGTGTAGTCGAGCGACTCCGCCACGGCGCTCAGCGCGACCGAGATACTCGGCGCGAGCGCGATCTCACCGGGTGCGGCGTTGACGATCCGGCCGTAGCGCGCCCGCAGCTCGTCGAGCGCTTGCCACCAGACATCGTACCACGCGGAGGCGCCGCGGCTCTGCCAGATATCGAGGTATTCCGCTACCTTGCGGCGAGACCGCTCGCCCAACGCTCCCAGCGAGCAGGTGTTGAGATAGACGCGATCCCTGAAGATGGGAAACTCGCTCCGATAGCGAGCGAGTCCGAGCGCGCGCGGTGCTGCGCTGCTTGCAAGCGTCATAGGCCGGGAATATACAGAAGGAATGCAGCGTATCGCGAGTTGGACCGGGCTGTCTTTGCGCTTGGCGCTGCGGGCACTGGTGAATCCGCGACTGGCGGTGGATCTGCTGCGCCTCACGTGGAGTTTCCGCGCCCGCGACTGGTACAAACACCCGCCCTTTGTGCCCCTGCCGCCGCGCGACTATATGCAGTGGCGCATGTTCACCGCGTACGGCGACGCGAACGCGGTGCCGCCTGCCCGTGACGTCGTGAATTTCGCGCGGTGGCGCCGCGAGACGATGGGCTTATGAACACCGTCGAGCAAGACGTCGAGATAAAGCGTCGAGCAAAGGCGTTGGGGTTTGCCGCGACAGGGATTGCGCGATTGGACCGCAATCCGCACGCCGCGGAGCTCGACCACTGGCTCGCGAAGGGGCACGGCGGCACGATGGCGTATCTGAACCGGCAGGCGGAAAAGCGGAAGGATCCACGCAAGATCTTCGCGGATGCAAGGTCTGCTGTTGTCACGCTGACTGACTATTTCCACGGCTCTCCCACGGGAGCGGGAGCCAGGGTCGCCCAGTACGCCTGGTCCTCCGACTACCACGACGTGCTTGGCCAGCGTCTCGAACAGCTCGCCGCGGTGATCCGGCTCCTGGCTCCCGGCTCCAAGACCCGCTGCTACGTCGACGCCGGACCTGTCCCCGAGCGAGAGCTCGCGCAGCTCGCGGGGCTCGGCTGGATCGGCAAGAACATGATGCTCATCAACCCGGAGATCGGCTCGTTCACGTTCATCGGCGTGGTGCTGACCGACGCCGATCTCGAGCCCGATCCGCCATTCGAAGCGGATCGTTGCGGCACCTGCCGGCGCTGCCTGGATGCCTGTCCCACACAGGCGTTCGTGGGCCCGCGCGATCTCGACGCGCGTGCCTGCATCTCGTATCTGACGATCGAACACCGCGGTGACTTCACGGGGAAGCAGCGCGAACAGGTCGGCGAGTGGCTGTTCGGGTGCGACGTCTGCCAGGACGTGTGCCCCTGGAATGTGAGCTTCGCCACAGCGACCGCCGATCCGGACCTGGCGCCGCGCGCCGAGGTCGCCGAGCCGGATGTGGACGCGCTCGCGACGATGGATGAGCGGGAGTTTGAGCGGCGCTATGGCGGCACACCCTTCACGCGGCCCGGCGCTCGCCGCATGCGCCGCAACGCCGCTGCCGTACTCGACCGATGACGACCACCGACGCGATCACCGAGCTGCAGCGCAAACTCGCCGGGGGGCTCGCGAAGATCGATCCCCATCACCGGCTGCTTGGCCGGCCGATGAGCTATCGGGTGATCGACGGTACGATGCTCGAAATCACGTTTCGCGACGTCGCCGGCATCGCGGAAGCCGAAGTGCTCGGCGTCAAGCGAATCATCGGCGCCGATTGCTTCTGTAGCGTGAGCCCCCAGACCGCCGAGCGACTCGTGGTGCGCTTCGTCGTCCCGCTCAAGTAGATCGAAAGCATGACCTTGGGCGGGGCACAGAGCTTGCGCTGCTCTGCGGCAAACGAGGTGCGCGATGGTGTCCCGAACGATTATCGCGCTCGCATTCCTGCTCGGTGCGGGATGCGCCAGCGCGTCGCAATACACGCAGTGGCCCTATCAGGGCCCGATGATGATGGTCAAGAATCCCACGTCCCAGACCCTCGTCGTCCTCGCACGTGACGGCACCGGGCGCCAGCTGATCACGGCGCGCGTCCGGCCCAAGAGCATGCAATGCTTTCGCTGGCCGTTCATCGACGTCACCGGCTATTTGCGCGCGGCGGAAACGGCCGCGGACACCGTCACCACCGGACCTTTTCAACCATGGTCAGCGGCGGGCTGGGAGTGGTCGGCGCGCGAGCAGCCAAAATCGAATCCGAACGCCTGCGGCTGATTAGTTCGCGGCGACGCGCGTCACGACGTCGTAGTAGAACCGCACGCCAAAACGCAGCGCGTCGATGCTGACGTGCTCGTCGTTGCCGTGCACACCGGTCTCCGCGGCGGGCGTGAGCGGAAAGGGTCCGATCCCATAGCACGTGATGCCGAGCCGGCGGAAATAATGGCTGTCGGTGAAGCCGGCGAGCATGGGCGTGGTCACGAGGGCGTGGGGGTGGCGCGCATGCGCCACCGCGACGAGCGCACGGAACAGATCGGTGTCGGTCGAGCTCTCAGTCGCGGGCCAGTTCGGCCCCTGCGGGCGAAACGTCACTCCGCTGTCGCCCACCACGCGGATCAGATCGGCGAGAAACGCGGCGGGGTCCTGTCCGGGGAGCAGTCGCACGTCCAGGGCGGCCGTGGCGACCGGCGGAATCACGTTTGTTTTTTCACTCCCCTTGAGCCCGGTGATCGAGATCGTGTTTCGCAGGATCGCGTTGTAACCGATGTTGGCGGTGATCGCGCGCGCGACGTTCGAATCTTGCAGCGCGGTGGCGATGTCTGCGAACCAGCGCCGCTGCACGGTGTCGGGAACGACAGTCGCCAGGTCGCGGAAATAGCGATCGACGGTCGGCGTGACGATGAGCGACGTGCGCCACGCCGCGATGCGGTCGAGGGCGCGCACCAGCCGGTGCACGGGATTGTCCGGCGTCGGGCGTGAGCCGTGACCGGCGGTGCCGCGGGCGATGATGTCGAGCCAGAACGGCGATTTCTCCGTCGTCGCGATGCCGTAGTACTCGACTGCCCCGCGCGCATCGGCGTGAATCTCGCCGCCTTCGTTCAGCAGAAATTCCGCGTCCCGGACGAGATCCGGTCGCCGCTGCACGATCCAGGCGGCTCCTACTCCGGCGCCGATCTCCTCATCGGACGTCGCCAGAAAAACCACGTCGCGCTTCAGCGGCACGTGCGCGCGTTTCAGCACGAGCAGCGTCATGAGCTGCGCGATCGCTTCGCCCTTCATGTCGAGCGCGCCGCGACCCCACACAGCGCCGTCTTTTATCACGCCGCCGAACGGATCGACTGTCCAGTACCCAGGAGAGGCGAGCACAACGTCCATGTGATTCAGGAGAACCAGTGGGCGAGCGGTGCCGTCACCCTGGAGTCGCGCGTAGAGGTTGGCCTTCCCCGGCGCGGGCTCGAAGATCTGGGCCTCGATGCCGTCGCGCCGCAGGACCTCGGCGAGCCACCGCGCGGCGACGATTTCATTCCCCGGTGGATTGGTGGTATTGATCCGCACGTATTGGGACAGGAGCGCCGTTGCTTCGTCGCCCAACGCTTTCCAGTCCGCGTCGCCGGGAGCCGTCATCAGGGCCACGCGCGCGGGCGTCTCGAGCACCGGCGCGCTCGAGGGGCCAGCGAGGGGCGGCATCGGGCGCCGCGCGCACGCGGAGAGCAGCAACAACAGCAGGGCGGTGCGGGTCATGCGCTAGTCCAGTACCAGCGTCTGGCCATGGGCGAGCTGGTGATACCCGGCCGGGGCCAGCCCGGCAACTTGCCACGCCCGTTGGGCGCGACGCGGCGGCTCATCCATCGCCTCATCGGTCAATTTGAATGTGCCCCAGTGAATCGGCACCATCACGCGCGCGTTCAGTTTTCGGAATGCCTCCACAGCTTCTTCGGGATTCATATGGACGTAGCGCATGAACCAGCGAGGCTCGTAGGCGCCGATCGGCAGGAGTGCGACATCGAACGGGCCGTAGCGTTCGCCGATCGCCTGGAATTCGGGGTGATAGCCGGTATCGCCGGCGAAGTAGACGCTGCGGCCGCTTCCCGCGCGCAGCGCAAATCCGCACCACAGCGTGTCGCCTCTGTCGCCGAAGCCGCGCGCGCTGAAGTGCTGCGCCGGCGTCGCGGCGATGCGGAGTAGTGGTGACGCCTCGTGTTCCTGCCACCAGTCGAGCTCGGTCACCCTGCGCGCGCCGCGCGTGCGCACAAACGGCGCAAGACCGAGCGGCAGGATCCAGGCGGCATCGGGATACGCGCGCGCGAGCCGTCGCACCGTGACGTCGTCAAGATGATCGTAATGGTTGTGTGATTGCAGGATGACATCGAGTGGCGGCAGCTCGTCGAACGCGATGCCCGGCGGTACCCAGCGCTTGGGGCCCGCGAACCGCAGCGGCGAGGCGCGCTCACTCCACATCGGGTCGGTCAGAATATTGAGTCCGCCAATCTGCACGAGCAGGCTCGAGTGACCGACCCAGGTCACCGTGAGCTGGTCCGCTCTCGCGCGAGGTCGCACGAACGCCGGTGCGACACGCGCAAACACCGACGGATCCGGATCGCGGGGCCTCGGCCGGGTCGTGCGATGGACCAGCATCCACTTGAGCAGTCCGCTGAATCCTGGGACGGCCTGCGCAACCCATGGGTTGCGGAAGCCGCCGCCAGGACGATGATGCGACGTCACGGCGGCAATATACGCACGCCGTGACGCTGTCTGTTTAGCGAGGGGCTGAGGGACCCGCCGAGGAATCCGGGTACACGTGGATCGTCAACGTGTCCACGAGGGCGCCGCTGGTCGCCACGATCCGGCCCGTGCCGACCGCTTTGGACGTGACGCGCGCAAAGCGGTTGCTGTCGACGGCGAGTTGGAGAATCCCGGTATCGAGGTTGGCCCAGCCGACGACGGCACCCGGATCCTGCTGATGCTGAGCGGTGACGACAATGGCCTCGAGTGAATTCGTCCGATTCACCAGCATCGACGTCGCGCCCTGGATGAGCACGTCACCACGGAACGCCGACAGCATCACGTTGTGCGTCGTCTCGAAGCCTCGATTGACGGCGACGCTCGAATCGAGGGCCGCGCCATAGCTGCTGGCTGAGGGTGGCTCGACGCCGACGATGTAGGTGCCGGGCAGCAGGTACGCGAGCCGGTAGCGCCCGGCCGCGTCCGTCTTGCCGGTCGACAGGATGTACCAGTTGTTCGGCCCGCCGCCCCACGCCTGTACCGTCGCATCCGCAACCGGGCCGGCGGCGCCGCCGCCGCTCGTATCGTGCTGGACCGTGCCCGCGATACTCCCGGTCGCCGCGCGATTCACGGCGCGGATCGACGCGAAGAAGTCGAACGCGCCATCGCCAAGCTGATTGTAGACGAAGCTCCGGCCGACGTCGAAGTCGATCACGATCACCGCGCCGGTGTCAGGAACGCTGATCGGCTGCTCGACGAACGATCCGTAGGACTCCCGCCCAGACCCGTTCCAGCGCACGACTGCCGGCGAACCGTTCTTGAAGCGGATCCCCTCCGAGGAGTCGACGTCGATGGTGACGAGCACCGCTTTGTATTGATCGGCGGTTACCTCGCCGATGCCCAGCGAATCGGTGAGGCCCTGCTGCAGTGTCAGCAAATCGATCTGGCGATGGGGCGCGGCCACGGTGACCCAGCTCATGCTGTCGGCCGACGCTCCGGTATCCGCGTGCGTGGAAACGCCGATGCTGACGATGTACACCTTCACGCTTTGCACGGAATCGAAGGGGAACGGTGCATCCGTGAGCAGCACCTTGGCCATCGGCTTGCGGTTGTTGCTCGACGATGACGTATCGTCTTTATAGCAGGCTGCGGAAATGCTGACGGCGGCAAGCAAGGCGAGCGACAGTCGTGACATCGTCAAAATCCTCCTCAGGGGAGTTGCAGCCGACGGCGTTGTCGCATTGAATACCCGTATGCTCTCGGTACGCGTCACAGCGGATGACGGTTTTCTGGCGGGCCCTTTCGACGCCGTCGATTCGACGCCGGTGATTCGATTATTTGTGACGTATCTGGGCAACGCATGAGTATAGACAGAGTGGAATCAAGCGACGCTGAGCTGGTGCGCCGGGTCCGGGCCGGCGACATCGGCGCCTACGGCGTCCTGGTCTCGCGCTACCGCGACCGCTTGGGACGCTACGCCGTGCACATGATCGGGAATCGGGAAGACGCGGAGGAAGCGCTGCAAGACACCTTCGTGCGTGCGTACCGCTCCCTGGCGCGCTGCGATGCGGCGCGTTTCGGGGCCTGGCTGTACGGCATCCTCGTCAACCGTTGTCGCACGACCGGCGCGCGAGCGGCCCGCCGCCGCCGGATGTTCGTGCACGACGCAGACGCGCTCCAGGGCATCTCGCACCCGGGCGATGATCAGGCCGACCGGCTTGCGTGGAGTGACACCGTCGATAGGGCGCTGGCCAAGCTGAGCCCGGAGCACAGGGAAGCGTTCCTGCTGAAGCACGTCGAGGACTTGGAGTACGAGCAGATCGCGGAGCTCACGGGCGCCGGCATTTCGGCGCTCAAGATGCGGGTGAAACGGGCCCGCGAGCAGCTGCAACAGTATCTGAAAGAGGCGGAGCATGTTCGACCGGCATGAGGATGTGGTGGAGCGCGTGATTCAGCACCTGCGCCGGCCGGTGGTCCCTCCCATCGATCCCGGGCTGGACGCGCGCGTCATGGTCGCGATCGCTCAGACCCCTGGCGGCAGCGAGGGGAGGCGCTGGCTTTATTGGGCGTCGCTCGCCGCGGCCGCCGTGCTCGCCGTCGTGCTGGTCGCGCATCCGTGGTCGCGCGGCGGACGGGCAAGCGGCTCGGATCTTCTCCAGTTCGTATTCGTCGCTCCGCGGGCGGCATCGGTTTCACTCGTAGGCGATTTCAACGACTGGGACCCGGCGCGGTCCCCGATGCAAACGGCGCAGGGCGTGTGGGCCACCGCCGTCCGACTCGCGCCTGGACGCTATCGCTACGCGTTTCTCGTGAACGGTGTCGAGTGGCGCGCCGACCCGGCGGCCCCCGTGGCCAAGGACGATGAGTTTGGGACGCCGAGCTCGGTGGTGACGGTGGGAGGGAAGAGACTATGATCATTGCGGCGCTGCTCATGACACTGCAGGTGGCGGTTCAAGATCCGCGGCTCGAGCGGCTCGACCCCGAGACTCGGGGCCTCGTCGGCGCCGTCATCGATTCGGCGCGCGAGGTCGGTCTGCCGTCCGAGCCTCTCGTTCAACGCGCGCTCGAAGGCGTCACCAAGGGAGCAGCCGGAGCGCGCATCGTCGCCGCAGTGCGGCGACTCAGCGCGGACCTCGGCACGGCACGCGGCGCACTCGGCACACACGCCTCTTCGCCGGAGCTCGAAGCGGGCGTGGCCGCGTTGCGTGCGGGCGCCACGCCGCAGCTGCTCGCGCACCTCCGCGACGTTCGCAAGCCACCGCTCACCATGGCGCTATCGGTGCTGGCTGACCTGGTTGCCGGCGGTGTCCCTCCCGACAGCGCCGCCGCCGCGATACTCGTACTCGCGCCAAATGCTCGTGATGCGGATCTCGTGGACTTTCGACGCGCGGTCGAGCGCGACATTGCACTCGGCGCGCCGCCGGGGACGGCAACCTCTGTCCGCGTCAACGCGGGAGCCGCTAGTCCGAACGCCATCCACGCTCCGCCGCCCGGAAACGCTCCGCCCCCTCGCCGGCCGTAGTTGCGCCCTAGTCTGTGCGGAGACTTGCGCTCATCGTCCTCGTGTACGGGGGTGGGGTTGAGCCGCAGGCGCACACTGCTGCCGCGCAGATTGCCGCCCACGTAGAGGCAGGCTTTTCCGACGTCAAATACGATGGGTTCCTGGCGTCCGGCGCCGTCTCGTTCGCACCCACAATGCGCTGGGAGCACCCGCGCGGGCGCGGCTTCATCAGCGCGCGCGGGACATATCTGCGCTTTGAAAGCGGTCGTCACAGCCTGGACGCGTCGGCCAACGGCTCCTGGTTCGTCCCGCTCGGCAGCTCACGCCGTTGGCGCGGCGAGCTTGCCATGGCGGGCGGTGCAAGCCAATACGCGGATATCGCGAGCTTCAATCACGTCGTGCTGGAGTCGCGCGTCCACTTGACCGAAAACAACCACGGCGGTTGGGCGGGCGTAACACTCGGTCGCTCGTCATTCGGAAGTGAACCGAGGCCGGCGGCGGTGCTGGCGATGGGCGTCTGGCTGCTTCGTACGAACAAGACGATGTTCGTCTCACTCGACCGCACCCGGGTCGGCGATACCGTCTACAGCGACCTGCGTTCATCCGGCCGATGGCAAGAAGACAAATTCGTGCTCGAGGGCATCCTCGGCGCGCGCTTCTGGAGCACTGGCGGCGGGCGCGGCGTCTTTGGCGAGGGCAGCGCGATTCTGTCTTTCAGTCCTGTTGCCGCGCTGGTCTTGTCCGGCGGTCGCTATCCCACAGACGTGGTTAGCGGAAGCATCGCGGGCCGGTACATCTCGCTCGCCATCCGGCTGGGAACGACAACGATCGTAAGGCGGGTTCGACCTGCTGCGACGCATTCCGCTGGATCAGATCCCGTCGGTTCAATCTCGAGTGACATCCGGCTGACCGTTCACAAGCAACTGGGAGACGACGTGCGGCTAGGCGTCTATGTCCCGGGCGCTCAGACTGTGGAGATCAGCGGCGATTTCACCGATTGGCAGCCCGTCACGCTCACCCGGAGCCTCGACAATACAAATCTCTGGGAGGCGACGTTCCGGATGACTCCCGGCATGCACCGCATCAACGTACGTTGCGATGGTGGGGCGTGGAGGGCGCCGGGCGGGACCACGCGGAGCAGCGACGACTTCGACGGCGAGGTCGGTGTCTTTACGATCCCCTAGCGCGCGCCACCCGCCAGCAGCCGGGCCTCCGGCCGCTGTCGCAATACCAGCATCGCCCACACCCCGAGCGCGGGTCCGATCGCCAGCACGCTCATGCTCCAGCGCCAGCCGATCGTTGCAGCAACCTTGGGCAGCAAGTAGATGGTCGCGCAGGTCAGGAGAAACCCAAGACTCGTCTGAAGTGTGAGCGCGGTGCCGACATAGTCACGTGGCGCGAGCTCGCTCACCGCCGCCGAGAACTGCGCCGAGTCCGCGACGACGGTGATGCCCCATATGACCAGCACCGGAAGTAGAACGGTGAGCGGCATTCCAAAGAGGAGTCCCACCAGAAGCGCGCAGCTTGCTGAAAGTACCATGGCGCCACTCGTCACCAATGTGCGTCCCCACCGGTCCGCGTACTTCCCGCCCAGCCAGCTACCAATGGCTCCACTGCCGACGACTGCAAACGTGACGAGCGCGGCCAGCGTGGTGACCTCGGCGGTTGCACCACGACGGGCCCGCTCGCTTGCCGCGACGAAAGCCGCCATCCACGTCCACATCGCGTACACCTCCCACATGTGCCCGAGGTAGCCAAGATTCACGAGCAACACGCCGCGGTCCTTGAGAATCCGTGGAGCGGCCGCGAGAGAAAACGGCGGCGACGGGGCGGCGTACGGACCGTCTCCAGGCACGAGGAGCATGAGTAGACCGCCGGCGACCGCGCTGGCCGCTGCCACGAAGAGGACGATGCGCCATTCCGCCGGCGAGACGGCCCACCGTACGAGATGGGGGCTCGCCGATCCGAGCGTCAGGGCACCGACGAGGATGCCGATTGCCAATCCTCTTCCTTCCTTAAACCACCCCGCGGCGATCTTCATGCTTGGCGGGTACACACCCGCCAGGGCCGCACCGGTGAGTACTCGGCAACCGATGCCAACTGCGAAGCCCGACGCGCCCGCCACGCCGACTGTGGCCGCGGCCGCGAGCATGGCCGACCCTGCGACGAGTCGCCGCGCCGAGACACGATCCGCCAGCGTGAGAATCGCGCTCAGCAAAGCGCCGGCGACGAAGCCAAGCTGCACCGACATCGTCAGCCAGGCGGTCCCGCCCGGCGTCAGCTGCCACACGCGAGCCAGCGTCGGCGCAACCGCGGACGCGCTAAACCACGGTGCCATCGCCAAGAGCTGGGCGATGGCCACGACGGCCAGCACACGACGTGGATTCACAAACCGGTGGGATGATCCAAGAACACCCAGGGCAAGTCGAACTTCTTCGATACGTGCTCAGCAAGCGCCTTTACTCCAACCGTTTCGGTCGCGTAATGGCCCGCATAGAACACGTTGACGCCGAGCTCCTCGGCGTCGAAAAAGGTCCAATGCTGCCCTTCACCCGTCACGAATGTGTCGAGCCCGGCCGCCGCGGCCTGCGGGATGATCGATCCGCCCGCGCCCGTCACGATTCCGACGCGTTGCACTCGCTCCGGCCCGAACGCGAGGACGCGTGGCGCGGTGCCCAGTGCCTTGGTGACGGCCCAACTGAGCTCGTCGCGTGTCCCGCTGTATTCGCCCCACACGCCCGCGGACGCTCCGTGATAGGAGCCGAATTCGCTCTTCACCTTGATTTCGAGCAGACGCGCGAGAACGCGATTGTTTCCGACGTCCGGATGGCGATCGAGTGGGAGGTGCGCGGCGTAGAGCGCGATGTTGCCTTTGATGAGCCCGTCGATGCGGCGATAAGCAGGACCGACCAATGGCCTCAGGCCACCCCAAAACATTCCGTGATGAACCAACAGAAAGTCCGCGTGTTTCTCGGTCGCGAGCCGGATGGTCGCCTCGCACAGATCGACCGCAGCCGCGAGCCGCGAGACGACACCCGAATTGCTCACCTGCAGGCCGTTCAGAGCATCGGGCGCGTCCGCGATTTCATCTGCGATACGGAGGTACTCATCGAGGTAAGCGACCAGGGTATCGAGGCGCACTTAAGACACCGTAAGCACACTATCGCAGCACCACCGCGACTTTCCACATTCGCAGTGCTCGTAAACAAAGGTACCACAATTAGTTAGAGAATCCACACGAGGCCGGCGCGCGCGTGTGGATAATTCTAGGCTCGCGCGAGCGCCGATGCCGCTTGGCGAACAGGCGACTGTGGGGGCTGGCCGGCGTCCTCTCCCATTCGCAGCACGCCGTTGATCTCGCCGCCTTCCTGGATCAGGAGACGCTTGGTGTGTACATCGCCGTGGACGACCGAGGTCGCTTGGAGCTCCACACGCTCCTCTGCGTAAATAGCCCCACGGACGTCGCCGCCGATGATCGCCTCGCGGCTGACGACGTCGCCTTCGACCTCCCCGCCCCGTGCAACGAGGACCTGTTTTGCCGCGCGCACAGTGCCGCTCACCGAGCCCTCGATCTTCACGACGCCGTCGGCCGAGATGTCGCCAACGACGCGCATGCCCGCGCCGATGATTGAAAGGCCGGGGACGCCTTCGCGTGCGTTCCCCCCGGAGACTGGACTTTTTTCGGAGAAGACGGCCATCAGCTTCCCTCCTTCACGAGATCGAGCGGATCGATCGACTTGCTGTCATGTCGAATTTCGAAGTGCAGATGCGGCGCGCTGGACCGCCCTGAGTTACCGGACAAGCCGATGACCTGCCCTGCCTGAACTTCGTCGCCCTCGGTCGCGATCAGCCGTGACAGATGACCATACATCGTCTCATACCCGGACGCGTGTCGCAAGAGGACAAACAAACCGTAGTCGGAATCGTAGCCGGCGGCGCTGACCTGCCCACCTCCCGAGGCGCGTACCGGCGTCCCCAGCGGGACGGCGATATCGATACCCGGGTGCGATTCGTCCACGACGCCGGGCCGAATCTGCCCTCGCGTGACGAAGCCCTGCACGTCGAGCGGCCAGTGGAACGGGGACCCGGACGCGAACCGGTTTACGGCCCCGGGGACGGTCGCGCGAATCACCACAGCCCGCATGCCCGTCGGCAGGTCGCTCGGACTCATGACGGTCCCACCGCCGTGCGACGCGGGGGCCGCAGGGGGGGGAGCTTTCACACCGAGCATTTGACGCAGCTCTTGATAGTTCGCTTCCGCGCGATTCAGGGCAGAGGCCAGCTGCTGCTCGCGGCTGTTTTCGATTTTGAGTCGTGAGACTTCGCGCTCGAGCCCTGGGACGCGCGCCGCGTTTCGGAAGATGGGACCGGCGAAAGCAAAGAATCCCACGACTGAGACCGCGATCGCGCCGGCACCCCACTTCCCCGCTACGAGTGCCCAACGCGGAATCTGGTACTGTTTGGATTCGAGATCGCCGTCGGCGTGCACGACGATTGTTACGTTGCGACTGGTCGGAGTCATCCGTCGAACGGCGCGCCGAGGATCAGCTCCAGGAGCCGCGCGAGATCGTCGTTCGAGTAGAACGACACATGGATGTGCCCTTTCCCTTTCGCGCGCAACGAGACGCGAACATCCGTACCCAGCCGGCGGCGCAGGGCGTCTTCGACGCGCCGTACTTCGGGCGCGACACCGAGGCCGCGTTTCATCCGCGGCCGCCGTTCCGGCGCGCGGCCGCCGCGGACGCGATCCTCGACCTCGCGGACCGAGAGACCTTGCGCGACGGCCTCGCGCGCGAGGTTCGTGACAATGCGCGGGTCCTCGAGCCCGAGCAACGCGCGCGCATGACCCACGGACAAATGACCCTCATGCAGCATTTGCAGCACGACCTCCGGCAGCTTCAACAGCCGAAGCGCGTTGGCGACGGTGGACCGATCACGACCGACGGCATCGGCGACGTCCTGCTGGGCGAGCTTGAACTCGGCGATCAATCGCTCGTAGCCGCGCGCCTCGTCCACCGGCGACAAGTCGTCGCGTTGCAAGTTTTCAATGAGCGCGAGGGTGAGCAGGGTGCGGTCGTCCGCTTCGCGCTGAACTGCGGGAATGCGCTCCCAGCCCAGCTGCTGGCACGCGCGCAAGCGGCGCTCGCCCGCGATGAGCTCGTAGCCACCATTGCCGGAAGCGCGTCTGACGACGACCGGCTGAAGCAGGCCAGCCTGCTTGATCGAGGACACCAGCTCCTCGAGTGCTGCCGGATCCACTGTCTTGCGCGGCTGGAACGGATTCGGCTTGATGTCGTGAATGGGGAGCTCAACGAGGCTGCCCTCGCGCTCTGCTTCGGCGCGTGTGGGCCCGAGCAGCGCTTCGAGTCCCCGGCCAAGACGCCGTCTTCCTGCGGCAGTGTCCGTCATGCGGTCACCTCCGGAGAGGCCAGCGGGGGCGGGGGCAGCGATTCAATGGCAGGCAGGTTTGGCGAGGGGGGAGCACCCTGCTCCACCCGGCGAATCAGCTCCTGTGCGACCGCCAGGTAGCTCTTGGCGCCAATCGACTGCACGTCGTACAGGATGATCGGCTTTCCGAAACTCGGCGCTTCCGCCAGACGCACGTTACGGGGAATCGTGGCGGAAAACATCCGGACACCGAAGTATTCCTTCGCCTCCTCGGCAACCTGTCTGGAGAGGTTGAGCCGCGCGTCATACATCGTCAGGAGCACGCCTTCGATGGCGAGCGTCGGATTGAAATTCCGCTGCACGAGTTTGACAGTGTTGAGGAGCTGCGAAAGTCCCTCGAGTGCGTAGTACTCGCACTGAATCGGAATGATGACGCTGTCGGCGGCCGTCAGCATGTTCAGAGTGAGCAGGCCGAGCGAAGGCGGGCAGTCGATGACGACGTAACCGTATTGGTCGCGCACGTCGCGGAGCGCTTCGCGCATGCGCGTTTCGCGCGCGTTCCGATTGACGAGCTCGAGCTCGGCACCGACCAGGTCCTGGGTCGCGGGAATGACGTCGAGAAACGGGAAGTGCACGTGCGGAAAGCGCGCTTGCGTTAGGGGATCGCCATCGATGAGTGCGTCATACAACGAATGTCGAATGCGATCGCGCTCGATGCCGACACCGCTCGTCGAGTTACCCTGCGGATCTGCGTCGATCAGCAGAGTCTTGCGTTCGGCGGTCGCGAGAGAGGCCGCGAGGTTCACCGCGGTCGTCGTTTTACCGACGCCGCCTTTTTGATTCGCGATCGCAATTACGCGTGACATTGTAAGTCGTTATGTGCCAATTAGTTATATGATTAACAGGTTGTGGTCAGCCCAATATATGTTCGTTTCACGTGAAACGAAAGAGCATACGTTTCACGTGAAACTGCAACAAACCCCTACGCGACCCTCCGCCGCCACCTCGTGGCCTCGAGAACAAGGTTGTGAAGATCACTGGGTGTGACGCCTGGAACGCGCGCCGCCTGCGCCAGTGAGGCGGGTCGCACGCGATCGAGCTTCTGTCTCGCCTCGGTCGCCAAAGTCCGGAGCTCGAGGTAAGGGAGATCTCCAGGCAACACGAATGACGCCAACTCGGCGAGCCGCGCCGCGGCCTCGCGTTCGCGTGCCAAGTAGCCGTCGTACTTGATTTCGATTTCCGCGGAGACGATCGCCTCGGCCGGCGTCTCAGCGCCAACACCCGCCGCCGACAACAAAGCGCCAAGCGAGACACCCGGCCGCTTCGCGACGGTGGCAATTCGCTCGCTCTCCGTCAGCCTCGTACCGCTCGCAGCGAGCGCGTCGGCTGCCTGGGCCGGCGTGATGGCTGTTTCCCGCGCGAGCTCGAGCGTGGCTTCCTCGGCTGCAAGCCGCCGCTCCGCTGCGCGGAGCTCGCCGTCGGTCAGCAAGCCGAGTTGCTCGGCGAGCGGGAGCAAACGCCGGAGTGCGTTGTCTTGCCGGAGCAGGAGTCGGAACTCGGACCGCGACGTGAACAACCGGTAGGGCTCATCGACACCGCGCGTCACGAGATCGTCGACCAGGACGCCGATGTACGCGTCGTCGCGGCCGAGGACCACCGGCTCGGCGCCGCGAAGCCGCCGTACGGCGTTGATGCCGGCGACAATCCCTTGTCCTGCGGCTTCCTCGTATCCGGTGGTGCCGTTGATTTGGCCGGCGAAGAACAGATGCTCGACCGTCTTCACCTCGAGCCACGGTGTCAACTGCGTCGGTGGATAGTAGTCGTATTCGATCGCGTAGCCCGGGCGCGTCATGCGCGCGCGCTCGAGCCCCGGCACGGCATGGAGGAATTCGAGCTGTACCGCGACGGGCAGGGAAGTGGAGAGCCCGTTGACGTACAACTCTGTCGTGTCGAGGCCCTCGGGCTCGAGGAAAATTTGATGTCGCTGCGCCGAGGGAAACTTCACGATCTTGTCTTCGACGGAGGGGCAGTAGCGCGGACCGCGCCCGCTGATCGCGCCTCCGTAGAGCGCGGACTCCTGGATGTGTCGCTGGATGATTTCCTTTACTTCCGTCCCGGCCCACGTGATCCAGCACGGCACCTGCCGTGGCCGTTCGACGCGCTCGTGGAAGGAGAAGCGAAACTCCTGACTGTCGCCGTCCTGACGCTCGACTTTGCTCCAGTCAACGGAGCGGCCATCGACGCGCGGTGGAGTGCCGGTCTTGAATCGCGATACTGTAAGCCCAATAGTCTCAATGACTTGCGCCATCTCTACGGACGGTTGATCGCCCGCTCGGCCCGCTGGGATTTGCGTGTCAGTGCCGAGGTGAATGCGACCACGCAGGAATGTGCCGGCCGTGATGATGACGGCGCGCGCCGTGAAGCGCCGGTCGTCTCCCGTCTCGACGCCGGTGATGCGATGGCCACCGCGATCGAAAAGCAGATTTGTGACCATGCCCTGCGACAACTCGAGAGTGGGGAACTGCTCGAGCAAAGCCCTTACGGCGCGCTTGTACAACGTGCGATCGGCTTGCGCGCGGGGCGCCCACACGGCGGGACCCTTCGAGCGATTCAGCATGCGAAACTGGATGGTCGCGCGATCGGCGGCGCGGCCCATCACGCCCCCAAGAGCATCGACTTCGCGGACGACCGTGCCCTTCGCGATACCGCCGATCGCGGGATTACAAGACATCTGCCCGACGTTGTCGAGGACGGAGGTCAGCAGGAGAGTACGCGCGCCCAGGCGGGCGGCCATCGCGGAGGCCTCGGTACCGGCGTGCCCGCCACCGACGACGATTACGTCATAGTCCGACATGGCTCGAACAATAACGAGCCCTGGTGCTAGACGTCGAGGGAGACGCCGAGCCGCCGTAGCCGCTGAGCGGTTACAAGGGGCGAGCGGCCGGTTTGCTCGCAGCCCCGCTGATTCGCTTTAACAAACCCCAGAGCGTGCGACCGGTCTCGTTGGTCAACGCTTCGAGTCGAGCGAACTCCACAACTGACATGTACTCCAGCTCTCGGGCCATCTCGAGGATCGTTTCGACCTCGGCGAGCGAGCCCCGTGCTGTATCCAAAAACCGCCGGCATTCGCGCGAGCCATATCGCGTATTCCCTTCGGCGATGTTCAACGGAACGCTCTGACAAGCCCGACGCAGCTGATCAGCGAGGCCAGTTTGCTCATAATCAGGAAAACGCCGAGATACGCGCACGCCCTCGATCGCCAAGCGTTGTGCGTGCTGCCAAGCTTTGAGTGTCTTGTAATGGGCCATACGGCGAACCTATGGACACAAACAAAAAGCACGGCATCCAATTCACGCATGCCGTGCCTTTCTAACTCCGAACCCCTCGAATCCGCTCAGCGGCTCGGCGGCTCAGCGTCTTCCTCAGCGGCTAGGCTCTTACCCACCTCATGAGCTCTTTCAAATTCGGCCGTTTGCCCGTCATCAGAATCCCGACCCGATAAATGCGAGCCGCCACCCACGTCACCCCAACGATCGCCGTGCCCAAAATCACGAGCGATGCCACCAGCTCCCACGTCGGCATGCTCCCCGCCGTCCATCGGACTGGCGTCGCGATCGGCGTCGTGAACGGCACCAACGAAAGTGTCCGCGCGAACGTCGAGTTGGGATCGTTCGTCAGGCCGAGGATCGAGAGATACGAAATCATGAGGAGGTACGTGACCGGCTGCTGCGCCTGGCGCGCCTCCTGCTCGTTACTGGACATCGCCCCGACCGCGGCAAACATCGCCGAGTACAGCAGGAAGCCACCCAGGAAGAAGGCGACGAACACCGCGAGCGTGGCGGCGGGGATGTGCGGCAGCGTCATCTGGACCGCGCTGGGATCGGCGCCCAGCGCCCGTGCGATCGGATTGCGCAGCAAGAGCAGTACACGCGCCGACACGCCCCAAATCACAAACTGAAAGAACGAGACAGAGCCGGCCCCGAGGATCTTCCCGAGCATCAGCTGGAACGGCCGCACCGACGAGACGAGCACTTCGATGATCCGCGTGGTCTTTTCTTCGAGCACCGAGCTCATCACGTTGACGCCGTACAGCAGAATCGCCATGAACAGCAGGATCGCCATCAGATAGGCCATCAGGAACGACTGTGCGGCACTTTCCGAGACGGTGCCGGTACGCGTGATTTTCCGTTGATCCAGCGCGACCCGAATCTGCGCCCAGTCCACGACACCGGGATTCACACCCTTTTGCTCGAGGCGCTCCTTGACCACGAGGCGTCCGAGAGAGCGCTGCAGGTTCTCGATCGTCTGCATGCCGAGGCTCGTGGCGTGATATTCTGCCCGTCCGGTTTCGACGAGGTCGTTGCTGACGATCAGGAAACCATTGAGCCGCTTGGACTCTACGACGTCCCGCAGCGAGTCCATGACACCAGCGTGCGCGGGAACCAATGACGCCCGGAACGAGCCGCTCGTTTCCAGGGCTTCGACGACGCGGCGGCCCAGTCCGCCCGTGCTCGAGTCTACGACCGCGACATTGCGGGCGCCCCCGCCCAACGACTGGACGATCTGAAAGACGATGATGCCGGCGAATAGCACCGGTCCCAGAACCGCCGATACCCAGAACCATTTGGTCCGCACGCGTTCCACGAACTCGCGCCGGATGATCGCCCAAACCTTATGCACGGTTCTCGCCTCCGGTCGCGGCCGCGGTGGCAGCCTCCGGCCCCACGAGGTCCACGAAGATCTTGTGCAGTGACGGACTGGCCAACTCAAAGCGCGCGAGGCGCGCGCCCGACGTCACGAGGCCCTTGAGGATTTCCTGCGGGTCCGCCCCCGGCGCGAGCTCGAGCTCCGCCTGCTGCCCAAAGTCCTGGATCTTGGCCACGAGTCGCCGGTCCGCGAAGATCTGCGGCGCGTTGCCCTGACTCCCGTCGAACGCAACGATCACGTGCTGACCACCATGGGTGCGTTTCACCTCGGTGAGGCTGCCGTCGATCAGTTTCTTGCCGCGCGCGATGATGCACAGCCGGTCGCAGAGCTTTTCCGCATGCTCCATGATGTGCGTCGAGAACAGGACCGTCTTCCCGCGGCGGCGGTAGTCGAGGACGGTCTCGCGCATCACTTGCGAATTGACGGGATCGAGGCCGGAGAATGGCTCGTCGAGAATGACGAGCTCCGGATCGTGCAGGACTGTCGAGATGAAGGCCACCTTCTGCTGCATGCCCTTCGAGAGGTCCGAGACCTTCCGCAAGCGCCAGTCGCTGAGTCCGAGCTTGTCGAGCCATTCGAGCGCCTGCACGCGCGCCATCCGGCGCGACACGCCCTTTACCTCCGCCAGGAAGATGAGCACGTCCAGGACCCGCATCTTCTGGTAGAGCCCGCGCTCTTCCGGCAGGTACCCAATCCGCTCCGAGTGATCGCGTCCGCCCGCGACAGTATCGAACAACCGGACCGAGCCCGAGTCGGGCTCGTAAATATCCATGATCATCCGGAGCGCGGTGGTCTTGCCGGCGCCGTTGGGCCCGAGCAGGCCATAGATGATGCCGGAGGGAACGCTGAGCGAAAGCGAATCTACCGCGGTGTGACCCGCGAAGCGTTTCGTGACGCGATCGACGATGACCGGTTCTGGCATGCGGGGAAGCTAAGGACGCGACGCTACGACGCTAGGACACGAAACAGCTCGCCAGCTTTGCGGACCGCAGCTACGAGACTCTCGATGTCATCAACGTCATTATAGATGTAGAAGGATGCGCGAGCCGTCGCGGCGACGCCGAGCCGCCGCATCAGAGGTTGGGTGCAATGATGGCCCGCGCGGATGCAGACGCCGTCCCGGTCGAGAATCGTGGCCAAGTCGTGCGGATGGATGTCGCCGTAGGTGAAGGGCACGACGCCGGCCCGGTGGTCCCGCGGACCGTAGATGGTGATCCCCTCGATTTGCGAGAGCCGCTCCACCGCGACTCGGGCGAGCTGCTGTTCGTGCTCGGCAACGTGTTCCAGACCCAGCTGCTCGAGATAGGCAATCGCCACCGCCAACCCCACGGCTGCCTCCACGTTGGGCGTTCCCCCCTCGAACTTGTGCGGGATCTTGTTCCACGTGGACCGGTCGTCCCAGACCCGCTCGATCATCTCCCCGCCGCCGTGATAGGGTGGCATCGCCTCGAGCAGTTCCGGCTTGGCGATCAGCGCACCGCTGCCCATCGGGGCCAGCATCTTATGCCCGGAGAAGGCATAGAAGTCACATCCGATCGTCCGTACGTCCACGCGCAGATGCGGGCTCGACTGAGCGCCATCCACCACCGTCACCGCACCAGCCGCATGGGCCAGCTTGGTGAGCTGGGCGGCGGGGTTCACCGTCCCGAGCGAGTTGGAGACATAGGGAAAGGCGACCAGCTTTGGCTTCGCCTCCAGCGCCCGGCCGAAATCGGCCAAATCGATCCGGCCGTCTCCGGTGATTTCCACCATGCGGAGCGTGGCGCCCTTTTCCTGACACAGGATCTGCCAGGGCACGATGTTCGAGTGGTGATCCATGGCGGTCACTACCACGGTGTCGCCGCGGCTCACGTTGGCCCGTCCCCACGAACCGGCGACCAGGTTGATCCCTTCGGTGGTGCCCCGCGTGAAGACCACACCTTCACGGGCCCAGGCGTTCACGAACCGGGATACGGCGGTGCGCGCCGCCTCGTAGGCGTCGGTCGCCTCGACCGCGAGCGCGTAGGCGCCCCGGTGGACGTTGGCGTTGTGCTCGCTGTAATAGTGCGCGATGGCGTCGAGGACTCGACGCGGCTTCTGGCTCGTCGCCGCGTTGTCCAGATACACGAGCCGCTGACCGTTCTCTTTCCGCGCGAGGATTGGGAAATCGCCGCGGATGCGTTTCGTGTCGATCATCAGAAATCTTTCGCCGACTCGGTCGTCACCGGATCGCCCGTGTTCTGGAGCGCCGCGTGCAGCGCGTGCCAGGCGAGACTCGCGCATTTGATCCGGCTCGGGAACGCGCGCACACCCGAAAATGCCGCGAGCTTTCCCGGAGCCGTGGCCCCTCCGGCAAGCATGTCCCGGAACGCCTGGAACAATGCTTCAGCGTCGGCTGGAGTCTTGCCCTTTACGGCTTCGGTCATGAGCGAGGCCGATGCCTTGGAGATCGCACAGCCCGACCCCTGCGGCATCTGAAAGCCGATGTCGCTGATGTGGTCACCATCGAGCTGGACGTACAGTTGAATGCGATCGCCGCACAGCGGATTGTTGCCCTCGGCTCTGCGGGTGGCGGAGTCGAGACGCTTGAAATTGCGCGGACTGCGATTGTGATCGAGGATGACCTGCTGGTACAGCTCTCCCAGATCCGTCATTACTCGGCCAGACGACCGCGAACAATGGCATCGAGCTGCGCGCGCAGCGGCGCGATTTCCATGCGGCCGAGGATCTCGGCGGCAAAGCCATAGGTGAGGAGGCGACGCGCGTCGTCCTCGCCGACACCACGGCTCCGCAGGTAGAACAGCGCGCGCGGGTCGAGCGGACCCACCGTAGAACCGTGCGTGCACTTGACGTCATCGGCGTAGATCTCGAGCTGCGGCTGGCTGTCGGCGTGCGCGTGTCCGGACAACAACAGGTTGTTGTTCGTCTGCTTCGAGTCGGTCTTCTGCGCGCCAGGGCGCACGATGATCCGGCCGGTGAATACGCCCCGCGCCTTGTCATCGAGCACGCCATTGAAGTACTCGTGGCTCGCGCAGTGGTCAGCGGCATGATCGATCGTCGTGTGATGATCGGCGTGCTGCGCGCCGGCGAGTAGATACAATCCGTTGAGGATCAGTGTACCGCCGGGACCCGCCATCACCGCGCCGATGTCGTGACGCGCGAGCGCTCCGCCGAACGCGACGAAATGAAGATTCAGCGTGCTATCGCGCCCCTGGTGCGACTGCGAGGTGGCGACATGATACGCACGATCGCTTTCCCGTTGAACGCGATAATGATCAGCGCGGGCCCCGTCACCGACGACGATCTCGGTGACCGCATTCGTCCAGTAGCTGTGATCGCCCAATGCGGCGTAGGTCTCGACGATGGAAGCCCTCGCTTCACGCTCGATCACCACGAGATTGCGCGGGTGTGCAACAACGGGCTTGGTGCCGCTTGCCAGAAACAGGAGTTGAATCGGTTCAGGGATGTTGGTCTTGGCCGGGACGTGGACAAACGCTCCGTCGCTCACGAATGCGGTGTTCAGTGCCGAGAAGGGCCGATCCTGGGTGGCGACATATTTCCCCAGATGCTGGCGCACGAGATCCTGGCGATGACTGACCACATGCGCCAGGCTCTGGACGTCATCAAAAAAGGGCGTCGAGAGAGACCGTTGAAAAAAACCGTCAACAAAGACCAGCCGGTAACCGGCCTCGAGCAGCAAGAAGGGTCGAATCTCGTCGAGCGTCGGAATGCGAGCGGGCTCCTTGGCCAGCTCGAATGACCCCTCGGCAATCGGCGCGACGCTGGTGAAGCGCCACGCCTCCTGTTTCATGTTCGGGAAGCCGAGATGGTGAAAGCGGGCGATGCCGCCTTCGCGCAGATCCTTAAGCCAGTCGGGCGCCCCCGAAACCCCGTTCGAAGCCCACGCGCGATACGACCCGACGAGCTGGTCTACATGAGCCATCGTCACGACACCATGGCGGCATCACGAAGCCAGTCGTAGCCTTTTGCCTCGAGTTCGTGGGCCAATTCGGGGCCGCCCGACTTCACGATCCGGCCGTCGGCCAACACGTGGACGACGTCCGGTGTGATGTAGTTCAGCAGCCGCTGGTAGTGGGTCACGATCAAGAACGCGCGTTCAGGAGCGCGCAGCTGATTGACCGCCTGGGCCACAGTCTTGAGGGCGTCGATGTCGAGTCCCGAATCGGTCTCGTCGAGAATCGCGAAGCGCGGCTCGAGCACCGCGAGCTGGAGGATCTCGTTGCGCTTTTTCTCGCCGCCCGAGAACCCTTCGTTCACGGGACGATTCATCATCGCGTCGTCCCAGCCGATCGCTTTGAGTTTGCTCTCGAGGACCTGCAGGAAATCCAGGGGGTCGAGCTCCGCCTCTCCCTTACTCTTGCGGATCGCGTTCAGCGCCGAGCGCAGAAAGTAGGAGTTGGTGATGCCGCGGATTTCGACGGGATACTGGAACGCGAGGAACACACCGTCGCGCGCGCGCTCCTCGGGATCCAGCTCGAATAGGTCTTTGCCGGCGTACTGCACCGATCCGCCCCGGACTTCGTACGCGGGATGGCCGGCGAGCACTTGCGCGAGTGTGCTCTTGCCCGAGCCGTTCGGTCCCATGATCGCGTGCACTTCGCCGTCGCGAATCGTGAGGTCGACGCCTTTCAGGATCTCATTGCCCGCGACGGCGGCACGCAGACCTTTGACCTCGAGCAAAACCTTCCCCTTAGCCAACGCTTCCCTCCAGACTGATGCCGAGGAGCCGCGTCGCCTCGACGGCAAACTCCATCGGCAGCTCCTTGAAGACTTCTTTGCAGAATCCGTTGACGATCATCGAGACCGCGTCCTCGGACGACAGGCCGCGCTGGCGCAAATAGAAGATTTGATCCTCACCGATCTTCGACGTGGACGCCTCGTGCTCCATGATCGCAGTGCTGTTGCGCACGTCGATATATGGAAAGGTGTGCGCTCCACATTTGTCCCCAATCAGCATCGAATCGCACTGCGAATAGTTCCGCGCGCCCTCGGCGCCCTTCATGATCTTCACGAGTCCGCGATAGGTGTTCTGCCCGCGACCGGCTGAGATACCCTTCGATACGATCGTCGAGCGCGTGTTCTTGCCGAGGTGGATCATCTTCGTACCGGTGTCGGCCTGCTGTTTGTGACTCGTCACCGCGACCGAATAGAACTCGCCGATCGAATTGTCGCCCTGGAGAATGCAGCCCGGATACTTCCACGTGATCGCCGAGCCGGTCTCCACCTGCGTCCACGAAATTTTCGAATTCACGCCGGCGCATTTGCCGCGCTTGGTGACAAAGTTGTAAATGCCGCCGCGCCCTTCTTCGTCGCCCGGATACCAGTTCTGAATCGTCGAGTACTTGATCGTCGCGCGATCGAACGCGACCAACTCCACGACAGCCGCGTGCAGCTGGTGCTCGTCACGCATCGGCGCCGAGCAGCCTTCGAGATAGCTCACGTGGCTGCCTTCGTCGGCGATGATCAGCGTCCGCTCGAACTGGCCGGTGGACGACGCGTTGATGCGGAAGTACGTCGAGAGCTCCAGCGGGCAGCGCACACCCTTCGGCACGTACACGAACGAGCCGTCGGTGAACACCGCGGAGTTCAGCGCCGCGAAGAAGTTGTCGTTGGCCGGGACGACGGTGCCGAGGTACTCCTGGACCAAGCCGGCATGCTCGCGGATCGCCTGCGAAATCGGCATGAAGATGACGCCGTACTTCGCGAGCTCTGCCTGGAACGTCGTCGCTACGGAGACGCTGTCGAACACGGCATCGACCGCGACACCCGTGAGCCGTTTCTGCTCCTCGATCGGGATGCCGAGCTTCTCGAAGGTCGCGACCAGCTTCGGATCGACCTGGTCGAGGGAGTCGAGCTTGGGGAGCTTTTTGGGTGCCGCGTAGTAGCTGATCGCCTGATAGTCGATCGGGCCGTACTTCACATTGGGCCAATGCGGCTCCGACATCTTCAGCCAGTTGCGATACGCCTTGAGGCGCCAATCGAGCATCCAGTCCGGCTCGCCCTTCTTGGTGGAAATCAGCCGGATGACGTCCTCGTTCAAGCCGGCCGGCACGACCTCGGATTCGATGTCGGTGACGAAGCCGTACTTGTACGGTTGCTGGACGTGCGCTTCAATGCCTGTCATGGCACTCCCGGAAGTCCTTAACGGACATGTACTTGGCTCTCAGATCGACGGCCCAAGTCGGAATCCTAATGGTTTTGTCGGGATTGTCAATCAACAGCATACACCGTCAAGAAAGAGGCGTCTAGCAAGGGCGTCCGCCTCTGCTTGACGGTTCTTTTCAGTAGATATCCCGATTCCACTCCCTCACCAGCCGTTCATAATCCTCGGGCCGGTTTACCTGATCTATTACCGCGGGATCGTCGACCGGCACGCTCACCACGTCCTGCTCGTGCGCCCGCAGGACTGCCCGCGCGCCTTCCCGCGTGGCCTCTGGACTCTCGAGCAGCTCGGCAAACAGGTGGGAGTCCCAAATGACCGGGTGTCCGCGACGCTCCGCGAATGTCGGAAGCACCGCAGGTGCCGTCGTTCGCCGGTAGCTCTCGAGCAGCCGTTCGACCGTACTCACCCGCACATGCGGCAAATCGACCGGCCAGACGAGAACGGCGCTGGGTTGAATCGGCTGCAGCGCCCGTAGGGCGCTCCGGAGCGAGGCGATCGGGCCCGTTTCCGGCTCAGGGTTGTCCACGAGCAAGACCTCATGACCCGCCAGGACAGGCTGGATCCGCGGCGCGTCCGGGCCCAGCACCACAACGCGTGTCTTGACCTCCAAGGCTTCCAGCGCTTCCAGAATCCGCACCGCAAAAGGGACGCCGAGGAAGTCCAGGAGGGCTTTTGGCGTTCCCATGCGTGACGAACGGCCGGCAGCCAAGACGACGCCCGCGAGCGACATAGGGGCTATGAGACTAAGGGCCCAAGTGGCAAGGTGGCTAGAGGGTAGTTGCATGACGGACAGAAAGGCGCAATCTTGGCGCGCTCACATGGCCGCCCGACGCATTCGACAGCTCGGCGACCCGATCCTGCGGGTCCGCTGCACCCCGGTGGAAGACCCTAAATCGCCGGCGGTGCGGCTGCTTTCGGACGATTTGCGCGACACACTTCGCGTCGCCAAGAAGAAGTACAATATGGGCCGCGCCCTCTCGGCGCCGCAGATCGGTGCGCCGGTGCGGGTCGTCCTCGTCGAGATCGGCAAGTTCCGCGCGACCATGATCAACCCCGAGATCACGGATGTCGGCTCGGAAGACTTTCATGTCTGGGACGACTGCTTCTCGTTCCCGAACATGCTGGTCCGTGTGACGCGGGCCTATCGCGCGACGCTCCGGTATACGGACCTGAAGGGCAAGATTGTCACGATGGACCTCGAAGGACCCATGGCCGAGCTACTCCAGCATGAGCTCGATCACCTCGATGGAATCCTCGCCTTAGACCAGCCCAGCGGCCTGGATCCGTTCGCGTATCGCGCCGAATGGGAAAAGAATCACAAGCCCGAAGAGCGTTACGGACCGCCACGCCCGCGCGAACTCTAGCCCGGTTACATTCCAGTCATTCGCAGGGGTGCCTGCCGGCAGTCGGCAGGCTGAGATCACACCCTTAGAACCTGATCCGGTTCGTACCGGCGAAGGGAGCTCCGCATGACCTGCCGTACCCAGATGTTTGTCGCCCGCCAGGGCACGATCACACCAGAGATGCAGCGCGTGGCCGAGCGTGAATCGCTTCCGCCTGAGACGATTCGCGACGAGGTCGCGATTGGTCGCCTCATCATCCCGGCCAACGTCAATCATTTGACGCAGCGGCTCGATCCGATGGCGATCGGGAAAGTCGCCAGCGTGAAGATCAACGCCAACATCGGCAACTCGGCGGTCGAGTCGGACATCGACGGCGAGCTCGAGAAGCTGCACCACGCGGTGCACTATGGCGCCGATACGGTGATGGATCTGTCGACCGGCGGCAATATCGATGCGATTCGCGAGGCCATTGTCGCTGCCTCGCCTGTTCCGATCGGCACGGTACCGGTTTATCAGGCCATCCAAGTCGCCGGCGACGTCATGAAGCTCACGGCGGACGATCTCCTCGACAACATCGAGCATCAGGCACAACAAGGCGTCGACTATGTCACGGTGCACGCGGGCATTCTGCGCGAGCACGTCGGTCTTGCGCTCGGCCGCGTTACCGGGATCGTGAGTCGCGGCGGGTCGTTGATGGCGTATTGGATGACGCAGCACGGGAAGCAGAACCCCTTGTACGAGCACTACGACCGCCTGCTCGATATCGCGCGCGAATACGACGTGACACTCTCCCTCGGCGATGGGCTACGGCCGGGCTCGATCGCCGATGCGACTGACAAGGCGCAGCTCGCGGAGCTGACGGTGTTAGGCGAATTGACCGAGCGCGCCTGGAAGAAGGACGTGCAGGTGATGATCGAAGGGCCGGGGCACATCCCGATGCACCAGATCGAAGTCAACGTGCGGCTCGAAAAAGAGCTGTGTCACGAGGCTCCGTTCTACACCCTCGGTCCGCTCGTGACGGACGTCGCCCCCGGGTACGACCACATCACCTCCGCGATCGGCGCGGCGATGATCGGCTGGTTTGGTGCGGACATGTTGTGTTACGTCACGCGCAAGGAGCACCTGGGGCTGCCGAACGCCGAAGAAGTCCGGGAGGGAGTGATCGCTTACAAGATCGCGGCGCACGCGGCGAACATCGCGCGCCGGCGTCCCGGCGCGACGGAGCGCGACGACGCGCTGTCACGCGCGCGTTATGCGTTCGACTGGAACGAGCAGTTCCGCCTCGCGCTCGATCCCGCGCGCGCGCGCGAGCTCCATGACGAAGCGCTGCCCGCGGAGTACTTCAAGAGCGCCGAGTTCTGTGCGATGTGCGGGCCGAAGTTCTGCTCGATGCATATCACGCGTGAGATCGAGCGCTCGCTCGGGCTGCGGGAGCCGGAGAAGCAGGAGAAGCGAGAGACGGTTGGCGCGGACTAGGTCAGTCCAGCCTGCGTTCCGAGGAGCGAGCATGCCCTTCGAGCCCCTCGACGCGGCCGAACCACGCGGCATCCTCGAGGAGCGGACGGGCCGCCGCACCATCGTCGATGCGCAGCCACGTCCGTACGCGCAGGAAGGTATAGACCGACAGTCCCCCCTTTGACCGCGCTGTGCCGCCCGTCGGCAGGACGTGATTCGGCCCCGCGCCGTAGTCGCCCAGCACTTCGGCGGAGGCGCCGCCGATAAACAGCGCACCGAAATGCGTGAGGCGCGGCGCGACCAGGTCCGCATTGTCAAGCAAGAGCTCGAGGTGTTCGGGCGCGAGCGCGTCACACGCCACAACCCCCTCCTCCACGTTTGACACAACGACTACCCCGCCGTTGGCCAGTGCCTTCCGCGCGACCGGCTCCGTCGGCAACGCCGCGAGCTGACGCGCGAGCTCCGCCTCGACGTGCTCGGCAAGCTGGCGATCGGTGGTGACGAGGATCGGCAGCGCATCGGCATCGTGCTCAGCCTGCGCGAGGAGGTCGGCGGCAACCGCGGCGGGCGAGGCGGTTGTATCGGCGAACACGACGAGCTCCGACGGTCCCGCCAACATGTCGATCGCCACTCGTCCCGCGACCAACTGCTTGGCGGCGGTGACGTAGCGGTTGCCGGGCCCGACGACCACGTCGCACGCCGAAAGCGGCCCCACGCCGAAGGCAAGCGCCGCAATGGCGTGGGCGCCGCCGGCCGAGAGCACCCCATCAGCGCCCGCGAGGGCCGCGGCTGCCAGTGTGATCGGCTGCGGCTTGGGACTCGCCACCCAGATCTGCTCGACCCCGGCAGTCTTCGCAGTCACCGCGGTCATCAGGACAGACGAGGGCAACGGATACCGGCCCCCCGGTGCGTAACAGCCGGCGCGCTCCAGCGGCGCGATCCAGTGGCCAGCCGTGCCGCCCGGCACTGCGACCGTGACACTGTCGAGTGCTCGCCGTTGTGCCTCCGCAAAAGTGCGAATCCGCTCCGCGACCCGCTCGAGCCGTGCGCGGTCCTCCGCCGCCAGATCGCTCAGGGCCCGAGCGAGCACGCCGCGATCGAGAAACAATCGTCCGCCCGGCGCGACATCGCTGAAGCGCTCGGCGTACTCGCGCAGCGCCGCTTCACCCCGCAGGCGCACCGACTCCACGATCGGCGCCGCCACCGCAATGGCCTCCGCCGGGACGACACCGTTGCGCCGGCTCACCAGCTCGGCGACGCTGCGCAGGGGCAGAAGCCGGGAGCTCACGTCTTCCCCACCATCGGACGACGGCTGACCGCGCGATGCCGGCGGGCGAGCTCGGCGCGGACGTCGGCCAGAGTTCCGCCACCACGCGCCAACGCCACGAGCGCCATGTACAGCACGTCGGCGGTCTCGCGCACGACATCCTCCGACGACTCGGCCCGCGCAAGCTCCTCCGCTTCTTCCCGCAGCTTCGCCGCAAGCAGCGCCGGATCCGCCAACAGCTTCGCGGTCCCCGAGCCGGCAATTGGACGACGCTTTCGATCCGCGAGCGCGAGCTCCAGCTCGGCCAGATCGAAGTCGGATGGCCAGCACGAGCGGCGATTCAGGTGACAGAAGCCCGCGCCTGACTGCCGCACGGTGAAGCGCAGCGTATCGCGATCACAATCGAGGTCCACACGCACGAGGTGCTGCGTGTTTCCGGAGGTCGCGCCTTTCTCCCAAATCGCTTGTCGCGAGCGCGACCAATAGATGCCACGCCGCTCGGTGACCGCGCGGGCCAGCGACTCGCGCGTGCTCCAGACCAGCCCGAGCGCGCGGCCCGCTTCGTCGCAGACGACTGTGGGCCAGAGCTCGCCCCAGATCGGTTTCGCCAGCGGCGCGGCGACGGCGTCGCCGAGCGACAGCCGGCCCGTGTACAGCGCCATGCCAACCTGCGCATCGGCTCCCAGTGAATCGAGCTCGGCAATTTCAGCCGCGGTGGTGATCCCACCCGCGGCCGTCACCCGCACGCCGGCGGCGGCGCGCACGACGGCATCCACAGCCGCGCGGTCGAACCCGCCCATCGCACCTTCCTTGTCCACCTGCGTGAAGAGGAAGCCGCCGACGACACCCGCCAGCTCGCGCACGCGCTCGAGCACCGGGATGCCGGTCGAGGTGCGCCACCCGTCCACCACAACCGCGCCGCGTTCGGCATCCACCGCCGCGATGACGCGGTCGCGCGGCAACGCGCCGCAGAATTCCGGTGTCGCGGCGGTGCCGATCATCACCTGCGTCGCGCCCGCATCGAGCCAGCGCCGTGCGGCGTCGAGGTCGCGAATGCCTCCGCCGACGCGGCACGGCGCCCGCCGCACGAGGCCCTCAATCAGGTCGGCGTTCGAGCCCTGGCTGAGTGCGGCATCGAGGTCCACGACGGCCACTTCGCCGGCGAGCGAGAACTGCTCCAGACGCTCGACCGGATCGCCCCCGTCCAGAACGAACTCCCTGCCGCGCCGCAGCTGCACGGCGCGTCCCCGCATGATGTCGATGCTCGGCACGATCATCGCCGCACCTCGATCCCGCGGCCGGCCAGGTCAGCCTTGATCCCATCCACCGTGTCGTCGCCATCGTGAAAGACCGATGCGGCCAGCACGGCATCCGCGCCCGCGGCGAACGCTGCGGCAACGTGCTCGCGCGTGCCGACGCCACCGGAAGCGACGACGGGAATCCGCACCGCCGCCGACACCGCGCGCAGCAGCTCGAGGTCGTGCCCGGTGCGCGTCCCGTCGCGATCCCAGCTCGTGAGCAGGATTTCGCCGGCACGGAGCTGTTCGCCTTCGCGCGCCCACGCAACCGCGTCGGGCCGGGCTATCTCCCGGCCGCCCAGCACCAGGACCTCCCAGCGCTCCGCCGCGCGCCGCGCATCGATCGCCAGGACGACGCACTGACACCCGAACGCCTGCGCGAGCTCAGTCAGCAACGCGGGCCGCTGCACCGCAGCGGTATTGACGCTCACCTTGTCTGCACCGGCCTCGAGCAGCGCGCGCGCATCGTTCACGCTGCGAACGCCTCCGCCCACGGTCAGCGGAATGCCGATCGCCGCGCGCACGCGCCGCACCGTGTCGAGCTGGGTGCCGCGGCCGGCGGCGGACGCCGCGACGTCGAGGATGACGATTTCGTCCGCGCCTTGCGCTTCGTAGCGCGCCGCCTGCTCGGCAGGGTCGCCCGCGTCGCGCAGATCCTGGAAACGGACGCCTTTCACCACGCGGCCGTCCCGCACGTCGAGACACGGAATCAGGCGTGGCAGCAAACGTGACGTCGCTGTCGATGCCACCGCGGTGGGAGCCGTTCGTCCCGTGAGCCAACGCTCGAGCAGCGCGGCGCCATAGCCGCTCGAGAGCTCGGGATGAAACTGGCACGCGAGCACACCCTCACGCTCGAGCGCAGCGACGAACCGGACGCCGTGCGTCGTCCACGCAGCACGCCAGCCATCCGGCCGCTCACGCAGCGCATACGAGTTTGCGAACGCGGCCACACCATCGGTCACGAACCCTGCGCCTGGTTCGACGGTGACATGGTTCCAGCCGAGGTGCGGGATCCGGACGTTTGGTGGCAGCCGCCGGCACGTTCCCGCGATCACACCGAGCCCGCAAGACTCGGGAGATTCTTCGCTCGCCTCACACAAGAGCTGCATGCCGAGACAGATCCCGAGGATTGGCGTTCCGCGCGCCGCGAGTTCGGGAATCACGGCGTCGAGCCCGCCGCCGCGGAGCGCCGCCATGCCGGCGCCAAACGCGCCCACGCCCGGGAGCACGAGTCGTTCGGCCTCGCGCACGGCGGCGGGATCGGCGCTGACCACCGCAGTCGCCCCGAGCCGCCGCAGCGCCCCGGCAATCGACGCGAGGTTCGCGACCCCCGAGTCCACGATCACGACGTCACTCACGACTGGCCGCTCCGAGTGTGCCCTTCGTGGACGGGACATCGTCGAAGCCGGACAGCGCGACAGCCTGGCGCAGCGCGAGCGCGGTCGCCTTGAACGCCGCTTCGGCGCGATGATGATCGTTGTCGCCTTTCAGCACATCGACGTGCAGTGTGATCCGGGCGGCAGTCGCGAGCGAGCGCAGCACGTGCGGAATGTTCTCGCACGCGAGCTCACCGATCGTTTCGCGCTGCAGGTCCAGAGCGATGTCCGCAAAGGGCCGGCCGGACAGATCGACCACCGCACGCGCGAGCGCTTCGTCCAGCGGGGCGAGCGCCCATCCGAAGCGATTCACCCCGCGCCGCTCTCCCAGGGCGCGATCCAGTGCTTCGCCCAACGCGAGCCCGCAATCCTCGGCGGTGTGATGATCGTCGACCTGCAGGTCCCCCTCACCGGTGAGCATGAGGTCGAAGCGCGCATGACGGCTGAGCGAGTCGAGCAGGTGGTCGAGGAACCCGATCCCGGTCTTCACGGCAGTCTTGCCCGTCCCATCGAGATCGAGGGTCATGCGGATCGACGTCTCGCGCGTCGCGCGAGTAATGCAAGCAGTGCGCGAACTCATGAAAGGAGCTCCTCGAGGTCGGTGACATCACTGAGAACGTGGGCGGCGCCCGCCTCAGTGAGCGCGGTGGCAGTCGCAACGAGGTCGTCACCGGGCGCCACGATGCCGAGGGGGATGACGTCCGCACCCGCGGCGGCGCGGACGTCGTCGGGCGTATTTCCCACCATCCAGGCGGATCGCACACCAAGTCGTGCGAGCGCGAGTCGCACGGGGGCAGGATCGGGTTTGCGCGCGGCATCTTCCATGCAGACGGTGGCGCGGAACAGCCCGGCGATACCCTCGCGCTCGAGGAACCACCGCGCCTCGTCGCGCGGCCGGCCCGTCACGACGGCCAGCGGGAGCCGGTTCGAGAGTCGCGCGAGCACGTCGCGTGATACGATTGAACGCTCGCGCTCGCGCAATCCCGGAGATCCGTTCGCCCCAAGGTACAGCGCTTGGTAGCGCGTGGTGACGCTCGGCAGATCGACCGCGCCGCCGCCGGCCGCAATGAGCCGCTGCGTCACGATCCAGTCATTGCTGGCGTCACCGGCACGCAGCGCCGCCTCGATGTCGTCCATGGTGACCGTCACACCAAAGGACGCCGCGGTGGCAATCATCGCGGCGCGCTGCGACTCACGGACGTCCGCGAGCACGCCATCGAGATCGAAGACGATGGCTTCTGGCGTGAGCACTGTCTCGAGCGCGCGCGTGAGCCGCTCGAAGTCGGCGGGCTCACCCGGCAGCGTAATGCGCAGACTCGTCTCGAGACGCGCACGGCCGGGGAAGTCGCGCACCAGAATCCCGCGCGCGCCGAGCCCGTCGCGGACGAACGCCGCCCGCGGGCCGAAGTCGGCGAATACGAAGTTTGCCTGCGAGGCGCGTGCATCGACGCCGCGCGCGCAGAGGAGTTGCCGAAGGTTGGCGCGCTCCATACGGACCTGCGCCACGTGGGCGCGCAACGCGGCGTCGCCGCGTCGCAACTGGAACAGCGCGAGCGCGAGCGACGGCCCGGCGACGGGATATGGGGCGCCCGCGGCGCGCAGCACGGCGATCACCTCCGAGGTCCCGACGGCGTAGCCCACGCGACACCCCGCTAGACCCCAGGCCTTCGACATCGTGCGGACGACGACCACGTTGGGGAGCTCGAGCACGCCAGGGTCGATGTCGGCGTCGGCGTACTCGACGTACGCCTGATCGAGCAGCAGGAGAGCACGCGGCGCGGCGGCCGCTATGCGTCGCACATCATCCCGCGATGCGACGCCGCCTGTCGGATTGTTGGGCGATACGATGACTACGATGGCGATGCGGTTGTCCAGCTCCGCGAGGATCTCCTCGAGGGGAAACGCATCCGCAATCCACGGCACGCGCACGAGCGGAGCACCGGCGAGGTCAGCGAAGCGCTCCAACATGTCGAAGGTCGGCTCGGGCAGCAGCACCGGGCGATCGGGGCCCGCGTACGCTCGGTAGATGCGATCGAGCGCCTCGTCCGCGCCGGCTGTCACGAGGACGCGGTCCGGGCTCACCCCGACGCGATCAGCGAGCGCCGTCTCGACTGCCGTGGCATCGGGGTAGCAGCGCAGCAGCTCCGGATCCAGGGCTGCCAGCTCGGCGAGCAGGGCTTGTGGTGCTCGAGGCCCTTCATTGCTGTTGAGGCGGAGCACGCTCATGGCACGATCTGCGACAGCGTGGAGACCACGACGTCGGTGCCGCCGGCCGCCTTCACGGCGGGGATCACTTGCGGCAGCAGGTCGCGCGGAACGGCGGCTTTCACAGCGTAGCCGCCATTGCCGAACAAGCGGGCCACCGTCGCCTGCCGCATGGACGGCAGCACGGCCACCACCGCGTCGAGGCACGCGGCCGATGCGTTCACTTCCAGCATGACACGGCGGCGCGCTTCAAGCACCGAGTTGATCAAGAGAACGAGATCGTCGATGAACCGGCGCCGCGGGGGATCTTCCAAAGCCGCGCGGTTCGCATACAGGCGCGTGGAGGACCGCATCAGGACGTCCACGATCGCCAGTCCGTTCGCTTCGAGTGTCGCGCCGGTCGCGGTGTTGTCGACGATCACGTCGGCATCTTCAGGCGGGAACACTTCCGTCGCACCGTACGAGCGGACGAACTCGGCACAGACCGCGCGCGCAGCGATCCAGCGGCGGGTCAGGCGTTCGTATTCGGATGCGATCACGAGTCGCCGAGCAGGAAGCCGGCCGTTTTCGAGCAGTGCCGCCGGGGCGGCGACGACGAGCTGCACCGGATCGAGTCCCGTGTCGAGCAGCTCGACGACATCCACCTCGAGTTCGGCGACCCAGTCGGCCCCGGCAAACCCGACATCGCGGCTGCCGAGCGCCAGCATTTCCACGATGTTCTGCGGCTTGAGCAGTTTCGCTTCGGCGCCCGGGAGCGAGACGTCGGGGCGATAGCCCCGCGCGCTGGGACGCACGCGAATGCCGGCGTCGGCGAGCAGGGTGAGCACGCCATGCTCCATCCGGCCCTTGGGGAGCCCGAGTCGAAACGGAACGGCGCGAGACGCAATTGTGGACATCACAACGACTCCGTGTTGGCCGAACCGGAGCCTCCGAGGTGCGCGACGCCCTAAAAGCACGACGCCGGCCCTCGGGGGGCCGGCGTCGGTAGTGAGTCAAGACTTTTGCGCCTCCGGCTATCCCCCGTGGACCGAGTGATGATGGTGATGCCGGCTATGAAGAGAGGCGCGCATGGATGGTGATATACCTGGGGCGACGAAAGCCGTCAAGGTTCGTCTGTTTACGAACCCGCGGGGCGCGTGAAGCTCGACTCGACCGTCGTGATCGAAATCGCGCTCGTCGTCACCGTGAGCCGGTAACGATCCAGCGACGCCCCGCGCTCGAAGTCGAGGTCATAGGTCCCCGGCGCGACCGGCAATGCAGTTTGATATTGCGCCGGTCCAGTGGCCGTCATGCAGACGTCCGGTTTGATCACACTCCCCGACATCGTCACGCGAATAGTCTGTCCGGCGACATTCATTCCGCCGTCCAGCTGGTAATTCATGCACGGGTAGCTCTGCTGGTCCGAGACCAGAAGAACGACCTGGTGCGCACCAGAAGGCACGGGAGCGTAATGGACGACAAACACCAGTTGTAGCTGAGTTCCGTCGGGGCCGGGGAACATTGTGCAGGCGAAGTAATTGTCCGGTCTGGTATTCAGCATGACCGCGGAGAGCAACGGGACGATCACGAGCGCGCGACGCAACATGACTCAATACTCGGCTCCGTCACCACACGCTGCTGTAGTCCTTAGGGGAGCTTAGCGGATGATCAGGAACTGATAGGGGCCTGTGGTGATGTCTTCGCCCCAGAACCCCGTGCCGCGGAAGCGGATGACAAAACTCCCGCTCGGCGGGACGACAAAGGAGCCGACTGGATAGAGTTGTGAAGTGCCGAAATAGCTCGCGCTGCTCCTCGTCGAAGGTTGACCGGACAACGGATCAAACATCTCGACACTCACGCCGTGGGAAGTCTCATTCATTTCAGGCGGCGCGAGCATGCGGAAGAACGCGTGCAACGTATCACCGGGTGTCCCCGACACCGTGAATTCATCGATATCGCCGATGTAATCGATTGCTTCGCTGCTGACGGTGTCGCCGAGCGTGTAGGCCGCAGCCGCTGCCTCCGGTGCTCGATTGACGGGAACAACGTGCAATCCGTACCGCCCGGTCAGCCCGAAGGCACCACCGCACGTCGCGTCGGCGCACGATCTGTAAAAGCCGCCCGGCTCGAACACGGCGACGTTCACGCGTCCGCCCGGCGGCACACGGAAGGGTCCGGTGAATTTCTTGAACTGACCAACCGTCCCGGTCAACGTGTCCCCTGTGCCTGGATCGATCGCCCGGATGTACGCGAAGTCTCCGTCGTAGGCGAATCGACCGTCGTAGACGAGTCCCAGCTCCTGTCCTGGCGTCGCCGTGACGGTGAACTGATCCCAATCGCCCGGGCGATCGATCGCCTCGGTCATCACCGAATCACCGGGCGCCAGAGCGGCACTCACCTGCTCGGGGAGCGAGTCTTCGGTCACGATCGCGAAGCGGTACGGTACCTGTGTAGCGCCGCCAATGCCAAGCACGGTGAGGTTGTACCAGCCAGTCACTGGCAACTCGATCCGCATCGTCTGGTGATCGTCGAGCGCGCTAGCCGCCGCAGAGCTGTAGACCGCGGCGTTGGGGTACGCATCGTAAGGTCCCGGCGTCGTCATCGACGCAACGAGCTCGGCGCTCGATGACGGATCGAGACCTTGGAACTTCAGGTTGACGTGCTGTCCACGGTTGCCATGGAAGTGGAAAGTGTCCACGTCGCCCCAGGGGGCGATCGACTCACCTGCGACCGTATCGCCGACGGCGAACGTGTCGGCAACCGCTTCGGGGCCGAGGCTGAAGCCGTAGAGCCAGAGCCGGTAGGGACCGCGTGACGTCGAGCGCGACTGGGTCTGAAATCCGTCGACTCGCACGATGTACCTGCCGGGATGCAGTGTCAGTCGACCCGCCGATACTCGCTCACCGGGCCTCGCGTTCGACGTGGCGCTCACAACCTGGCCCGACGCGGCGTCAATCAGCTGGGCAGTCACCCAGCCATATGATGTCGTATCGCCGTCGAACTGAAAGACCAGATTGGCGCCGGTCGTGTCCGGGACCGTCACCGTGAATTCGTCGATGTCGCCGGATACATCGAGCGCTTCGCCGCTGATGCTGTCGCCCAACGTGAGCGCCTGCGGTACGTGCTCGGGGCGGCGATCGATCGAATAGAGCGAAAGACGATACGGGCCGCGATCCGAATTGGTCACCGTCTCGACTCCGCTCACGCGGATCCGATATGTCCCGGTACTCTGCAGCGCGAAGCGCCCCGTCACCTGGTTCATCAGCACCGTGTCGCTTCCAGCGCTTTGTGCCGTGGCAACCACTGCACCCGCGTCGTTCAGCACCTCGAGTTGCAGACGCGTGTCGCTCGACCCGTTAGTCGCCTGCAAAGAGACGTTGAACTCCCGGCCTGCGGAGCCCGAGAACGTGAACTCATCGATGTCCCCAGGGAGCGCGATGTTCTCTCCCGAGACCGTATCACCAGCAACAAGGGCCGCGGGGACGTGCTCGGGGCGCCGGTCGATGGGGTAGAGATACCAGCGGTACGAACCGGTGTCGGCGATGCGCGAGTTCTGTGTGCCACTGATGCGCACCACATACGTGCCCGACTGCGGGATCTGGAACCGCCCGGTGGCATGCGCGAACAGGGCGGTATCGGCCGCTTCCGTCCCCGGAACCAGCGCGAACAGGTCCTGCCCGACTCGCGCGACTTCGAGCTGAAACTGGTGCGTCGATTGCAGGAACGCGTTGAACTCGGTGTTCGCGGCGGCTGAAAACGTGAATTCATCGACATCGCCCGCGATGTCGATGTGCTCGTTGGAGACTTCGGTGTTCACGGGCGCCGTCGCCGGCCGATGCTCGGGAGCGCGATTGATGAGATACGTCCAGAAGCGGTAGGGTCCCGAGTAACGCGGGTAGACGTTGCTGAGAACGGAGCTCACGTAAACGCGGTAATCCTGTGCGGCGGGGAACCGGAGCCGGCCCGTCGTCAGAGTGGGCGTCCCCGCATCGGCAAAGACGTATCCAAATAACCCGTACTGCACGGGATCGACGATACTGAGCCCGATCGAGCCGGAGCCGGTGGGTCCCTGCGTTTCCGCGACCGCGACGAACTCTTGGCCGGCGTCGCCGTGCAGGACGAATACATCCTCATCGACGATTGGGTCGATCGTCTCGCCCGCGACGGTGTCCCCGAGGTTAAATCGCGCTTCCCGCGACTCGGGATCCGGGTTGATCAGATAGACGACAAACCGAAAGCGCGCCGTGGACGCCGGTGGGACGCCATTCACGACGAAGTCGTACACCGTTCCGGAGCTCGTCGACATGGTCTGCGTGGCGTTCCGGTACAGCGGCGGCGATCCCGGACCCGAGATCGCGTTTGCGGCGAACCCGGGGTGGATCGAGTCGTACACGACCAATGAAACGGTGCCAGAGAGCGCTTCGAGGAAAATCGCGTAGGCGGCGCCGGGGGCCGCGGCAAAGGAATAGTGAGCCGGAGCATTCCCACTGAGTTGATCGGTGATCTCCTGGCCGATCGGAACACGCTCGCCTTCACCCTTCGGTTCGAAGGGAGAGCTTTCGCACGCAAGCGCCATGGAGATGAAGACGGCCGCGGCAAGCGGAATCCGGAGAGTGCGACGGTAGCACATGGTCCTTCAGTCCTACCCGCGGCGCCGGTCGAATGTCAAGAAGACTACGGTTTGACCTGCATTTCGTATGGCGCGGTGATAATGTCGTCGCCGAATGTGCCGCTGCCACGGACGCGTACCAGGAATTGACCGCCCGCGGGTACTGTGAACGTCCCGACCGGATAGAGTTGCGTCTGTCCGAAGATCTCCGTGCCTTTGCCCGCCAGCGTATCGCCTGTGACCGGATTGATGATCTCGAGGGTCAAGCCGTAGCCGTTTCCTCCGTTCACCGGCGGCGCCGTGAGGCGAAGGTACGCCGTGAGCGCCGACCCCGGCGTCGCGCTGGCGGTGTACTCATCGATGTCGCCCACGGAGATGCTGTCACGCGCCGTATCGCCAATGACATATGTCGCGGAGGCGCGCTCCGGAGCGCGGTTGACGTGGATTATGCTGAAGCGGTAACTGCCTGTGAACCTGAAGACGTTGCCACACGTCGCATCGTAGCATTCATAGAAGCGTAACGCGGGCTCGTAGACGGCCACCTTTGTCTGGCCGCCGCTCGGCACACGGAATGGACCGGCGAACCGCGTGAACTGTCCGACGGTCCTCGCAAGCGTGTCACCAGTCGCGGGATTGAAGGCAACGATAAGCGGGAACGAATTCGTGCCCGAGGATTGGAAGACGAATCCGAGCTCTTCACCGGGGGTGCCGGTGAGGGTGAACTGATCCCAATCCCCTCGCGTGTCGATGAGCTCATCCGTGACGGAATCGCCGGGGACGAGCATGGTTCCCACGTGCTCGGGCATCGTATCGACGGCGGTCAACGCGAAGCGATACGGGCCATGCTCGATCCGCTGCGTCGGTGAGCTTCCGCCAGAGACCCTGATCGTATAGCGACCCGTGGCGGGGAGGTCGAGACGCGTGGTCTGCTGCGACCCCAGAGTCGGGCTGGAGGTGGGTGTCGAGACCCAACCCATGAGGTTGTCCGGCTGATAAAGCATCGCCGTATAGCCGGCATTGGACGATGAGTCGGACGTACCCTGCAAAGCGAAGTTGACGTGTTGCCCCCTGACCCCGTTGAAGTAGAAGACGTCGACATCACCGGGTGGATCGATCAGCTCCCCGTCAATTGTGTCGCCGATCGCGATGTTCTGACTGCGCGACTCGGGCGTTGGCTTCGACGGATACATCCAGACTTTGTACCATCCCGCACCGGCATCCGGGTACGGAGGACTCTGCACGCGCAGGATATAGGAGCCCGGACCGAGTGTGAAGCTTCGGTAGTAGGAGTCGATCGTCACCGGCTGGCGCGAAACGGCGCGAAGCACCGACACCCCGACACCAAGGTTCGCCTCCGTCTCGTAGAACAGGATGGCGCCGCTGCTGTCGGTTACTGAAAACGTAAACTCATCGATGTCGCCGGGAACATCGATCGATTCGGTTTCGACGCTGTCGCGGAAGCCGATCGATGCGCTATGCGTTTCCGGCTGCGGATTGACGGGGTAAACGAAGAAGCGATACGGCCCCACAGGACCGTCGAATCGCAGCTTGTAGGTGCCGGTGGTCGGGAACGCGAACCTGCCTGTGCTTTGTGAAAGCAGGTCGCTGCCCGGCCCTCTCATGCTGACACTGGACATGACCTGGCCCGCGGGATTCAACAGGGAAAACTGGATTCCGCCGGTCGCTGAGCTCTCCGCCTCCACAAAAATGTTGACCTGCTGTCCGGCGGTGCCGGACAGGGTGAACTCGTCCACATCGCCGGGCGGATCGATTGATTCACCGGCAATGGTATCGCCGATGGTGACGACGGCGGGGACAGACTCCGGAGCTCGATTGACGCGGTAGAGGTACAGCCGGTACGAGCCCGCGGCATCCGATGCTTGCTGGCTCCTGATCCGCAAACGGTACGTGGTGTCTTTGAGGGCCTTGAACCGTCCGCTGCCGTGCTGAAACAGGCCCGTATCCGCCGCTACGGAGTTAGTAAAACGAGCACCGCCTTCGATCGGCCCGAGCGGCGATAAAGTGACGAAACGCGCCGCGCTCGATTGAATGAAGGCGTTGAACTCGGCGCCGACGGGGGCCTGGAACGTGAAATCGTCGATGTCTCCCGGTATGTCGATTTGCTCGGTTACCACAGTGTTGACCGCGATCGCGCCGGCTGCCGTCTCGGGTTTCGGATCGATCTCGTAGACATGGAATCGGTACGGCCCGGTGTACCGGGAGTTATTCAGTGTCGATGGCGGTCCCGGAACGGTAAAGCGATAGTCGCGATCACCGGGCAGCGGCCCCGCGACGAACAGCGAGCGGGGTGACTGGCCCACGATACTGTACGTATACGCCAAGACGGTCGACGACACGGGGTCGGCTACATGCATCCACAGCGCCGGACCAGCCGTCGGTCCAAGTGGCTCGATCCAGCCCGCGAGGTACTCTCCGGCACGGCCTGCCGTGAAGAAGTCGTCCACGTCAGGGATGGCATCGATCGATTCGCCGCTGACCGTATCGCCGACGTTGAATCGCGGGCTGCGCGATTCAGGTGCCCGATTGACCGGATAAATGAAGAACCGGAAGCGCGTGGAGTCCTGCACTCCGCCGATCACCTCGAGCAGCAAAATGCCTGCCCGCGAGAAATTGTCGCTGACCTGCGTGGAGATGTCCGGTCCTCCGGCCAAGTCGGAAACTGTGGCGAGCGGAGCCCTGGTCACCGAGTCCTTTACCACAAGGGTGCCACCTCCGGAGTTCGCTTCGAAGAACACGGCGTATTCGGCGCCGTTTTGGCCCACAAACGAGTATGTGACTCGTTCCGATCCGAATAAGGACCCGCTGATCGTGTCGCCAGCGACCACACGCGGATTGGGTGGTCCGGGAGGCGGAGATGGGGGCGGGGGGGGCGGCGGGGGCGGCGGGGGCGGGGGGGTTGGGCCGGCAGACTCGCCGCACGAGAGGACCGCGGTCACGACAAAACGAGAGGACCGCGGTCACGACAAACCACAAAGCCCAAATCCGCACGTGGGTCATTAGAGACGAAATCCTACACCTGATGCTTCCCCGAGTGTCAAGCACACGCGCGCCAAACGTCATAATCGGGGCAATCGGCCCTATGTTGATTGGATGCGCCTGACCATCGCTCCTCGCACCCGTTGGGGGCGGATCCGCATGCTCCTGATCGCCAGCATTCTGCCAGTCTTCTTTCTTTTGATTTGGCTCTTTACGATCAAGATGCCAGGCCCGTCGTTCTCCGGTCCGCTGCCACCCCTCACGCCGAACCAGGCGCAGCTGCGCGATGAGCTCAAGCGCCATGTGACCGCGCTCGCGCACGACATCGGCGTTCGCTCAGACCACGAATACGCCAATGTGGGACGCGCCGCGCAATACATCGAGCGCACGCTTTCGGCGCTCGGGTATCAGGTCTCATTGCAGGAGTTCAGCGCATACGATCGGACTTACCGCAACATCGAGGCGACCCTGCGTGGCACCAATCGTCCGCAGGACGTCGTCATCCTCGGCGCGCATTACGACACGGCCAAAGAGGCGCCCGGCGCCGACGACAACGCGAGCGGAGTTGCCGGCGTGCTCGCGTTGGCGCGGATCTTCGCAGCCGAACGCCAGGCGCGCAGCGTGCGCTTTGTGCTCTTTCCGAACGAAGAGCCGCCGTCATTCCCGACCGCCAACATGGGCAGCCGCCACTATGCGTCCGCCGCGCGCGATCGCAACGACCAGATCGTCGCGATGTTGTCGATCGAGTCGATCGGCTACTTCGATACCGACAAGGGGACCCAACGGTATCCGTTCCCGTTGAATCTCGCCTATCCCGATGTCGGCGACTTTATCGGGTTCGTGTCGAATCTCAGCTCACGCTCGCTGTTGCACCGCGCGATTGGCGCGTTCCGCGAGCACGCCACACTCCCCACGCAGGGCGCCGCGGCGCCGTCCTGGGTACCCGGCGTCTGGTGGTCGGACCATTGGTCGTTCTGGCGTGTGGGATATCCGGCGATCATGATCACCGACACGGCGCCGTACCGAAATCCATTCTACCACACGCCGCAGGATACGCCCGACAAGCTCGATTACGATCGTATGGCGCGCGTGGTCCATGGACTCACGCACGTGGTTCGGGCGATCGCTAACTGACGATTGCGAACGCGCGGACGGGGAAACTCCCCATCCCTTTGACGCGCGGCGGCACGGCGAAGAAGCGAAAATCCCTGTCCGGCAGTTCGGAAAGGCGCGTCATGTGCTCGACGATCGCGATGCCGGCGCCGAGCAGGATCGTGTGCGCGGGACGAGTGCCATCTTTGTCGTCGTCGATATTGAACGAATCGATCCCCACGAGCGCAGCACCCGCTGTCGCGAGGTACTCCGCGGCATCCTTCGTGACGAAGGGATGTTGGCCCGAAGAGTACGTATCGGTACGCCAGTGCCGGTCCCAGCCGGAGTGCACGAGCACCGCTTTGCCTTTCAGCTCCTGGCCCTCAAACCGCGCGCGATCGACCGCGCGAGCGACGCCGCTCACGCGAATGACGACGCCGGGTAAATCGGCGACTACCTCGAGCGCGTAGCCCGCGATGTCGTGGCCGCCGGCATAACGATGGAACGGTGCGTCGATGTACGTGCCGGTGTTGGCCACCAGCTCCATCTTGCCGATCTGGAAGGTCGTCCCCGGCGCGTATCTGGCTGTGGAGGCGTCGCGCGAGAGCCAGTCGCTGATCGCGGGCGCCGGCAGGCCGCGATAGGTCACCATGCCGTGCTCGATTTCGTGACTCAGGTCAATCAGGCGTGGGCGGGGGACGGCCATATCCGTGCGAGCGCTTTGAGCAGCTGACCGTCAGGAGTCCCGCCATCCGGCGCTTCCGACAGGACGGTGGCAAGCCGTCGCCTGAGCAATGGATCGCGCGTCGCCTGCGCTGCGAACTGGACGGTCAATGGAATGAACCATGGCGCCTGACGGGCGCCCGAACCGGCTCGCGCCACGGCCGCATATTGCTCGAACAGTGCGAGCAGAAAAGCGCCTTTGGATGGGAAATGGCGGTAGATGGCACCCTTGGTGAATCCTGCGGACAGGGCTACTTCGTCTAAAGTCGCGATGTCGAAGCCTCGCTCCGCAAACAGCTCCAGACCGGCCGCGACGAGGAGCGTCCGCGTTTCTGCTTTGCGCCGCTGGTGAATGATTCCCACGAGTATCCAGGATACTGCGCAGAACCTTTCGCGCAAGAGTTCGAGGTCGACAGGCCAACAAAACGATACCATTCGGTATCTGTGATACTTGGCGGTCCCTTGACTGAGCTAACTGTCAGTCTAGGTTTGCCATTCGCCGCTCTGATTGACCTCGGACTGCATTCAGGAGACGGAATGCCGTACATCATCGCCGAGCCGTGCATCAACGTCAAAGACCGTTCCTGCGTGGACGTGTGCCCGGTGGACTGCATCTACGAGGGGCCGGATATGCTCTATATCCACCCGGACGAGTGCATCGACTGCGGCGCGTGCGAGCCCGAGTGCCCGGTGACAGCCATCTTCCCTGAGGAGGACACCCCTCCCCAGTGGAAAGACTACATCGCCAAGAATCGCGACATCTTCCAGAGCGACAACCCGCCCGGCAAACCGCAGCGCAAGGGCGCCTAGCCCAGCTTCTCCAAAAAGGCCGCCACGGCCGCGTTCACGACGAGCGGTTGCTCCAGTGGCGTCAGATGGCCGGCACCACGGACGAGCACGAACTCGGTGTCGGGAATTACCTCCGCCATTTGCTTCATCTCATTCGCCGGAGCGATCACGTCGTCATCCCCAGCTACGACCAGCGTAGGCACCGCGATCCGGTCGAGTACCGCCGTTGAATCGGGCCGTTCCCGGAGCGCGTGCAACGCCCCCGCGACGCCCGTAACCGATTGGCGCCCGATCATCTCACGGACTTCCCGCACGACATCGGGCCGCTGCTTCTGGGTCGCGGGAGAGAGCAGCCTGGGGATCATCTCGTCCGCGACTGCCAGCGCTCCATCCCTGCGGGCTCGTGCCGCCAGCGCATCACGGCCACGCTTCGCATCCGACGTATCGGCCTCGGCCTTCGTGTTGCAGAGAATCACGGCGCCCACGCGCTCGGGGAAACGGCGCAGCAATTCGAAGATGATGTAGCCTCCCATCGACAGGCCGCACACCACGGCCTGTTGCACGTGCATGCCGTCGAGCAGCGCAATCAGATCGTCGGCATAACCGGCCATCGAGTACTCATCCGGGGCGCTCGGCCCCAACGCCGCACCCGCGCCACGCAGGTCTGGCGCGATCACACGCCAACCCGACAACGCGGCGACCTGGTGTCGCCACATCAGATGGTCGAAGGGAAAACCGTGAATGAAGAGAACCGTCGTCATGGCCGGGGCCAGGCGAATGTATGCCAGAAAACGGCACGCTGTACGTTCACGTCGGGACGTCGCAAGAAAATGCTGAACGCTTTCGCCCCATACGTCGGCTCGAGCTCCACGCCGTGGTGTGCGGCGATCGCACGCGCGCGCGCTCCCTCCGGCGTCGGGTGGCCATAGCCCGCGCCCGCGGCATCCACGACACGCACGCGGATCGCCGCCCGCGGCACATTGAACTCAATGCCCGATCGCCGCAGCAACGCGGCAGCGTTCCGCGCCAGACGCAACGTGCGCCAACGGTTCGCGACGATGCGCGGGGCGACGCGAACCGCGATGACCTCCGTGGACCATCCGAGCCACGCCACGCCGAGCGCGATGCCGGCTGCGGTACCGCCGGTACCGAGCGGCACGACGATCGCGTCCGGCGGCGAGTCGAGCTGCGTCCCGAGTTCGAGTGCGGCGAGCAGATGTCCGAGCACCGCACGCGGGTCGGCGCCGCCACCCGGAATCCACCGCGGCGTGCCAGCCCCGAGCCGATGCGCGGCATGCCACACTCGCATGACCGTCCATGGCAGCGTCACAAGGCTCGACGCGCGCATGACGAGCGGCGACGTATCCGAGATGGCGTCGCTGATCCGGCGGCTTGCATCTGTTTCGGGCTGAGGGAAGAGCGCGAGGCCCGTGCGGTGTCCCAGTTGCCGGCTCGCGCGCGCCGTGGCCAGACAGTGACTCGATCCCGTGCCGCCGATCGTTACGAACACCGAGCGCGGCGGCGCACCCGCGAGCAAAAACTCGAGCCCGCGCATTTTGTTGCCGCCGCTCCGATCTTCGCGCTTCAGCCAGAGCGTCTGCAGGCCGGATGCGCGCGCGAGACCGGGGTGCGGCTCGAGCGGCGATGGCCATTGCCCGAGACTGCACGGCGCGAACACGCTACGTATCTTTGTGTCCAACACAGCGGAGCGATCCATGCACGTTGCCACCGATTACGTCCGTCATGCGGCGCGAATGGCCCGCAAATATGCGGGCGATCCGTTCGGCGGAGCCCCGTCAGGAGCTCCGGATGCGGAATTCTACAAGACTCTGGCGAAGGCGCTGGAAGAAATCGCCGCCGGCATGGAGGCGCTCGGGAAAGAGGAGTGAGCGCTCCACTCTACATCGATACCGCGCCTGAGCTCGAGGCGTTCGTTGCCGCCGTCCGGGCTGCCGGCGAGTCGCGCCTCGCCGTCGATACTGAAGCTGCGAGCTTTCACCGCTATCGCGACCGCATCTACCTGGTCCAGATTTCGAGCCCGACCCTGACCGCGCTCATCGATCCCGTCGCCATCCCGAACCTCGAGCCGGTCGGCACGCTGCTTGCCGATCCACAGCTCGAAAAAGCCTTCCACGACGCCGACTACGACCTTCGTGTTCTCGATCGGGACTACGGATTTCGCGCGGTCCGCCTGTTCGATACGCGGATCGCCGCGCAGTTCGCCGGTGAGCCGGCCATTGGCCTGGCGGCGCTGCTCGAGAAGTACGTCGGTGTGAAGCTCGACAAGCAGCACCAGAAGGCGGACTGGTCGATTCGCCCCCTGACCCCCTCCATGCTGGCGTACGCGGCGGCCGACACGCGATACCTGCTCGCGTTGCGGGACGCCCTGGAGCAGTCGCTGCGCACCTTAGGCCGCCTCAGCTGGGCACAGGAGGAGTTCAAGCAGCTCGAATCGTTGCGCTGGACCGGCGCCCCGCCCGGTTCGGATGACGACAGTTACTTACGGCTAAAAGGGGCGAAAGGACTAGGCCCGCGCGGTCTCGCCGCGTTGCGACTGTTACATCGCTGGCGGGATACTGTCGCCGCGCGCGACGACAAAGCGCCGTTTCGAATCATCGGGAACGACGCCTTGGTTGCCCTCAGTCGCGCGTTGCCGACCACCCGGGCGGACCTCGGCCCGATCCGCGAGCTTCCCAACTCGCTCGCGCGCCGCCACGGCGAGGCACTGCTGGAGACGCTCGCCCGCGCGAAAGCTCTACCGGAGGATGAACTCCCTCGGCGACTCACGCGCCAGCCCCGACTCGCGAAGGATCCCGGTTTCGATGCCCGTCTCGAGCTGCTCAAGACGGCGCGCAATCGTATCGCGACAGAGCTCGGTCTCGAACCTGGTGTGCTCGGCGGGCGCGGCACGCTGGAGGCGGTGGCGCGGGCTCGACCAACGAATCGCGCCGGGCTCGAGCAGGTCGCTGAGCTCCGGCGCTGGCAAATCGAAGTACTCGGGGACGCCTTTCTCGAGGCGCTGCGCTAGAACCCCATCATCGCGCGGATCTTCGGATCGATGCGCTCCGGCGTCCAGTACGGCTCCCACACGATGTCGATGTCCACATCCTTCACGCCGTCGAGCGCGCGCACGACCTTGTAAATGTCGTTGGTGATCATCGGCCCCGCCGGACATCCGGGGGACGTCAACGTCATGTTGATGCGCACCAGCCCCTCGTCCACCTCGACGTCGTAGACGAGGCCGAGGTCGACGATGTTCATGTCGAGCTCGGGGTCTTTCACCTGGCGCAGTGCCTGGCGAACCGTATCGGAACTGAGGACAGCAGTCGTCACCGCAGTATCTCCTCCAGCGAACCTAGCGACCTGGAATACCCCGCACCAGACAGCGGCGCCGCAACGCGATCCAGGCGTAGATCCGGCGGGCGAGTCGTAAGACCCCCGGGACGCGAAATAGCCGTGCGAGCCAGCGTTTGCCCGGAAACAGCCGGAGCAGCTCGGGCACCGCATCCGCGCCCGCGTAGACGCGACCGTCGGGCAAAATCAGATGCATCGCGGCGGCGAGCGCCGGCAATGCGATCCCGAAGCGCGCGACTCGAGCCGCGTCCTGGAACGGTACGAACCGCAGGACGTGTTCCCGGTCCCAGCGCTCGAGGAGCGCGACGGCCTGCCGGCAGATTCCACACTCCCCGTCATAGATCAGCGTGGGATCAGTGGGCGGAGCCATCGATGGCGCGCGCGGCGGCATCGGCCGCGCGCCCGCGAACCTCTTTGAGTTTGGTGAACGACTTCCCCGTGCGGGGATCGAATGCGCGATTGGTCAGCAGCAGCACGAACACGTCACGATCCGGATCGATCCACAGAGAGGTGCCGGTCCAGCCGGTGTGCCCATAGCTGCGCGGACCGAACAGCGTCCCCGCGCTCGAGGTCTCCTCCCCCGTCGGTAACGCTTCCCATCCCAGCGTGCGCGCGCTGACGCCGTGGCGCGCGGGGACGGCAATCTGCGTGAACAGCTGCACGGTCTCGTGCTTCACGAGCCGGGAATGACCGGGCAATGCACCGTCGTTGAGCATGAACTGCGCGAATCGCGCGACGCCGCGCGCCGTCGCAAAGAGTCCCGCATTGCCTGACACGCCCCCGAGCATACCCGCGCTCGGGTCGTTCACGACGCCGGCGATGGGGTGCCCGCGCCAGAGTCCCGTAGGAGCGGCCCGTTTTTCCAGTCGTCTGGGGGGACGAAAGAGCAGATCCTCCTCGAGGCCGAGGGGCGTGTAGATCGCGCGAGTCGCGAACACATCGAGGGGTGAACCGCTCACCCGGCGGATGATCTCGCCCAACAGAATTGCGTTGAGATCCGAGTACACCATCTGTTTTCCGGGTGGCGCGATCGGGACCGTCGTCAGCACCATGAGCAACGCGGCGGCGCTGTCCGCCGCCTCGCGCAGCGGCAGTGTCGCGCGCAAGCCGGAGGTGTGCGTCAGGAGATGCCGCACCGTGATTGCCGCGGTACCGGGGCTGTTGAACTCAGGGAGGTAGTGAACGACGGGCGAATCGAGGGCCACCTTGCCCTGCTCGACGAGCAGCATCATCGCCGGCGTCGTAGCCACCACCTTTGTCAGCGATGCCAGGTCCCAGAGCGTGCTATCGACGGTGACTGCGGCACTGCCGGAGTTCCAGGTGAGGTGTCCGTAGCCCTTGGCGAACAGGATCGTGTCGTGCCGGCCGACGACGAGGGCCGCGCCGGGGTAGACGCCGCCTCGGATTCCGGTTTCCACGATCGGATCGAAGATCGAATCCAACGAGCTGCGAGATGCGGGATGCGCGATGCGCGTCTGGGCGCCGGCACAACCCGCATCTCGCATTCCGCATCCGGTGTGCCGCGAGCACAGCAGGACGAGCAACCAGACCAAGACGTTTACGACCAGACTCCTGGAATCCGCCGGCTACAGGAGGGACAACGCCCGTCGGCTCCGACACGCTGCCGCTTGATCACGTAGCCGTAGCGCTCGATGAGCAGGTCCCCGCAGTCGGGGCAATAGGTGTGCTCCCAGCGGCCAACCCGACCCGGAAGGTTGCCGGCATAGATGAACTCGAGCCCGGCCCGGGCGCCGATCTCGCAGGCGCGCAGCAGCGTGGCCGCCGGCGTGTTGTCGGGATCGGTCATCTTGTAGTCCTTGTGGAACGCCGTCACGTGCCAGGGGATCTCCGGCGACACCCCCGCGATCAGCTCAGCCGCCCGGCTCAATTGGGTCTCGTCATCGTTGAAGCCCGGCACGATCAGCGTCACAATCTCGAGCCAGAAGCCTCGTTCGTGGACCATGCGGATCGCGTCGATCACGTGCTGCAGGACCCCGCCGAGCTCGCGATAGCGTCGATCGTCCATCGCCTTGAGGTCGATCTTGTAGCAGTCGGTCCAGGGTCGGATGTAGTCGAGGACTTCGGGCGTGGCATTGCCGTTCGAGATGAACGCGGTCTTGAGTCCGGCGCGGCGGGCCACCTTGAACACGTCCACCGCCCATTCCGCGGTAATCAGCGGCTCGTTATAGGAGGAGCCCACCATGCGCGCGCCTTGGCGCTGCGCGAGCGCGACGAGCGCATCAGGCGTCACGTCATTCGGCATGACGCCGGCCGAGTCGTCGCGCAGCGCTTGCGACGTCAGCCAGTTCTGACAGTAGCCGCAGTGAAAGTCGCAGCCGAGCATGCCGAAGGTGAGCGTGTCGGAGCCGGGGAGTGCGTGAAAGAACGGCTTCTTCTCGGTGGGGTCGCACTGCAGCGCCGCGACGTAGCCCGCCGGCGAGAACAGCTTCCCTTCCTTATTGAAGCGGACCTTGCAGATGCCGCGGCGTCCTGGCTTCACGAGGCAGCGGTGACCGCAGGCAAAACACCGCACGGCGCCTTCCGGCAGCGTCTCTATCAGCTCGGCTTCGCGCACGCGCGTATCGAGGACCTGCGCCAGCGATGATGGTGGAGCGACGTGATTGAGGAAGGACGTGATACTGCGTGGACTCAGCGCAGGCTCCCCGGTATCAGTTGATACAGCAGCAACACCGTCCGGACGTCACGATCCGACAAATCCCGGACCTTGGCGGTTGGGAACATGATGTCCGCCGAGTCCTTCGAGTGGTCGAGCCCGAGAACGTGACCGACCTCGTGCGTGGACACAACCCGAATGTCATCCGCATCCATCGGCCGGCCCTTGGGATCGAAGGTCGCCAGGGTGACGACCGCCGACTGAATGTTGCCGTTCTCGTCCCAGGTGACGTCGGTCTGGCCGGTGCGCTCGATCTCGAACTGAATGCGCCACTTTACGGTGACTTCGGCGTTGGTTGAGTCGGCATCGAAGTTGAAGCGGACCGGAACGCCGGCGCTGCTCCACAGGTCGAATGCCGACTTGATCGCGTCGACAAACGCCGGCTGGAAGTTTGCGGCGTGGGTGGGTGCGAAATACACGCGAATCGGCGTCGTCTGCCGGTTTTCCCAGCGGCGCAGCATCGAATCGCCGCTGGCATCGATCATCTCGCCCAAATAGGTCGTCGTGCCGCTCGAGCGAATGCGGCGCCGCGTCTCGGAGCGGGCCATGAGCTCGAAGTACGAGGGCTCGCGGCCGCCGGGGTCGAGCGGGACGGCATTGCCTTGCGTGGTGGTCGTCGAGGTTGCGGGCGCTTGAGGCGGAACGGCATCCGGCGGCGCCGGTGCCGGCTCGGCGATGCGCACCGGCTCATCGGACTCCGCCGCGACGGGTTGGGGCGCAGGCCGGAGCAGATCCCAGAAGACGAACAGGACGATGAGCACCGCGGCTGCGGCGATCATTCCGGTGAGGCGACGTTCCACCATGCGCGCAATATGCGGAGATCACATACCGCGACGCTAGCTTTGCAATTCGCACATCTCTATGATTGTGGCCCGCATGTGCTTGGACCGTGATACGTGATCGCGTTACCCGCGAAGCAGATCGTCCGCTGGCGCGCGTGGGTCATCGGCGCGTGGGCGATTCTCGCGCTGCTGTTCGTACCCAAGGCCGCGCATGTGCAGCGCGTGCTCGCCGTGCGCGGCATGAACTTCGAGCGCAGCGAATCGGCGCGCGCGACGCAGCTCATTCGCGATGCATTTCCGAACCCCATCGCCGATTATGTCGCGATCGTCGTACACGGCCCCGTCCGTTACAGCAACCCCCGTTTTGTCACTGTTCTCGATTCGATTTCCGCCGCGCTCGAGCGGCAGACTTACATCAGCCAGGTTGTATCCGTCCGGAGCATCGGCGAATCCACGTTCGCGACCCCCGATCGCCGCACCACGTTTCTCATTGCGGCCCTGTCGCCCGCGAGCTACAGCGACGTGAGCCGGACGGTCGTGCCGGAGCTGCGCGAGACGGTCCAGAGTACGCTGCACAAGCTGCCACGCGCCGACGGCTTCGACGTCAAGGTGACGGGCAATCCCGCGCTGGACTACGACGTCCGGACGATCAGCGCGGAGGATACGCGCCGCGGCGAGGAGCGCGCCTTGCCGCTGACGCTGTTGGTGCTCGTGCTCGCCTTCGGGGCGCTCGTCGCGGCCACGTTACCGATCATCGTCGGCATCCTCGCGATCACGATTGCGCTCGGCATCGTCGCGGTCGCGGCCCAATTCCAGTCGATGTCGGTGTTCGTACTCAACATCACGACCATGGTGGGCCTCGGCGTCGGTATCGATTACTCCCTGCTCATCGTCACGCGTTTTCGCGAGGAGTTGAATCGCGGTCTGTCCCCCGGCGATGCCGCGATCCGCACCATTCAGACCGCTGGATCGGCCATCGTGACGTCGGGCCTGACGGTGGTGGTCGGATTCGCCGCCCTGATCCTCACCCCCCTGACCGAGACGCGCTCGGTCGGCCTTGGCGGACTCATAGTCGTCGGGGTGGCCGTCCTGCTCGCGACGACATTCTTGCCTGGATTGCTCGCGTTCCTCGGGCGCGACATCGACCGTCCGAAATGGCTCGCGCGGATGCTCGCCTGGATTCACACGCCCCAGGGGTGGGAGCGCTGGGCGCGCTCGCTCGGCCACCATCCCTGGCGCGCGATTCTGGGCGGCGGTCTCGTCGCGGCCCTCCTCACCTTTCCCCTCACGCAAATCAAAATCGGATTACCGGTGCGCAACTGGTTTCCACCGGAAACCGAATCCGGTCAAGCGCTCGAGGCGTTGCGCGAGATGGGTGCCAGCGGCGTGATCCAGCCGCTGCGCATGGTGGTGCAGCTGCCGGCCGGCGAATCCGTGCTGTCGGGACGCCGGCTGGGAGGACTGAAGGCGCTCAGCGACTCGGTCGCCAAGGATCCCCGCGTGCGCGAAGTCCGCGGTGTGGCCACGCTGCGGCCGGGCCTGTCCACGCTCCAGCTCGCGATGTTCTACGACGATCCGGACTCGGTGCGCGACCGCTATCCGGAGTTCTTCAATGCATATCTCAGCAGGGACCAGCGTACGACGCTCATGGACGTCATCGCGGTGGATTCCGTATCGCTGACGGGGATGATGGATCTCGCCCGTCAGGTCCGCAGCACCATCGCGCGCAGCACGCGGTTACGGGGTGCCGAAATCGTCGTGGGGGGCTTTGCGGCGTCGAGTCTCGATTTGCAGGAGAACCTGTTGTCCCGCTTTCCGGGAATCGTCGCGATGATTCTCGGCGTCACGGCGATCATGCTGCTGATCGCGTTTCGCTCCGTGCTCGTGCCGCTCAAGGCGGTGGTGCTCAACTGTGTGTCGGTGAGCGCCGCCTTCGGTATCACCGTCCTCGTGTTTCAACACGGCTATGGCTCGAGCCTGTTCGGACTCCAGGGACCGACCGAAGCGATCTTCGTCGTCGTGCCGGTGCTCGTGTTCGCGACCGTCTTCGGGCTGTCGATGGACTATGAAGTGTTTCTGCTCACGCGCGTGAAGGAGGTCTTCGACAAGACGGGGCGCAACGATCACGCAACCATGGAAGGCCTGTCCGCGACCGCGTCCACGATCACGTTCGCCGCGCTGATCATGATCATCGTGTTCGGGAATTTCGCATTTACGCGCGTGCTCGCGGTGCAGTTCATCGGATTCGGGCTCGCGATGGCGGTATTGCTCGATGCGACACTGATCCGCATGGTGCTCGTGCCGGCGATCATGCACATCGCCGGGCGGTGGAACTGGTGGCCGGGTGTGCGCGCGCCGCGGCGCGATACGGACGTCGAAGAGGCTACGTAGCGTCCAGCAGCTTGAGCTTCTCGCCCACGACGTCCCAATGCCACGCTTCCACGCGCACGCCGGTATCGGGGTCCTTGAGTGGCTTGTATTGAAGCCAGCGGGGCTGAAAACCCAGGACGCGTCCCAGCGCGAGCAGCCTTTCCTTATCTGAGCTCACGAGGTGGACCATCGGTTCACCTCGGATCTTGTGGCGATGAAGCCAAACGCCGCCGTTCAGGGCGAAACGCATCCCCTCCCGGCGGCGTTCGAATTCCTTATAGGGCGGCTCTAGGTGCAGGTGATCTTGCCCTCGACCGTGGCCGGAGCCAAAGCCGGCGCATTCCCCTGAAATAGCACGCACTGCCGCGTGGTCTGAGAATGAATCGCCCGCGCGGACCAGCCGCCGGGCGTCGCCGTCACAATGGTGAGCGTCACGCCGGTGGAGGAGTTGAAGTTGTTCAACGCCGCCAGGCTGGTCGCATAGAAAGTGCTGTCATAGAAGAAGGCCTCCTCCGCCGTCGCAAGGTTCTTGAGGTCGGATTTCATCGCGGCGACATAGGCCTTCTGCTTCGTGTTGGCGAACTTCGGGATGGCAAACGCGGCCAGAATCCCGATGATCACCACCACGATCAGTAGCTCGATCAGTGTAAAACCCCGTGCCTTCACGTCGTTACCCTCCGGGCGCAAAAGGGCATCGACCCGAAAAACGCGGAATCGACGCCCCTATTGTGGGTACTGCGGCCCGTTCCTGCAAGAGGCATGCTTAACCCTTGGCGTCGATCCAATTCCTTCCACTACCGACAGTTACCAGCAATGGCACCCGCAAATTGGCTACCCCCTCCATCTCGCGTTTTACAAGGGCTCCGGCAGCAGCCGGTTCATGTTCCGGCGCTTCAAAGACCAGCTCGTCGTGAACCTGGAGCAGCATTTTGGCCTCGAGTTGGGCCTCTCGGAGCGCGGCATGGATCCGAATCATCGCAATCTTGATCAAGTCGGCCGCTGATCCCTGCAGGGGGGAATTGGTGGCGGTGCGCTCGCCGAACGCGCGAATACTGAAGTTGCGGTCCCGGAGCTCGGGGATGTAGCGGCGCCGACCGAACAGCGTCTCCACAAAGCCTTTGTGTTTGGCTTCCTCGATGGTGCGGTCGAGCCACGCGCGTACGCCGGCGAAGCGCTCGAAGTACTGTTTGATGAACGCCTTCGCTTCTTCCAGGGTGATGCCCAGCTGTCGCGACAGCGCCAGCGCGCCCTGGCCGTAAATCGTCGCGAAGTTGATCGTCTTGGCCCGCCCGCGCATCTCGCCGGTGACCTTCTCTTCGGGCACCCCGAAAATCACCGCCGCCGTCTGGCGATGGATGTCGCCACCGCGCTGAAACGCCGCGACGAACGACGGGTCTTCCGAGAAATGCGCAAGGAGCCGCAGCTCGATCTGGGAGTAGTCAGCCGTGAGCAGCATCCGTCCTGGCGGCGCGACGAAGGCGCGGCGGATTCCCCCGCCCCGCCTGGTGCGGATGGGGATGTTCTGCAGGTTGGGGTCGGATGACGACAGCCGTCCCGTCGCCGCACCCGTCTGATTGAAGCTGGTGTGGACGCGCCCATCCACCGCACTGATGTAGCCCGGCAGCGCGTCGACATAAGTCGACTTGAGCTTCGAAAGCTCACGGTACTCCATCATGAGGCGCGGCACTTCGTGACCCATGGTGGCCAGCTGCTCGAGCACTTCCACGTCGGTCGACGGACCCGTTTTCGTGCGCTTCAGAATCGGCAATTTGAGCCGCTCGAACAGGACGGTCCGCAGCTGCGGCGTCGAGCCGATGTTGAACTCGGTGCCCGCCGCGCGATAGATGTCGAGCTCGAGTTGCGTGAGCTCCTTGTTGAACCCGCGTGACAGCTCGCCCAGCAGCGCACGATCCACGAGAATGCCGGTCGCTTCCATATCGACGAGCACGGGAATGAGCGGGATCTCGATTTCGTCGAGCAGGCGCACGAGCTGGTGCGCCTCGATGTCCGCGCGGAACGCCGCTTCCAAGCGCAGCACCATCTCCGCCTGGGCTGCGGAGACGCGGGCTGCCTCCGCGGGCGGGACCTGCGCAAACGTGCGCTCCGTGCCTCCCGGGCCCTTCCCTTTTCCCAAGAGCTGCGCGGTCGTGGGCAACTCGACCGACAGGTGCTCTCGTGCCAGATCGTTGATCGCGTGCGAGCGGCTGCCCGGATCGAGCACGAAGCTCGCGACCATCGAGTCGTACGCCGCGCCGGCGAATGGAATGCCGGCGCGCGCGAGCGCCACCCAGGCAACCTTGATGTCGTGTCCCGCCTTGGGCACTCCGGGATCGGCGAGCACGGCGCGGACCGGTGCGAGCGCCTCGCTCGTCAGCGCGGGCAGGTTGCGCCGAGGCGTGGCGTCGAATTCACCCTCGCGCGGCTCGTGGCCGAGGGGGAGGTACCAGGAGCGTCCCGGAGCGACGGCGAATGACAGCCCCGCGAGTCCGGGCTCGGCTCGCAGCGCGACGAGCCGCGCCGCCCGGAGCTCGTCGATCATGGCAGGAATGCCGGCAGGATCCTCGACGATCTGCGGATCGGCGAGCAGCGGCACGCGCGGGGCGGCGGGCGCCGGCACCGTTTCCTTGCCTCGTTCGGTGGCGGGGGCGGAGGCGCCGACCGACGTCAGCGTGTCGAGTTTCGGGATCAGCGTGCGGAACTCGAGCTCCGTGAACAGCGCTGCGAGCGCGTCGGTGTCCGGTGCGCGGACGCGCAGCTGCTCGAGATCGAGCTCGACGGGCACGTCGCGCCGGAGGGTCACCAGCTGTCGCGAGAGACGGGCGTTATCGGCCTGCGCCAACAACGCCTCACGCGGGCGCTTGCCCGCAATCTCCGCCGCTTTCGCGAGAATCGTGTCGAGATCGCCGTAGGTCTCGAGCAGCTGCACCGCCGTCTTGTCACCGATTCCCTTGACGCCCGGAATGTTGTCGGAGCTGTCGCCGACCAGGGCGAGATAATCGACGACGCGGTGGGGCGGCACGCCGAGGCGCTCGCTCGCGTTCGATTGATCGACCCACTGCTCTTCGACGGCCGCCTGCCCGCCGCGTCCGGGATTGAGCAGCGCGACCCCTTCTCCGATCAGCTGATAGAAGTCCTTGTCGCCCGAAACGATGACGGCCTGCAGGCCACTGCCTGCCACGCGCTGCGCCAGCGTCGCCACGACGTCGTCGGCCTCGTAGCCGGTGAGGGCGATGACCGGAATGTGAAACGCATCGAGGATCTGGCAGACACGCTCGAGCGAGCGGTCGAAGTCCTGCTGCAGTTCCTCTCCGAGTTTCTCACGCGTGGCTTTGTACTCGGGGTACTGTTCCTGGCGGAACGAGACGCCGCGGTCATGGACCCAACCGACGTATTCCGGATGGTAGTTCTCGTACAGCCGCAGCAGGAAGTTCGTAATGCCCCACACCGCCGACGTGTTTTCGCCGCTCTTGGTGGTCAGCGGCCGCGCGATCATGGCGAAAAACGCCCGATAGATGAGTGCGTAGCCATCCACCAGAAAGACGTTCTGCTTTCCGGCTGAGGTGGCGGGAATCTTGGGCGCAGGGCGCGGCGGCATAGGCGAGAAAACTAAACCCCGGGGCCAAGGGGGTCCCGGGGTTGGAAACTGACGGTCGGGTGAAGAGGGCGCGCGTTAGACGCGCACGACGTTGGTGGCGTGGAGCCCTTTGTCTCCCTGCTTCACTTCGAACTCCACCACCTGACCCTCGGCGAGCGTCTTGAAGCCGTCCATCTGGATGGAGGAGAAATGCACAAACACGTCTTCGCCGCCTTCCTGTTCAATGAACCCGTACCCCTTGGCGTCATTGAACCACTTCACCTTTCCCTTGATCACGATCCGCCTCCCGCAGAGTCTGTTCCCAGCCTATCGTGGACGGCCTAGAAAAGACCCGTCACGCAGAAAACTGTCAAGCGGGATTTCTACGGTTCGTACAACGCCCGATACAACTCCCGATTCCGCAACAGGCTGCGGACGTAGCCGCGGGTTTCCGGATACGGGATCAATTCGATAAAGCGGTCGGGATCGTCAGCGCCGGCGCGCTCGAGCCAGCGCCGCACCGGCATCGGTCCCGCGTTGTAGGCGGCAACCGCGGCGTCCACGCGACCGAAGCGCTTGAGCAGGTCCGCGAGATGAGCCGCGCCGAGATGGAGATTCAGGTCGGGGACGGTGATCCACTCGGGGAAGAAGGTCACATCGAGCCCGCGCGCCATGAGGGACGCGGTGCTGGGAAGCAGCTGCACCAGCCCGCGCGCGCCCGCGGGCGACAAGGCTTCGACGTCGAACACGCTCTCCTGACGGACGAGTGCCGCGAGCAGCAGAGCATCGACGCCGAACTCCTGTGCCTCGGCTTCGACGGCCGCGCGGTTCGGCCAGGGGAAGATTGCGCGCAATACGCGGACATCGCCCGGCGCGAGCAGCGCGGCCTGCCAACCGAGTCGAACGCCGGCGGAGCCGTAGCCACGGCTGGCCAGCCCCTCGCTCCACGCCAAGAGCGACTCGAGATCCTGCGGCGGCTTGGCCAGGACCACGCGCACCTCGGCCTGCGCGTCGCTGTCGAGACCGGCGAGCAGGAGCGTGTCGATGCGCGCGAGACCGGCAGCGATCGCCGGCGGCGGATGCGTGGCCGGAACGGCGGCCGGCGTGAATTCCAGCGGACCGAGATTGGTCTCGCGCCGCGCGCGCATTCCGTAATAGCCCAGCGAATCCTCATGTGCGAGCGCGACCCAGATACGGCGGGCTCCTCCAGTGTCGCCGCGCGCCTCCGCCATCTTACCGAGCCAGAAGCGCGCCGCGGTGCGCTGCGGACCTCCCGCGTCGATTTCCGACTGGTATAGGACCGCGGCGCTGTCCGGATCGCGGGCGCTCTCGGCGCGGGCCGCCAGGCGGAAGCGGGCGAGCGATGCTCGCGCATCGACGGGGAAACGCGTGATCAGCGCGGTGTACCAGCGGCTGGCCTGATTCCAGTCGTTGCGCCCGTCGTTCATGTCGCCGAGGATGTACAGCGCGCCGGGGGCTGCGGAGTCGCCGGGATAGCGCTCGGCGAATTCCGACAACGCGGCGCTCGCGCTCGAGTCGCCCAGTCGCACGAGCACGCGCGCGCGCCGATAGGTGGCAAGGGGCCGTGCGGCAGAATCGCGAGCCGCCGCCGTGTACGCCCGCACCGCATCACGCAGCCTCCCCGAGGCGATCAGCAGCTCACCGTAGAACAGCATCGTGGCGGCGCTCGAGTCGCCGGCGCGCAGCGCATGCTCCACGTGAATCCGCGCGTCTCGCACCGTTGTGCGGCGGTTGAGTGCACGGCCAAGGGCGACATGCTCATCCGGGGACCGCGGCGGCAGCGGACCAATCGCGAGGCTCACCGCCGCGGCACCATCGTCGCTCAATGGATCGCGGGCGAGAAGTCCGTAGAGCAGCGTGCGCGCACGCGCGGAATCACCGGTGGCGAGCGCGAGCCGCGCCGCGTCGAGCCCTTTTCCCGCCGCGGCGAAGGCGGCGAGGGCGCGAGTCGTGTCAGCGGCGAGCAGGAACGAGAGCGCCCGCGCGACGGGGGCGCCGCGGGCGGCCGGCGCCGGTATCCCATCAAGCAGCTGCGACGCGAGCGCGGTATCGCGCGTGACGCGCGCCTGCCGCACGCGGAGCCAGGAGTCGATGCTCGCGAGCTTGCCGCCGGCGCGCGCTGCGGCGAATGCAACTGCGGCGCTGTCGGGCTGGCCGGCGGCGTCGAACGCGACGCCGGCGCGCACTGCCAGTAGCGGCCTGCGCGCTGCGGGTGCGCGGGTCGCGGCCATCCGGAAATGCGCCGCCGCGTCCGCGAATCGGCCGAGACCGAACTCAGCCTGCCCCAAAACGGCCAGGGCCTCGCCGTCGGCGTAATCGGACAGCCACGGCTGATCCACGAGGAGCGTCCGTGCGTGATCGAAGCGCCGCGCATGAACCTCAGCCTTGGCGCCTTCGACGATCAGGAACGCGTTCGGATTCGGGTCGCGACGCGCGGCGGCGAGCAACGTCTCGGCCGCGTGCCAGGGCCTGCCGGACAGGCGTAGGGAATCAGCGCGATAGGTGGCAGTATGATCAGGCTGTGCGGCGGCTTGCGCGCGCAGCGAGGCGCCCCCCGCCGCCGCGGCCAGCAGTGCTACCACTGCCCCCGCCACTGCGGAGCGTCTCACTGCCGTGACTGTCTCACGTGCATCAGCACGCGCTGATAATCGGAGCGCGACGAGGGGGTGAGCCGGAAATGGCTGAAGCCCGTTTGATCCTGGAAATAGAGGGTCAGCTTCTGGGACGTATACGTCCACCGTAACACGCGCATCCCGCTTCGCTCCATCGTGTTCGTGAGATCGATCATTTCATCGGCCTCGCCGAGCGTGATGAAGACTTCGCCGCGCTCCGTGAGCCAGCCCGGACCGCCTTCGTCCGGGAACCGGATGTTCGCCTGCTGCACGCGCCGGAAGTAGTCGTCCAACGCCTCGTTTTCCGGTGTGAGCGGCACGGGATCGGTCGCCTTCCAGAAGTCCCGCCAGACGTCTGGCCGGCGCTCGGGAGTCGAGCGGCGCAATGAATCGACCCAGTCCTGGCGGTCGAAGTACCGGAGGAGGCTCATCATTTCATCGAAATTCGTGATCACCCACTGATTGGAGAAACTCACCAGGAACCGGGCGCGCGTGGTATCCCTCCCCGCGACCGTCTGCAGCTCAGCCGCCCCCACGGGCAGTTTCGACGGCACGATCACGATCGTCGCCCACGCGACATCCTGGCTCCCGGCCAGCGGCACGCTGTCGCGCCACAATTCTTGTTTCCCGGCGTCGACGACGCGGGCTTCGATCGCCGCGATCTCGGTATCCGCCCCCTCCCCGCCGTAATGTTCGACATAGAAGTGCATGGAGTCGGGACCATAGGGCAGCGTGGCTCGCGGATTCGCGACGAGCCGGGGCGGGACGCCGCGTCCCAGCCTGCCTTCGGCGGTATAGACGGCCACGGGTTTACTGAGCCCGGGTGCGTCGAAGCGCGGCACCGTATCGATGCGCTCGGCGCGGGCAAATGCGGGGCCGTTGCGATCGCGGACGAGAGCGCCGACCGTGTAGACGCCGGGTGGCACGGCGATGAATTGCTGAAAGATCACGCTTTCGTCGTTGCGCAGCGTCTCCTGGAAATTCCGCACGCGCACTTGCTCATCGCTGGAGATCTGCCGCACCGGTTGGAGGTTGGTGCTATCCCTCCAGAAGGACGCTTCGACGTGGTATTCGGCCACGAATTCGGCGTCCCCACGGCGCTGAAACGTGAGCGTCTGATTGGTCAGCGAGACCGAGAACAGAGCCAGCGTGGAATCGGGTGTCGGCCCGGCGAGATAACGGACCGAGGCGACGAACGGCAATGTGCCGCCGCCGACGAGCGCCCCCAGCGAGCGGTAGACTGCGGACGCATCGAACAGGCGCGGCGACGCGGCGCCGTGGCCGGCGGCGCGCCCGGGCGCCCCCGACGGCTGCAGCGATCCACAACCATTCAGACCGAGCATGGCCACGACAAACTTCACCCATCGCGTCACTTGCCGAGCCTTCAAGCCGGACGTTAGTTTCGCCAAATCCCCCATGGCCCTCGAAAACCTGGCCGGCAGGTCTATCGCCGGCTACCGCCTCCTCGAGCGCGTCGGCGAAGGAGGAACGGCGGAGGTGTACCGCGCCGATCACCCTGAGCGCGGCGCCTGTGCGTTCAAGGTATTGCGCGAGGGTCTCAGGAGCGACCCCGTTGTGGTCAAACGCTTCCTGCGAGAGGCCGGCTATGGGTCTCGCGTGGTGCATCCGGGCGTGGTTCGCACCTACGACTTCGGCGAAGCGGACGGCTTGTACTATCTCGCCCTCCAGTGGGCCAGCGGCGAACCGCTCGCGGATTTCTTACACCGTGAAGGACCGCTCGCCGCCCCGGACGCCGTCGCGCTGGTGCGCCAGCTTGCCGATGCGCTCGCCGCCGCGCATGCCGCAGGGATCATCCATCGCGACTTGAAGCCAGAAAACATCATTTACGACCCGCACACGCGCACGGTGAAGCTGCTCGATTTCGGTATCGCGCGGGACGCGGAGCAGCCGCTTGAAGAACGGCTGACGCGCACCGGTTTTTTCGTGGGCACCTTGCAGTATGTCGCGCCCGAAGCCCTCTCCGGCGAACTGGTGGACGGCCGCGCGGATATTTACAGCCTGGCGAAGATCACATACTACATGCTCACGGGACGCCACCCGCACGACGGGCGGAGCCCCCGCGAGCTCTTCCAGCAACTCTTGAGCGGCAAACCGACACCGCTCTCGGGCGCCGGCGAGCGCAAATTTCCGCCCGCACTCGAAGCGGCGGTGATGAAAGGCCTGTCACGACACCCCGACGAGCGTCAAGGCACGGTCACCGAATTCGCGGACGAGCTGGAGGCGGGTCTTGTGCAAACGAAGGATGTCGGCAAATCGCGCGGGCTCTTCCGTGCCCTGAAAAACATCGTAAATAAGCGGCAAAGTGAAGAGTAGTAGCGACTACTACTACCTCAGGAATACCCTCAAGGACCTGCTCCTCGCCCGCTCCGTCCGTCGAGGTGATTTCGTGCTCTCCTCGGGACGGCGCTCGTCCTTCTACGTCGACGCGCGGCTCACCACGATGTCCGGCGACGGCCTGGCGGTCGTCGGCGGCCTGGGCCTCGATCGTCTGGCCGTCCGGGGATGGACCCCCCGCGCCGTAGGAGGGCTCACCCTCGGTGCCGATCCCATCGCCTACGCGCTCGCGCTGACGGCGCGTCGGCGCGGCCAATTGCTCGACGCGTTTACGGTCCGGAAGCAGCCGAAGGACCACGGCACCGGTCAACGCATCGAGGGGTGCTTTGCCGCCGGCTACTCCGTCGTCATCGTCGAGGACGTGCTCACGACCGGCGGCTCGGCCCGCGACGCGATCAACGCCGTCCAGCGCGAGGGTGGCCACGTCCTCGGCGTCATGGCGGTGCTCGATCGCGAAGAGGGTGGTCGTGAAGCGATCGAGCGGGACGGATTTCTCGTCGAGGCGTTTCTCACGGCGTCCGATCTCGACTTGGGGTCTCCCAAGTGACCGAACCCCGGCCGCTTTCGTTCGCGGCTCGCGCTCGCGGCTGGCACGACGACGCGACGGCGCTCGAGCAGCGCTTCAAAGATCTCGAGACGTTCGAGCGCAGCCACCGTCGCCGCTGGGCCGTCGCCGCCGCGCTCCTCGTGCTCGGCGTGCTCGGCAAGCTCGGTGGAATCACCGACATCAGCTTTGGTACGATTGTGTTGTTCGCCGGCGGGGCTGCGGTGCTGAATGCGATCGTCGGCATGATCAACGAGCGCGGTTGGTATCGCTGGTGGTTCATCTATATGCTGCCGCTGCTCGATGTCGTGTTGGTCAACGTGCTCGTGCTGTGGTTCGGGCACGGCGGTGTGGTCGCGGCACTGTTCATTGCAGTGCTGCCCTACGCATTCGATCAAGGGCAAGCGGTCGGTGACTTCCTCGTGCTGGTTGCGTCGATCGCCTATCTGCTCGCGAGCTGGGCGCACGGGCAGCTGCAGCCGGGGGGCAGCGGCCTCGACACCACGGCTTTCCTCGAGACCGGCGTGTTCATCGTCGTAGCCATGGCGCTCAAACGGATTCCCGCGACGCTGATCCAGCGCATTCGCCGCGCGCGCAGCGTCATGGGCGAAGCGGAGCAGGGTTTTCTTGCCGTGCGTGCGGCGGCCGCCGAAGCCGACGAGCTCGGGTTTCTCGAAAAGAGCTTCAACCGTATGCTCGAGGAAATCGGCGCGACGATTTCCTCGGTACAGCACGAAGCCGACGAAGTCGCGGCGTTCGCCGAAGAGCTGGCCGCGGCCGCGGAGCAGCTGCACGCCACCACCGAGTCGTTGACGCAGACGTCGCAGAGGCTCGCCGGCGATCTTGGCGATCAGCGCGGCCTGGCAGACGGGGCGCGCGGCGAAAGCGCCAAGGCCGCCGATCAGGCGGAATCGCTCCGGGTGCGCGCCGAGCTGATGCAGGTCGATGCGTCCCGGCTGGTGGGCGCGGCGGAGCGTGGGCGCGAGCGGGTCGCGCGCGCCAGCGCGACCCTGCGCGCCGTGGGTGAAGAGGTGCGGGCGACTGCGTCGACGGTCGCCGGCCTATCCGGGATGTCGGAGCGGATCGGCGTCTTTGCGCAGACGATTGCCCGCATCGCGCGGCAGACACATCTGCTCGCGCTCAACGCGGCGATCGAAGCGGCGCGCGCCGAAGAGCATGGGGAGGGGTTCGCCGTCGTCGCCGACGAAGTGCGCTCGCTCGCCGCCGAGGCCGCGAAGTCGGCGCGCGAAGTCGCCGAGCTCGTCAGCGATTTGCGGACGGGCATTGAGGCGGCTGCCCGCGCGATGCAATCGGGGGAAGCCAAAGTCCGCGATATCGGTGCCGTGGCGGCTGAAGCCGACGGCGCGCTCCAGGAGCTGCATCAGGGCGTGCAGCTCATGGGGGACCTCGTCAACGCGACGGCGGACGTGTCACGAAGCCAGGCGCACCGGCTCGCCGAGCTGGCAAAATCATTACAGCAAGTCGCCAGTATCTCGACAGCTTCCTCTGAAAGTGCCAACAGTACGGCCGCCGCGACCGAGGCCCAGATCACTTCGATGGGCGAGTTGACGGCGACGTCCCAGCAGCTGGCTCAGCTTGCCGAGCGCTTGCGTGGCGGTATGGCGCGGTTTTCGGTTCTGCGGCGCGATGAGCGCACGAAAGATCAACAAGTCAGGCCGGCTGCCGACTAGAGATTAGGACCCCGTCCAGAAGACCGCTGCGGCGCTCGGGCCTTGGTCCCACGACCCCGCGTTGAAGGGGTGAAACGCACGCAGGGCCTCCCGGTACGGGGTGATCAGCAGGTCGATGTATCGCGCCAGCGCCACATCGAACGAAAACCGCTGTCGAAACTCAGTCGCGGTCACGCCCAGCACGGCGCGCAGATGGCGGCCGAAGCTCTGGGGTGACGAGTAATCCATCCGATAGGCCACGTCCGAGACCGACAGGCCTGGGTTCTGAAAGAGGAAAGCGGCATGCAGCAGCCGCATGCCGGCCAGGTAGCTCTTGGGCGAAGGGATATCCGCACGGTGAAAGCGCGACATCAAAGTGCTGGGCAGAACACGCAGGTGGCGGGCGAGGCTGCGCACCGTGCTGAGGGCCGGCGCCAGCTGCGCGATCGCCTCAAAGAACAGGCGCGTCTCTTCGGAAGGTGTGGGCTCGGGCGGACGGCCGAGCGCCGGAATCAGCCGGGCCAGTATGCGGGCGGCGACGGGGGATGCCGGATGGCCGACCAGGTCGCGCAGCCTCCGCCAGCCATCGGGCTCCCTGCAGTCCACCGCGTTGCGCACACCTGTGGCGCCGAGACGGAGCAGGGTTTCCGTGGCTTCGCGATCGTGATGCGAGACCAGTGCGACGGCGGGAATGGCGGGGAACTCGCGCACGAATCGCGCGATGCCCGGTAACGCCTCGCCGTGGCAGCGATGCACGGAAATAATGACGGCATCGACCCGACGGCGCCTCGCGACATACAGCGCTTCGCGCAACGAGTCGGCATGCAGCGCGTTGAAGCAGCCGTCTCCGGCGGCATCGAGCCGCGGCCGCTCGGGCGGGGGCAGGACCGTGCACACGGTAACCATGCGCCCCACGGTAATCGAGATGCTTCAACGGCCGGTCACCGATTCTGCATTGCGCCCCCGGGGCCGGGAGGCGAATTTCCGGCGGAGCCTCGTCAAAAAAATGCCCGAGCACAACCGCCTTCTCCTGTCCCTCGGCTGCGCGCTTACGCTGGCGCTGGGCTGCGACGTGCTTCCCAAATTTCAACTGCAGCTGCAGAAGGACATTCAGAGCGAGTTCCACGTCGCGCAGGCCATGGTCGTCGTCATGGACACGACGTACATGGTGGTCGCGGTCTTCGACGACGCTCGCGCGGCGCTCGAGCCGAAGGAGCACGCCGCGTTCGCGGAGCAGCTGGCTCGATTCGCCGTCACACACTACCAAAAGACCCGGCTGAGAACCGTCGGCGTGATGATCAGCCGCGCGACGCATCGAACCGACAACGACCCGGAGCCGGCGCTGTTCGTGCCCGAGTATCATCCCGACGGCACGGTGCGGCTGGCACTGATGCCAAACAGTCGTGGAGCAACAACGCCGGTGATGCGCAAGCAGTGAGCTCGCCGGATCCCACCTCGTGAGCTCCAAACGTCTGCTGCTGCTCTTTTCCGCGGTGGTCGTGATTCTCACGGTGGCCGGCGCACTAAGCTTTGCGCGCTATGCACGGCGCCATGCTCTCAATCCTCGACTCGCTGCGGTCGCGCCGTTCGACATCTTCGTCCCCGGACTCGAAGCCTGGCGCGTGCGGCTGGCGGTCGGCCTCACCAAGCAGCTCGACAGCGTCCCGCCGCTCGCCGCCGTATCGCAGGATGTCGTGCGCGAACGCTGGCAGGGGCAAGCGCGGTCGGAAATCGCCGCGCTCGATCTCGCCCGCCGCACCAGCGCGGGCCTCGCGATCTATGGCCGGCTCGACCCAATGGTGACGGATCGCGACTCGGTGCGCGTGCAACTCATCGGCGTCGACGCCGGTACCGGCGAAGTGGTCGTGCACACGGACCGGCCGTGGGCCATTGCCGACCTCGATGCGTTGCCCCGAGCGCTCGCTGAGCAGGTTCGCGCCAACTATCGTTATCCGCAGTGACTGATCCGTTTGCAGACCTGAACGCGGCGCTGCCTTCCCATTACATCATCGACCGTGAGCTGGGACGAGGCGGGATGGCGCTCGTGTATCTCGCGCGCGACACGCGCCACGAGCGCTTCGTCGCCCTGAAAACGTTGCGCCCCGAGATCGCCATCGCCCTCGGCCGTGAGCGGTTTCTGCGCGAAATCAAGCTCGCCGCGCGGTTGCAGCACCCCAACATCCTTCCCGTCTACGATTCAGGCGATGCGGGCGGCACGCTGTTTTACGTGATGCCCTACGTCGAGGGCGAATCCCTCCGGGACCGGCTGGAGCGCGAGCCACAATTGCCGGTGGACGATGCGCTGCACATCGCAAAGGAAGTGGCGGAAGCGCTCGCGTACGCCCACAGTCACGACGTCGTGCACCGCGACATCAAGCCTGAGAACATCATGCTCTCGGGTGGTCACGCCATCGTGACCGATTTCGGCATCGCGCGCGCCGTCAGCGCGGCGGGCGGCGACAAGCTCACGCAGACGGGGCTCGCGATCGGGACGCCGGCGTATATGCCTCCCGAGCAGGCCTCGGGTTCGGAGCAGGTCGACCGGCGCAGCGACATCTACAGTCTCGCGTGCGTGCTCTACGAGACCCTGGCCGGCCAGCCACCCTTCACCGGTCCGACGGCGCAAGCGATCATGGCGCGCCACTCGCTCGATGCGGTCCCGCGTCTCAAGATCGTGCGCGATGCCATTCCAGACGAGCTCGAGACGGTGATCGAGCGGGCACTGGAAAAAGTGCCGGCCGACCGGTATCAAACGTCGGGCGAGTTCGCCAAAGCGCTCACCGTGGCGAGCACGGGACAGGTTTCGCGCGTGACCGCCGCGCGCAGGCCGACGCGTTCCCGTGCGGGGCGTTCCCTCACCGTCGGTATCGGCCTCGGCATGCTGGCCGTCATTGTCGGCGCGTGGCTGTTGTTCGGTCCCCGCAAGCGAAACGGTGCGGCTGGCTCGAGCGGGCTCACGCAGAATCGCGTCGCCGTCCTCTACTTCGACGATCTGAGCCGCGACAGCTCGCTGCGCTACCTCGCCGACGGCTTGACCGAATCGCTGATCGATCAGCTCGGCGCGATCCGGGCGCTCGATGTGGTGTCGCGCAACGGCGTCGCGCCGTTCCGCGGCCGCGACGCGCCGAGGGACTCGGTCGCGCGGGCGCTCGGAGCCGGTACCCTCGTCGAGGGAGAAGTGGAACCCGTGGGCACACGCGCGCGGGTGACGGTGCGGCTGGTAGACGGCGCGAGCGGTGTAGACGTGCGGCGCCAGAGCTTCGAGCTGCCACTGAACGCGCCGCTGGCCATGCGGGACACCGTGGCGAGCCAGGCGGCCGTATTCCTGCGCGAGCGACTCGGCGACGAAGTCCGGCTGCGCGAAGAGCGGGCGGGCACGAACAGCGTGGACGCGTGGACGCTCCTCCAGCAAGGGTTGAAACTGCAGAAGGACGGCGACGTCGCCCGGGTATCCGATCCCGCGGCCGCGGCAACGCTGTATGAGCGCGCCGACTCGCTGCTCCGCGCGGCCGAACAAGCCGACAAGACCTGGCCGACGCCGACAGTGGCGCGAGCGCGAACCGCTTTGCTCCGTTCGCGCCTCGAGCGAGAGCCGCGCCAGGCAGACAAGTGGCTGACGATCGGACTCGATCATGCGAACCAGGCTGTGCGTGCGAACCCCCAAAACCCCGATGCCCTCGAAGTGCGCGGCACGCTGCTGTTCACGCGCTTCTCGCGCGGCCTCGAGCCGGATCCGGCGGCCGCGGACAAGCTGGTCGCCGCCGCCCAGAGCGATCTCGAGAGCGCCACCCGGCTCAACCCCATGCAGGTCGGCGCGTGGAATGTGCTGTCGGTCCTGTATTATCAGCGCCGCGATCTCGTCGAGGCCAACCGCGCTGCGCGGACGGCCTATGAGCAGGACGCCTACCTCGGATCCGCCGAGGCCATTCTGTTCCGGCTGTTCGTGACCTCGTACGACCTCGAGCTGTTCATGCCGGCTGCCGACTGGTGCAGCAAAGGACGCAGCCGGTTTCCCGCCAATCCGTTGTTCGTGCAGTGCCAGCTGATGATGATGACGACCAATGCCGCCGATCCGGATGTCCCCGCGGCCTGGCAGCTCGCGGACGAGGCGGTGCGCCTCTCACCGGAAGGCAATCGGCCGTATCAGGAAAACTTCCAACACATTTTTGTCGCGGCAGTGCTCGCCCGCGCGGGCCTTCCGGATAGTGCCAGGCATGTCCTCGAGCGCTCGAAGGGCAACGCCGACATCGATCCGCAGAAAGAATTGCTCGGCTACGAGGCGATGGCGCGCGTGATGCTCGGCGACAAGGACGAAGCGCTGCGCCTCCTCGACGAGTATCTCGTGGCCAACCCCAAGCACCGTGAGGGTTTCCGCAAGATCGTGCACTGGTGGTGGCGGCCCATTCAGGACGATCCGCGGTTCAAGGCACTGATTGGCGCCCAGTAAAAATCATCCCTGTGATCTAGATCACAGGGGCGAAGGTCGCCGGTCTAGCGTCCGCGTTCACCCGGAGAGATGTTTAAGAGCGTCCGGTCTGCAAAGTCCGCCCGTCGTAGCGGCGCTCCCTAGACGCGCCAACACATCGCGGGTCCAATGTGTCGCGCAGGAGCGTCCATGAAGCAAGTTTCGCTCGTTGTTGCTGTCGCCGTCGTCGGTCTCGCCGCATGTAGAACCGACTCCTCAGTACAGCCGAATCAGCCGGCCATGAACACGCTGATCTCCGATGGTGCACATCTCGATGCGTTAGGCAATGGTAACAAAGATTTCTTCTTCCTCCCTCCACTCGTTCCCAGTCCCGTAAACACTCCGTTCTTCGATGTCGGCAAGTTCAACGCGAAGCTTGCGCCGACGGTCGAGATCTGTGAGCTGAACGCCACCGATCTCGTCTCACTCGCGACAGCGAATTGCAAGAGCGGGACCGTTCGAGTGCTGGGACCAGTGAACATGACGCTCGATGCGTCGAACGAGCAGTACCAGTTGAACTGGGACACGAAGGCATCGCTGCTGAATGCGGCCAGCTTCTACCGCATCCTCGTGCGCGGGGCCGCGAAAGGAACCGTCCTTGGCACACTCGACATCGACCCGGTATTGGGCGGGGTGAAGAATGCCAAGACCGGCGACGTCTACGTCTTCCAGGACGGGCGCACGCTTCCGATCAAGGTTCGCATCGAGCAGGGCGCGTTTGGTTCGGGCAATTCCAGCGACCGCGTGGAGCAGGTAGTACCCGCGGTGCTGCCGCCCACGGGACTCGACGTCACGACGAATACGGGCTCTGCCGGCGCGCACTTCCCGAATGGGTGGCTGCCCCCCGGCGTCACGCAGGTGGTCGTGATCATCGAGCGCATTCCAGTCAATGACGGCGGTTCGGCGACGAGCTGCCTCCAGAGCGGGCTCGAGGAGCTCGAGGGTTGCTACCGGTTCCGCACCGATCCTGATCTCCACACACTCGGACCAGACGGCACGGATCTGCCGTTCGCGCTGCCGGTGACTGCCGGCGTGTGCTTCCAATTCCCGGCTGACATCGGGCACGACAACCAGCATCCGTTCCAGCTGCACAAGCGTGAGGAAGTTGCTGGCGTGTTGCTTGGCTCCGCCGTGCCGCTCGACGAAGTGCCCGCTCCATTCCTGCACTGCGAAAACTTCGGCGCCACGCCACCATCGATTGGCGCGGCCTTCCGGTCGGGCCGCATCGGTGACGTCGCCAAAGCCGGTCTCTATGCCGTCGCGCACGCTATCGGCCGAGTGCTCCAGCCCGAGGCGCTGCATGCGGTGGATTTCGGTGCCGGCGGCAACACGAGCGGGTTCAGCCGATTCGGTTATGCGCGGCGCGCGGCGATGACGGTCACGGCCGGCGACGGCGCGAGCGCGGCCGCAGGATCGACCATCGATGCGGCGGTGCAAGTCCGGACCACTCACCACGAAACATCGTTCCCGGTCGTCGGCCAGTCGGTCACGTTCACGGTCACCGGCGGCGGCGGTACAGTCAGCACGGCGACCTGCGAGGAAGGTCCGACGTGCCCGGCCAACACGAACTCCAGTGGCGTCGCCGATGTGACGTGGCGGCTGGGCGTCGGGGTGAACACGATCCAGGTCACGACCGGTTACGTGACCAACAGCCCGCAGATGATCACCGCGGTGGGCACGGCGAGTGCATTGGCGGCGTATGAAGTCTCAACGACGGACGCGATCCCCGTGCCGGCGACGGTGGGTTTCGCACGTAGCACCGCGCAATGCTCGGCGGGTAAGGTCGTGTTCGGCGGGGGCACACAAGTGATCAGCGAAGGCACCGCTGATTTCAATACCAGGATGCAGGAATCCGCGCCGGGCACGGTCGGCATCAACAATGAAACGAGCGTTTGGCTGGCCTCCATCGACAACGAGGATGGTGCCGCGCACAATGTCCGGATCTTCGCGACGTGCGGAACGGCGCCGTTCGGATATGAGGTCGTGACCAAGGATGTCGCCATTGCGGCAGGAGGCTTCGCACGCGACGCCGTCCAGTGTCCGGCTGGGAAAGTCGTACTCGGCGGCGGCGCCCAGGTTACGGGGGAAGGCACAACCGATTTCGACACGCGCCTGCAAGAGTCCGCCCCCGGGACGGTTGGCGTCAACAACGAAACGAGCGTGTGGCTGGTATCAGCGCGCAACCAGGATGCGGCTGCGCATACGATGCGACTGTTCGCGGTATGTACGTACATGCTGTCGGGCTACGAGGTGGTCAGCGGCGCCTCAACGCCGCTCGGGGCCAACGGCGGTTTCAATCGGAACGCGGTCCCGTGCCCCGCGGGGAAGGTCGTGCTCGGCGGTGGTGCGCAGGTAGTCGGTGAAGGAAGTGCGGACTTCAACACGCGCCTACAGGAATCCGCTCCCGGGACAGTGGGCCTCAGCAATGAAACCGGCGTCTGGTTGAGCGCTGTGAAGAATCTCGACGAGGTCGCCCACAACGTGCGATTCCTTGCCGTCTGCGGCACGGCCAGTTGACGCCCTAGCGCGGCAACAGCCATCACCTTGGAAGGGGCGGCTCTCCGGAGCCGCCCTTCCTTTTTCCAGTCATGGAGCGCACGTTCTGCCGCGATGGCTCGCGAACTCATCAACCGCGTGCGCCAGGCGCTCAGCGAGCGCTACAACGTCATCACCGAGGTCGCCCGGGGCGGGAACGCGACGCTGTACGGAGCCCTCGACAAGGAGGGCCACAGGGTCGCGATCAAGGTGCTGCACCCCGAGCTTGCCGTGTCGGTGGCGGCGGACCGCTTCCTGCGCGAGATCCGCTACGCCTCGACCCTCAATCATCCCCACATTGCGCCGCTGCTCGACTCCGGGGAAACGGACTACCTGCTCTGGTTCGTGATGCCGTTCGTGGCGGGTGAAACGCTGCGCCAGGTGATGCGGCGCGAGCGCATGCTGCCGGTCGACCGCGCCGTCCAAGTAGCCAACGACGTTCTGGAGGCGCTGGGATACGCCCACGCGCACGGCTTCGCCCATCGCGACATCAAACCCGACAACATTGTGCTCTCGGCCGAGGGCAGCGGCGCAATCTTGGTGGACTTCGGGATTGCGCGCGCGATCGCAAGCTCGGGGGAGGATCGCGTCACGCGCAGCGGCTTCGTTGTCGGCACGGAGGAATACATGAGTCCCGAGCAGGCCGGCGGCTCTCCCGACATCGACGGCCGGACCGACCTCTACTCGCTGGGGATCGTGCTGTTCGAGGCGCTGGCGGGACGGCCGCCCTTCTCGGCGGCGAGTGCCGCGGCCGTGCTCGACATGCAGCAGCACGCCAACCCGCCCGACCTGCGCAAGTTGCGGCGCGACGTTCCGCGCGACTTGAGCGACGCGGTTCTGAAAGCACTCTCAAAGGCGCGCGAAGCGCGTTGGCAGACCGCCGCCGACATGCGCCACGCTCTGCTCCCTCATGCGGTGACACCATGACGATACGCACGCTCTTGATCACCTTCGCTCTCGCGGCCACGACGGCATCCGCGCAGGCACCCCCGGCGCGTCCGCGCGCGCGCGATCTCGGGGTTCCGTTTGGTGGCACGCCGCCCGGTCCGCTCAATGCGATCACCGACGTCGCCGGCGTCACCGTGGGACAGAACACGATCGTTCGCGGACAGGGCAAGCTGGTCGTCGGTCAGGGCCCGGTCCGCACCGGCGTGACCGCCGTCTTCCCGCGCGG
>WNEN01000001.1_pt1 | contig 73874 bp, 70 predicted proteins | sample 5399951 | NCBI WGS metagenome assembly WNEN01 (sample SAMN13153327, study PRJNA577476) | soil metagenome | isolation source: 20 cm grassland meadow soil 5 days after 1st rain plot 2 | place: USA:California | collected 2015-09-21
GCGTCCGCGTGCTGTTGCACTTCTACACGACCAAGCCCCAACGCTCGCTCAAACATATGTATCTCCGCGACGCCGCGAAGCTGAGGCCGGATCGGTGATGGTCAAAGTCACCGCGCGCGGTGCTGAACGTTGGAAGCAGGGGCATCCCTGGATTTACCGCAGCGACGTCGCCGAAGAACCGGACAAGACGCCCGGCATCGTCCCCGTCACCGATCGAAAGGGCAAGTTCCTCGGACAGGCGCTCTATTCGCCCAGCTCCGAGATCCGGCTGCGTCTCCTCACTCGCGCCAGCGAGCCCATCGATGCGACGTGGTGGACGGAGCGAATCGCGGCGGCGGCACGCAGGCGTAACGGGATCGCGGCCAGCGCGTGGCGCGTCGTGCACGGCGAGGCGGACGGGCTTCCGTCGCTCATTATCGACAAGTACGGACCGTGGATCGTCACGCAAATCCTCTCGGCGGGTTTGGAGACTGCACGGGCGGATGTCATCGCGGGAATCACCGCGGCGCTCGCTCCCCAGGGCATCCTGCTCCGCAACGACGCTGCGGTGCGCCGCCACGAGGGATTGCCTTCGGAGGTCGTGTTGGCCTTCGGCCAGGTTCCCGAAGTTGTGGAGGTGGTCGAGGATGGTCTGAGGTACCTGGCCGCGCCGTGGGGAGGACAGAAAACAGGGGCGTTCCTCGATCAACGGGAGAATCGGGCACTCGTCGGACAGCACACGCGTGCAGGCGGCCGCGCGCTGGATCTCTTCACGTACCACGGCTCGTTCGCGCTGCACCTGGCGCGCCATGCCAAAGACGTGCTGGCGGTCGACCAGAGCGCCGAGGCGCTTGCCCGCGGCGCCGAAAACGCCCGCCTCAACGGGATCGGCAACATCGAGTGGCGCGAACAAAATGCGTTCGACCTGCTGCGCGAGCTGGAGCGGCGTCGTGAGCAATTCGATACGATCGTCGTCGATCCGCCGGCGTTCGCGAAGACCAAGGCGAACATCGAGCGTGCAGTCGCCGGTTACAAGGAGATCAATCTTCGGGCGATGAAGATCCTGGCGCCCGATGGAGTGCTGTTCACGTCGTCATGCTCCTACCACGTCAGCCGCGACGTCTTCCACGCGATGCTCGCCGACGCCGCGCGCGACTCCGGACGCCGGATCCAGTTCATCGCCGCCACCGGCGCCTCGGCCGACCATCCCGAGCTGCTGAATGTCCCCGAGACGGGTTATCTGAAAGGCGTGTTGTTGCGGGCGATGTAGGGGCGCAGCATGCTGCGCTTCTAGCCTTCCCCATTCAGTTTCCTGGCTGTTTCAGAATCCAGTCCGCGATGGCGTTCACGACCTCGGGCATGATCGGCACTGTGGGGTCTTGATACGTCGGCATCTGGCCTTGCAAGGTCGTGGCGCTCGTATGCTTCAACACGTGATTGGCCTGCGGAATCACCACAAGCTGCGCGTCCGGCTTGGCGCTATGCAGTCGCTCGGCGTCAGCAACCGTTACCTGCAGATCCTGACCGCCCTGTACGATCAGCACCGGTTGGCGCACCGCACGGATCGCGGCAGATGCGTCGAATGACGCCAGTGACTTCATGAAGTGCTGGTTGATTGGAACGAACAGTATCGCCATCGGGGGGGGTATGTCGGCGGGTGTCTCACCGCGGAGATACTGCGCCATCGCGGTATCGTAGCGCACCATCGAGGCGCTATCGAACTGGCGCGCGAGCTGTTCGCGCAGCACGACGCCCAGAGACCGGCCGAGACCCGACACGCTGATGACGCCGCTCACCGGCGGCCCCGAGCGCGCCGCAATCAGCGCGAGCGACGAGCCCTCGCTGTGGCCGAGCAAGAGTACGCGCGAGAAGCGCGCATCATGCGCGAGCGAATCCGCCGCAGCCCGCGCGTCCGCGGCAAAGTCCTCGAGTGAGAGATTGGCGATGTCCACCGTCCCCTTCGTCCACGGCAGCGAGCGCTTGTCGTAGCGTAGCGATGCAATGCCCCGCTCGGCCAGCCGCCAGGCGAGCTGGGCGTAGGAGTTCGGCCGGATGCCCATCATCGAGTTGCCGTTGCGATCGGTCGGGCCCGACCCGGCGATGATCACGACGACCGGGACTCGGGCTGCGACGTTGCGAGGCGTCGTGAGCGTGCCGCCCAATTCCAGACCGGCGTTCCGAATCGAATAGGGTGATTCGACGGCCGTGGCAGGTGGCGCGGTGTCGGCCAGCTGCAGGGTTAGTGCCGCAACGAGGAGTAGAATTGTCATGTTGGGTTAGGTAGGGGTGCAGCATGCTGCGCCCCTACTCCTATTTCGATTGTTCCCGCTTCCAGAGCACATAGGACTGCACGATCGGAATCACCGCCGCGATGAGAATCGCGGCGACCAAAACCGGAATGAACGCGCCGTGTGGGAGAAACGCGCACGCGACGACGAGAAAGCCGCTCAGGACCATCAACCAGCCGCCGGTGCGGTGCGTCTTCCGCCACACGGTGTCGCTCGAGAGCGTCCACGGCGTGCGGATTCCGACGAACCAGTTTGGCTCGACGCGCGCCAGATAGTTGCCGAGCACGATGAAGAGCAATCCGACGCCGACGGGCATGAGGCGGTCGATCTTCAGCGAATATCCGAGTCCGCTCGCGACGATCATCGCATGGGCGATCAACATGAACGCGATCACGGTATTGGCGATGAGCCAGTATGTGCCGAAGAACTTGGCGTAGTTCTGGGCCCGCGGGTCCAGTTTTGGAAGTATCTGAAATAGACCGGTCATCAGGAGGAGGACGATCGGAATGATCGCCACTGCCATGAGCCGGCTGGAAAATCCGTCGGGCGTGCCGCTGAGGTTCCAGTGCGTCGCCACCGTAGGTGGGAGCTGCGGATAGGCCCAGATCGAGACCGCGATGGCAAGCGCGGCAATCACGAGTCCAAACCAGCGGCTACGCATGCTTCTCTCCTTCCCCGCCGAAGCGGGTCATGAAGTAGCGCACGACCTCCTGAAACACGGTCGTGTTGAGCCGGTAGCGGATGTGCTGCCCTTCCCGCTCCGTGGCGACCAGGTCCGCCGCCTTGAGGACGCCGAGGTGGTGGGACACCGAGGCGAAAGCGATCGGGAACTGCTCGGCGATTTCCCCCGCCGTCCGATCCTTCTCGGTCAGGAGCTCCAGGATCTTGCGGCGGGTGGGGTCGGCCAGAGCACGGAAGAGGGAGTCGTCCATTGGGATAGACATTTATACAATCATCTAAATATTGTCAAGCACGTTGACTAAATCGGCCCCTGTCACAAGCTTGCAACGCATGTCCCCATCGACCGGTAACGCCCTGGACCGGTCCCGGGCAGTACGCCGGGTACTCGCGGGACTGCTCGTTGCCAACATTCTGGTTCTGATCGCCAAGGCCACCATCGGCGTGGTGGCGGGGTCACTCGCCGTCATCGGGGACGCGATCCACTCCTCCGTGGACGCTGTCTACAATGTCCTGGGTCTCGTCGTAGTGCGCGTCGCATCCCGCGCGCCCGATGAAGAGCACCCCTACGGCCACGGAAAATTCGAAACCCTGGGTGCCCTCGGCATTGTCGTCTTTCTCTCGGTCACCTGTGTTGAGCTGACGCGAAGCGCGATCGGTCGTCTGGCCAGCGGCGGGCACCCCGTGAGAATGACCGACCTTGGCCTGGTGCTGCTGCTGGCGACGCTGGCGACGAACATCGTCGTCGCCTGGTACGAGAACAGGCGGGGTCACGAGCTGGCGAGCGAGATCCTGATCGCCGATGCGGCGCATACTCGCACCGACGTCTTCATCACGATCGGCGTGCTGATCGGCGTGTTGTTCGCGCGCCAAGGCTACACCTGGATCGATCCCGTCGTCGCGATTCTGGTCGCGCTCATGATCGTGCGGGTGGCCTACCACATCTTGCAGCGCGTGGTGCCTGTGCTGGTGGACGAGCGCGCGATTCCCGCGCCGACGATTCGAAGCACGGCGCAGGCGGTGGAAGGCGTAAGGGACGCGTACGGGATCCGCTCGCGTGGCGGCAACGCAGGCGTGCGCTACGCGGAGGTCACGATCGCGGTCGATTCGACGGCGAATGTGGCTGCCGCACATGCGATCGCCGACGCGGTCGAAGAGCGTCTCAAGAAGGACCTCGAGCTGGAAGAGGTCACGGTGCACGTCGAGCCATGCTGAGCTCCGTTCCACTTCACGAGAGCAAGACCGGGATGACTCCGGTCCGCCGCGTGCCGCGCTCGCTCAAGCAGGAGTATCAGGAGTTCATCCTGCAGCGGCTCGAGGAATTCAAGAACACGCTGCCGCGTACGGAGCTGCTGCAGATCGGCGACGAAGCGGTGCGGGAGCTGCAGGCGAGCGCGCAGGAGCAATACCTGCTCACCGAAGTGCTCCTGCTCGAGCACGTCGATCGCATCATCGCCCGCCGGCTGCGGCTGCCCTCATTCCCGCGCTGGCGCCAGAAACATCGCGCCCTGCGCGAGGCGCAGCGCGAGCCGACGCACTGGGGGCTCGACCGCGGCCACCCGCTCGTGCCCTGGGCAACGCGTGTAGAGCCTGCCGACATCGTCGTCGTGCTCGGCGCGGCTGCATTGGGTGAGGCGCTGTTCCTGGCTGCGCACGACGCCGAAGTCTTCCTGCTCGACCAGGATCTCGGTGCGGTCGAAGCCGCCGAGGGCCGCGCGGTCACAGAGCAGCTCGCCGGCACCTTTCAGGCGCTCGTCATCAATTTCGGCAGCTGGTTCCCCGACCTGGCCCCCTCCCTCGTCGCGATTGCGCCCGGCTGCCTCGCTCAGCTCCGCGCTAAAGAGCGCACGTCCCTGATCGCGGACCTCCAGGTGCGAACGCCGAGCGGGGGTGTCCATGTCGTCCTTCCACCCGCCGCCGAGCACCGCGAGGTCATCCCGCTGGCACCGGAGGCTCTGCAGACGCTGTATCGCGGCTGGCAGGTGCAGCAGGGTCGCCGTTCGAAACGTTCTGGTTTTACCGCGATCAAGCCGCCGCGTCAGGTGGACACGGCGCTGAACGTGTCGGACTGACACCGCAGCATCTCGTCAATTCGTTAACACGTTGGCACGTCTGCACGTCGGCACGCCCTGCCGGCGGCAAGCGTCTTGCTTGCAATCGTTCGCGACCCGAGTCGTGAGACGAACCAGACATGACGAGCCTGCCAATGGTAATCGACGACGAACCGATGGGAATCATTCTGAAGGCCGGTCGGCAGATCCTCCGACCCGCCAAGATCTGGGCGTACTGCTGGTTCGCGGACGAAGGGGAAGACGGCGATCATACGCATCGCCATCTGCCGATCGATCCGAAGGTGTAAAGCTAGAACCTGAAATTCATCTTCAGCCCTGCATTGCGATTGCCGTGCAGGGCTTTTGCTTCGAGTAGCACCATCGCCGCCCAAATCCCGCGCCGCAGCTCCTTGTCCTTGATCCTCGGAACCAGGAATGCGTTCGCGGCCAAACCGCTGCCGATCATGACATTCACGCGCCCCAGGGACGGATAGGTGCCGAGGATCGGGTTCGACTCAGGGTATCCTTTGCGGCGGCCGTCGATGGTCGTGAGCCAGTCCGCGAGGATCATGAGACTCGAGCTGACTTGCAGCACCCGATCCGGCCAGTGCAGCCGCGCGCGCACGGGCTTGTGGATGTCTTTGACGAGAAAGACGAGCGGTCCCTGATTGTGATACGGATCAATCCCACTCGGGCCGGCGCCCGCGGAGAATAAGGAGAGAACAAGCAGCCCCACGATCATGCCGACCGTGGGGGCAAGACTTAGGCCCACCGCCGCAAGCGCGGTTAGTGCGTGGATCGCTCGTTTCGGCCCAACTTTAGTGCTATCTATTGAGCATGCCGGCGATAAAGATTGACGGCCGCTCGCTGGTGGCGGAAGACGGTCAGACGATTCTCGATGTAGCCCGCAAGGCCGGCATCGAGATTCCCACCCTCTGCTGGTATCCCACCCTGCCGATCGTGGGCAATTGCCGGATCTGCCTCGTGTCGGTCGAGGGCCAACCCAAGTTGATTCCCGCGTGCGCGGCCAAAGTCGCGGACGGCATGGTCGTCACGACCGGGTCGCATGCCGCGGTCGAGAATCGCAAGGGCGTGTTGCGCCTCCTCGCCGAGCGGTATCCGGCCGACCATCTACGGAACGGTGGCCGCGCCAAGCCGCGCAACGAATTCGAGCGCTACCTCGTGCAGTACGGCGTCGTCCCCACCGCCCTCGATACCCGGGACCTGGCGCTGCGCTCGGGCGACGAGCGCCCCGGCGACCCGATGATCAGCCATGACATGTCTACCTGCATCCTCTGCACGCGCTGCGTGCGCGCGTGCGAAGACATCCAGGTGGTCGGCGTACTGGACGTGGGCTTCCGGGGCGAGCACGCGGAGATCATCGTCGGTGCGGACGGGGACCCGGACAAAGCGGGGTGCACCTGGTGCGGGGAGTGCGTTCGCGTCTGTCCGACGGGCGCGATCTTCGAGGTGATGCCGCGGCAGCGCTTCGCACCCGAGCAGGTCCGCCATCCGGACAAAATCGTCCGCTCGGTTTGTCCGTACTGCGGCGTCGGTTGCCAGGTCGACTTGCACGTTGCCGACAACCAACTCGTGCGCGTCACCTCTCCCGACATCGAGCTGAATACACCCAACCAGGGATCAACCTGTGTGAAGGGCCGTTTCGGCTACGACTTCCCGCAGCATCGCGACCGGCTTACCAGGCCCCTGATAAGACGGGGATGGGAAAAGCGAGATGGGAGATGGGTCTGGCGGGGGCCGGCCGGCGCGGAGCGGCGCGCCGGCCCGTGGCGGACGATAGAAAGCGAGGGCACCCGCTCGAAGCCGGGCACGCCGCCGCGCGCGACGGGCAAACGCGTGCGCGAGCTGCCGCTCCTCGACCGGCTCGACATGGACATTCGCGACCGCGTCGCGACCCCGCACGACTGGTACACGCCATTTCGCGAAGCGACGTGGGAAGAAGCGCTCGAGCTGACCGCCCAGGAGCTGCTCAGGATCAAGGCCGCCCGCGGCCCCAATGCGCTGGCGTGCTTCTCCTCGGCCAAATGCTCCAACGAAGAGAACTACCTGCTGATGCGGATGTATCGCGGCGCGCTCGGCACGAACAACGTCGATCATTGCACGCGGTTGTGCCACTCGACCTCCGTGGCTGCAATGCAGCGCGCGATCAACACCGCGGCAGCGTCCGGCTCGATGCGGGAGATCGAGCAGGCATGCGACGTCATCTTCATCGCCGGCGCGAACACGACCGAGTCGCACCCTGTCTTCGGCGCCGCGCTCAAGCGCGCGCACGAGAAGCGCGCAAAGCTGATCGTGGCGGATCCGCGCCGGACCGAGCTCGCCGGCCGCGCCGACGTGCATCTGCAGATGCAGCCCGGCACCGACGTCGCCCTCTATTCGGCCATGCTCAATCACGTTCTGGCGCTGGGCCTCGAGAACAAGGAGTTCATCGCACAGCGGACGCACGATTTCGATCAGGTCCGCGCTGCAGTCCAGCCCTACACACCGGAAAAAGCCGCCAAGATCACGGGCATCCCGGCCGAAAAAATCCGCCGCGCCGCGGAAACGTATGCCCGAGGCCCGAACACCTCGACCTTGTGGGCGATGGGGTTGACGCAGCACGCCAACGGCACGGACATCGTGACGTCACTGCTCAACCTGATGTTCGCCTGCGGGATGATCGGGCGCTGGGGTGCCGCGATGCTCCCGGTGCGTGGCCAGAATAATGTGCAGGGCGCTTCGGATGTCGGCGCGATCCCGTTCGCGTATACCGACTATCAGCCGGTCACCGACCCGCGCGTGCGCGCGAGCTACGCTCGCGCCTGGGGCGTACCTGAAGAATCGCTGTCGCTCCAGGGCGGTCTCATGCTCACCGAAATCGTGAAGCCCGAGAGCGGCGTGCGTGGCATGTACATCATGGGCGAGAATCCGATCATCTCCGATCCCGATATCGCCCATGCCGAGCACTGGTTTCAGCAAGTCGAATTCCTCGCGGTCCACGATCTCTTCCTCACCGAAACCGCGCGCTACGCCGACGTGGTCCTGCCTGGATCGAGCTTCGCTGAGAAGACAGGGACGTTCGTGAACACGGAGCGGCGCATCCAGCTCTCGCACAAAGCCATCGATTCCCCCGGGCAAGCTCGACCCGACCTCGAGATTCTCATCGACCTCAGCAATCGTCTGGGCTTGCCGACGGCCTTCCGCACCGCCGAGGACGTGATGCGCGAGATCGCGAGCCTCACCCCAAGCTGGGCCGGGGTGACCTACGATCGTTTGGAGGGAGCGGGGCTGCAGTATCCGGTGCCGTCTTCCAACCATCCGGGAACGGCTTTCCTCTTCGACAAGTCCTTCCCTACCGCGGACGGTCTGGTCAAATTCGTGGCCGTCCAGTACACCGATCCCGTCGAGCTACCGGACGACCAGTACCCATACGTGATGAACACCGGCCGTCAGCTCTACCACTGGCACACCGGCACGATGACGCGCCGGTCCAGCGGTCTCGACGCGCGCGAGCCGACTGCGATCGTCGAGATCCATCCCGACGACGCGCAGCAACTGGGAGTGCGCGAGGGTGAGCTGGTGCGCCTGACGTCGCGTCGCAACTCGATGGTGACCGCCGCTCGCATTTCCGAGCGCGTGGCGCGCGGCCAGGTGTTCGTGCCGTTCCATTTCCGCGAAGCGGCCGCCAATTTGCTGACCAATCCGGTGCTCGATCCCTACGCGAAAATGGCCGAGCTGAAGGTGTGCGCCGTCAGACTCGAAGCGGTGAACGACTGAGCTCATGGACCTAGGCCTCAAAGGACGAGTCGCGCTCGTGTGCGGGGGCACCCGTGGCCTCGGCCACGCCGTCGCGAATCAGCTCAAACAAGAGGGCGCCCAGGTCGCGGTGAACGGCCGCGATCCGAAGACCGCGCCCTTCCCCGCTGATGTCACGGTCCCCGCCCAGGCCGAGAAGCTGGTGCAGGACGTCGCCAACAAGTTCGGCCGGCTCGATATCCTGTTTGCGAATGCGGGCGGCCCTCCGGCGGGCGCGTTCAAGGATTTCCCCGCCGATGCATGGCCGAAGGCGATCGAGCTGAATCTGATCTCCACCATCACCCTGGCGCGCGCCGCAGTCCCGATCATGAGCAAGGCTCGCTGGGGGCGGATCATCTGTCTCGCCTCCATCGCGGCGCTGCAGCCCCTGCCCGGCCTCATCCTGTCGTCCACGGCGCGGGCGGGAGTGCTGGGGTTCGCCAAGGCACTCTCGGATGAAGTCGCCAAAGACGGAATCACGGTGAACAGCGTGTGCCCCGGCTTCATCGCGACGGAGCGCATCGAAGAGCTCTCGAAGGCTCGGCCCGACATGATCAAGCAGCGCCTGGCCGAAACCCCGGTCGGCCGAATCGGCACGCCCGACGAATTGGCCGCCGCTGTCGTGTTCCTCGCGTCGGAACGCGCCAGCTATATTACCGGCGCCGTGCTCCAGGTCGACGGCGGTTACCGGCGCGCGATCTTGTAGCTCGTCCCCTTTCCCCCTTCCCCCGTCCCGGCCTTCATGCAAGCGATCGTCAAGGAAAAACGCGCGCCCGGTCTGACCGTGAAGTCCGTTCCCAAGCCGACGCCCGGCCCGGGCGAGGTCTTGATCGCCGTGCGCCACGCGGGCGTTTGCGGGACCGACCTGCACATCGCCGACTGGGACGAGTGGGCGCAGGGGCGGCTCAAGCCGCCCCTCGTCATCGGGCACGAATTCGCCGGCGAAATTCAGGGGCTGGGCGAAGGCGTGTCCGGGCTCCGCGTCGGCCAGCTCGTGACGGCGGAGGGACACATCGTCTGCGGGCACTGCCTGCAGTGTCGAACCGGCAACAGCCACATCTGCAAGAACACGCGCATCATCGGCGTCGATCGTGACGGCGCGTTCGCCGAGTACATCACGATGCCGACGAGCAACGTGCTGACCCTATCGGGGATCCCCACCGAGGTCGGCGCAATCATGGACCCGATGGGCAACGCGTTTCACACGGTGCTGACCGCGGAAATCCCCGGGAGCACCGTTTTTATTGTCGGGTGTGGACCGATCGGATGTTTCGCGGTGGGCATCGCCCGTGCCGCCGGCGCGACAAAGGTGATCGCCTCCGACGTGAACCCCAAACGTCTCGCGCTCGCGGAAAGAATGGGCGCGCATCTCACGATCAACGCAGCGCAGGAGGACGTGGTGAAGACCGTCGTGGGCGAGACCGGCGGTGAAGGCGCGGATGTCGTGTGCGAGATGTCCGGCGCCGCCGCGGCGCTGCACCAGGCGTTCGCCGCGGTGCGCATGGGCGGCCGGGTGCAGCTGCTCGGTATTCCGAAGGACGACGTCCCGCTCAATCTCGCCAACGAGATCATCTTCAAGGGCATCACCGTGTACGGCGTGATCGGGCGCAAGATGTATGAGACGTGGCACCAGATGCGTCGTTTTCTCAGCGGCGGACAATTCGATCCAAGGCCGGTCATCACTCACAAATTCCCACTCGCTCAAATCGACGACGCGCTCGCGGCCATCCGGTCGGGAGACGCCGGCAAGGTCATACTGGAGATCGCATGAGTTTCATGGGGCAGTTGCAGGACGAGCTGGCGGAGTTCAAGAAGGAAGGGATCTACAAGCGGCTCAACTACCTCGATTCCCCGCAGGCGGCGCGCGTGCAGATGGAAGGCCGCGGCGAAATCGTGATTCTCTCTTCCAACAACTATCTCGGCTTGTGCAATGTCCCGGAGGTCATGGACGCCGGCAAGGACGCGCTGGACCGATGGGGCGCGGGCACGGGATCGGTGCGTTTCATCTGCGGCACGTTCACGGTGCACCGCCAGCTCGAGGACGCGCTCGCCCGATTCGTCGGCTGCGAATCGTCGCTGTCCTACGTCAGTTGCTGGAATGCCAACGAGGGACTCTGCGCCACGGTGCTCGCCGAGCCTGATTTCGTCGTGTCGGATCAGCTCAATCACGCGTCGATCATCGATTCGATCCGTCTCGCCAAGACGATTACCAAGTGTCAGACCGCGGTCTACAAGCACTCCGACATGGCCGACCTCGAGGAGAAGCTCAAGGCCGCGGGCACAGCCCGGCGCAAGCTGATCTTCACCGACGGCATTTTCTCGATGGAAGGCGACATCGCGAAACTGCCCGATCTCGTGGCGCTGGCTCGGAAGTACGACGCCGTCCTCGCGGTGGACGACTCGCACGCGACCGGCGTGCTGGGCAAGGGGGGTCGAGGCACGGCCGAGCATTACGGGATGCTGGGGCAGGTCGACGTGATCACCTCGACGCTCGGCAAGGCGCTCGGCGGAGCCGCCGGAGGCTTTACCGCGGGACCTTTCGCCCTCACCGACTACCTCACGCAGCGCTCGCGGCCGCAGTTGTTCAGCAATGCCTTGCCGCCGACCGTCGCGGCCAGCGCGCTGGCCGCCGTGCGGTACATCGAACTCCACCCGGATCTCGTGACACGGCTGCATCAGAACGCGCGCTACTTCCGTGAGCAGCTCCTGGCGCTCGGCTTCCAACCGCTCGCCGGCGAGACCCCGATCGTCCCCGTGATCCTCGGCGAGACGGCCAAGGCCATCCACATGAGCGAGCTGTTGCTTGCCGAGGGCGTGTTCGTCACGGGATTTGGCTATCCCGTTGTGCCGCAAGGATATGCACGTGTGCGCTGCCAGCTCTCGGCCGCGCACACGAAGGACGACCTCGACTTTGCGCTGCGCGCCTTCAAGAAGATCGGGTCAAAACTGGGGTTGATCTAATGCACGCGGTGCTCTTTCTCGCCTTCCTGCAGTCCGTCAGTCAGACAGTCCGACCGTCCGACGCAATCGGCTTTGAGCCCGGCACCGATTCGATGCTCGCCGATTGGAGACAGGTCAGCGGATACATGAACACACTGGCACTGCGCAGCGAGTACGTCCACGTCGACACCCTGGGCCGCACCACCGAGGGCCGGCCGTTCCTGCTCATGACGATCACAGCGCCGGCCAATCAGCAGCGGCTCGCCGAGATCAAGCGCGCGCAGGCACTGCTCGCGGACCCCCGCCGGCTGACCGATGCCGATCTCGCGGAGATCCGTACGAGACAGCCGGCCGTGATTCTCATCAGCAACAACATCCATTCGACCGAAGTCGCGTCGAGTCAGATGGGCATGACGCTCGCCTACCGGCTCGCGACCGATTCCGGGCTGCGCCGGCTGCTCGACTCGGTCGTGGTGCTGATGATTCCGTCGATGAATCCCGATGGCCTCGACACGGTGGTCAGCTGGTACCGGCGCTACAAGGGCACGCGCTACGAAGGCGGCCCGCTGCCCTGGCTCTACCACAAATACATCGGTCACGACAACAATCGCGACTGGTTCATGCAGACGCAGGTCGAAACGCAGCTCGTCACGCGCATGCTGTACAAGGAATGGTTTCCGGAAATCGTGTACGACGTGCATCAGATGGGCTCGAACGGCGTGCGGCTATTCGTGCCGCCGTTTCAGGATCCGGTCAATCCCAACATCGATCCCGCGATCGTAGCGGGCATCAATCTCGTCGGCGCGCAGATGGCGTCTGCGCTCGCCGACGCGGGGTTGACGGGCGTCGGGCACCAGCTGACGTACGACCTGTGGTGGCATGGCGGCTTTCGCTCGACGCCGACGCGCCACAACATGATCGGCATTCTCACCGAAGCGGCGAGCACTCGGCTCGGCTCACCAATCACGCTGAGCGTGGATTCGGTACGGCAACCGGCGCGCGGCGTAAACTATGCGGCGCCCTGGCCGGGCGGCACGTGGCATCTCGGCGACATCGTGCGCTACGAATTGATCACGTCGCAGTCACTGGTTCGTTTGGCTGCCCGCGATCGCGTCGGCATCATCGATCGGTTTGTCGGACTGGGACGGCGCGCGGTCGAGGCCGGACTGGCGGGAAATCCGTTTGCCTACGTGCTCCCGAGCGATCAGCGCGACCCGGAGAGTTGGAGCACGCTCGCCAATGTGTTGCGCGCGGGCGGAGTCGAGGTGTGGCGCGCGCAGGAGCGGTTCAGCGCGGAAGGCCGGACGTATCCCGCCGGTTCGCTCGTCGTGCCGATGGCCCAGCCGTATCGCGCGCACGCCAAGGACCTGCTCGAGCCGCAACACTACACACCGGTGAACGACCGCCCGCCCTACGACGTGGCCGGGTGGACGCTGCCGATGACCATGAACATCCGCGCCGACGTCGTGAATGCGCCGTTTACAGCCAACCTCGTGCGCGTAGACAGCGTCGTGCCGACGCCGGGAAAGATCGAGGGCTCAGGTGAGGTCTTCTTTCTGAAGAACCGGACCAACGCCGAGTCGCGCGCCGTGGCGCAGCTGCTCGCTGCCGGCCAGCCGGTCACGATTGTGGGCGACAGCCTGATGGTGCGCGGTCCGCGCGCGCGCGCGATTCTCACCGAGCAGGCCGCGCGCCACGGATTCACCGTCACCGCGGTATCCAAGGCGCCGGCGGCGGGCGTTGGAGTGACGCGCCAGCGACTCCCGCGGATCGCCCTGTATCAGCCATGGACCGGTAACATCGATGAAGGCTGGACGCGGTGGTTGTTCGAGCAGTATGGCATCAGCTATACGACAGTTCACGATGCCGATGTCAGGAAAGGAGGGTTGCGCCAGCGGTTTGACGTGATCGTGTTACCTGACGCGGATGGATCGTCCATTGTCAGTGGGGTGGATTCGACTCGCATTCCTTCGCAGTACGCGGGCGGGTTCGGCGAGGGTGGCTCGAGCGCCATTTCGGCATTTGTTCGGGGTGGTGGTACCCTCGTTTGTCTGGATGGTTCAAGTGATTTCGCGATTACAACCCTTAACCTCCCGGTGGTCAACGTTCTAGCCGGGGAGGCATCGGGTCCCCAAGTTTTGCGATTTTACGCCCCAGGCTCTATTTTCGGTACGGTTTTGGGAGGAGTTGAGGGATCCAGGAGCCCGGTTACCCTCGGCGTTCCCGATTCTCTCGACGTCTACTTCGAGAATAGCGCCGCCTTCACCGTTTCGGGGCCTGCTCGGGCCCTGGCGACCTATCCCCGAGAGCCGCTGCGATCCGGCTACGTCCGGTTTCCGGAGCGGCTCGCCGGGAAGGCCGCGCTGGTGGAGGCACCGGTGGGCAGTGGCCAGGTGATCCTGTTCGGGTTCCGGCCGCAGTTCCGGGGCCAGACGCACGGCACCTTCAAGCTGCTCTTTAACGCGGTCCTATTGGCGCCCCACTAGGGGCAGGGCCTTTGGGGAGGGAGTCCGATGAAGCGGCTGATTCTCCTGGCGGGATTCGTGACCTTGGCAACGGTTCCCGCCGCTGCGCAGACATCGCAAAACATCGAGTTCGGCGCTTTCGGCTCCTACTGGCGGTTCGACCGCTCATTCCTCATCCAGAACGGCTTCGGCGGCGGCGCCCGGCTCGGCTACATGCTCAGCAACAAGGTCGCCATTGAGGTCACGGGCGATTACATCGTCACAACCAATCTCGCCGCGACCCAGGACATCAACGTCTCCACCATCAGCGGCGCGCTGCTCCTCAACTTCCCCATGAGCGACCGGGCGACGCTGCTCGCGTCAGGCGGCTACGCGCGGATGGTGTTCGGTCCCGATGCGCCGTACGCCTTCCAGCAAGACCTGCTCACCGGCGGACTCGGGATGCGTTACTTCGTGTCGCACCACGTCGCGCTACGCGGCGATGTGCGCGCCGAGTACACGCCGAAACATCCCTTCTTCGACAACCTGTGGACGGGCCAGGTCCAGGGATCTCTCGGCGCGTCCTATTTCTTCATTCCGCCTCAACAGGGCCGTGGCTTCAACACCAACTTCCAGTGGTACTGGGGCGCTCAAGGCGGGTTCTTCCTTTCCAAAACCAACACCGAGCCGTACGCCTACGACCCGATCGTCGGCGGCCATTGGCTGATCACGGCGCGGCGTACTGCATTGTACGTGGCCTATGAGCAAGCGCTGTTCCTGGCCGACGCGCATGCGGTGATCTACGACCCCAGCTCCATAAACTCGTCGGTCGGGGCCGGATTCCGCGACGTCACGTTCAACGATGTGCGGCGCCTCATGTTCGGTGTGCTCGCCTATCCCACGCAAAAAACGATCGAGCCCTTCGGCGGCTTGGGGTTCGCGCTGGCGCAAGTACTGAATCCAGCCGTGGACTGCACCAGCTGCCAGAGTCAGGGAGAGGCCATCGAGGCTCAGGATCGCGCGTCGGCCGCGGCGAGCAAGGCGTTCTTCTGGCTGATGGGCGGCCTGCAGGTCAATTACTCGTCCAAGCTGAACGTCTTCGCGCAGTACGTCCTGACGTCGAGCTCGAGCAACTTCCTGCTCGACAGCAACACGCACACGGTCCAGGGCGGCGTGCGCCTCAGCTTCGGCACCTCAAAAGAGGGAATTACCGACCGGCACTAAAGCAGCCGCAGGAAATTCTCGCCGAGGATTTTGCGCACGTCGCTGTCGCTGAAGCCGCGGGCCTCGAGGCCCCGGCCAATGAGCGGCAGCGACGTCGCGTCTTTCATGGGCCGCGGCAACACGCTGATGCCGTCAAAATCGCTGCCCAGCCCAACGTGATCGATCCCCATCACCTGAACGGCGTGCTCGATATGATCGAACAGCCGGTCAATGCCCGGGATATCGGCGTCCACGAAATTCCGCACTGTGCCGTCGCCATATTGCGCGCAAAAATGCTCGTCCAGAAACACGGGGAAGAAGTTGACCCCCACGACGCCACCGTTCCGCGCGAGCGCCTCGAGCTGCGCGTCGGTGAGATTGCGCGGATGCGACGCGAGGGCGCGACACGACGAGTGCGACGCGATCACCGGGCGCGTCGTCACGGCCATGGCATCCTGGAAAGTCGCGTCCGAAGTGTGCGAGAGGTCCACGAGCATGCCCAGCGCATTCATGCGCTGGATGACGTCGCGGCCAAATCCCGTAAGTCCGCCAGAGCGTTGAGGATCCAGCGACGACCCGGCCCAGTCGTTGCCGTTGTTCCATGTCAGCGTCATGTAGCGTACGCCACGGCCAAATAAAGCTTCGAGCTTGTCCAGCGAATTCTCGATCGCGTGACCACCCTCGACGCCCATCAACGCGGCCGTGTGGCCCCGGCCTACGATCGACCGGACTTCCGCCGCCGTGATCGCGAGCTCGACGTCGGAGTGAGTATCGACGAGCCGCTGCACTGTATCGATGAGCGCATTGGCCCGTCGGTACGCCGTGCCGGGTCCATAGGTATTGTCTACCCAGATCGAGAAAAAGGCGGCCGAGAGACCGCCTTCTTTCATACGTGGGATGTCGACATGGCCGTCCGGAAGCCGCGCCGAAATGTCGACCTTGTCGTCGAGCATGCGCTGCGCGGTGTCGATGTGACCGTCGAGGAAGATGCGCGGAGCGAGGCCTACCGGGAGACCCAGGGTGAATCCCTCAGATAGAATCGGAGCGGCCAATCGGTGGCCTGCGTGATGCCGATGCGTGGGCCGGTCACAATTTCCCCGCGCTTGGGCTTGGTGCCTTCGACGATCCGCAGCACGCCCCGTTGCAGCGACGCGCCATTGAGCTTTCCGGTAACTCCCAAAGCCTCGCAGAGCCGAGCGGGACCGGAGCAGAGCGGCGCCTTGCCGCGGCGCGCGCGCATGGTGTCGAATCCGGCGATCGGCTCGAGCGCGCGGATCAACACGGCGGCCGGGAAGTCGGGCGGCTCCGTGACCGCGTTGAGGCACCAATGCATGCCGTAGGTGAAGTACACGTAGGCCGTGCCCGGCTCGCCGTACAGCGGCTCGGTGCGCTCCGTGCGGCGGTGACCGAAGGCATGGCAGGCAGGGTCGTGCGGGCCGACGTACGCCTCGACCTCCACGATCTTGCCGGCGGTCTGGCGGCGGCGACCGCCTACGTCACTGACGAGGATGTGGCCCAATAGTCCACGCGCGACCTCTTCTGTAGGTCGCGCGTAGAATCTTGCCGAAACGGCTCCGCTCACCGTCAGCCGTTCCCTCCACCGGTCAGACCGCGCTTGACGCGCGACCAGAAGGACTCATTCGTCTCAGGCTCGGTTGCCTTGACGGGCGCTGGTGGAGGCGCTGAAGGCTCTGACGGAGGCTCCGCGACAGGACGCGCGCTCTGATTCGTCGCTTCGCTCGATTCCTCAAAGCGGCGCGGGCCACGACCGCGGCCACCACGGCCGCCGCGGCGCCCGCGACCACCGCGCTCCCGCTCGCCGTTTTCACCCCGGGGACGATCTCTCCCACCGCGACCGCGTCCCCCGCGACTCCCACCGCCACCACCACCCCGCTCGCCGCGCTCCTCGCGTTCGGGCCGCTCGCCGCGCTCCTGGACGGACCCCGACGGCGTGGACGGCGTCGCCGGCTTCGCCGGCATCACATCGCCGCGTGGCCGGAAGTTCGGATCGACCTCGACGACGCCGATCTTGGGAATGTCCGGCGCTCCAGCACCCGGACGCGCGCCGCCGCGCGAGCCGCGACGAAAGCGCGCGCTGCGCACCGGAATGCCGCCGGGTGTCCCCGTACTATAGGGTGGCGGTGGCGCCGACGAGGCCGGCATCGGCATGTCGTCCTCTTCCTCTCCTTCGGGCGGCGAGAACACGGGACGCGGTGCCTCTGCTTCCTCCTCCGCAGGCTTCGCTTCGACCTCACCCTGCGCTTGTTCTTCTTCCGTCGGCTGCTCGTCGACACCGATGCGGCCAACTGCCTGCTTGATCAGCCCGAACGCATCACCGAACGAGAATCCCGCTTTGGCTGCGGGAGCTGCTGGAGCCGCTGGATCTGCGGGAGTCTCCGGCTCCTCAGTCGCAGCAGGTGCAGCAGGCGCAGCTTCCTCACGCTCGCGACCGCCGCGCCCGCGTCCACCGCGACCGCCCCGCCGACCGCGCGAACGCTCGGAGCTTTCGCTCATGGCGCCGAGCGCCGGTTGCGCGGGCGCGCCTTCGACCTTGTCGCCGAGCGCGATTTCATACTGGCCGTTGTCCAGCCGCGTGAGGCTGATGAGGCCGCGGCGCGCCGCCTCGATCACAAACTTGCTGAAGCGCGAGAACCCGGCGTCCTTCTCGTCGAAATTGGGGTCGATTTCCTGCATGACCTGCTTCAGGCGATCGGAGCGCATCACGTCGTTGTGCGCCGTCATCTGCTTGACCGCCTCGACGACCAGCTCCCACGGATCGCGCTTCACGTACTCGACGTCGCTGGTCTTGGTGAAGCCGGCGAGCTCGTTGTACGAGTAGTACTCATCGCAGTTCTGGATCAACAGATCGCTCGAGGATTCGCGGATCCCGACGCCGATCACGTACTTGCCGTACTCCTTCAGCTTGAGCACCAGCGACGAAAAGTCCGAGTCCCCGGACAACAGAATGAACGTCCCGATCTCGGGTCGCGTGAACACGAGCTCCAGCGCATCGATCGCGAGCCGGATGTCGGTCGCGTTTTTCTTGTTCGCTCCATGCGCGGGGGCAAAGATGAGATCGATGGAGGATTCGGAGAGCGGGACGATGTACTGCGGATAGCGGCGCCAGTCGGCATACGCGCGCTGCACCGCGACCTTACCTCGGATGATCTCCGACTGGAGCAGGCGTTTCAGCTCGGTCTGGAGATCCGAGCGAATCGCCATCGTCACGTTATCGAAGTCGATCATCAGGGCCGCGTTGGGGGCGTGTGCCGGGGGTTCTTTGTGGGGCGGGCGTGGTAAATGATTGTGCGCTTGCTGCGGTGTCATAACGAATTCTGTTCCTGCCCTGGGGCCGGACAAGCTCGTAGCACGTCCCTCATCGTGAGGGAGTGTACGACGCGTGCCGGCTGCGTCGGGCTGTCTTGGTAAAGGCGTATTGCGCCGTAGTTAAGGCTGGCTGGTGCGTGGGGAGGGTCGCCGAGTCACCCCGGCGCGCCGTGCGCGCTACTTCGGCCCGATGCCGAAGTCCGCAGGCGCCGCCCGATGGTCGACCCCTCAGCCTGAGCACTGCCAGGCGTATCCAACGACTCAAGATAAGGGATGGGCTTTCCAAAACCTAGTCCCCGCAGGGTCTTAGGACCTCGGCTTTTCGTGATCGGTGAGCACGGGCAGGAACGGCACCCACGACCCGACTTCGCTCTTGTACTGCTTGGCCATGACCCGGGCGATCTGGGCTATGTGCCCCAGGTCGTGCACGACCCAGGCGGCCAGAAGCTCCCGCAGGGTCACGGACCCCTGGTCAGGGTGTTCTCCGCACAGATCGAGCTGGGCATCGGTCAGTCGCCAGGATTCGAGCACCCGGAGATTCTCGGCACGCAGCCGGGCGAACTCGTCGAGCAACGAGTCCAGCGTCCGGCCCTTGTTGCGCTCCCGGTGCCTGAACCGATCGTACGGCTCGAAGCGGCGATTCGCTCCTTGGGTCAGGATGATGCGCGCCCGCGGCATCCAGTCGGTTTCCTCGCCGTCGATCAGATGACCGATGTTGTCGAACGGGCTGAAGGTCTCGGGGCCCTCGGTGCCGCGCGCCCACGCCGGACCGATGTCCTGCAGCAGCGCCCGCAAGGTGCCGGGCGTGCGCCGCAGGACGTCAATCGACTGATCGAGACTGAACCTATGCGCCATGGTCACTCTCCCAATGGAACCGATGCATGAGGCGATGGATCACCGGCGCGAGGAGCAAGCCCGCGACGACGAGAAACAGACCGCCGGCGTAGAGCGCGAAGAATCCCGCGAACATCTTGCCACCGTTCGTCCGGAGCGGATCGACGGGTCCCATCCCGCCGAGCAACATCGCCGAATTGAGAAATGCGTCGCGCCAGGGCAAATGCTCGTAGTGCTCGTAGCCCCACATGCCTACGAACAGCGAGATGCCCACGAGTAACGCCGCGGCCGCCACGTGACTGCTCATCCGCCGCGCGAAACGCCTCGTCGAGATGGGCGGGGTATGGCGGGTCTCGTATATCACGCAGCTCGGCTAACGACCCGGTGGTCGGGGTGGGTCGGGATCGCGCGGTACGCGCGCCGGCTCCCACGGCTCGGGTGGGCGCGGCTTGGTCGGTTCAGGGATTTCAACGGGTCCGGGATCTTTTCTGAGCGGCGGGACTTCCATGGGTCACCTCGGCCATTCGGGCTTTGACGAGCTTCTTTACGAGACCGACCGGCACAGGATTCGCCAGGGGCAGACGGACGGTCCCTTTCGATGTCTCATACCCCGCGAGGTCCCGGGCCAGCCGGCTACGAATGGCACCCGTCATTGGATACAGGCTGCAATGGTCCTTGAAAGCCGCGTACCACACGAAGCTGCGACCGTTCAGCCGGAAAGCCGGAATCCGATAGCTGAATACTTCCTCAGCTTTCGGGGCGACCGATAGAATGGCGGCGCGGATCTTCCGGAGCGCAGCCCGCGCTTTCGGCGGCGTGGCTGCGAAGTACCGACTGACCTCTTTGATCATCTCACGATCCTGGTTCCCGACTCCTGCTTATGGGAGTGCGTAGGCGACGTACGTATCACTCGCCTTCGACCCCAATTTATCGCCGCCCGCCGCGACAACGACGAACTGCTTGCCGCCCACCGCGAACGTGCTGGGCGTCGCATATCCGGGCGCGGGCAACGTCGCCTCCCACAGCAGACGGCCGGTAGTCTTGTCGAAGGCGCGAAATTTTGCGTCCTGCGTCGCCGCGATGAACACGAGTCCGCCTTTGGTCACGATGGGGCCGCCGTACTGCTCAGTGCCGGTGGGCGGCTCGCCGCGCGCCCGCAGCGCCGCAAACTCGCCCAGTGGAATGCGCCAGCGGTAGTCGCCGGTGTTGAGGTCGATCGCGCTCAACGTGCCCCAGGGTGGCTTGATCGCGGGGTAGCCGCTCGAGTCGCGCCAGCGCTCGTAGCCGGCGAATTCATACGGCGACACCGTGCGCGGATGCGAAATCCAACCTGCCGTGTCCGCCGGTTGCATCGCATAGCCAAGATACTCGAGGACCGCCGTCTTCTCAGCGACAGGAAGGCTCGTAAATGAAGGCATGAAGCCGCGGCCCCAATCGAGGACTTCACGCGCATCCCGCACGCCGAGACGAGTCGTGACCGAGTTCAGCGGCGGAGCGCGGTCCCGGCCGCGTCGATCCGCGCCGTGACACTTCGCACAGGAGATCGCGTACACCGCCGCCCCCGTCTCGGGGCCGCTCCCGCCGGCAAGGGGCGACACGTGCGCGGACTCGCGCATCGCCGCGATCCACGGCACATCGCTCGCATTCACGTACAGTGTGGCGGTCTCCGGCTCGACCGCTGCCCCACCCCACTCGCCACCGCCGTCGAAGCCGGGCAACACGATGCTGCCTTCCCGGCTCGGCGGCGCGAAGAACGCGTTCCGCAGCGTCCGAAAGCGCGCCTGCTGTTCGGTGACGTCGGCAACCGTAATGCCCTGGCGCGCGAACGGCACAGGCTTCACGGGAAAGGGCTGCGTGTGCCACGCGCGCTCGCCGCGCAGGTCCGACGCCGGGACGGGCCGCTCGACGATATCGAACAGCGGTTTCCCCGATTGCCGATCGAACAAGAAGACGAACCCGCTCTTCGCGATCTGCGCGACGGCATCCACCCGTTTACCGCCGCGCGTGACCGTGACGAGATTCGGCGCCGCCGGCAGATCGCGGTCCCAGAGGTCGTGGTGCACGGTCTGGAAATGCCAGAGCCGCTTTCCGGTCGCGGCGTCGAGGGCCAGGAGCGAGTTTGCGAACAGATTGGCGCCCACGCGCGCACCGCCGTAAAAGTCGGGCGTCGCGGAGCCCGTCGGCACATACACGATGCCGCGCGCGGTATCGACGCTCATCCCGGCCCAGCTGTTTGCGCCGCCCGCGGTCCGCCACGCGCCAGCCGGCCAAGTGTCGTAGCCGAGCTCGCCTGGGTGCGGAATGGTGTGGAAGGTCCACCGAATCGCGCCGGTATGGACGTCGTAGGCCCGCAAGTCGCCGGGTGCCGAGCCTTCTTCTTCGCCGACCCGCATGCCCTGGATCAGAACATCTTTGTAAATGGCGCCCGGACTGGTCGCGACGACATAGGCTTCGCCGATCTCGCGCGACAGACCCGCCGCGAGATCGATTGAGCCGGAATCACCGAACGCGGGAATAGGACGGCCGGTGCGTGCATCGAGCGCATACAGGCGGCGCCCGGCGCTGAAGAAAATGCGACGGTCACCGCGGTCGGCCCAATAAACCACTCCGCGATTGACATGGGAAACGGCCGTGCGTCGTGCGTCGTGCGTCGTGCGTGGATCGAACTTCCAAATGAGTTTTCCGCTCGCGCCGTGTAGCGCAACAACGGCCAGTGCCGATGTCGTCGTATAGAGAACCCCGTCGACGACGATTGGCGTGGCCTGGATCTCGCCCGGTCCGTCGCCAGTGTGGTAGGTCCAGGCGACCTTGAGCCGAGCGACATTGGTGACGTTGATTTGATCCAGCGAGGAGAACCGCGTATTTGCCGGATCACCACCGGCAACGCGCCAGTCGGTGTTTGATGTCTGATTCGCGCAGCCTGCCGCAACCAGCAACAGCGCGGCGACGCGCACTTACGGCTTCTTCCAGAGATCGATCGGCTTCTCCACTCCTTTGGGCCTGAACGGCAGCGCGATCTTGCGCCCCTGCCCCGCCGACGCGTACGCCGCATACAGCACCTCCTGCACAACGCGTCCCGTTTCGCCGTCGGCGATGGGCGTTTCCTTGCCGCGCACGCAGCGCGCGAAATGCCGCATCTCCTGGGGGAAGCCGTAATTCCAGTGCTCCTCGAAGACCGGGTAGGACCAGCCCTTGGTCGTCGCCGCTTTCTCGACCGCGTAGCCGAAGCCCACCTCCGAATACGTGGGAAGCGCGTTGCCCATCAGCATGTCGGCGTAGGTCTGGCCCTTGTCGCCGAAGACTTCGATCGAGTCGTCCATGCCGCCGGGCCGATTCCAGCTGTTCTCCACGACACCGAGCGCGCCGTTCTCGAATTCGATGATCGTGATCGCTTCGTCTTCTCCCTGCGCGCGGTCGCGCTGCACCTGCTGCGACATCTGCGAATACACGCTTTTCACCTTCGGTTTGCCGAGGAACCACCAGCAAAAGGCGATGCCATGGCACCCGAGATCCATGACCGCACCGCCGCCCGACTGCGCGACGTCCCAGAACCAGGGCGAATGCGGGCCCGAGTGCTTCTCGCCCTGTTTGACGAGATGGACGCGACCGAACGCCCCTTCGTCGGCCATCTGCTTCGCCTTCACGTATTTCGGCGCAAAGAATAATTCCTCGGCGTACAGCAGCAGCACGCCCGCCCTCTGACAGGCGTCGATCATCGCATCCGCTTCTTCGAGCGTGAGACAGAGCGGCTTCTCACAGACGACATGCTTGCCGGCTCTCGCGGCGTCTATCGTGATCTGCGCGTGCAGATGGTTCGGCGCGGTGATCGAGATCAGCTCGACCTGCTTGTCGCGCAGCAAGTCGCGATAGTCGGTGTAAGCATTGGCAATGCCATGGCGTGTGGCGAAATCGGCGGCATTGCCTGTGGTCGGCGAAGCCACGGCGACGACCTCGGCCTCCTCGGGCACGGCTCTCACCGAGGCGGCGATGCAGTCGGCCTGAAACCGGGAGCCGACGATCCCGATTCTTACTTTGGACATTGCGGTATCCTGGTGGTGCAGCGCCCGGCCGCCAGGCGTCGCACCAGCCGTTGCGAGGGTAGGTCGCGGAGGTCGCCGACGATCGAGTCACCCCGCACGGTCAGCGTGAAGCGGGCACGCACACGTGTATTGATGTCGGAAAACCAATTTCCGGCCGTCGAATCGAAGGTGAGTAACAAGGTTCCCATGGGGTCGCGCGCGCCGTTCACGATCTTGTCGGCTTGCCACCGCGCGGGACCGCGCGGGCCGGCAGCGGAGTCGATTACATAGATCACTTCCTCATCGTGACACGCGCGATCGACCTGCTTGTCGGCGCAGAGTGAGGTGCCGTGCCAGGTGCCGACGATGAGATCCGCGGGCGAGCGAGTTCCCTGCACGGCCACTCCTACGCGTGAGTCCGCGGTGCCGTAATACAGGAACCAGCGTCCCTTGAATGGCACGAGTCCCTCCACAAACGTCGTTCCCGCCGTGTACTGACCGGTGCGCTCGTAGCTCTCCGTGGGCTTGATGAACGCGCTATCCGAGCGCGCGATCAGTTTGGTAGGATCGTGCGCGTCGAACAGCGCCTGCCCGGCCGAGTAGCTACGCGACGGCAGGCTGCCCGCGTTGTACAGCACCAGAATTCCGCGATCCGTGAGCATCGCCGGCGGCCCGGCCTCGACCAGCCACGAATCGAAATGGTCCGGCCGCGCGGTCAGGACGGCGATGGCTTTGCCCTCGCGATCCTCGAGCGGCGTCCAGTCGAGCAGATTATCGGACGTCGCAATGCGCAGCTCGGGCACGCCGAAATACATCCAGTACTTGCCGTTCACTCGCGTCGCGACGATCCGGTCGCCTTCGACTCGAGCCAAGATGGCGCCGGACTTGGATTCGGTGCGGAGATACTTGCCGCCGGCCGCGTGTGCGAACGCGGGACCATGCTTGGTCCACGCGATCAGATCGCGCGAGGTCGCCACCGCGAGCCGCGGCACGTCACGATTCCACTGCGTGTACGTGAGGATGTAGCTGCCGTCTTCGGCCTGGACGATCCGCGGGTCCTCGACACCGCCCGGCCACTCGTTCTGGCGCTGCGCATCACTGTCGGGATACAGAACCGGATTCGCGCGGCGCGTGAAGTGCAGACCATCGCCGCTCTCGGCGAGGCCGAGGCGCGAGGTATGGCCGCCGATCTGCTGCACGCCGCTCGTGTCCTCAGCGCGATAGAGAAGAAAGACCTTGCCGTCCTTCACGACGGCGGCCGGATTGAACGTGGCGTACGCTTCCCACGCCACACCGGGGTTCGGCGCGATGACCGGATTGACCTGGGCGGGCTTGGTGAACGGACCCAACATCCACGACTGCAAGGCCAAACAGATGATCATAGACCGAGCAGGCTCACTGGACGCCGAGTACCCGCATCGCGACGCCGGCCAACGTGCCGCCGATCAACGGGCCGACGATCGCGATCGTACCGTAACTCCAGTCCGAGGAGGCTTTGCCCGAAAGCGGCAAGAATGCGTGCGCGATGCGCGGCCCCAGGTCCCGCGCCGGATTGATCGCGTAGCCGGTCGTGCCACCGAGCGAGAGACCGATGCCCCAGACGAGACTGCCGACGAGATACGGTCCGAGGCCGGCCACAGGGCCGCCCGCCGCCACGCTCTTCGAGAAGATCGCCCCGATGACGAACACGAGCACGAACGTGGCGATCGTTTCGCTGAGCAGGTTCGGGACAAATGCCCGGATCGCGGGAGACGTACAGAAGCAGGCCCGCTTCGACAAGCCATCGGGCGTCTCCTTCCAGTGCGGCAGGTAATGCACCCACACGAGGGTTCCGCCCACCAATCCGCCAAGGAGCTGCGCCCCGAAATACGAGGCCACCTTCGAGAAGTCGCCGGTGCGCGCGGCAAATCCCAGCGTCACCGCCGGATTCAGATGCGCGTCGCTCGAGCCGCACGCGATCGCGGTGAACACGCCCGCCATCACCGCGAAGGCCCACCCCGCCGTGATTACGATCCAGCCGCTGCCTTCGGCTTTCGTTCTTTTGAGGACCACGCCCGCCACGACCCCGTTACCCAGCAGAATCAGCACCATCGTGCCAAGAAATTCTCCCAACAGTGGCGAGGTCATGAAGGCTCCCAGAGTGTGTCGGCGATCAGCGACATAGCTTGAACGCCCCGATGCGCGTGGAATACGTCGTCGCGTCCTTCTTGAGGTAATCGCCCACGTACCAGATCGTGCAGTCGTCAGTGGGATCGATCGCGGTCTGCGTGTAATCCTCCCAGCGCATCGTGTTGATCTGGGGCGCCTCCCCGCTTGCGAGCGTCGCTTCACGCAAGGTGAGCTTGCCGAGCGGATCATTGGCCAGACGGCCCGCGAATCGCTGACCGGCGAAAGACGGTGTACCGCCGAACGAATACCCGATTCCGATGTTGCCCTGATGATCGATCGCAGGACTGCCCATCCAGCGATAGGAGCCATCCGGTGCGTACGTGCCCTGCTGCCGCAGTTGCAGACGCCGATCGGCGGCCACCGTGAACTCGTACCAGCGAACACCGCCGCCAAATGCCGCAGTCATCACCGAATGAACGGCGGCGACGGACTCACGGCCATTCACGTTCCGATACACGACACGAGCCATGAGCTTGTCGCCTTGCGCGTCGAGATGCTGGTCGGTGCCGGGCTGGCGCACGCACGCCGTGAGCTGCCCATCGCACAGATAGTGATAGGGCGCGACGGCGATTGTTTCGGGACCGGTGAGATGCGTCTTCGTGGGATCGGTCCAATCGACGTAGAAACTCCACGCATAGATCCCGTCGTCGTCGAAATCACCGCGCAGCTGCGTTCCACCGGCGGCAAGCACCATGTTCGGCGCGCCCGCGGGCGGCAACATCCGGCCATCGAGATCGGCGTTGTTCAGGAAATTCACACCGTCTACGATCATGCACTGCTCGACCGCAGGCTCTCCACGCAGCATGCGATCGCGCTGCACCGCGCACGTGTGTTTCTGAATGACTTCGTCGCCGGTGCTCGTCGGCACGTAGTAACCGTCCGGCCAGACCGCGGGACGCGGGTAGTCCGGAAAAAGCGGCCGCAGGAATTCGTAGCGATAGTACGAGCCGAGCGGATCGGCGCTCGTGCTGATCGCATAGCACATCGAATAGGGCCCCTTCTCTTCCGGAGGCCGCGAGGGTCTGACGCGTAGAGCCGTATCCGGTGGCCCGGGCGGAACAGCAGGCGGCACGAACAATGGCGCGGCGCGACCGGGCTGATCCGCGACACCGGGCGGGCTCACATATGCGTGGTCCGACGCTTTCCATTCCGGCGGCTGATCGGGCCGCGCCGGGCTGCGCGTGAAGATCGGCATTACGATGAGCCACCGGTCGGCGAGCTGATCGTAGCGCACCACGGCGTCGCCGTTGTTGTGCGCCTCGCACGCGCCACTGAATCCCTTGAAGACGGTGTTCGTCGGCGCGGGGCCGTAGACGATTTCGCCCGATTTCCTGAACACGGCCATGCGGGTGTTGACGATCTGCACGACGTAGTCGCGTCCGACGGCGAGCGAGTTATCCGACGGATTCCGTCCTTCCCAGCGACCGTGCGGCCCCTGCAGACCCACGCCGATGCCGTCGAAGCTGGCGACGATTTGCGCGGGCGGCTCGCCGCCCTGCTCCGTCTGTTCGACTCCAGCGCCTGGAATGACGGCTGCGTGAGGGGCGCGCGCGCATCCGCAGACAGCGGCGAGCACAAGCAAGCGTGTCTCGAGCACGCTCTAAACTATCGGCGAATTGTTTCGAGCGCTCGCGCGGGAGAGAACGGATCCAGGAGCGAACTCATGAGGTGTTGCAGGTCGTAGCCCTCCCTTCGCGCCCGGATCTCCAGATAAACCCGAGCGGCGAGGGCCGAGCGGAACGGCACGACGACTGCCGCCCAACCGACCGAAAACAAGACGCGGACCGGAGAAGCAATCGGTATACCGATCAGGGTCAGGGCGCGGGGAATGAAGTAGGCGATTACCACGACGATGATCCAGGCCATACCAGTCGAGAGCAGAATGCCGCGCATCGATCCCAACGCGAGCGAACGACTGCGCTTGAGACTCGCGCCAAGCCCCAAGTCCTCGACCATGATCACGGCCGGCACGGCGAAATAGATGGCCAGAAAGTAGAGACCCGGAGCGATCAACACGACCAGCCCAAGAAGAATGAGGTACACGCGAATCAACGTCGAGAACAGCAGGGTAAAGAAGCGCTGAAACACACGGCGCCAAAGGAGGCGGGCATCGAGTTCCCGGCCATGCAGCAGTTCCCAGGCGGCCAGGATCGTCGCAGCCTCGACCAGACCGAACAGGCCGTACCAGACGACGCCGATGGCCATTCGGACCCAATACGACACGTGCCAGTTGTACGTGAGGGCGACGAGGGCCGTGTACAAGAGAAATGGAACGAGGCCAAGTCGAAACAGCGGCCAAAATCGGCGCCGGGAGAGGACAATCGCGTCGTCGATGCATTCGATCGCGACGCGCGGCGGCAGATACGACTTCATTCCATAATGTACGCCCAGGAGCACCGGCGGTGCCCGCTCATAACGTCACAGCCAGCAGGGTGAGCAGGATCGCCGCGGTCAACGAGGTGAGATGGACCATCCGTGCCTGGCGCCGCGCCTGCACCAGCTCGGTGGAATTCGTGATCGCCGCAGAGCCACCGTCCATGTCGCGCCGACCGCGCGCCGCGAGCCGGACTCAGGTCTTGGCGCGCGCCTGAAATACGCCGAGCGCGCCTAGCCACAGCGGGATGAACAGCACGGCACGCCAGCCCCGGGGCGCACCCACGGCGAACAGGGCGATCCCGAGCAGCAGCGCGGCGCCGAGTGACACGATACCGAACGTCATCCGCTGGCGTTGGCCGCGCGGTCCGATGTTGGGAATCATCAAGAACCAAGGTTCTGCCGATCCCGCGCTCGCGCTAGCATGCGCTCGGCGAGTCCCCGTTGCGCCTCTCCGAGGGCAGCCGCATCCGGTGCCGCGTCTTGAGCGTCACGGAGTCCTCACGCCCTTCACGAGGAGCCAGACGGTCAGCGCACCCTCGCCGAGAATCGCGATCGGTACGACGAACGGCATCAGGTGACGCCCGATGTCAGGCGCCACAAAGTTCGTGAACGAGTTGACGATGTAACTCGCCCCTCCCAGCATCAGCAAGATGCCCAACACGCGCGGGATCAGCCTGGATCGCGTAATCAGAAAACCGATCGTGAGAATCTGAAAGCCAAAGAAGACCATTCCCAGCAAGAATCCAGACTCCGACGGAGGACTCGTTGGTGAGGTGTCGCCGCCGCTGGCGAGTCCGATGACGCCGCAGGCGGCCGCGAACAGCGCCAGCGTCGCGTCGACGGGTTTGAACAGCGCGTACAACAACACCGTGACGCCGATGTAGCACACGGCGCCGAACTCGAGGGCGGCGAATGCAATTCGCGGTTGGGTGGACTGCACCGCGATGCCGATCACGCTCACGAGGATCACGGCGAGCCACAGCGTCCCCGCGGCTCGCGCCTGCCCGCGTGGATCACCGAGCATGGACCACCCCCACCCGGCAGGTCAGTCCAATCATCGCGAGATCACGGTGAAGAAAGGCCACACCGGCGATGCGGGCGTTCGTCGTGCGGGTCATCTGCACCCCGAGTCGGAAGTCTGTCGTAATGGGAGGTTATCGACCTAGACGACGCACCATTCGATGGGGTTTCAAATTGCACGGCCTCGCCCAACAAGGGGAAAGAGCGGCGCGTACATCGGCCATGCGTCCATTCCTGCTGGTCTGCGCCGTACTCGTCGTCGGCCTCGGCAGCATCCTGTTTCTGACTCATAACGCCCATCGGCCTTCCGCCTGGCTCGAAGAGCGCGGGCGCCAAGAGAATGCTCTGCTCGCCGGCTCACGCATCGATCACGATTTCCATTTCAGCAATCAGCTTTCGCAAACCGGAATCGCCTTTGCAAACCGGATCGTCGATGACGCGGGCAAAACGTACAAGCTCGTGCACTACGACCATGGCAGCGGAGTCTGCGCCGCCGACGTCGATGGCGACGGACTTCCCGACCTGTACTTCCTGACGCAGCTCGGCACCAGCCAGCTCTGGAAGAACACGGGTCATGGTCGCTTCGTCGATATCACCGCCTCGGCCGGCCTGACGATGCCGGATCAGATCGCGGTCGGCTGCGCATTCGCCGACATCGACAACGACGGCGATCCCGATCTCTTCGTCACCACGGTGCGGCACGGCAACCGGCTGTTCGAGAATATGGGCGGCGGGAAATTCCGCGACATCACGGCGCCAAGCGGCGTGAGCTACTCGGGTCACTCCGCCGGGGCGGTGTTCTTCGATTACGACAAAGACGGCAAAGTCGATCTCTTCGTCGCCAACGTGGGCGTGTTCACGAGCGACACGCGTGGAGCGGGCGGATACTACATCGGCCTGAACGACGCCTTTCTCGGACATCTTCATCCAGACCGGGCCGAAGCAAACATCCTCTATCACAATCTCGGCAACAATCGCTTCGCAGACGTCTCACGGGAGACCGGACTGGTCGATTTGAGCTGGAGCGGCGATGCCGCGGTCCTCGACGTGAACTCGGACGGATTCCCCGATCTTTTTGTCCTCGACATGCAGGGAGCCGATCACCTGTGGGTCAACGACGGTGGGCGGCGCTTTCGCGACAGCACGTCGGCGTACTTTCCGCGGACGCCGTGGGGTGCGATGGGGGTAAAGGTCTTTGACGCAGATGGCGACGGCCGTCTCGACCTCTACACGACGGGCATGCACCCGGACATGTGGGTCGATCTCGAGCCTGGGGATTGGGCGGGCGAAGCTCGCAAGGACGATCCGGCGCGGTTGCCTGCGCCCATGATCCGCGAGCCGATCAACACGCTCATCCTCGGCAACGCGTTGTTCGAGAATCGCGGCAGCGGCCGCTTTGAGGAGGTCTCGGACGCGGTGGGCGTCGAGACGTATTGGCCGTGGGGGCCGAGCGTCGACGATTTCAATGCCGATGGCTGGGACGACATCTTCATCACCGCAAGCATGAACTTTCCGTTTCGCTATGGCATCAATTCGCTGCTCTTGAACGAGCAGGGGCAGCGCTTCCTGCCGAGCGAATTCGTCCTGGGCGTCGAGCCTCGGGCCGGCGGTGAAACTCAACAGGTGTGGTTTACGCTCGACTGCAGTGGCGCGGACCGCGGCTATCCGCTCTGCGGCAAATGCGCGCATCCGAAGACGATGATCATCGCGTGTCACGCCCGAGGCGGCGGGCGCGTGGACGTGACTGCGGCACGCGGGAGCCGCTCCGCGGTCGCGCTTGACCTGGATGGCGACGGCGACCTCGATATCGTGACCAACGAGTTCAACGCGCCGCCACAAGTGCTGTTGAGTGATCTCGCGGAGCGACGTCGCGTGAACTTCGTGAAGATCCGCTTGCGCGGCACGCGCTCGAATCGCGAGGGGCTCGGCTCCCTGGTCACGGTCGTCACGGCCGATGGACGCCGGATCTTGAAAGTGCTCGACGGCAAGTCCGGCTATCTCTCGCAAAGTGATCTGCCGCTCTACTTTGGACTTGGTCGCGCCGATAGTACCGCGGAAATCGAGGTACGCTGGCCTTCCGGGGAGCTGCAGACGACCGCCGGCCCGAGAGCCGGGCAGTCTATCGAGGTGGTCGAGCGGTAGGCATAATCTGTCGTCATGACGGATGACGAGCTCACCCGCCGCAGCTTCGTAACGCAATCGGCTCTCGCCGCCGCCGCCGCATTTCCCCTCGGCTCGCCGCGGCCCCCGCGGCCCCCGCATCCCGCATCCCTGAAAGTCGTGTGCGTCGGGGCGCATCCCGATGATCCCGAATCCGGATGCGGCGGCACCCTCGCGCGTTACGCGGCGCTGGGCCATCGCGTGACGATCGTTTACCTGACCCGCGGCGAGCGCGGGATCGACGGCAAGTCGCTGGACGAAGCCGCGCGGATCCGGTCGGCAGAAGCCGAGGCCGCGTGCCGCCTGCTCGGTGCGACGCCGGTGTTCTTCGGACAAATCGACGGCGCGACCGAAGTCACGCGTGCGCAAGTCGAATCGATGACCCGGCTGCTCGCGGCCGAGCGTCCCGACGCGCTCTTTACGCACTGGCCTGTGGACACGCATATGGATCACCAAGTGGCGAGCACGCTCACCACCCGCGCCTGGATGAGCCTGGGCGCAGCTGGGGGAGCGCTTTATTTCTTCGAGGTCGACACCGGCAGCCAAACCGAAGGCTTTTTTCCGAATACGTACGTGGATGTCTCGGACGTCGTGGAAAAGAAGAAAGCGGCGCTGTTCGCGCACGTCAGTCAGGACGGCCAGGCGATCTGGCGCGAGCATCATGAAGTCATGACGCAGTGGCGCGGGCGCGAAATGGGCGTCGCCGGCGCCGAGGCCTTTGTCCATCTGAGCCGCGATCGCTCCAGCCCGCTGCCCGGCTTATGAAAAAAGCCATCGGCGACAACATGATCCCCAGGGACTGGGGCTTCGACCGCGGCCTCGCGCTGATCAAGCAGGCCGGTTACGACGGCGTCGAGCTGTGGCTCGGCGATATGCCGTGGTTCCAGATGTCCACGACCGACGCGCAGGTGCGGGACCTGCGGCGCAAGGTGGAGAACGCGGGACTGGTCGTCTCGAACGTCTCGACGGGCTTGCACTGGGCCTCGCCGCTCTCGGCGCGGGATCCGGCCGTGCGGGCCCAGGCGAGCCGAATCGTGGAGCGTCAGATCGAAACCGCGACGTTGCTCGGCACCGATGCGATCCTCGTCGTGGCCGGACTGGTGACCGACGAAGTACCCTACAACGAGGTGTACCAGCGCTGCGTGGACGGACTCAAGACACTCGGTGACAACGCCGCGCGCGCGGGCGTGAAGATCGGCTGCGAGAACTGCAACTCCGAGCAACGGTTTCTACTGAGCCCCCGCGAATTCGCGCAATTCCTGAACGATATCAACAGCCCGGCGGTCGGCCTTCATCTCGATGTGGGCAACATTCACGACACCGGCTTCGCCGAGCAGTGGATCGAGATCCACGGACCGCGGATTACGCGCATTCATCTGAAAGACGTGCTCAAGCATCGCGGGCGCTGCGGCGATCAGAGCGTGTACACAAATCTCTTTCTTGGCGACAACAACTGGCCCGCGATTCGCGCCGCGATGAGCAAAGTCGGCTACGACGGTTGGCTCATCGCCGAAATGGAGTCGCGCTATCGCTTCGCGCTGGACCAGCAGTTCCACGACACAAGCCACGCGATGGACCGATTCATTACGGGGAGGCTCTAATGGATCTGACGCGGCGAGAATTTCTCGGCTACACGGTTGGCGCGATGAGTCTAATGGGAGCGCCGCTGCCGCAACTGTCACCGGCGAGCGCTGCGGAGCGGAGACTGAAGAAATGGCGAGTCTTTAGCTCGAACCAAAGCGTTCTTCCCGAGTCTTCGGCCGGGTATCGCGCCGTGATCCCACCGCGGCGCTATAAATTTGAACCCTGGGAGCAACCCGATTCCATGACTGATTGCTCCCTGGTGATCATGTCCAGCGTGTGCGTTCTGCCCGAGAAACTTGCTGAACGCTTGCGCTCGTGCCTGCAGCGCGGCACGACCGTAATCGTCGAATCTGGCGCGGGCTTCGCCAGCCATCTGGAGTTTCGAAAGCATCGCCGCTCACTGCGCGAGGGGCTCGGGCTGCATGTCGCGGCACCCGTGAATCTCTGGTCACCACCGAGAGCGACGCCATACGTCGACTACACGTGGCCGACCCGGACGCGAGTTCGCGATTTCACCCGTCTGATACCGCCGGCCGAACAGCCGGGAGAGATCATCGCATGGGCGGACGATTTGCCTGTGGCGCTCAGGCGGCGAGTAGGATCCGGAACGCTCATCTATATCGGCTCGCCGCTTGGTCCTGCGCTCTTGATGGGTGACATCGAAGCGATACGCTGGCTGTACACGGTCGCCTACGCGGCGTGATCGCCGCGCTCGCGCTCTGCCTCGCGGCAGCTCAGCACCCGACGCAGATCCTGGTCTGGGGCGGTGACGCCGAAGGCGGCGCGCCGTTTGTCGAAGCAGATCCCGCCGATCCGTCGAGAGTCCGGGGATTCGACGTCGAAGTCGCCGATCGCATCGCGCGCGGGCTCGGCCGCAGCCGCGCGCAGTTCCTGCAGGTGCAGTGGTCGAGCATCGATCAGTCGGTCGAGCGTGGCGACTTCGCGATCGGCCTCTCGGGCGTCGAAGACACACCCGCCCGGCGCGCGCGCCACGCCGTCACCCTGCCCTACTTCGAGTTTCGTGAGGTACTGGCCGTCCGCCCCGAGGACGCGAGCAGGATCCACAGCCTGACTGATATGCGCGGCCGCCGCGTCGCCACACTCGGCTCGACCATCGCGTACGACATGCTGCTCGGAGCACGGGACTCGACCGGCCTGATCGCCATCTCGTACGACGATGACGTGCATCCGTACTCCGATCTCGTGGCGGGCCGGGTGGACGCGGTGCTGCTCGATCACATCATCGCGCAACGTGCGCTGCGACGACGCGGCGGCAGCGGTTTCGTGATCCTCGCCCAGCCCGTGGCCATCGGGCATTACGTCGGCGTGCTGGCGGAAGCGAACGCCGCGTTGCGCGATTCTATCGATCTGGTACTGCGCGAAGCGATGCGCGACGGATCGCTCGAGCAGATTTTCCGGCGCTGGAACGTGTGGGATGACTCGCAGGGCACGTTTTTCGAGCGCACGCTGCGCGAGCCCAGGACGGCCGCGACGGCCGTAACCGCCGCGACGGCCGGGGGGGCGTGGCTCTCGTATCTCCCATCGCTCACGCGCGCGGCGGCGATCACACTGCTCGTCTCAATCCTTTCTATGGCGCTCGCGGTCATGCTGGGACTCGCACTGGCATCGGGTCGCGTGTACGGGCGCGCGGTGCTGCGGATCGCCACGACCCTGTACATCGAGATCGTTCGTGGCACACCGCTGCTGTTGCAGTTGTTCGTCATCTACTACGGCCTCGCCGGCGTCGTGCGCCTGCCCGCGTTTCTCGCCGCCGTCCTCGCGCTGGGCCTCAACTATGCGGCGTACGAAGCCGAGATCTACCGCGGCGCGCTGGAGGCTGTACCGGGGATTCAACTCGAAGCGGGGCGCACGCTGGGTTTCTCCGAATTCCAGATCTTGCGGCTGATCCGCGGGCCGCAGGCGCTGCGCTACGCACTCGCGCCGATGACCAACGATTTCGTCGCCCTGCTCAAGGATTCGGCGCTCGTCTCGGTCATCACCGTCGTCGAGCTCACCAAGCAGACCGCGATCTACGCCACCAACATCGGGAGCTGGGTCGTCCCGGGCGCTCTCTGCGCCGTCGTGTATCTCGCGATGTCGCTCCCGCTCTCGCGACTGGCGCGGCGCCTCGAGCGCCGTTGGCGCGCACCGTGAACGCGTTACTGCAAATCGATCAGCTGTCCGTCCGCTATGACGGTCGCGAGGTGCTGCGCGCGCTGTCGCTCGAGGTCGCGCGCGGCGAGCTGGTCGCGCTGATGGGACCTTCCGGCGTCGGGAAGACGACGGCGCTGCGGGCGGTCGCGGCGCTGCAGCCATTCGACGGGGGGAGGATTGTTGTGGACGGATTTGCCCTCGAACCGGGGCCGGTGCCACCCGAGGCTCGGCTGGCGCCGCTGCGCCGGCGGGTCGGGTTCGTGTTCCAGGCCCACGCGCTGTTCGAACACCTGACCGCGCTCGACAACGTGACACTCGCGCTGCGGCATGTGCTCGGAAAGACCCGCGCCGCAGCCGATGCGGTTGCAACGACTCTGCTGACGGAGCTGGACGTCGGCGCGCGCGCGAGCGCGTGGCCGCGCCAACTTTCGGGCGGAGAGGCACAACGCGTCGCGATCGCCCGCGCGCTGGCACCCGACCCGCCGTTGTTGCTGATGGATGAGCCGACGGCGGCGCTCGATCCGGCGCGGCGCAGCGTGCTCGGCGCGACCCTACGCCGGCTGTGTCAGCAGGGCCGCGGCTTGCTCGTGTCGACGCACGACGCCGAGTTTGCGCGAGCGCACGCGGATCGGGTCATGACGCTGACGGCCTAGGTCCGCCGCGTTCATAGACCGCGAACCCCCAATGGCGGCGCGAAGGCAACCTCGGCCCGCGCCAGCCGGCGGCGCGCAGCTCGCGAGCGATGAGCATGTTCATCATCCCATGCCCGATCAGCGCGACGACGTCCTCACGCGCCGCGCGCTCTTGAAGCAGCGCCGCAGCCTGCTTCGCGCGTTCACGCACCATCGCCAGACTGTCCACGCCCGCCGACCATCCGCAGAGCCAGGCGGAACGCGCGAGCAGTCCCCAGAGCCCGGGCCGAAGCCGGAGACCAGACCGAAACTCGGATGGCAGGTCCGCCTCGCGGAACTCGGCCGCGACAACGGATGACATGCCGGGTACGAGCAGCGCCGCGGATTCGCGCGACCGCTTAAGCGGACTGGTGAACACACAGGCCGCCGATCGAATCAACCGGTCGAGCGCGGGATCCGGGCGTGACTGGGGATCGAGCGGTGCTGCATCTTCCCCGCGCCGCCACGCAGCAAAGTCGCGACCGCAAATCGGCGTCCCAAAATCCCAGGCAGGCCTGCCGTGTCGAGCAAGAATGATTCTCACGCGCTTGGGGTCGGAACAGCGCTGCGGCCGCGGATGCGCCAGCCCAGCCAGGCGAGCAGGAGGGCGGGCACCAGGACGAGCAACGATTCCACAGCCAGTTGACTGAGGATCATCCCATTGGGCCGGCCGAGGGGGGTCCAGGGAAATCGAAAGCGGTGCTCCGAGAACGGCGCGAGGAATGCGATGCCGAGCGAGTATGTAGACAACGCGTCGAGGCAGCTGTGCGAGAGCAGGGCGAGTCCCAGCGGGAGCGCGAGCCGCGCGCGGTTCTGCCGAAACACCGCGCTCGTGATGACGATCGTCGCGACTACGGCGAACAGGATGGAATGCGTGAGCGCGCGGTGCGCAAATGGTGACGTGTGCGGCAGACCGGACGACCACAGCACGTCGATGTCCGGAAGCGCCGCGCAGGCCGCGGCGAGAACGCAGACACGCGTGTCCGGCGGCGCTGGCGCGGTCCACACTCCGATCGCGAGACCCACGGCGGCATGGGAAATCGGTGTGGGCACGGGTCAGAAGCTCGCGCGCCCGGCGGTCACCACGCGCAGGACTGACTGCTGCTGGAAGCGGCGCTTGTATTCGGCGATGACCGCCACGATCGCCGAGTCACTCGCCGCCGAGGGCGACGGGTGAACGACTTCGAGGACGAAGCTCGGCTCACGGGTGACGCGGCCGGTGGAGTCGCGCCAACCTCCCGACGCCGGCCAGAACGTATAACCGGCCGGCAAGCGCGCGCTGACGACTTCGCGCACGAACACCGACCACAGCGAGTCGGTCACGCCCAGCGTGTCGCCGATGTTGCGGCCGAAATACAGCCGTTCCGTGACCACGGGCTGCGGCCCCCCCGCTCCTGGTCGAACGGCCGGCGCGCAACCAAGGACGAACGCCAGGAGAAGCGCGCGATACTGACTCGTTTTATGCCTTGCCGAAGTGGGGGTTCTCGATCAGGCCGATGAGATTGCCGAACGGATCGGCGACGGTCGCCACCCGGATGCCCTCGCCGACCTCCTGCACCGGAGACTTGAGAACGGCGCCGGCGCGGATGAATTGCTCGACCCCCTTGTCGATGTTCGGCACACCCCAATAGGCGACGCTGCCCCCAGGCCCGGGCTTCGTGCTCTTGGTATCAGGGTCGAGTCCCAGCTCGAATCCGCCAACGCTGAAGCCCACGTAAAACGGCTGATCGAAATAGGGCTGGACGCCGAACGCCGTGCTATACCACTGCTTCGCGCGCTGGAGATCCGAGACTTTGTAGATGACCGTGCGCAGACCAAGGATTGCCATGGCGGTAATCTATACGACCGAGTGGTTTCTGCGCGCTAAACGATATAATCCCTTCGAGGGTAGTTGACGTCAGGGGACTCTGCTGCGTAGGTAGAGTAAGATGCGACACGCGAGGTCGTCATGAATCTCAGAGCACGTCTCATTACCACAACAATCGCCATAACCACGATTGCAGGACCGTCGCACGCGCAAAGCGCTGGCGACGGTTTCTTGTTCAAAGTCCCGACCGGCAGCTGGACGCTGCGCGCGGGCGTCGACCACGCGCTCGCCGGCAGCGACATCTATACGTTCGTCACCAGGCAACTCACGCTCAAGCGAAACGATTTCAGCTCCGCGACGTTCGGGACCAACTTCGCCTTCCGGATGTCTCCGGCAAGCGATATCGTGGTGGACTTCAGTTACGCCCGGTCGAGTCAGGGCTCCGAGTTTCGCGACTGGGTCGATAACAACAATCAGCCGATCGAGCAGACGACGACACTGCGCCGCATGCCGATCACCCTGGGACTGCGGCACTACCTCACGTCGCGGGGGCGCGCAATCGGACGGTTCGCGTGGATCCCGGCGCGCCGCGCGCTCTACATAGGGGTTGGCGGCGGCATGATGGAATACAAATTCGGCCAGAGCGGTGATTTCATCGATTTCGAGACGCTGCAGGTGTTCCACGACGAGTACACTTCGCAGGGCTGGACGCCCACCGCCCACGCAAATGCCGGTCTCGATATCGTACTTGGCAGTTGGACCCTGCTGAACCTCGAGGCCCGCTACACGTGGGCACAGGCGCCCATGAGCAGCGATTTCCACGGCTTCAACCAGATCGACTTGTCGGGGCTGGCCCTGACGGCCGGCCTGTCGCTCAGACTCTAGGAAGGAAGGCTTTCATGCGTACTTCAATTCCTACCCTGCTGACCGCAGCGGCACTGCTCGGCATCGGAGCGGTGCCGGCAGGGGGTCAGGACACAGGGACCGATTCCCGCTGGCTGGCGTTTGTCGGCTGCTGGGAGCCGCTCGGGAGCGCCAAGTCGCAGGTGTGTGTGGTGCCGGTCGCCGGCAGCTCCGCCGTGGATCTGGTCAAAATCGAAAAAGGCGAGGTCATCACGCGCGAGCGCATCATCGCCGACGGCCAGCGGGTCGCCACGGCACACGGTGACTGCACCGGTTGGCAAAGCGCCGAGTGGTCCGCACTGGGCGATCGTCTGTACCTCCGCTCCGAGAACAGCTGTCCGACCGGCGCTACGCGCGCCGGCACAGGTTTGATCGCGATGACGCGTGATGGGCAATGGCTCTACATCCAGGGCGCCACGCGCGGGCTGGAGACCGGCGTGGAGGTGCAGCGCTATCATGAGGCGCCGGACGATGTGCTGATCCCGGACGAGATCAAGGATGCGCTGCGCCTGGACCTCGCGTCGGCGATGCAGGCGCGAGCCGCAGCCAAAGCTCCGCTGTCGACCGAGGACGTCGCCGACGCGTCACGGCATGTGGACGCCGCGATCGTCGAGGCGTGGCTGGTCGAGCGCGGCGGTCCGTTCATGGTGGACGCGAAGCGGCTCGTCACGCTCGCGAAGGCTGGGGTGCCGTCGCGCACGATCGATGTGCTGGTCGCGTTGTCCTATCCGGACGTCTTCGCAATCAACGGCATCACACACCAGGGTGAGCGCCGGAAACTCGAGCGCGCGGAGTCCGCGGCGGACGGCAATCAGACGTACGGAATGATGGCTTACCCCGACTGCTCGTACGACTATCTGTTGTACGGTTCCTCGTCGTATTACTGCGACGGCCTGTACGGATATGGCGACCGGTATCCCTACGGGTACGGCTGGTATCCGGGCGACTATCCCGCCACCATCATCTACACGGGGTCCGGCGGTGGCTCGCATCCCCACGGACACGTCGTGAACGGCCAAGGCTATAAGGAAGGAGCGGGCGCGAACTCGGACGTGACACGCTGGGGTGAGCCGCGGACGGCGTCGCCAGGCACATCATCCGGCAGCACGCCCTCTACGCCGAGCTCTACACCGTCGTCCACGCCCACGCCGAGCTCCAGCTCCGGAGAGCGAACCGCGAAGCCTCGACCCTAGCGACGCTTACACCGAGGATTTCCACCACCAGAGACGGCCCGCATCCTCTCGGGATACGGGCTGACCCATCAGTCTCGCGACCGTGAGAATCTGGCCGCGGTGATGACCGTCGTGAGCGACGAAGTAGGTGAGGACGTGACCCACGTCGAGCGCCAGGTTGCGCCAGACGTAGCGCTTGGATGGCGGCACTGAGCCTCCCGACTCGAGTCCCAGTTGCAGGACGGCTTCGATGCCTTTGGCGCTTCGCTTCAGCGCGGCGACGAGCTGGCGTCGTGTCACGCGGCGCTGATCGACACGACCGGGTGTGGGAATGCCGTGCTCACCGCCGAGCGTCCTTACCCAACGACAGCGCGCATTGTGGATGTGGGCGGCGATCATGCGCACGGTGCGCCGTTGCGTCCCCGGAACGGGCGCGTCCCAGACCGACGCCGGCAGGCGCTGCACGAGATCCATCGTGACGCGGTTGTTCGTGCGCCACGCCGCCAGGATGGTCGCGCCGAGGTCGACGCTGCTGGTCATGCCTTCACGGTCCGTCCGTCAGGCGGTCCGACAGTCCGGCGCAAATCGATGAACATGGCAATAGGCCCGACGATCGCCAGCGCGAGAATGGGCGGCGAGACGTAGAACGGCCGGAGCAACGAAAGCTGGAAGTCGCCCCCCAAGCGGATCAGGGTCTCGACGAGCGCGACGATCGCGACGACGACGATCCGGCCCCGCGTGGTACTCACCGTGGTCCGCGGATCGGTGACCATGAAGAAGACGAACAGCTGGTACATCGGTCCCGTGATCGGCGCCAATTCCGCGAAGAGCGGTCCGCCCACGATCACGTGGCGCAGCAGCGCGAACGCGATGAAACACGCGACGTACGTGAGCGTGACATGCAGAACCTTGGCGCGCCAGGCGATCAGGAGCCCGAAGAACCAGATCACCAGGTTCGTCCAGATATCGTTGCCCCATTGATGGCTCAGGATCGCCACCGAATCGGCGGCGACCAGCACCATGAGCGCAATCGCGAAGTTGCTCGGATTCCACAGATGCCGGCCGCGATATGTCAGGACGTATTTCGAGGTGATCGCGAGAAACGCACCGAGGGCAAACGGCCAGAGAATGTTCGCCTGCGGCTTGGTGAGGAGCGCCAGACTGATCCCCGTGATGTACGCGCTCGCCACATTGGCCACGCGACCTCTGAGCCACCACGACAGAAACACTTCAGTGACGATGCAGACACCCAGCGTCGTCGCCAGTCGCTCGTAGCCGCCGAGGATCCCGTATCGCCATTCGCCGACGGCGAGCACGAGCGTGATGAGAAAAACGATCAGGTAGCGCGGCTCGATCGCCACGCTCATCCACGGCCGCGCCTGCGCCTGCGCCGGTGCCGTCGTCACTTCGGCTCTGTGATGACGTGCAGCGAATCGATCGCCAGGCCGCTCAACACCTGCTCGGCTCCCGATGGCCACCGAATCGTCACACGGCCCAGGCGCTGATTCCCAAGACCGAAATGCAGCCGCCGATCGTTCTGACTGCAGAAGCCGCTGCCGCCGTCCACCACCTGGCGCTGGCGCCCCGCGCCGATTTCCGCCGTCACCTCCGCGCCGATCGCGCTGCGATTGCTCCGCGTCCCCACGAGCTTGAGCTCGAGCCAGCGGCCGGGCCTCACCCCCTGACCCCCTCTCCCTTCGGGAGAGGGGGAACCCATGTTCTTGTACAGCAGCGCCCTGCCCTTCTCATTCGCGATCACGACGTCGAGCAGCCCGCGATTGAAGAGATCGGCCATCGCGACCGAGCGGCCGTCCAGCCGGTCCGTGACGCCCGCCTCCTGTGCCACATCCACAAATCCCGCCTCGCCGCGATTCAGCAGCACGCGCGAGGGCTCGTAGCCCGAGAGGCTCGCGGTCCCGATCGCCGGCCAGTTCTTCGCGTCCTCGAAGATGTTGCCCTGCGCGCCGGCGATCTTCGACATCGCGTACCAGTAGTCGCGCGTCGAGTCGGCCGAGATGAAGCCGTTCGCGATCACGAGATCGAGCAGACCGTCGTTGTTGAGGTCGCCGAACTGCGCGCCCCAGGCCCACCCCGCGTCGGCCACGGGTCCCTTGGCCACTTCATCGAACCGTCCGAGCTCCTTCAGGAAATTGAGCCGCAGATTGTTGCCCTGAAACAGAAAGCCCTTCTCGGAGATGTTGGTCACGAAGACATCGTGCCGGCCGCGGTTGTAGACATCGCCCACCGCCACCGCCATGCCGCTCTTCGAATCGTCCTGCAGTCCCGCGCGCGCGAGCTCGAAGTGTTTACCGCCGCGATTCAGATACAGCTCTTCGGGCCCGTAGTCGTTGGCGAGGTACAGATCGGGCCAGCCATCGTCGTTGAAGTCCGCCGCGGTCGCCGCGAGCGTCCAACGCGTGCTGCCCACGCCGAGCGAATCGGTGACGTCTTTGAAGTGCCCATTGCCCATGTTCTTGAACAGGAGATTCTTGCCGCCGTTCGATGCGAATTCCCAGCTCTGCTGCATGATCCGCGTGGTCTTCAGATGCCAGAAGTCGATGTCGGAGCGGAAGTAGCCGGTGATGTAGAGATCGAGCAGGCCGTCGCGGTCGAAGTCGAGCCAGACCGCGCCGTTCGAGTTCATCCACGTCTTGAGCCCTGCCTGCGCGGTCACGTCGTCGAACTTGCCGTTGCCGAGATTGTGCAGGAGCTGGGGGTAGCCCCACTTGTAGACCAGGAGATCTTCGTTGCCGTCGTTGTCGTAGTCGCCCCACACGGCGCCCATCGACGCGCCTTCCCCCTCGCGATTCAGGGCGCCCACGCCGGCTTCGGTCGATACCTCCTTGAAGGTGCCGTCATGCTGGTTGAGATAGAGCGCGTTGGATGTGCCGAAGCGTGAGGATGTGAAGTAGAGGTCGTCCCAGCCGTCGTTGTTCACGTCGCTCACCGAGACGCACGCGCCGAGCGCGCCGACATGCGGGGCGACATTCGCTATTTTCAAGTCGAGCGTCGCCTCCTGATGCACGAAGTCGATCCCGCTCGCGTGCGCGACTTCGCTGAGATGGATCGTCTCGCTCGCGCCGGTCGTGGTGCCCGCCGCGCCCGCGTTCAGCACGACGACGGCGACGACGGCGGCCGCGAATGCAACGGTCACGATGAAACGTCGCGAATTCATGGCCCTAAACGTAGCTTCCTGCCCATGTTTCGCCGACACCTGTGCGCGTGTGGCACGCTCCTGCTGCTCGGCTGCGGGAAAAAATCTGAACCGCTCTTCAGCCTGCTCTCATCGCGGCAAACCGGCATCGCGTTCAGCAACACCATCACGACGAACGATTCCTTCAACATCCAGAACAACGTCTACATCTACAACGGCGCGGGCGTCGCCGCCGGCGACATCGACCAGGACGGGCTGCCCGATCTCTTTTTCAGCGGCAACATGGTGTCGAGCCGGCTCTACCTGAACAAAGGCAACATGCGGTTCGAGGACATCACCGAGCGCGCGGGCGTGCATACGAACCGCTGGTGCACGGGCGCGACGATGGCGGACATCAATAACGACGGCTTCCTGGATATCTACGTATCGGTATCCGGATCGGGCAGCGGCGCCAGGGGAGCGGACCGCGCGAATCTGCTGTTCATCAGCAACGGCAATGGCACCTTCACCGAAGCCGCACGTCAATACGGCATCGCCGACACGGGCTTCACGACGCACGCGGTGTTCCTCGATTACGACGGCGACGGCGATCTCGATCTCTTCCTGCTGAACAACTCGCCGCAGGACTTCGCCCGCGGGGCGGCCGAAGCCCACCCCCTCGGCTTGCAGACCGTCAGCCCGGCGAGCTACAACACACTGTACCGCAACAACGGTAACGGGACGTTTACGGATGTCTCCGCGCAGGCGGGGATTCTGCGCCGGATCGGGTACGGCCTCGGCGTCGCGGTGGCCGACGTGAATCGCGACGGCCGGCCCGATATCTACGTGTCGAACGATGTGTCGCCGAATGATGTCCTCTACATCAATCAGGGAAACGGGACATTTCGTGACGAGGCGGCGCTGTCGCTGAAGCACACCAGCGTCGCGGGCATGGGTGTCGATGTCGCCGATTTCAACAACGACGGCTGGCCCGACATCGCGCAGATGGACATGCTCCCCCCCGTTCCCGAGCAGCGCAAGCGCATGAGCGGGTTTCTGACGTACGCGCGCCGCATGCAGGACCGGGCGCGCGGCTATCGCGACGACTACGACGCCAACGCGCTACAGCTGAGCAACGGCGTGACGCCGGCCGGCAATGTCGTATTCAGCGAAATCGCGAATTTCGCCGGTGTGTCCGCGACCGACTGGAGCTGGAGCCCCTTGTTCGCGGACCTGGACAACGACGGCCGCAAGGACCTGGTCGTCACGAACGGCTATCCCAAGGCCCCGAACGATCTCGATTATCAGCAGGCGGTGTTTGCCGCGCGCCGATCGAACAATCATGCCGCCGCGCTCGAGGCGCTCCGAGGTTTGCGCAGCTACAAGGTGCGCAACTACCTGTTTCGCAACAACGGCGACCTCACGTTCAGCGACGTGAGCCAGGCATGGGGCATCAGCGAGCCCAGTTTTTCGTACGGCGCCGCCTACGTCGATCTCAACAACGACGGCAAGCTGGATCTCGTGGTCAACAACATCGATGCGCCCGCGTCGGTCTACGAGAACATCCGGCAGGACAGCGCCGCGCACTACCTGACGGTGGTGCTCGAGGGCGACGGCGCAAACCGCCGTGGTCTCGGCGCCAGTCTCACGCTGACGGCAGCGGGCGGGCGGCAGTACTTGTATCACTCGCCCTACCGTGGCTTCATGTCCACGATGGACGATCGCGAGCATTTCGGGCTCGGCCGCGCGACGCGGGTTGACAGCCTCGTCGTGACATGGCCGGACGGACGCGCGCAGGTGCTCACGGATCTCGGTGTGGATCGGATGGTCACGGTGAAGCAGGTTTCTGGTGTCAGGTGTCAGGTATCCGGCAAGTGCAATCCCGGGCACCTGACCCCAGACCCCAGACACCTGCCGTTCCAGCCCGCTCCCGCCCCGCGCTACAAACAGACGCTCCCGACCTCGGCCGACTTCGCTGTTCAGCCGCTGCTGCCGTACGAGCCTTCCCGCCAGGGCCCTCCGATCGCAGTCGCGGACGTAAACGGCGATGGACTCGACGACGTGTTTGTCGGAGGGAACGCCGACGCACCCGGCAAGCTGTTCCTCCAGAAGCGCGACGGCAGCTTCGTCGAAGCGCCGGGACAGCCGTGGGGGGGGGCCCAAGATCGGAGCTATGAGGACTGGGGGGCGGTCTTTTTCGATGCGAACGGGGACGGCCGTCCCGATCTGTACGTCGCCAGTTGCGCCTATCGCCACACCGCCATGTCGCGTGTGCTCCAGGACCGGCTCTACATGAATCAAGGCTCCGGACGGTTCGTGCGCGACTCCGCCGCGTTACCGGAAATGCTCACGTGCACCGCGAGCGTGGCAGCGGGAGATTTCGACGGGGACGGCAAACCCGATCTCTTTGTCGGTGGCCGGCTGACGCCGCGCAACTATCCGGCCCCGGCGCGCAGTTACCTGCTCAAGAATGAAGGCGGCCACTTCGTCGACGTGACCGCGCAGGTCGCGCCGGAGCTCGCGCAACCGTTCGGCATGGTCACCGCGGCGACATGGACCGATTTCGACGGCGACGGCCGGCTCGATCTCGTGGTCGCCGGCGAATGGATGGCGCTCGAGTTCTTTCACAACGACGCCGGGCGTCTGCGCAACGTCACCGCTGCGACCCGTGCCGGCGCCACACGTGGCTGGTGGTGGAGTCTGCTCGCGGCCGATTTCAATCACGACGGGCGGCCCGATCTCGTCGCGGGTAACATGGGCCTGAACTTCATGTATCACGCCTCGCCCGAGAATCCGTTTGGGATCTACGCGGCCGATTTCACGGGAAATCAAAGCACGGACATCGTGTTGACCCAGCAGATCGGCGATCAGGAGTATCCATTCTTCGGCCGCGCCTTCCTCGGCCCGACCGTGTATCCGGTCGCGCTGCGCGTGCCGAGTTACTCGAGCTTTGCGTCCGCGACAGTGGACCGGCTGTTCGGGGGCGACGTGTTGAAGCGCGCCCTGCACTATCGGGCGGATACGTTTGCGAGTCTCTACCTGCAGAACAACGGCGATGGCACGTTCACGCCGTCGCCGCTGCCGAACTTCGCGCAGCTCTCGCCAATCCGCGGCATGGTGGCGCGGGACATCGATGGCGACGGGAATCTGGATCTGGTCGTGGCGGGCAATCTCACGGAGATGGAGCCGAACACGACGCCGCCCGACGCGGGCAACGGGCTCTGGCTGCGGGGCGACGGCCACGGACACTTCACGCCGGTGACGTCGTTCGAGAGCGGATTCCTGGCGCCGAGGGGTGTGTCGGGTCTTGCGGTCATGAAAACGCCTGCAGGGAGCGCCGTGCTCGTTGCGAACACGGGCGACTCCCTGCAGGCTTTTACGCTTCGACTGCGTTAAGAACCGGCTACTGGCAGGCGCCCCAGCCGGTGTTCTGCTGGAGCATGCACTGCCCGTTCACCTTACTCAGTTCGACCTGCACCGACGGAATCGGATAGTAATCGTACTTCGGCACCACGTACTGCCCCACCACGCCGGCGAGATATCCGATCCGCGCCTTCTCCGTGTTGGCGTAGTTGTTGACCGCGGTGTCGGCAACGGCCTCGCCCCAACGCCGCAGGTCGAAGAACCGCTGACCTTCCATGCCCAGCTCGAGCCGGCGCTCCGCCCGGACCGCGTCGCGCGCGTACACCGCGCCCAGTGTGCTCCACGGTGTGACGTACTGACCGACCTTGTAGAAGGCCCAGCCCGTTTGCAGCGAATCCACGGTGAGCCCGGCGGCCATCGGCTCCGCCATGACCGTCTTGCCGGTGCAGTACGTCGTATAGGCGGCATGCACCGTCGCGTCGGCCCCGCACCCCTGCGCAACGGCACCAGCGCGCGCCCGGATCTGATTCACGATTGCCTGGGCCGCATCGAGGTTGCCCAGCTCGACTTCCGCCTCGGCGTCCAGCAACAGCATGTCGGCGTACCGGTAGATGTGAATCGGGATGTTGTTCGTCTGCGTCGCGACCCAACCCACGTTGTCTTCCGCCGACGGGTACGCCTGCTCATGGATGTTCTTCTTGGGACTGTAGGGCCCGCTGTACGACGCGTCGCGGATCCACGAGCGCGCATGCAGGTTCCAGTCCTTGTACGGAACGCCGTCACGGCCGACGGTCCAGTCGAGCCGCGGATCGACCGCCCGCATGATGCCGGCGTGGAAGTTCTGCCCCCTCCAGACCTGCGACGTGTCGGACGGCGGCGGTACCGCTTCGGGCGTCGGGTTGTTCCAGGCGGGACTGCTCAGCGCCAACGGTAAGCCCGCGGCGTCCACCTGGTAGAAATTCACCAGATTGAACGACGGTTGATTGAACCCGCAGCAGGTGAAGTGGTTCGCTTCCGAGTACGGGAAGTTCAGCCGCTCGCCCCAGTTCGAGTTCCAGCCGCTCGGCTCACCGTCTCCCGCGGACGCCTGGAACGCAAGGATCGTCTCCGTTCCGTTCCGGAATGCCGGATCCGCGGTCCACACTTTATCGAAGCGCGGCTCGAGCGCGTACACGTTGGCGGCCTTCACCGCGTCGAACGTTGCTTTGGCCCCGGCCCAATCCTGCCGGTACACCTGCACGCGACCCTTGTAGGCCAGAGCGGCCCACTTGGTGACGCGTCCTTTTTCGCCGTTGCGCGCGGCGTCCGGCAGCAGCGACGCGGCCGTCGTGAGGTCGGCGATGACCAGCCCGAGGATCGAGTCCGGCGTCAAGTCGTTGGCCTTGCGGTACCCGCCGGACGCAGCCTGGAGCGAGTCGCCCTCGGTGTAGTACGGAATGTGACCCCACATCCGGTACGCCTCGAAGTGATAGTGCGCCCGGAGGAAGGTGGCTTCGCCCCGAATGCCGGCCTGATCGCCGGCGGGGATCTCATTGGGGCTCGCCGCCACCACGGCGTCCAGCAAGCGCAGCGTGGCGTTGGCGCGGAACACGCCCTCATAGACCTGCGCCCATTTCTGGTTCAGGTAGCCATCGGCGTCGCCGACGCCCCACTGCATCGTCTCGATGCTGTGGACCGGGTTCTGGTCTCCGAGGTCGGATCCCTTGTACGCATCATTGCTGGTGACGCCGCCCCAGACCCAGTTGCTCGCGGCGCAGCCCCACGACCCGGCGGAGCTGGCCTCGCAGTCCAGGGCGCGGTACGTCGCGATCAGCGAGCCTTCGACGCCGACCTTGTTCATGAGTGTCGACTGGTTAACTGTGCCCTGGGCGGGCTGGTCCAGGAAGCCTTTGCAGGCGTAGGTGACGCCTGCGACGACCACCACTCCCGCCAGGCTGTACAGCAATCGCTGCCACATGTGTCTGTTCATCGTCTTCGTCCCTCTCAGTCAAGACGAATAGCGTTAGAAGGTGGTCGAAATCCCGATAGTGATGATCTTGTTGCTCGGATACACGCCCTGGTCGATGCCGCGGGCTTCGTCGCGAATATCGCCCGTGTTGCCGCCCGACGAGGGCACCGGGAGCGACGGATCGAGCCCGGAGTAGCCGCTGATGGTGAACAGGTTCTCCGCCTGCAGATACACGCGCGCGGCCGGAATCCAGCGGATCAGAGCCGGCGGCAGGTTGTACGAGACCTGCAACGTGCGCATCCGAACGTACGAGCCGTCTTCAACCCAATAGCTCGAGAACTGGCGGCTGAAGTCGTCGCTGTTGTCGAGCCGCGGATACTTGGCATCCGGGTTGACCAGCTTGCCCGAGCAGCCGTTGACCGGGTCGCACGGCCCGTCGAGCTTCGCCGAAGCCGTCAGCATGTCTTTGGCCACGTTCGTCTGGAAGTAGCGGAACGCGTACCAGTATTTCTGCGTGTTGAAGATCTGGCCGCCGAAGCTGCCGAACACGGTGGCGCTTAGTTCCCAGTTGCCGCGCCGCAGGGCCAGGTCCAGACCGCCCGTGAAATCGGGATGCGGGCTGCCGATGAACGTCCGGTCGGCCGCCGTGATCTGGCCGTCGCCGTCCAGGTCCTTGAACTTGATGCGTCCCGGACGCGCGCCATTGGCCCAGTACGTCGCCGCATCGAGCGAGTCTGTGTAATAGCCCTCGGCGATCAGACCGTAGAACCCGCCGAGCGGGTGACCGAGCTCGTTGCGAACGGCGTTCTGCTCGCGAACCACGGAGCTGCCGCGGCCGAAGAAGAAGTCCTGCACGCCGTCGATCTTCGTGATCTCGTTCTTGTAATGGCTGCCGTTGAGCGTCACGCTCCACACCGTCGTGCCGACCGTGCTGTGATAGCCGACCGAGAAATCGATACCGGTGTTCCGCATGCTGCCGATGTTCAGAATCGGCGGCGCCGCGGAACCGCCCGTGGAGGGCTGCGGCGGGTCGAACAGCAGGTTGTCGGTGTTGCGGCGATACACGTCCACCGTGGCGTTGCCCTTGCTCTGCGCGAACTCGAAGTCGAGTCCGAGGTTGGTGGAGTGATTCTCTTCCCATTTCAGGTTCGTGTTGCCGAGCGACGTGGTCTTGAATCCGGGCTGGATCGTCGAGCCCGTGCCGCCGATGTCGTAGAAGGTGTCACCGCGGCCGCCGCCGTACGTGTCGTAGATGCGCGTCGGGATGTTCTGGTTCCCGGTCACGCCCCACCCGAAGCGCAGCATGATGTTCTGCAGCGGCAGATGCTGGAAGAAGGATTCGCGGGAAAGCCGCCAGCCGGCCGCGAACGCCGGGAACGTACCCCAGCGGTTATCGGGCGAGAACGTCGACGAGCCGTCGCGCCGCACGGTGGCGCTCAGATAATAGCGGTCACCGTAGTTGTAGTCGGCTTTGCCGAAGAATGACAGCAGCGATTTCTTGTTGCCGAGGCTGCTGACGTTCTTGGAGGTCGGATCGCACAACGCGTCGTCGATGTAGCGGGAATTGATGTCGTTGCTGCGGAGGCTCGCGCAATTGGCCGCCTCGAAGCGGGAATTGTTCTTGATCGCTTCCTGGCCCAGCAGCACCGTGACGTTGTGCTGGTTCATGGTGCGCGCATAGTTCAGCGTATTCGTCCAGGTCACTTCCGAGAAGTTGTTGTAGTTCTCGTTGATGCCGTCGATGTTCGTCGGCTCGTGGTCCTCGGGCGTCGCCGGTGAGTACCCGTGGTAGGAGCCCTGGGCGAGGTTGAAGCCGAACTTGGTCTTCAGCGACAGCGCATGCCCCGCGTCGACGGTGCCGAACACGTTGCCGAACATGCGGTCGTTCGTCGCGATGTTGCTCGCGGCGAAGTAGTTCACCTTGGCCGGGTTGGACTGGTTCCCCAGCGTGTTGGCCTTGCCGGACCCCCAGTTGCCGCCGACGTCATGCACCGGGATCACCGGCTGCATGAAGATGTTCTTGCCGACGATGCCGCCTTCGCCCACGACGTCATCGGTGAGCCCCTCGGCGCCGTGATGCTGCTCGCGCGACACCGAAATGTTCTCGCCGATGCTCGCGCGCCCGATGTTGAACGTCGTATTGATCCGGGCGCCGCCGCGCTGGAACCGCGTGAATTTCGCGGTGCCGTCCTGGTCGAGGTAGTTGAGCGACACATGGTACGCGTTGTTGTCGCCGCCGCCCGAGATCGCCAGGTTCGCGTCCCGATACTGACCAGCCCCGAAGACCGATTTCCACCAGTTGGTCCCCGGGCTCCCGGCCATGATCAGGTTGTTCGGATACGCATAGGTGCTCGGATCCACGGCCATCGTGCAGGACCCACCGACGCTGCTGCAGCTCTGGCCGACGCCGTCATTGGGCCAGATGTAGGCGGGCACGCTCGGACTGGTGGGGTCGCCGTAGATGTTGCGGGGGACGCCCTGTCCGGCATTGTCGTACGACGTTTTGACGACCTGGAAGTAGTCCAACGAATTCTGCATCAGGATCTCGTCATAGCCGTGCGTCGGCGTCGCGACACCGGTCCGGACGTCGAGCGTGATCTGCTGCTGCCCGGGCCGGCCCTTCTTCGTCTCGATGATGATGACGCCGTTCGACGCGCGCGATCCGTAGATCGACGACGCCGAGCCGTCTTTCAAGACCTGCATCGAGGCGATGTCGTCGGGGTTCAGGAAGTTGAGGTACGACTCCTGAACGGGGGTCCCGTCCACGACGTACAGCGGATCGTTGTTCTGGAATCCGGTGACGCCGCGAATGCGGACCGTGCTGCGCGAGCCCGGCGCGCCGCCGTTTTCGACGGTGACGCCCGCGACCCGGCCGTCGAGCCGCTGCAGCACGCTCGACGAGGTCTGCTGCTGCGCGCTCTCGACGTTCACGCTGGCCACCGAGCCGGTGATGTCGGAACGACGCTGCGCGGTGTACCCGGTCACGATCACCGGCTCGAGCACGGCGACCGCGGACTCGAGCGCGACGTCGATCTGCGGCCGCCCTCCGATCGTGCGCGCCGCGCCCTTGTAGCCGATCAGGGCAAACAGCAGCACGCCGTCGGACGGAGCCGAAATCGCATACTTCCCGTTCGCGTCGGTTTGGGTTGTGGTGGTGGTCCCTCGCACCTGGACCGTCACACCGGGTAAGCGCTCGCCGGTGATCGAACTGACGGTGCCGGTGACCTGGGTTCCCTGAGCCTGCGCCCGTCCGGTCATGGTGACCGCGAGCAACAGGCTCGTGCTCAATGCCGTGAATGCACGAATGAGTTTCTTTTCCATGAACTCCTCCGCCTCCTTCAGTCGACGGGTCTCCGCATGGACTGCAAGCCTTCCCGGACAATCACATCGCGATACGTGAGGAGCTGGATGTTGCGCGCCTTGAGGGCGCTGCTGAACCGGGGCGAGGTCAACGCGGTCAACTCGCCCTGGCGGTTCTTGCTCATGTCGGAAAGCGGCTCGTCGGTGTTCATGTCGACCAGCGCGCCCAGCTCCTCGTTGTCGATCCCGACATGCGTAACGACCGCGTTCAGGCCCGGCTTCAGGCGGTTGATGAACGCGACCAAGCTGTCTGCCTTTTTATCCGGCGCCGCGGCGTACTGCGGCGCGTCCATCGCCTCCCCGAAATAGCCCGACATCCCGAGCCCGTACTCCTTCGCGAGCCGCTCCGTCAGCTCGCGAAACTCGGGACGCCCCACCGTCCCCATGTGCTCGTCGACGTAATCGATCTTGATGCCGGAGCGAAGCGCGCGCTCGATCTGCGCGCGCAATTCCTTTTCGACTTCGGCGAGCTGAGGATTGTGCTGATGCAGCGCGTCGTAGGACGGAAAGAAAAAGCCGTTCTCATCGACCAGCGATGGAACGGCTTGACTGCCTGCGACCGGACCCCAGCGGTAATTCTTCCACTCCGAATTCAACGCCAGATGGATGCCGACGGCGACGTTTGGATGCTGCTTCAAAATCTCGACGGCCTCCTGATACCACGGACAGACGAACAGCACCGACACCGATACCGGCATTCCGGTCGAGACCAGCCGCTGCATCGCCATGTTGACGCTGTGACTCATGCCGATGTCGTCGGTGCGGATCACCAGCGCGACCGCGGCGGGAGCTCCGGCCGGCGAAGTTTGCGCCGACACGAACGCCACGAAGCCGGCCGACAGCAGCCAGCAAAAGACAGTGACAGTTCGAACTAGGCGCATAGGCGGCTGCTCCGGTGGGCGAACGGTCGAACGTGTAACGGAAAAGCCTAACTTGGTCTTCGAGGGGGGAACGACAAGACCCCCACTCCGGGTCACCTGATCAGGCTACAGTGAACGCCTGCTGTCCACCCGTTGCCGGCCGCTGCTCGAGCGTTTGGGAAGTGTGCGGAATTCGGCGAACACGCGCACGAGCAGCTCTTCGCGACTCTGCACGTGGAGCTTTCGGTAAATGCGCCAGAGATACGTATGCACCGTGTGCGGCGACAGCCCGAGCCGAGCCGCGGCGTCTTTTTCCGAATTCCCATCGAACACCGCGCGAACGATGCCGCACTCGCGGGGGGACAGACCGAGACAGCTCGCGAGCGAGCGCCATTCACCAGGAACGAACACGGCTTGACCGGGAGTCATGAGGACCCAATATGCTGCGCGCTCTGTTCCCACCGCCAGACCGGTCCATCGTCCGGATCCACGACATCCCCGACATGCACGAAGCCGCATTTCGTAAGGACGCGTGTGGACGCATTCGCCTCAGGCCGCGTATGGGCGCGCAGGAGCCGCACGCGCGCGTCGCCGCTCGCGAAGTGAATCAGCGCGCGAGCCGCCTCGGTCGCGTATCCCCGCCCCTCGCGAGACGCCACCACCCCGTAGGCGATTTCGACCATCCCCGCGCCGTCGGGCTCGCCCTTGAATCCCGCGCCGCCGACGATTTGCCCGCTGGCCTTTTCGATGACCCAGAACCCGTGCCGCCAGGGATCGGGCCCCTGCCCCGTCCGAGCGCGCAGCGCCTCGAGCCATTTCGGCGACACCTCGCCCGAGACGTAAAACCCCCGCAGGCCATCTGCGGGGGTCAGCGCCACGAGCGCTTCGAAGTTGTGCGGCTCCTCGATGAGCGCCAGCAGCTGGTCCGGCGTGTAAGCGAGCAGCGTCAGCCGCGGTGTGTGGAGCTCGACCGGATCATGTGGCATCGTAGCCGGCAAAGTCTCCCGGTTGAATCACGTTGCCCTTGTAGTGCTGGTCGTCGTGGATCCCGATCTTCGACGTGTAGTACGCGTTGATCGTCCCGCTCTTGATCTGCTTGAAGAACTTCTCGGCGTCGGTCTTGGGATCTTTTTCCGCCGCGGCGATGCGCGTCAGCAACGCCAGCCGTTGCGCGGGCGTCGCCTGCATGAACGTCTTGCCCCCGTTCATCTCGCGCGACAGCGCCTCGACCGCCGCGATGCCGGTCCGCCACTTCTGCGGCTCGTCCTTCTCGAACGCCTCCGCCAGGGTCTTGTCGATGAACGCGGCGCACGCCGCGGCGCGCGCGCCGGCCGACTGCGCATCGGTCGGAATGATCATGTCGCCCATCTCGTCCACCAGCGCGAATTCCGCCGGAGTGAAGAACTTGGGAGCCGGGAGCCGGGAGCCGGCAACAGCGTTCACGAGTGGCAGCGCCGCGGCCGCCGCGGCGGCAGCCGCACTCTGCTGGATCATTTTGCGGCGCGAGATCGTCATAGGTTCCCCCGCTTGAATTCGTCGGCCAGGTGCTCGCACGAGCGCCAGCACAACGACATGATCGTCCACGTCGGATTCTGGCACGACGCGCTCACGTGACTCGAGCCGTCCACCACGAACAGGTTCTTCACGTCGTGCGATTGCTGGAACTGGTTCAGGACCGAGGTCTTCGGGTCATTGCCCATGCGCGCCGTGCCGAGCTCGTGAATCGACCAGCCCTCGGTGAGAATCTGCTTGTCTTCGCCGATCACTTCGATGCCGGCGGCTTCGAACATCTCCTTGCCCGCCGCCACCATGTCCGCGCACATGTTCTTCTCATTGTCGCTGAACTGATAATGAAACCGCAGCGCCGGAATTCCCCAGTGGTCCTTCTCGACGGGGTCGAGATCGACATAGTTCTCGTAGCGCGCGAGCACCTCGCCGAAGCCGCCCATCCCGATGAACGCGCCGGCATGATCGCGCACCGTCTTCTTGAACTGCCCGCCGAAGCCCGGGGTGTCCCAGGCGTTGCTCGGGAAAATCGAGAACCCCGCGCCGCCCTCGAACCCGTAGCCGCGAACGAAGCCGTTCTGCTTGTCCTGCAGATTGCGGAAGCGCGGCACGTAAAAGCCGCCCGGCTTGCCGTCGTCGAGCGTCGGCGCGACTCCCACCTGCTCTTTCACCAACCCCGTCACGCCCGGGCCCATCACGTGCTCGCAGAAGTTGTGGCCGACGTGCCCGCTCGAGTTGCCGATCCCGTTCGGGTATTGCCGGGACTGCGACAGCAGCAGCAGCCGCGCGCTCTCGAGCGTCGACGCCGCCACAATCACGACCTTGGCTTTCGCCTCGTACGTCTTGAGGGTCTGCGAATCGACGAACGAGACCCCGCGCGCTTTGCCCGTGTTCGGGTCCACCAGCACTTCATGCGCGGTCGCATTGGTGCGCAGGGTCAGATTCCCCGTATCCATCGCGGGATAGATGAGACCCGTCGGCGAATCGAACGCGGCGTGAATGTCGCAACCGCCGGGCCGCCGGCCGCACGCGCCGCGGCCAAAACATTTGCTGCGATACTTGTTCTTCACGCCATCGGTCGTCACGCCCGCGCGGTACGGCGTCGCGGTCCGCCCCATCCCCTGCAGCGCCTTGCGCAGCTGCACCTCCGCTTTGGTGAGCTTGTTCGGCCGCTGGAACAGCGAGTCGGGCAGATGAGCCAGGTTTTCCTTGTGCCCGGAGATGCCGAGGAGCAGGTCGACCTTGTCGTAGTACGGTTCGATGTCGGCGTAGGAGATCGGCCAGTCTTCGCCGTAGCCGTCGTGGGTCTTGCCCTTGAAGTCGTAATCCGACAGGCGCAGCGCGAGCCGGCCCCAGATGTTCGTCTTGCCGCCGAGGAGACGCGCGCGCACCCACGCGTACTTGGTTCCGGTGTACGGATTGTCCTTCTCGTCCACCAGGATGTTCTTGACGTAGTCGGAGCCGCCCCAGCCGCCGACGTAGGAGAACACGTGCTTGAACGACGAGTTCTTGGCGTAGGGGGGCTGCCGGATGTTGTACTCGTTGAAGCGAATCGCGTGATCTCCCGGCGGCGCTTCGCCGCGGCGCGGATGCTCATACGGCCACTGCATCGACCGCAGCTCGGCGTTGATGTCGATCTTCTTGCCCGCTTCGAGCAGCAGCACTTTCATCCCCTGCGCGGTCAGCACGTGACAGGCCATGCCGCCGGCCGCGCCGGAGCCCACCACCACGGCGTCGTAGGTTTTCGAGAGATCGACTTCCGGCTCCTGGTACCGATAGCGAATGAGAGTCATGCGTTCTTCCTTTTCAAGGAACCTTCTCGAGCAGCGCGACCAGCTCGGTGCGATGCGTGCGTTCGGGTAAATGGTCCGAGACCATCTTGATGACGGGCCAGCCGCGCGCCGCGGCGCGGTCAGCGAACATCTGGAACGGATCGGGCGTGATCTGCGGCTCGTACGTCAGGATATAGGTGCTGGCGACCTTGAGTCGGGCGGGGTTCACGAGCCGCAGGGTGTCCGTGAACGTTTTCAGCGACATCGGCACATCACGGGGAATCACCGTGGTATCCTGCACCCACACCGGCACCGTGTACCCCTCGCGCGTGATGCCGGCCACGAACTTCGCGCGCGCCGTATCCGGAATCGACATCACCGACTCGCCGGAGTCCGGCAGCAGCGCGTCGAGATACACGAGACGCTTGATGCGATCGGGCACGCGATCGGCCACGCCGGTGATCACCATCCCGCCGTAGCTGTGCCCGACCAGCACCACGTCGTGAAGATTGTCCCACAGAATCGCGTTGACGACGTCCTCGATGTGCGTCTCGAGCCCGATCGCGGGCGAGGCCAGGTGATGACGCTCGCCCAGCCCCGTCAACGTGACGCGGACGACTTTGTGCCCGTGCGTCGTCAGCATCGAATCGATCGCGAGCCAATCCCAGCCGCCGCCCCACGCACCGTGGACAATGACATACGTGTTGTGCTTCGCCGGATGAACCGGCGGCTGCTGCACCAGCAATGCCGCGGTCAGCAGGACCGGAAGCATTTCGTCAGAACTCCAGCGCGCGCAGGTAATCGCAATTGGCTTTCGCATCGGCGAGATCGCCCGCGGCGTCCTTAGCGGTTTCCTGCTCGACAAACACCGTTTTCTGTTCGAGCGCCGGGACGGCGGCCAGGAACTTCTTGACGTCCAGTATGCCTTTGCCGAGCAGCGTGTCGCTCGAGCGGTCGGGCAGCGCGTCCTTGAGGTGGAAGCTGAAGAACCGGTTCGGATACTTCTGGAGGTATTGCATCGGGTCACCGCCGCCGATCAGCATGTTGCCGACATCGAGCTGGAGATGCGTGACGGATGGATCGAGGCGCTCGATGAAGACGTCGAAGGGCACCTTGCCCTCGATCGGCTTCTGATGGTAGGCCTCATTATGGAAGGCGAGCCAGATGCCGTGCTTGCGCGCGACCGCGCCCGCGGCGTTGAAGCGATCGGCCCACTCTTTCCAGTCGTCGAGCGTCTGCTTGGTCCAGTCCTCGAAGTCCGGGACGGTGCACTGCTCCTGTCCCAGTGTCTTTGCGATTTCGAGGCTGCGCTCCCAGCCCACGAAAATCGTGTCAGCCGACATGTGACAGGAGGGCGCGCGCAGACCTTCATTCTTGAGCGTCGCGGCCACCTGCTGCGGCGTGCGGCCAAACAGATTGAACGACCAGAGCAACTCGACGTCGGTGTACCCCATCGCGCGCACCTGCGCGAGCGTGCGATCCGGGTCCTGCATCATCGCGTGGCGCACCGCGTACGTCTCGAGCCCGATGCGGTCGAGCTTCTTCGCTGACGTATTGCTGGGAACGCGCGCGAGCACGCCGCCCGCGGCCGCCGCTCCCAGGGTCTGAAGAAAATCGCGTCGTTGCATGGTTTCCTCCCGCCGAGAATCTACCGGTCGCTGAACGAGTGAGCGAGCGATATCATTGCGGCCATGATCACCCTCTTTACACTCATCGCGCTCGTCTCCGCTGTCCAGGACACCTCGGTCGCCATCATCCCGCGGCCCGTGCACCTCACGCGCGGGACCGGGGCCTTCCTTATTACGCCGGCGACCGCTGTCGTCACCGATCGCGCGACGCGCCAGATCGGGCATCGGCTCGCGGACTGGCTCGAGCCCGCTACGGGCTATCGGCTACCGGTGACCGCCGCGTCGGGTGCCGCGACGCGCACGATTGCGTTGCGTCTCGATACGACATTGTCGAGGCTGGGCGACGAGGGATACCGGCTCACCGTGACCGGTACCCGCATCACGATCCGCGCGCCGCATCCGGCGGGAGTGTTCTACGGCATCGAAACGCTGCGCCAGCTCCTGCCGCCCGACATCTTCCGCGCCGCGCCGGTGAGTGGGGTGACCTGGACGGTGCCGGTCGTCGAGATCGAGGATCAGCCCCGCTTCGCGTGGCGCGGCGCGCATCTCGACGTCTCGCGCTCGTTCATGCCGAAGGAATTCGTCAAGAAATACATCGACCTGCTCGCGCTCCATAAGCTGAACCGCTTCCACTGGCATCTGACCGACGACCAGGGCTGGCGGATCGAGATCAAGAAATACCCGCTGCTCACCGCGGTAGGCGCGTGGCGGCGTAATTCACTCATCGGCGTGCAGCACCGCTACGCCGACACGACGCAATGGGTGTTCGACAGTGTGCCGCACGGCGGCTTCTACACGCAGGACGACGTCAAGGAAATCGTGGCGTACGCGGCGGCGCGCTACATTACGGTCGTTCCGGAAATCGAGATGCCGGGCCACGCGCAGGCGGCCATCGCGGCCTACCCCTGGCTTGGCAATACCGGCCAGCAGCTCGAGGTCCTGAACCATTGGGGCGTGGACCAGAACATCCTCAATCCATCCGACTCGGCGATCCACTTCATGCAGGACGTGCTGACCGAAGTGCTGGCACTCTTCCCAAGCCACTGGATCCACACCGGCGGCGACGAGGCGCCGAAAGCACAGTGGCAGGCCAGTCCGGTCGCGCAGGCACGCATCCGCGAGCTCGGCCTCCGCGATGAGAACCAGCTGCAGAGCTGGATGACCGCGCAGATGAGCCAGTGGCTCGCGGCGCGGGGTCGCGCATTGATCGGATGGGACGAGATTCTCGAGGGCGGAACCGAAGGTTTGGCGCCCAACGCGGTCGTGATGTCGTGGCGAGGGATCCAGGGCGGAATCGCGGCGGCGCAGGCCGGTCACGATGTGGTCATGACGCCGACCTCGAACACCTATTTCGATTATTACCAGTCGCAGGATCAGCAGCACGAGCCCCTGGCGATCGGCGGCTTTCTCCCGCTCGATACCGTGTACGCGTACGAGCCGATTCCGCCCGCGCTCGATTCCGCGCAAGCCAGGCATGTCCTGGGCACGCAGGGACAGATCTGGACGGAATACCAGCGCACCCCGAAGAACGTCGAATACATGGTCTTTCCGCGGCTGGCCGCGCTCGCGGAGATCGCGTGGACGCCGCGAGAGTCAAAGGACTTCGCCGATTTCAAGGCGCGTTTGGCGCAGCACTTCAACCGGCTGAATGCCTTGGATGTGAACTACAGGCCGTTGAAGTAGGGCCCTCACTGCCGGGTAAAGACGCGCACGTAGTCCACCAGCATGGTTGCCGGGAAAATCGCGTCCGACGTGGGATCGTGATCGAAGTTGCCGCCGACCGCGAGATTGAGAATCGCGTAAAACGGCTGGTCGAACACCCATGGCCCGCGCTGGCTCACGATCGCACGCGTCACCACGTAGTGCTGAACGCTGTCGACAAAGAAGCGGATGGACTGGGAATCCCATTCGACCGCGTACACATGAAATTGCGTCGTCGGGCCCGTACCGTGGACGTTGACGAACGGTGTGTTGCCGGAGTATCCCGGGCCATGCACAGCCGAGCTCGTGGCGGTGGGCTGGCTGCCCTTGTTCTCCATGATGTCCATCTCGCCACACGTGGGCCAGCCCACAGTGCCGATGTTGTCGCCGAGCAGCCAGAATGCCGGCCAGAGTCCCTGTCCCGCCGCCAGTTGGATCCGCGCTTCGACCCTGCCCGGCGCGACGGGCATTTTGCCGCGCGTCGTGATCTTGGCTGAGCGGTAGCGGCATATGCCGTAATAACAGTGGAGCGCCGTGTCGGTCGAGACGCGCGCGACGATCTGCAGTTGGCCCTGCCCGTTCAGCCGGATGTTCGCGCTGTCGGAGCTGTAATACTCCTTCTCGTTATTGCCCCAGCCACACACGTTTGGACAGCCATCGCCCACGTCGAATCCCCACTTTGTCGTGTCGACACTGCTGCCGGCGGGACCATCGAACTCGTCGCTCCAGATCTGCACCCACACTGGCGGCGGTGGAGGGGGCGGCGGCGGCGGTGGTGGCGGAGGGGGCGCAACCGTTCCGTTCGCCGCGCACGCAACTGCTCCCGCGGCGGCGGCGATCAGAACGAAGTGTCTAGCGACTCGCGCAGAGCGCCACGGCCGACAAAATGGCGCAGGCACCTGCAAGCAACGAAAAGAAGAAGCGCCGTTGGTATTCACGGCCGGTGGTTGTGAGATCGGCGCTGCTGAGCGGCACCGGCTCCCACCAGACGAGGGGCGTACGGCGCTCGTACCGCATCTGAATCAGACACCACGCCGCGTAGATCCAGGCAGTCGCGGTGGTGAGCAGCAGCGCGTAATCGACGGGCGAGGCGGCTTCGCAATTCCAAAAGAACATGGTCCCAAAATACAGCCTGACCGGTCTCCGCCCAACCCCGCCGTCTAGAGACCGGCGGCATGACGCCATTGCTCCGCGATCACCGCGTGACCGGCCGGCGTCGGGTGCACGCCGTCCGCGGCCCAATACGCGGGCGGTGCCGCATGGACATGCTGATCGAACACCTTCTGGAGCGGCACGAACGTGGCCTTCGCGGCCTTCGCGACGCGCGCGGCAGCCGCGCGCCGCTCGTCGAACTCCGGAAACCAGCGCGCGTCCACCGCGCCCGTGCGCAGCACAAACGGCTCGAGCACGATGACCTTCGCCTGCGGCAGCGCGCGCCGCGTCTGGTCGAGCAGCGCCGTGTATTGCCGCTCGTAATCCTGCACGGTCCCGTTGTAGCGGCCGTCCAACTTGTGCCAGATGTCGTTCACGCCGATCAGAATACTGAGCACGTCCGGCTTCAGCTCGATGGTGTCCGTCACCCAGCGTTCCTGCAGATCGGGGACCGTGTTGCCGCTGACGCCACGATTGTAGAACTGCAGGCCCTCCGCCGGCCGCGCCGCAAGCACCGCTGACGCCACGAGCAGGGGGTACCCGTTGCCGAGGGCGCCGGCAGCGTTGGCATTGTGGGAGTCACGATTGCGGCCCGCGTCGGTAATTGAATCACCCTGAAATACCACGACTCGGCCCTTCTGGGCCGATCCGTGTGGCGGCTCGGTGACGACCGCGATGGGGAGCCGTGTCGCTCCGGCTGCGGCGGCCGTCGCCGCGATGAATTCACGCCGATTCATGTTTTGCGAAAAGGCCATGTGCCTTCCTTCCAGGACCAGAGGGCGAAGCAAACCAGGCCCAGCAACAGTGCGCCCACCGCATAGACAATGACTTCCCCCGCCGTCGCAAAAATGAAGATCCAGCCGAGGAGCGCAATCACGCTCGGCAGCGGATAGAGCCACATTCGATAGGGCCGCGCAAGATTCGGCTCGCGCCGCCTGAGCAGCGTGACCGCGCCGATTTGCCCAATAAACTGCACCAGGACGCGCATCGTGACGAGCGCAAAGATCACGACATCCAGTGAGAAGAAACCCGCGAAAATGGAAAGCACGCCCAGGGCGACGAGCGAGACATACGGGAAGCCCTGGGACGGATGCACTCGCGCAAAAATCCGGAAGAAATAGCCGTCCCGCGCCGCGGCATAGGGAACGCGCGAGTATCCCAGTAACAGCGCGAACACGGATCCAAACGCCGTCCATAGGATCATGACCGTGAAGATGAGCGCGATCGTCGATCCGAAGATCCGTTCCATGAAAATCGAGACCACGAAGTTCGCCTGGGCGTGCGCGTCGGCGGGAACGAACTCGCGCCAGGGCACAACGCCGATGATCGAAAAGTTGATCGCGATGTAGATCAACGCGACGGAGACGGTGCTGAGCAGGATCGAGCGCGGAATCACGCGACCGGGGTTTTGGACCTCGTCGCCGATGTAGCAGACGTCGTAGTAGCCGAGATAGTCGTACACGCCGATGGCCGACGCCGCGCCGAGCCCGAACAGAAACCGCCGCGAAAAGTGGAACGCACCCGGCGGAAAATCGAAGGCGACCTTCGAATCGAAATGCGAGACCCCCGTCAGGATCACCACGATGACCGTCACGATCGTGCCGACCCACAGCGTCACGGTGATGGCGGCGATAGACGTAATGCGGCGGTACAGCAGGACGATGTTCAGCACCCCGACGCCCGCAATCACCAGCATCCCCTCCCACGTCGTGATGCCTTTCCAGATGTAGCCGAGGTACTTGGCGAAGCCGATGTAGCCGGACGCGATCTCCAGCGGCCCGCTGAACACGAACTGCCATACAAAGAGGAAGGCCATCAGCCTGCCGAAGGTGTTGGCACCATAGCCCCGGCGCAGATAGCCGAACGATCCACCCGAACCCGGCATGGCCGCGCCGAGCTCGCTCCACACCATGCCGTCGCACACCACGATGACGAGTGCGATCGCCCAACCCAGCATGGCCTGCGGACCGCCGAGCGCGGACATGAGCAGCGGGATCGTGATGAACGGCCCGATCCCCATCATGTTGGTCATGTTGAGCGCCGTGGCGTGCAGCAGGCCGAAGCGGCGGGTCAGACCGGCGGGCGTCGGGTCTACGGTTCCTCCCCGCGGCGGCGGGCGAGCCGCAGCTCGAGATGGCGGCGCACGTCCGGCCACTCGGCGGCGAGAATGCTGTACATCACCGTGTCGCGCGGGGTGCCGTCGCGCCGAATCCCGAAATGCCGGATGACGCCGTCCTTCTTGGCGCCGAGCGCTTCGATCGCGCGTTGCGAGCGGAAATTGAAGTTGTCGGTCCGGAGTCCGACGACCTTGCAGCCGAGTGTATCGAAGGCGTGACCGAGCAACAGGAGTTTGCAGGTGGTGTTGACGTGTGTGCGCTGGCGGCTGCCGGCGTACCAGGTGTAGCCGATCTCGACGCGATCGATCGCGCCCTGGATGTCGTGATACCGCGTCGATCCGACAATCGTACCGCTGGACAGCTCGCGCACGACCCAGGGCAGCATGAGGCCGTCGCGCTGCCCCTTCAGCGCGTCGGCGATATACGCGCGGACGCCGTCGGGAGGTGGAACGACCGTGTACCAGAGCTCCCACAGGCGGCCGTCACCGACGGCGGCCGCGAGCGCGTCACTGTGGGATTCGGTGAGTGGCTCGAGCCGGATGCCGCGACCCTCGAGCACGATCGGCTGAGGCTGGATCACGGCACAGAAGCTACAGCGATCCCTAGTCCGGGGCTGCGGCCACATAATCCTGCGCCGCGACGATCTGCCACTTCGCCCCGCGCTTCACCCAGGTATCCGTGAATCGATAGCGATGCGTGAACGCGCCATCGGCGCCGCGTCCATCCACGACGAGCCAGCCCGTCACGACCGCGGTCGTGGCTCCATACCGATGCACCAGCATCTCTTCATTGTGTGCCGCGACGACGGTGTCCGGTCCGGCGACCACCGATCTGATGACCGCCGCGCGATCCATGGTCTGATCGTTTTCGGTGTAGACAAACCCGTCCGCGAGGAGCCGCTCGAAGGTCGCGGAGTCACGCTTCACGAGCGAGCTCGCCCAATCATCTTCGAGCTTCAGCACCGCCTTCGTGTCGGGATCCTGCGGGTTCAGCGCCAGGAGCATCGCCAGCAGTAACAGCGTCATGGGTCACTCCCCCAGAACCTTGATGATCACCCGTTTCTTCCGCTGCCCGTCCCACTCGCCATAAAACACCCGCTGCCACGGTCCAAAGTCCAGCTTTCCCGCGGTGATGGGAACGATCACTTCATGGCCGATCGTCAGACTGCGCAGATGCGCCGCCGCATTGTCCTCGCCCGTTTCGTTATGGCGATAGCGCGGAGGATCCCACGGCGCGATCGTCCCCTCGAGCCACTTCAAGATGTCGTCCCAGAGTCCCGATTCGTGATCGTTCACGAAGACCGATGCGGAGATGTGCATCGCGCTGACCAGGACAAAACCCTCCCGCACCTCGCTCTTCTCGACGACCTCCACAACCTCGTCTGTAACATCGATGATCTCCTGACGCCGCTTCGTGTTGAACCAGAGGTACTGAGTGTGGGATTTCACGAAATCTCCTGAATTCGAAATGCGAAATGTGGAATCTCACGGCGAGTTCGAACTGTCACAATCATTTCGCATTGCGAATTCCACATTCCGCATTGGGTTACCGTGTCGGTTTGTCACATCCGAGACCGGTCCCTAGATTGGCGCCAAATATGGCGCTTCCGTTCAGACGCCGGATCTTCCTCATCCTCGTCGTCATGACTGTCGTGCCGACGGTGCTCGCAGTCGCCGGCTGGGTGCTGTCGGTCAGGCGTCTGCTTCCCGCCGCTGGCGCGCGCGCCTCCACCGAGCGTGTCGCCGCTACCGCGCGCGCGTTGCTCGAAGGCGTCGATACCCTGCATCTCACGGTCGGCGAGCGGGCGCTGCTGCGCCGGCACCTCGCCGAAGTTTCGGCCTCAGTGAGCCTCGCGCGCCGCGCCGAAACATTCCTTCGCTACTACACGGCCGGCTTTGCCGTGGTCATCCTGCTCCTCGGCGCCGCGGTCCTGTACGCCGCCGTCAACCTCGCCGGCCACCTGTCACGCCAGTTATCGCGGCCGATCGACGAGCTGGTCGGCTGGACGTCGCTGATTCGCCGGCACGAGGCGCTTCCGCCCGCGGGCGGGCCGACGAGTCGCGGTGCACCGGAATTCGAGGCGTTGCGCCAGGCGTTGCGCGAGTTGGCCGCGGCGCTCGTCGCGGCGCGGGACCGCGAGCTCGAGGCCGAGCGCCTGCGCACGTTCCGGGAAGTCGCCCGCCGCGTGGCGCACGAAATCAAGAACCCGCTCACGTCCATGCGGATTGCGGTGGATCAGCTGCAACGGGCGGACGGACGGACGGACAGCCGGACGGCCATCGCGGTTCAGGTCCTGGCGGCCGAGACGGACCGGTTGGACCGGCTCGCCCGGGAATTCGCGGATTTCGGCAGGCTGCCGGAGGGACCTCGGAGCGAGGTGGACATCGTGGAATTGCTGGAAGAGCTCGGACGGACCACCGTCCCGGACGGTGTGCAGGTCCGACTCACGACGAACGACGCACGACGCACGGTCGTTGGCCACTACGAGCCGCTGCGCCGCGCGTTCGCCAATCTCTATCGCAACGCCGCCGAAGCCATGAAGGGAAGCGGCACGATCGATGTGACCGTCACCGGCGACGTCTCGGGCGGGGACCTCGCCGTGACCATCGCGGACCACGGGCCCGGGATCGCTCCCGAGCTGCACCAGCGTGTGTTCGAACCGTATTTCACGACGAAGGACGACGGCACCGGTCTCGGGCTCGCGCTGGTGCGTGTCACACTCGAAGCCCACCGCGGCGCGATCAGTGTGGGAGAGACGCCGGGTGGCGGCGCGACATTCTCGATCGTGTTTGCAGGTGGGGGAGGCCTATGAGTCCCCGAGTGCTCCTCGTCGATGACGAATCCAATATCCGCCGCATGGTGGGCGCGCTGCTCGAGTCGGACGGGTTCGAAATCGTGGAAGCGCCCGACGGCCATGCCGCACTCGCGCGGCTGGTGGAGGAGCTGCCCGACGTCGTGCTCCTCGATCTGATGATGCCGCCCGGACCCGACGGGCTCGCGACGCTCGAGCAGATCCGGAAGCGCGCGCCGCAGGTGCCCGTCGTCATGATGAGCGGCAAGGCGAACCTCGCCGACGCAGTCCGCGCGACGAAGCTCGGCGCGTTCCAGTTCCTCGAGAAGCCGCTCACGCCGGAAGGCGTGCTGGTGGCGCTGCGCAGCGCGCTCGAGCTGAGCCGCACGCTCGCCGACAACAAGCGCTTGCACGCCGAGCTCGGCCATGCCGACCCGCTGGTGGGAAACAGCATGGCGATGGACGACCTGCGCGCGCTGATCGCGCGCGTGGCGCCGACCGAGTCGCGCGTGCTCGTCACCGGCGAATCGGGCACGGGCAAGGAGCTCGTCGCGTCGGCGATTCACCGTCAGAGCGCGCGCGCCAGCAAGCCCTTCGTCACGGTGAACAGCGCGGCCTTGCCTCGCGACCTCGTCGAATCCGAGATGTTCGGACACGAGCGCGGCGCATTTACCGGAGCCAGCGAGCGCAGGCAGGGTCGCTTCGAGCTCGCCGATGGCGGCACGCTGTTTCTCGACGAAGTCGGTGATCTCGGCGGCGAAGCCCAGGCCAAGCTGCTCCGCGTGCTCGAAGGCGGCGTCGTCGAGCGCGTGGGCGGCGAGAAGCCGTTCGCCGTGGACGTCCGTGTCATCGCCGCGACGAACAAGGATTTGAGCGTGGCCGTGAAGCAGGGGCAGTTCCGTCAGGATCTCTGGTTCCGCCTCAACGTCCTGCCGATCCACATCCCGCCGCTGCGCGAGCGGCCCGAGGACATCGCCCCGTTGGTCCGCCATTTTGTCGCCCGCTCCGCCGCGCGCCTGGGGCGCCCGATCACCTACGACGCGGGCGTCGTGGCGTTGTTGGCGGCGTACGCATGGCCGGGCAACGTCCGCGAGCTCGCCAATATCGTCGAGCGGCTGGCCATTCTCGCGCCGGACGACACGATCACCACGGCCGCGGTCGCTCGCGTGTTGCCGAGCGACGGTACTGCGCCGCGGGTCCCCCCCGCCGAAAGCCCGACCGTTGCCACGCCGTGGCGCGACATCGAACTCAGTGAGACGCTCGATCAATACGAGCGCGAGCTGATCGCGCGCGCGCTCTCCGTCTCGCGCGGCAACGTCGCGGAAGCGGCCCGACGGCTGCAGACGGACCGCGCCAACCTCTACCGCCGGATGCGCCGGCTCGGCCTCGAGCCGCCGCGCACCACCTTCGACTCGATCGAAAGCTGACCTATGATCGCTTTGCTGCTGGCCGTGGCGGCGCTGCAGGACACCACGATCGTCATCCGCCCGGAGAGCTCGAGCGCCGCGCTCGAAGCGCGCGCGCTGCCGCGCCTCGTTTCCGAAGAAGTGATCCGCTTCTACAACGACTCGAGCACGACGCGTCTCGTCGGGCGCACGCGGCTCCCACGCGGCAACGAGTGGCGCGGGAATGTCGCGGTGCGCAGCGGTCCCGTGTTCGTCGCGGGCACCGTACAGGGAACGCTGGTCGTGATCAATGGCGACCTGGTGTTCCAGACCGGCGCGGCCGTCAGCGGAGACGTGATCGTCGTCGGCGGCAGCGTCGATTCGGCTGCCAAAGCCAAAGTTGCCGGCGCGCTGCGGCAATATCGCGAGCCGCTTTTTTATCGCTTACGCAAAGAGGGTGATGCGATCGAGTACGCGCCCAATCTGCGCCGGCGGCTGCCGACGCTCGGCGCGCAGGTGTCCTGGGGAACGGCGGATTCGCGATCCTCGCTGACGATCGCCACCGGCGGCACGTTCAACCGCGTCGAAGGCCTGCCGGTCGTGTTCGGGCCCGTGTTCGACTGGAAGCTGCAGCAGAACTTCCGGTTGCGCATCGACGCGCTCGGGGTGTTTCGCTCGGCCGGCGACCTCTCCGACAAGCGCAGCGATCTCGGCTACATGTTCCGCAGCGAGCTCCGGTCGGGCGACATCCGGCCGGCCGGCGTCACGCTGCGCGCGTTCGACGTCGTGTCGCCGACGGAGGACTGGGGATTGCACAGCAACGAGATCGGGTGGAGCTCGTTCCTGTTCGCGCGCGATTATCGCGACTATTACCTGAACAAAGGCTGGGCAGCGCGCGTCTTCGTGCATCCCGAGCGCCCGCTCTCGCTCTCACTCGAGGGGAGCCGGGAGTGGCATACGAGTGTGGGCGTGCAGGATCCGTGGACCATCTTCCGCAACGCCGAGACGTGGCGACCGAATCCGCCCATCGATGAGGGCCACTACACGACGATCGCGGCGAACGCGACGCTCGACACCCGCAACGACGAAGCGGACCCGACGGCGGGATGGCTCGCCCAATTCACGTTCGAAAATTCGCGCAGCTCCGACGTCGTCCCGCATCCCGGCATTCCCACGACGGTGCGCGACTCGATTCCGACCGACGGTTCCTACCAGTTCGATCGCATGTTCCTCGATGTCAGGCACTACGCGCGCATCAGTCCCTCAGGACGCATCCATCTGCGGATGGTGGCGGGCGGCTGGATGGGCGGCGATCCGCTGCCGTTGCAGCAGCGGCTTTCGCTCGGCGGGCCCGAGCCGATGCCCGGCGAGCCGTTCCGCAAGGCTGCGTGCAACGGGAATATCATCGATCCCGCATTCGCGCAGTCGAAGGTCGCCGCGTGCGATCGCGTCCTGGCATTTCAGGCGGAGTACCGCGGCCATGTGAAGCTCAACTGGAGCTACAAACCCGGCAGCGGAACGCGTGACGAGCCGCCGAGCGACGAGCACTCGCCCTTCTGGCTCGAGGGTCTCGACCTCGTGGTATTCGCCAACACGGGCCAGTCGTGGCTCGTCGGCAACAATCCCGGGCAGGTGCCTGCCGGCCGGGTTCCGGAGCTGGCGAGTTGGCTCGTGGACGTGGGTCTGGGTGTGGATTGGAGTGGATTCGGGGTCTACCTCGCCAAGGCGGTAACCACCGGCGAAAAACTGCGCTTCACGGTCCGGCTCGAGCACCGGTTCTAGAGTGCGCCTCGCCTGGCTTGCGGCAGCCAGCCTGGTGCTCAGCGCACCCGGACGGTTGGCCGCGCAGTCTCCCACGCTCACCGTCACGCTGCAGAGCACCCTCCCGCGCGTGCGCAGCACGGGCCTGCTTGCCGATGGAAAATTCGTCGGCCTGATGCGCTCGGGATTTCCGCTGCGATTGCACTACCGGCTCGAGCTGTGGCGCGTGCGTGGCAGCTGGTTCGATCAATTCATCCGAGAGATCAGCTGGGATGCGGTCGCGCGAAACGATCCGCTCGCGGACGACTTCGTGTTGATCCGTCAGGGCGGCGAAGTGACGCGCTATGCGACGCCCGATGAGCTCGAGGCCGCGCTCGACATCCCATATACGGTCACGCTGCGGCCGAGCGGGTCGTCCAGCGCGCGCTATTACTTCGTGGCGCGGCTCGAGGTGACGACGCTCAACGACACCGATCTGCAGGAACTGTCGCGCTGGCTCTCGGGCGATGTCGGGCCGGCCGTCAGTGGCGAAGGAAACTTCGGGGATGCGTTGGCGCGCGGCGCGCAGCGCGTGCTGGTGCGGCTCGCGGGCTTACCGCGGCAGCGACTCGAGGCGCGGAGTCCTACGTTCCGAACTGACGGTCAATAGCGTCTCGGATCTCCATCAGCGACTGACCCCGCGCCGCCATCCCGCTCGCCACCATCGCCTCACCCATACAGATGTCGCAGAAGGCGCCGTGATCGGACTCGAAGCACGTCAGCAGTGATCGATGGCCGGAGTGCTTCGAGCAATCGCAGTGGCAGTACACGCCGTCGAGCGTGGCGGCCGCGGTGCGCGCCGCGGCGTACGCCTCCAGCGCGCCGGGATTCTTCGGAATCGCGAAGTTCGGCAGGATCTTCTCGGCCGTGATGCCGGGCCGTGGGTCCGGATGGATCGAGCCGCTGGCGGGGCGCGTGGAGACGACCACGGCGACGAGCGCGGCAGCCGCCACGCCCGCCACGATCCAGGGAGCTTTCGCCATTTAGAGCGCTTCGAGCGTGGCCAGCACATCGGCTCCGTAGAAGAGCCGGATGTACTTCGCCTGCGTCCGCGTCAGACGGCGCACAGCCCACGCGAGATGCACGAAATGCGGCTCGTGCGGGGCGCGCAGCGGATGCATCCCGACTTCCTCGGGCAGCAGATTACCCTTGCGGGTGTTGCAGCTCGAGCAGGCCGTCAGGACGTTGTTCCAGGCATTCGTTCCGCCACGCGACAGCGGCACCAGGTGGTCGCGCGTCAGGCACTCGCGCTGCCGCAATTCCGGCTGCGAGCGGCCGCAGAACTGGCAGCGGTAGTTATCGCGGGCAAACAGGAATGTGTTGGTGACTTGGCGGCGGAAGCGGCGAGGGACGTGGACAAAGCGCACGAGCCGGATCACAGCCGGGCGCGGCACCGCCATCCGTTCGGAGTGGACCGGCGTGCCTTCGGCCTCGACGACCTCGGCCTTGCCGTCGATGACCAGCCGCAGTGCCCGCCGTACCGGCACCATGGTCAGTGGCTCGAACGAAGCGTTGAGGGCTAAGCAGCGCATCCGATATCCTAATACCGGACTACAAGTTGCAGCAAGTGACGCGTTTACACGCTCGCCGGCTGAAACGAGCGCCGTAGCTCTTCGATTTGCGACTCCACGGAGGCGCGCGACGCACCTCCAGGCGTAGCACGGCTTTCGACGCTCTGCTCCCAGCTGCCGAGCTGCGCCAGGGCCGGTCCCAGCGCGGGATGAATGTCGGTGGCGAGCTGCGGCGAAACCTTATCGAGCGCGACACCGGCCTGTTCCGCCGCGCGCACCAGCTTTCCGATGAGTCCGTGACTCTCGCGAAACGGCACGCCGGCATCGACGAGGAGGTCGGCGAGATCGGTCGCGCGCATCGCCGGATCGAGCGCCGCCGCCATGCGCTCCGGATTCACGGTCAACGTGTCGATCGCGCCGGTGACGGCCGGCAAAACGGTGGCCACCGTATCGACCGCGTCGAACAGCAGTGCTTTGTCCTCTTGCAGATCCTTCTGATAGCCCGCGGGGATGCCTTTCAACGTCGTGAGGAGCGCTACGCAGTCGCCGAGCATCCGGCCGGCCTTGCCGCGCGCCAGCTCGAAGACGTCGGGATTCCGCTTCTGCGGCATCAGGCTCGAGCCGGTGCTGAAGTTGTCGGCGAGTGTGACGAAGCCGTATTCACCGCTCGCGTAGGTGATCAGTTCAGAGCCCAGGCGCGAGAGGTGCATGCCGATGAGCGCGATGGCGAACAACACGTCGGCGACGAAGTCACGATCGCCCGTCGCGTCGAGGGCATTCGCGGAGATGGCGCGGAAGCCGAGCGCTTCCTTGAGCAACACGCGATCGACCGGAAATCCGGAGCCCGCGAGCGCGCCGGATCCGAGCGGCATCTCGGACGTGCGGCGGCGTGCGTCGGCCAGACGCTGGCGGTCGCGCACGAGCGGCCACGCGTGCGCGAGCAACACGTACCCCCAGCGCACCGGCTGCGCGCGCTGCCCGTGCGTGTAGCCGGGAAGGATCGCGTCGAGCCCATCTTTCGCTCTGGTGACCAGGGTGCGACCCAACGCGGCAACGGCGGCGTCGAGCTCGTCGATCGCGGTCAGCGTCCAGAGCCTGAGATCCGTGGCGACCTGGTCGTTGCGGGAGCGGCCCGTGTGCAGCTTGCCGGCGACCGGGCCGACTTCGGCGTAGAGCAGCCGCTCGACCAGCGTATGCACGTCTTCGTCCGGCGCGCCGACGGCCGCGCCGTCGGCCAGTTTTTCCGCGACACGGTCGAGACCTTCGAGCAGCTGCGATTCTTCCACGGTCGTGAGAACGCCCGCGCGGCACAGTGCGTGGACCCACGCTTTGCTCGCGAAGACGTCCTGCGGCCAGAGGCGGTGATCGACCGGAAGCGACCGGTTTAAAGCATCGAGCGCCTCGCTCGGACCCAGAGCGAAGCGCCCTCCCCACATGTGGTGCGTGTCAGCGTGTTGGGACATCAGTCCGTTCGGCCTCGAGTCCCGCCGCGATCCTGCTGGCGAGCCCGTACAGCCGGATGAATCCCTCGGCGTCCTTCTGGTTGTAGACGTTGTCCTTGCCGAACGTCGCGTACGACGGCTGATAGAGCGCGTACGGGCTCTCGCGGCCCGCGACGATGACGTTGCCCTTGAAGAGCTTCAGCGTGACCGTGCCCGTGACGTTTTTCTGCGTGGCGCTCACCAGCGCGTCGAGCGCTTCGCGCTCCGGCGTCCACCAGCGGCCGTCGTACACCAGATCGGCGTAGCGCAGCGCCAGCTCGTCTTTCATCCGGAGCGTGCGGCGGTCGAGCGTCATCTGCTCGAGCTCGCGATGCGCCGCGTAGAGCACCGTGCCGCCCGGCGTTTCATACACGCCGCGCGACTTCATCCCCACCAGCCGGTCTTCGACGACGTCGGCGCGGCCGACGCCGTGCTCCCCAGCAATTTCATTGAGTTGTTCGAGGAGCTCGACTGGACCGAGGGGAACGGCGTCGACGCTGACCGGATTGCCTGCTTCGAATCCGATCGTCACGATCACCGGCTCGTCCGGCGCGGTGACCGGGTTCTTCGTCATCACGAAGATGTGCTCGGGTGCTTCCCGCGACGGATCCTCGAGGATCCCGCCCTCATGCGAGCAGTGCCAGAGGTTGCGATCGGTGGAGTACGGCTTCTCGGCCGTCGCCTGGACGGGCACGCCCTTCGCGTGCGTGTAGTTGATGAGATCTTCGCGGCTCTGGAATTGCCATTCGCGCCACGGCGCGATGATCTGCAGCTCCGGTGCGAGCGCCGCGAAGGTCAGCTCGAAGCGGACTTGGTCGTTGCCTTTTCCCGTGCAGCCGTGCGCCACGGCGTCGGCGCCGAGGCGCTGTGCGACGGCCACCTGGTGCGCGGCGATGATGGGCCGCGCCATGGACGTGCCGAGGAGATAGGTGCGCGCGTAAGTCGCGCCGGCGCGCAGGGTCGGGAAGGCAAAGTCGCGGACGAACTCTTCGCGCAGATCTTCGATGATGCAGTCTTCGGCGCCCGAGCGTTTGGCCTTCGCAATCAGCCCGTCGAGCTCGCCCAGGCCCTGCCCCACGTCGGCGGCGTAGCAGACCACGCGCGCGCCGTACTGCTCGCGCAGCCACGGAACGATGGCGGAGGTATCGAGCCCGCCGGAGTAGGCGAGCACCACGAGGGGGCCCTGGCGGCCGTTGGTTTGTTTATGCATATGGGTGTATAAAAATACATGTGGCACGTGGGGCCCGCAAGTAGGGGCGCAGCATGCTGCGCCCTACCTCAGGTCACCAGCCCCATCCCTGCCGGTATTTGGGTTTGACGTTCTCCTCCGGAATCCCGGGCGTGAGGACGGCACCCGTCTGCGGGTTCACATCGATCGGTTGCGCCGTCCGAACCGCGAGATTGCCGAGCAGCACCATCTCGGTCAACGGACCCGAGTGGTCCGGAATGTTCGAGCCCGCCGGCGCGCCGCCCTTGCACGCGGCGATCCACTCCGCGTACACGCCTTCGGTGCGCGGATACTTCTGCGTCACCGGATGCGCCGTGACCTCGGCCATCTTCGCCGCATCGAGCAGCCTGGGGTTTTCGCCGTAGATCCCCGCGACCAACCGGCCCTGATCACCGATCCACAGCTGCCCACTCGTGTCGAAGGGCCATGTGGCAGGATCGGTGTACTCGGGCGGCCGCGGCGGGTAGAGGCTGCCGTCGCGCCACACCACGGTCACGGGCGGCCGGCTGCCCTTCGCCGCGAACGAGTAAATGATCCGCGAGCATGCCGGCGCGGTCTCCGGGTAGAGCTTCGTGGACTCAGCCTCGATACGCGACGGATAGCCCAGGTTCAGCGTCCAGAACGACGCGTCCATCGAGTGACACGCGATGTCCCCGAGCGCACCCGTTCCGAAATCCCACCAACCGCGCCACTTGAACGGCGCGTACGCGGGATTGTAGGGCCGCGCGGGCGCGGGGCCGAGCCACAAATCCCAATCGAGCGTGTCGGGCGTGTAGTACTCTTCGAGCGGCCGGTCGATCGCCTGCGGCCAGATCGGCCGGTTGGTCCAGAGCTGGATCTCGCGCACCGTGCCGATGAGTCCGGCTTCGACCCATTCGCGAATCAGGCGCGTGCCTTCTTCGGCGTGGCCCTGATTGCCCATCTGCGTCGCGACTTTCGATTTGCGCGCCATGTCCTCGAGCTGCTTCACCTCCCACAACGTACGCGCCAGAGGTTTCTGGATGCGCGTATGCTTGCCAAGTTTCATCGCCGCCATGCCGGCGACGGTGTGGATGTGGTCGGGCGTCGAGACGGTCACCGCGTCGATGCTCTTTCCTTCTTTATCGAGCATCACGCGGAAATCCTTGTAGCGCTTCGCCTGCGGGAACGCCTGAAACGACTGCGCGCCCTGGCGGTCGTCCACATCGCAGAGCGAGTAAATGTTCTCAGTCTTCCCCACTCCCCGCACGTCATTCGCGCCCATGCCACCGACTCCGATGCACGCGATGTTCAGCTTGTCGCTCGGCGCGAGACGATTCCGGCCTCGCGCGCCAAGCACATGGGGCGCCACGATGGTGAACGACAGGCCGGCTGCGGCGACGTCGCCCACAAACTCGCGACGCGAAATGGGGTGAGAGTATAGGGGCGCAGCATGCTGCGCCCCTACCTTTGGGCCTCTGCGGCACTGTTTGCTCATGGCAACACTCGAATCTTGATGTTGCGGAAGGCGACCACGTTGCCGTGGTCCTGCAGCCCGATGTGGCCCTGCGGACTTTTGCCGAACTTCGGATGCGGCTTGAACTTG
>WNEN01000005.1_pt1 | contig 51445 bp, 50 predicted proteins | sample 5399951 | NCBI WGS metagenome assembly WNEN01 (sample SAMN13153327, study PRJNA577476) | soil metagenome | isolation source: 20 cm grassland meadow soil 5 days after 1st rain plot 2 | place: USA:California | collected 2015-09-21
CGACGCCTTCCTCAATCATCGTCTCGATTTCGGCGGCCGCAAGGGTGGGCTGAGTGACTCCCGCGACCGTCACCCCGGGCACGTCGGAGATGAACAGCAATTCCTCTGCCTCGAGCGCCGCGGCAACGGCCGCGGCGGCCTGATCGGCATTCACATTGAGGGGTTGTCCGCCGGCTTCGGAGGGCGCCACAGGCGCGACAACCGGAGTCAGTCCCGCGAGCAGCAGGCTCTGCAGCAGCGAGCCGCGCACGTGCGCGATTTCACCCACGGCCCCAAGTCCCGTTCCGTTCTGGAGCGGCTGGGCGGTCAGGAGGCCGCCATCGACGCCCGAAAGGCCCAGCGCGTCGAGACCGGCCTCGCGCAGTGCCGTGACGATCAGACGATTGATGGGCCCACCGAGCACCATTTCGACGACCTGGGCGATCTCGGGCGTTGTGACGCGCAGGCCATTCTTTTTCTCGACCGGCAAGCCGAGTCGCCGCGACCAGTCGCTGACGGCCCGGCCACCGCCGTGCACGACCACCGTGGGGCCGTTCTTGCTCAATGCGCGCGCGGCGGCCGCGACCCAGTCGGGCCGATCGAGCTCGTTGCCGCCGATCTTGACGACGCGAATCGTCAGCATGAGAGGCCCGCCGTTTCGGGCAGACCGAGCATCACGTTCATGTTCTGAATTGCCTGCCCCGCCGCGCCCTTCACCAGGTTGTCGATGGCGGCGATGACGGTCAGCCGCGGCCGCCGTACGTCCACCACCTCCGCGACACCGATGGCGACGCGATTCCGATAGACGACGTCCCTGAGCGACGGCAGGGAGCCGTGCATGACCTGCACGCACGGCTCGGCGTCGTAAGTCGCGCTGTACAGACCCTCAGCGGTCGACTGATCGAGCACGCGCGTCAATGGCACATGGATCGTTTCGAGAATGCCGCGCTTTACCGGCAGGAGATGCGGAGTGAACACCAGATCACCGCTGAATCCGCCTTCGCGCGACAGCGATGCCTTCAGCTCGGCCAGATGGCGATGCGTGTTGCCAATCGCGTAGGCACGATAATCCTCCGCGACTTCGCCGAACAGCAGCTCGCGCTTCGGATTGCGTCCGGCGCCGGTGACACCCGACGCCGCATCGATGATGACCTCGCGTGAGGGATCGATCAGACCGAGCTGCGCCAACGGAATGAGCGCGAGCAACGCCGCGGTCGGATAGCAGCCGGGATTGGCGACGAGCTCCGCAGCCGCGAGCCGCGGGCGCGTGAACTCGGTCAGCCCATACACCGCATCGGGTGAGAGACGGAAATCGGCCGACAGGTCCACGGCGCGCTTTCCGCCGGCGCGGGCCTCGTGCACATACCGCGCCGACACCCCGTGCGGAAGCGCGGAGAGGATGATCTCCGCCTCCTGCCACGGCGCGTCATCCGCCTTGATGAGCTCGTAGCCGTCCACCCATTCGCCCGCGGCCGACTCGGCGGTCGCAAACGCAACGGTGGCGCCGGGGTGGCCATGAAGCAGACGCAACAGCTCCTGCCCGACATAGCCGGACGCCCCCAGTACACCGACCGGGATCGATGCATGTTTATTCATTTGGACGGAAAATTATGCAGTGGCCGGGGGTAACGCAAGGTGGGGCGCGGCATTAGGTGTAGGGGCGCAGCACGGTGCACGCGTGATTGTAGGGGCGCAGCATGCTGCGCCCCTACGTCACGCGTTCCAACCTCGAATTGGGGCGATACGCCCGGCCAACCTTGCCGCACGGGTTTCCCTCGAGCATCACCACATCGGCGGTGAAATCGAAGCGCCCCTGGAACAGGCTCGAGCCGATGCCATACGCGTCGACCGGCACGTGTTGCTCCTCGAACAGGCGGATCTTGTCGACCGTGAAGCCGCCGGACACGACAATCTTGACGTCACCGAAGCCGGCGCCGTCGAGCGCGCGGCGCACGTTGGAGACGAGCTGCGGGTTCACCCCCGTCGGCTTGAACGTGCCCATCTGCTGCATGACCGACTTGTCCACCAGCGTCTCCGAGGTGTCGAGCCGGACGCCGTAGAGCCGTTCGCCGAGCGCGCGCGCCACCTCGAGCGACGTCCCGACGCAGTCGTTGTCGAAGTCAACGAGGGTGATGAGCCGAATCGCCGGATCCGAGTGCTCCGCGAACTTCTGCGATGCGAGCACGGTGTCGCCGTTGTAGGCGGCGATCAAAGCGTGCGGAACGGTGCCGATCCCTTCCGATCCCCACCACGAGGCCTGGGCATCAGTGGACACGCCGATCGCACCCGCGATGTGCGCGGCGTAGCCGTCGCCCGTTTGCACGAGCCAGTGATCGTGGCGTGCCGGAAAGAACATCACTTCCTTGGGCTTTGCCGCCCGCACCACCTCGTGTGTATTCGTTCCGACCCGCGTTCGCCGCGCCAGCACGCCGAGGTAGAGCGTCTCCAGGACGGCGAACGCGTCGTACGGTCCCTCGATGAGGAGCACGGTCTCCCAGGGCTGGATCTCTTCACCGTCGTAGAGCGCGTGAACCACCAGCTCGTCCCAGCGCTCGGAGCACAGCTTGAGGATCGCGATCGCTTCGTCGATTCCGCCCAGATACGCGTGCGACTTGCCGAACACCTGCATCGTGACGCGCGGGCGGTGCCGGTCCTTGCGCAACAGCTCACGCGCGCGAACAAAGTATTTGTCGGAGTAATAACCTTCCCGCATCTTCTCGACGGGAAGGTGAAAAATGGATGGATCGAGCCGCTTCTTCCGTCCCATCACCGCCAGCCGGGCCAGGAAAACGTGGCCGCGAGCGTGTCCCCGGTCGGCAGCGCGAGCTGGCGCGCGACGTTGTTGAGCCGGCCGCAAATTGTGCCGAGCGACTGGGGCGCATCGGCCGGGGGCGCCGCGACGCGCAGGCAGACCACGTCGGCGTCGACGGCCAGGGCGCGGTCCCGATCCGAGGCCGGCGGCTCGGGGCGCGTCAGGCTGACGACGAGCGTCGTGGGCCGCCCCTGGAGCACGAGCTGCACGGTGCGCGGCGGCTCTTCGGGAACGAGATCCATCGGCCGCGGCGCGCTGACGGTATCGCCGCGCACGAGATTCAGGATTACGCGGGCGCGGCGCGGCCGGACGACGGCCTCCATCCGAACATCGTGCGTCGAATCGGCGAGTTCGAATGACTCGGACGGACGGGCCTCGCCGCCCGCAAACTCGCGCTCCAGGATCAGCTCCACCCAGAGCCCATGGGGCGCCACCTTGATGCCCAGTGTGCCGGCTCCGCCCTTGCCTACGCCGAACGGGTAAATGCGGGTCGTGTCGTTCCAGGTCAGCCGGACGACGCGCCGGTAATTGTCCTCCTCCCACAGCGGGAGTCCCCGGCGCGAGCGCCCGACGCGGCGCCGCATGAAGAACTCGCCACCGAGCGTCACGGTATCGCCCACGGGCGTCACCTGAAACAGCGCTTCGACTTCGGCGGTGTCGGTGCGCAGGGTGAGGCGCATATCGCTGTCGAGCGGGCCGCTGACCGACCCGCTCGCAATGATCCGCGGCGCCACAGCGGCCGGCTCGATCACGCGAATGCGGTAGGTGAGCCGGGTGCCCGGCCCCTGAACAGTGGACAGCGCGAGCAGGATGCTACTGAACGACGATAATACCACGCGATTCCTCGAGCGTGCTCCCCGCGCCCGGTCCGCCCCAGCGCCGGTTCGCCGCCCAGCCCGCGATCAGCCCGGTCGCAAGCGCGATCGTAACCCACACCGCGAGTGTTCCGGCGCGGATCGACGGTCGCGGCACCACGAAGGCGTGCGGATTGCCGGCCGAGCGCGCCAGCGCGACGCGCACTTCGAGCTGGCTGGCGCGGGCGCCGGCGCAGCGGGCGCACGTCGCCAGATGCTTGGCGAGCGCGGCCCGCTCGACGAGCGACAGCTCCCCATCGAGCTCCGCATCGATTTGCACGAGCCACTGCTCGTGCGCGGTATCGGCACCACCGCCCGTCATTCGACCTCCTCGCGCACGCGGTAGTGCAGCGCGCGTCGCTGCATCCAGCGCACCGCGAATGCATCAACCAGGGAGCGCCATACGCGATTCCACATCCCGTATTTCGTCGTGCCATGCTTCCGGGGCCGATGGCCGACGGGAACCTCGGTCACCGTACCGCCCTGCATCTTGATCAGCGTCGGCAGGAATCGATGCATCCCGACGAATAGCGGCAAGGCGCGCACGGCGTCGGTGCGGAATGCCTTGAGCGAGCAGCCGGTATCGCGAATCACTTCGCCGTTCAGGCGGTTGCGCACGCCGTTGGCAATGCGGCTCTGCAGCCGCTTCCATGACGTGTCGCGGCGCGTGGCGCGGTAGCCCGCGACGGCCGTCGCGCCGGTCTGCTCGAGAGTCTCGACGAGCGTCGGGATGTCGTGCGGATCGTTCTGCAGATCGGCGTCCAGGGTGACCACAATGGGCGCGCGGGCCGCGCGAAATCCGGCCGCGAACGCGGCCGTCTGCCCGGCGTTGCGCTCGAACGAAATGATGTGCAAGGCCGGATACGTGCGCCGCAAGTCCTTGAGCGCGTCCAGAGTGCCGTCGGTCGAGCCGTCGTCCACGACAATCACCTCGTAGCGCCAGGCTCGTCCGTCCAGCGCGGCCGCGATCTCGGCGAGCAGCGGCGCGAGGTTGTCCCGCTCGTTGTACGCGGGAACCACGAGCGAAAGCTTCACGGGGTGGGAACGATAGCAAGTTGACAGCATCTAGACGAGTGGGTAAAACGATTCATGGGAAATTCTTGGTCGCGCCGCGAGTTTCTGCGCTCTGCGGCCGGTGGTATGGCCGCGAGTGCCGTGATGGGGATTCCACATCCGATGCGGCCTCCCAGGCCGCTGCCGCCCCAGTCCCGCTGGGCGGCGAAGCCGGTTTCCATCGCGAGCGCGAACGGCTTGCGCGCGGTCCAAAAGGCGTTCGACATGCTGATGCAGGGCGCCGACACGCTCGACTCGATAATTGAAGGCGTGAAGATCCAGGAGCTCGACCCCAACGACGACTCCGTCGGCTACGGCGGTCTGCCCAATGCCGAAGGAGTCGTGCAGCTCGACGCTTCCTGCATGCACGGACCGACCAAACGGGCCGGCGCGGTGGGCGCACTCGAGGGGATCAAGACTCCGTCAGAAGTCGCCAAGCTCGTCCTCAAGTACACGACGCACGTCTTTCTCGTGGGTGAAGGCGCGAAGAAGTTTGCGCTGTCGTTCGGCTTTAAGGAGGAGGAGCTGCTCACCGAGCACTCCCGCGAAGCCTGGCTCCGCTGGCGCGCGAACCTGAGCCCGAACGACAACTATCTCGACGTCCCCGACGCCGATCACCTCGTCGTGACGAAGACCGGCACGATCAACTGCGACGCGGTCACGCCCGACGGCGATCTCTCCACCGTCACGACGACCGCCGGCCTCGCCTGGAAGGTTCCGGGCCGGGTCGGCGATTCAGCAATCCACGGCGCGGGCCAGTACTGCGACAACTCGGTCGGCGCGGCCGGCTCGACGGGACTCGGCGAAGCGAACATCAAGGTCTGCGGCGGATTTCTCACCGTCGATAACATGCGCCGCGGGATGAAGCCGACGGACGCCTGTCTCGAAACGCTGAAACGGGTCGTGGCGATGACGGAGGCGCGACTGCTCGACCCCCAGAGCAAACCGAAGTTCGATCTCGTGTTCTACGCATTGAACAAGCGCGGCGAATTCGGCGCGGCGTCGCTCTATCCCAATCGCTTCGCGGCACACGACGGCGCTGACGCCAAGCTGCGCGATACGGCCTACCTATTCACGCGCGCCTGACGCTCCTGCTGCTCGCGCTGGCGGCGCCGCTGGCCGCGCAGACCGAGTCGAATCCGCAGCCTGCGCCGGGGCAGACGCGTCAATGGATCGATCACCTCTACCCGTTCGTCTATTACACGCCGGCTGACAAGTTCTGGCTTGCCGGGCACTACGATTGGTCGAGCCCCTTGGGCTTCGCCGAGCGGCCCGAGCCGTACTTTGCGCGCGCGGCGCTCGACGTGGGGGCGAGCACGCAGGGGAGCTACGCCGTCATCCTCGACGCGCAGGCCCCGGCCTACTGGGACGGCTGGCGGCTCGGGCTCACGGTGAGCTTCATTCGGGCCAACCGCCTCGGATACTATGGGCAAGGCAATAACACGATCTACGACCCCGACAGCTCCGCCGGCTCTTCCTATTTCTATCGGGTGAGTCGGACCAATCGCGCGGCGCGGCTGACGCTGCAACGAAAAATTGCCGGCCCGCTGCGTGCGCTCGTGGGCGGGTCACTGGAGCACGCCGAATTCCGCGCGCTGCCCGGCACGACGCTCTATCAACGTGACAGCACCGCCCCATTCAACGATGCGGTTGCGCGCGCCGGCCTCATTTTCGATACGCGCGACGTCGAAGCGGATCCGCATCGCGGCGTGTTTGCGGAAGGCCTCGTCGCGAGCGGACGCGGTTACACGCGCGTCACCGGCTCGCTGCATGCCTATGTGCATCCGCTTGAGCGCCTGATTCTCGCGGGCCGGATTGGCGCAGAGAACGTCACCGGGACAGTCCCGCTCTCGGTGCAGCAGACGATGGAAAGCAGTGAAGGGCAGATCGTGGCGCTGGGCGGGGTCCGCTCCCTGCGCGGATACTACGACGGCCGGTTCCTGGGGGCCGGCAAGCTCGTCGGCGGCCTGGAGGCTCGGTATGGGCTGCTGTGGGCGCCACGCCTGCTCGAGCTGAAGCTGATTGCGTTCTACGATGCCGGACGCGTGTTCGACCCCGGCGAGCCGGTGCGCCTGACGCGAGAGGGCCTGCACGGCGCGCTGGGTGGTGGCGTGGCACTCTCGCTGTTGCGCAATTCATTGATTGTGCTGGAGGTAGGGAAAGGGACAGAGCCCATGCTCCTGACGTTCGCGACGGCCTGGAGCTTCTAGGCCGCATTGGACCAAGAGGTAGTGGGAGGATCGGCGTTGGGCAGTAACGTCAGGTACGTGAAACAGACACCGCGGCGGAGCAGCAGCCTTGCTTTCGTCCTCCTGCTCGGCGCCGCGTCGCTCGGGGCACAAGGTCCGAAGGCGAACCTCTACGACCGGCTGCAGGTCACGGCGTCGCTCACCTCGGTCATTCTCAACTCCAGCATTCGCGTGGACGGCTCCAACGGCAACGGCACCGACATCGACGCCGAGAACGATCTCGGCCTGGCGTCGAATAAGCTCGAGCCGAGGTTCGCCGTGCGCTGGCGCCCCGGGCACCGGCACGAGCTCGAGCTCGGCTACCAGTTTGCGCGCCGCTCGGCGGAGCACGTCCTCGATCGCGACATCACCTTCGGCGACTCGACCTACCACGCCGGTGGCAATGTCGGCACGAAGCTGAACAGCGACCTCGGTTTCTTTGTCTATCGATATGCGTTCGTCGCCAAGCCACGCACCCAGGTCGGACTGTCCATCGGACTGGGCGCGTTGTTCCTGGATGCCGCAGTTGACGCGTTGGGCAGCGGCGGTCAGGTGCAGTTCAGCGAGTCGGAGAAGATCACGGGACCACTTGGCTCCATCGGAGTGTACGGCCGCTTTCTTTCCGGAGACCGCTGGTCATGGGAAGCCGAGGCCCGGTATGTCCACGTCTCGATCGACCGGTTCGGCGCGCGGGTGGGTGAAGGCGGTGGGGCCATCCGATACGCCGCAAGCTCGCGCGTGACGCTCGAGGGCGGATACGGCTTGAGCGCCATCAAGGTGGATGTCGCTCCCACGACGAGCAGCGGATCGGGCTCGAGGTCGGGACTGATCAAGTACTCGCTGCAGAACGTCCGGCTGGGAGTGGTCTTTATCCCTTAGCGACCGAAGTCTCGCGAATCACCACGCCACGACGCCTCAATTCATCCACATATGGCTGAAACGGCACGGCCTGATCGGGCGTGTGTACGCCGGTTGCCGTGATCCGCCCATCTACTTGCATCACGCCGGTGATTGCCAGTGAGAATCCCGTCGTGCGCATCATGGCGCTGATGCCGGCCCGGTCGTCGTAATAGTCGAGCAACTCCCACGCCACGCGACGGCCGTTTCGGCCCGTGACTTCGACCCGCAAGGCGACGAGATCACGGCCGTTTGGTTTGGCGAGCTGGGGCGACACGGCGGCGATGAACGCGTCGCGCGGCGTGATCTTGGTGCCCTTCACGTCCACAGGATTCACTGACAACAGCCCGAGCTCGCGAATCGGACGCATGACGGCGACGTGGCCGGGATAGCGGAGCGTCTTGTACTCCATCGTGCGGACCTGGCCGCTGTACGTCCACGGCATCGTGGAGATGCCGCCGCCCGTATGGAACGCCTCCAGTGTGCCGACGGGACCCGGAAAAACCACGTCCTCGAGCTCGGACAGCGCGTCCACGCGCGTGGGGCGCCCTTCGCGCAGCACCCAGGACGGCGTCGTGTAGTAATCGAGCGCACCTTCGAGCGAGTACACGATCTGGTAATTGAGGGGCGGCTCCGGCCGCTGCGGCAAACCCCCTACGAAAATCTTGACGCTTTCGGCGTCGCCGACGCGTCGAATTCCCTCGGCCGCGATGATGTTGACCATGCCCGGTGCAAGGCCGCAATCCGGAATGGCCGAGACTTTCTTCTTCTGCGCGGCGTTGTGAAGAGTCTTTTGTTGCTGGACGATTTCGGTGTTGCCGCCGAGGTCCGAATAGTGAAGTCCGGCGGCGATCGCGGCCTTGGTGACCGGATAATTGAAGTAGTAGGGCAGCGCGTTCATCACGGCGTCATGACCGCGCATGAGCTTTCCGAGCTGTTGCCCGCGTCGAGCATCGAGCCGGGCGCCGACGAGTCGCTTGCTCTTTTTCTTCTTGATGAACGGCGCCGCGCGCGTGGGATGCAGATCGGCGAGCGTGACGCGCTCCACGTCCGGTCGTTGGAGCAAGTCATACGCGCAGGCCGACCCCTGCAGCCCGGCGCCCAGCACGAGCATGCGCATGGCAGCAACGCCTCCGAGTGATCGTGGGAGTTAAGCGGCCGGAAAGCTAGTAGATTCGCAGCCGTGACCGCAACCGAATTGACGCGGCAACGTCTGATGCGGACCGCGCTGGAGTTGTTCACCACGTTGGGCTATCACGACACGACGACGGCGCTCATCGCGCGGAAGGCCGGGATCGCCGAAGGCACGATCTACCGGCACTTCACGAGCAAGCAACAGCTCGTCAATGAGCTGTATCGGGCAGCGCAACGATGGGCGACCAAGCTGGTTCAGGACGCTGCGCACGATCGCGACGCCGGCGCGGCGCGCGCGCAACTCACGGCGATCGCGCACGGATTGATCGAGGGCGCCGCGCACGAGACCGCGGTCGTGAAGCTTGGCCTGCTGGAGCGGCTCGATGGGGTACTGGACGACGAAAGCCGCAGGACTCGGCGCGACTTTCAGGTGGCGCTGGAACGGGTCGTGGCCGAGGGCAAGGCACAGAACGCGGTTCGAGCGGGGGCCGTGGAGATTTGGGCCGCCGTGTGGCTGGCAACGCTCAGTCATGCATTGGAGAAGGTGGTAGCGGGAGATTGGAAACCGCCTGATACCGGCGTCCGCCTGATCATCGATGCGGCGTGGCGAGCAATCAGCGTGTGAGCAATGGGGCCCGCGGAGCGATCAGCGCGTAAGCAATGGGGCCCACGCCGCGACAAAAAGCTGCAGTCGCTTCGTGGGCCCCATTGCTTACGCGCCTGACTGCCCGCGGCGCAGCTCGAACACCGCGATCTCCGGCGGCACGAACACGCGCAGCGGCACACCCACTACTCCGATCCCGCGGCTGACGTACAGCTGACTGCTTCCATGCGTGAAGTGTCCCATGACGTACTTCGTAATGAGTCGTCCCGGTGACCAACCGATCACGGGCAGATAGAACTGGCCGCCGTGGATGTGGCCGGCGAGGGTGAGCGGGATCCCGCGCGGGGCTGCGCCGTCGAACGCGCCGGGCCGGTGCGCCAGCAGGATCCGAAATGCGTCTTTCGCGGGCGGCGTCACCCGGAGTGCCTGCTCCACGTCGTCGTGCTGCGGATCGTCGGCGCGCCAGTTGCGCGGGTCGTCGATGCCGATCAGCGCGAGCGCCGCGCCGCCGCGCTCGATCACGTGCACGCCGTTCTTCACGAACACCTGGCCGGCATCCTTCACTCCGCGAATGACGGCGTCCTCGCCGGTGTAACGATCGTGATTGCCGAGCACGGTGACGACGCCGAGCGGCGCGCGCAAGTCACGGAAGGCGCGCACATAGTCCGGAATGAAGGATTGGGAGATGTCGATCATGTCTCCCGTCTGCACAATCAGATCGGCGCCGAGCGCGTTGGTCTGCCTGACGATCTCGCGCATCTTGTCTTCCGACATATGGACGCCCGCATGCACGTCGGACAGATGCGCGACGCGGAGGCCGTCCAACCCGGCCGGGAGATCAGGAAACACGAGAGGCCGCTGTGTGATCGTCGGCAGCCGCTCGGCGTTCCAGATGCCGTAGGCGGAAATGCCGACTCCGACGGCGCCGTACGTATAGGTGGCGCGGGCGAGGAACTCGCGCCTGGAGAGTCGTGAGTCGTTCGTCGTGCGTCGTGCGTCGTCGGGACCCGGGATTTCACGCACGACGGACGACGCACGACGCACGACCCACACCATCGCCTTACCGAGCAAGTAGACACACACCAGGCCGCAGAATACCCAGCCCAAAAACTGCCAGGCGATGAATGGCGCGATGTAGGGCACCCGGCTCATGCCCCACAGGCTGCCCGAGAACATCCGGACCGCGACGATTCCCCAGGGGATGTTGAACAGCACAAAGACGAGCGCGAGCCAGCGGCGCGCCGTTACGGGGAGACGTTCGCGCAAGTACAAATAGACCAGCAGTTGGGGCGATGCGAACAGCAACAGATAGATTAGGCCCATGCTTCCCCGTACGCCCTGGTTGTTGGCGTGGTTCCCGGCGCTCGCCGTGGCTTTGCCAGTCACCGCGCAGCGGCCGGGGACTGGCCCGTCGTCCGTCGATCGCCAGCTCGTTGCCGCCGGTGTGTGGAGCGTAGCGCGCTACAACGACGCCTACTGGGACGACGTGCGCGCCAACTGGGACTCGGCATTTGCCGCGACAGTCAAGTTCACCGGCGAACGCCCGGCGCCGACCGACCTTCAATTCTACTACCGGTTGCGCCGCTGGACCGCATTGCTGAATGACGGACAGGTCGAGCTGCTGCCACCGACCGCCCTGGCGAACCGGATCGCACGTCCGCCGCTCGAGTTGCGCAGCATCGAGCGCCGGCCCTTCATCATCGATTACGCCGTCAACGACGAGATGCGCGTCGCGCGACCCGAACGGCTGGCGGAGATTCTCGCCGTGCAAGGCATCCCCGCGGCCGAATGGATTCGCGATTCAGTCCTGCCGAAGATCGCCGGTGCGAATGAGGCGAGCCGCTGGGAGCGCGCAGTCGCCCGGATGCTCGAGGGCGAGCGTGGCACGGCGCTGCATCTCTTGCTGCGAGTCCCCGGCGGCGCCGAGCGGGGCGCGAGCGTGACGCGCAGCGTGGCGCTGACGTCGCATTGGCCGCTCGAGCACGAGCCGATCGAGGCCGACACCTTACCGGACGGCGTGATCTGGATACGCGTGTACTCGTTGGCTGACCCGGATGTTCTCGAGCAATTCGACCGGACGCTTGGCGATGCGCCCCGCGAGGGGCCGCGCCACCGCGGTTTGATCCTCGATCTGCGCGAGACCGCATGGACGCCGCAGGGTCGAGCTCGGAGCTATGCGCTGCTGTCTCGCCTGATCGAGCGGCCCGTCCTCACCCCGTGGCGGCGCATGCCGGTGTACAGGCCCGACTCGAGCGGCGTCTGGCTCAGCATACCGCCGGACACGATCTGGCCGCCGACGCAGCGCGAGCGAATCGCCTACACCGGCCCCGTCGCCGTGCTGATCTCGGCTCGCACCTCCGGCCCGGCCGAGGATTTCCTGGTGGCGTTCCAGACGGGTGGGCGGGGAGCGACATTCGGCGAGCCATCGGCCGGCAGCAGCGGGACGACGACGGCGCTCACGTTGCCGGGCGGCTGGAAGATCCGTCTGACGGCGGCGCGCGATGTCCTGCCAAATGGGAAGGACTTCGAGCGTACGGGCATCGCGCCGCAATTCCCCGTTGGCGTGCGGGTCGAAGACGTGCTGGCGGGGCGCGACGCCGTGCTCGATCGCGCCCGCGCCTATCTCGACGACACCGCGCGCCGCTAGCTCTTCAGGTTCGCGCGGAAGTGCCGGATGATGGCACTCCACGCGCTGTCCGCGACTTCCGGTTTCTCGCGCGTGCGCAGGAATCCGTGACCCACACCGGGATAGATCGTGTACGGATAGTTTTTGTGGGCCGCCTTCATTGCCGCCGACGCATCGGGCAGACCCGCGTCGATCCGCGCGTCGTTCTCCGCGTACACGCCCAGCCCCTTGGCTTTGATTTTCGACATGTCGGCCGCATCGGGCGCCGGCCCGTAACACACCACGAACGCCTTCAGCTGGGCTGCATTCGTGGCATAGCGGAAGCTCTGGCCGCCGCCCCAGCAGAATCCGATCACGCCGATTTCATTCGCGCGCACCGCTTTGTTCTTGTTCAGGAAGTTTCTCGTCGCGTCGAGATCCATCGTGATGGTGTCGGGGTTGAGCGTCGCGATCAGTTTGCGCGCCGAATCCGAGCTCGCCGGCGTTCCGCCGCGCCGCGAGAGCAGGTCGGGCGCGATCGCCACGAATCCTTCTTTCGCGAGCTGTTCCGTCGTCTGCTTGATGAAGTCCGATTGGCCGAAGATCTCGTGAATCACGATGACGGCGGGTGCCGGCTGCGGACGCTCGGGATACGCGAGGTAGGCCGTGATCGTGTCCTTGCCGCTGGGGATCTTCACGTATTCGGAATGGATATCGGGGCGGTAAAGGGCGGTAAGAGGCGGTATGGGGCGGTAAAGCGCCGCCACCAAGACCGCACCGCACAAGATGCCGCCCCCTACCGCCGTGTACCGCCCCTTACCTCCCATATGTCACCCTCCAGATTTTGCCGCCGTAGTCGTCACTGACGAGTAATGATCCATCGGGAAGCACCAACAACCCTACAGGCCGTCCCCACCGCGTCCCATCGGGGCGCTGCCAGCCGAGGATGAAGTCCTCGACGCCGACCGCGCGGTGACCGTCGCTATCCACCTGGACGCGCACGACCTTCGCGCCGGTAGGAATGGACCGGTTCCACGAGCCGTGCAGCGTGACGAATGCGTCGCCACGATAGTCGGGCGGGAACTGCGTCCCCGTGTAGAACGCCAGACCAAGCGGCGCCGAGTGTGCCTGCACCATGATCGCGGGCGGCTCGACGTTCGCGCAGTTGGCCGAACCGTACTCGGGGTTTGGCTTGCCGGGCAGATAGCACTGGGGCCAGCCGTAATTCTTTCCGTCCCTGATGATGTTGATGTGCTCGGGCGGGACGTCATCGCCCAGGTTGTCGCGGTCGTTGTTGCCGCCCCACAGCTCGCCGGTCTTCGGATTGAAGGCGATACCCACCGTGTTGCGGAGCCCGCGCGCAAAGATGCGGCCGCCCGAGCCGTCGCGATTGAACTGCGAGACAGCCGCACGCAGCGAGTCGCGCTCGTCGCAGAGATTGCACGACGATCCCACTGCGAGATACAACTTGCCGTCGGGGCCGAACAGGATGGTTCTGGTCGAGTGTCCCCCGTCGGGTATGTCGTCGATGATAGTCTTGGAGTCGCGAGCGCCCGGAGTAAAGCGCTTTACGCGGGTGACTTCCGCGACATACATCGTGTCCCCGCGGAAGGCGATGCCGAACGGTCCTTTCAGCCCGCTCGCGACTTCGACGATACTGTCGGCGGCGCCGTCACGGTTTCTCATACTCACGATCCGCCCGGAGCCGGGTTGCGACGCGTAGATCACATTGCCCGGCCCGAGCGTCAGATAGCGAACGCCTTCGAGCTTGTCGGCAAACACGGCAATCTTGAATCCGTCGGGCACACGCAGGACGTCGTCGCTTCTCGCCTGCCCGGCGGCGGGAGTGGGACGGCGGCATCCGCACGCGAGCAGTGCGGCCAGGAACACGCGCTGGTGCATCAATGACCTCCGGCGCTGGCGGTGGTTCGAGCGAGCAATCCCGACTCGACTATTGGCGACCGTTCGCATATACCCCATTCAACGCGGTCTCACCCTTCGGCATCTTCTCCCGACTCGCGATCGCCTCCGCGGCAGCCTTCGCGACGACGGCGCTCACCTCGGCTTCGATTTCTTCGAGCTGTTTCGCTTTCACTCCTTCTTCCTTGAGATACTCCTCATACAGCCCGATCGGATCGCGCTTGCCCCAGCTGGCAAACAGCTCGGGCGGAAACGTGTCGCGCGCCTCGCGCTCGTCGTGCGTGGCATGCCCACCCATCCGGAACGTCTCCGCGACGAGCAGCGCCGGCCCGTCGCCCTTACGACACCGCTCGGCCGCGAGTCGTGTGGCCGCGTAGGCATCGAGCACGTTGTTGCCGTCGAAGGTCGCGCCCCAGATGCCGTAGCTCGCGGGCCAATCCTTGAAGTCGGGCGGCAGATGATGCTGCGCGAGCCGCGTGCCGAGCGCGACCTGATTGTTTTCGATAATGAAGATGGCCGGGACACGCTGAACCGCCGCGAAGTTCGTGCCCTCATGCGCCGCCGCGGTGTTGGTCGATCCGTCGCCCACCCAGGTCAGCGCCACGCGCGGCTGGCGCTTCATTTTGAATGTGAGCGCGATGCCGGTGATGACCGGCACCATGTCGCCGACATGCGAAATCGGCTGCAGCACCCCGTGCGAGAACGAGCCCACGTGCAAATCGCGTCCGCCGCTCGGCGAGTCGGCCGTCGCGAGATACGCGCGCAGCATGTCGGCGATCGGCATGCCCATCTCGCAACAGGCCGCCGCGTTGCGAATCATGGGCGCGACGATGTCCATGCCGCGCTCCAGCGCATGGACGGGCCCCACGGTGGTCGCCTCTTCGCCCGTTCCCAACCATGCCTTGGAAATGACACCGGTGCGGACCCAGCGCTTCAGCTCGATATCGTGGAGACGGGCCCGTAACAGGCCGCGGTAGAGCTCGAGCTTGGAGTCAGGAGTGAGGGCGGCGACGATCGAGGCGCGTTCGGCGTTCGCTTCGAGCGTGGATCGAAACCCCCGCACCAGCGCGGGGTCCGGTTTCCACGCGACATATTCGGGCGGGTCGAACGCGGGAAACCGCTTCACGTCACGAGAACTTTTCCTTGAGCTTGCCGAAGAAGCCCGCGCCGCTGCCGCCCGACGATTCGGCGCTCGTGCGGGTCAATGCGTCGCCGAATTCGAGTGCGGTGCTGAAGCGGTCATCGGGGTTCGTCTGGAGGGCTTTCGTGAGCGCCTTCTCGACCGGCTCGGGGATATCCGCGCGCAGCGAGCGAATGGGGATCGGCTGGCTGCGCAGGCGCGCGATCATCATCTCCTGCGCGTTGCGGCCCTGGAACGGCAGCTTGCCGGTGAACATCTCGAACGCCACGATGCCGAGGGCGTAGATGTCGCTGCGGGCATCGAGCGGTTTGCCGCGAATCTGCTCGGGACTCATGAACTCGGGTGTGCCGAGGATGATCCCGGTCGCGGTGAGCTTGGCGATGGCGGGGTCGGCGCGGCGCTCTTTGGCCAGACCAAAGTCCATCACCACGGCGCGCTCGGTGCCGCCGTTGTCGTCGGGGACCAGCATGACGTTCTCGGGCTTCAGATCGCGGTGAATGATCTGCAGCTCGTGCGCATGGTGCAGGCCCGCGCACATCTGCTTGAGGAGCGTGACGCCGGGGGTGATGTCCATCGGCCCGCCCCGCACTTCGCGGTCGGACAACAGCTCGCCCTTGAGGAACGGCATCACCAGGTAGATCAGCCCGTCCTCGGATTCGCCGAGGCGCAGGATTCGGCAGACGTTGGGGTGGTCGAGGCGCATCGCCAGTCCCGCTTCGCGGCGCAGGCGCTCGACCGAGCTCTTGTCGGAGGCGAGGCGCGGGGAGAGCACCTTGATCGCCACGGTCTCGCCCGAATTGATCTCCCTGGCGAGATAGACGTACGACATCCCGCCCTCGCCCAGCTTCTTCATCACCTGATAGCGCGCGTCGAGAATCTGGTTGGACAGGGTCGAGGCGCGGTCGAGTCCGGATTTGCCGGGGGGGAGCGGCGTGCGCACGCCGGTTCCGCTGCCGGACGAGGGCGCCACGGGAGGCTTTTTCGCCTGGATCTCCACGAGCATGCTCCCGTCTTTCGGGCAGAAGCGCGCCCCCGTGTCGCTGTACACGGATCCACACTTGGGGCAGCGGCGCTCGCTCATTGCCGGACCAAGTTGCGCCCTTCGTTCTTGGCGCGATAGAGGGCCTGGTCCGCCAGGGAGATAAAGCTGTCGGAGCTGTGGACCCGGTCATCGGGAAACGACGCGAGCCCAATGCTCACCGTCAGCCGCAGGGGGTCCTCACCGGGATCGCCGAAGTCGCGATTCTGAACGCGGGCGCGGACGCGCTCCGCAAAAATCGCCGCGCCCTGCGTCGCCGTCTCCGGCATCACGACGACGAACTCCTCGCCGCCGTAGCGGGCCACGATGTCGACCGACCGCGCTTCACGCCTGAGCATGTCGCCCACCTGGCGCAGCACCGAGTCGCCGGCGATGTGGCCGCGCGTGTCGTTGATCGACTTGAACCGATCGATGTCCGCCAGGAGGATCGTCACGGCCAGGTTGTAACGCCGGGCGCGGTCCAGCTCCTGCGCGAGCGCTTCGGCGAGCGCGCGCCGGTTCATGCAACCGGTGAGCGCGTCGGTCGCGGCGAGCTTCTCGAGCCGCTGCTTGTCCGACACCGCCGACTCGAAATCGTACGCCTTCTCGATCGCCGACACGGCCGTCTTGATGACGGTCTCCGCGAACTGCGCGTCCGCGCGCGTCAGCGGCGGATCATCGCCCGTCGTCCGCAAAAAGAACACGCCGATCTGCTGATCCTTCATCCAGAACGGCAGTGCGACCGCCGAACGCGTGGGCACGCGGATGTTCTCACGCTCCCAGCGCTTCCGCTCTTCCTCATAGAGCGGATCGGTGGCGACGTCCTCGACCAGCACGAGCCGGCCGGTCGAAACCGCTTTGCGGATCTCGGGATACTTGCTGAGCTCGATCTGCAGGTTGCGCAGCATCGGGTTCTCGTAGGCCGCGACGACGACGCCCTGCTGGTCGCCGGGCTTCGCGAGAACCATAGAGCACTTGGAGATGTTGAGTGCGCGGGCCACGCGCCGGGCGAGGATGTGGTACATCTCGTCCGGCTTGAGGGAGTCGGTGACCTCGTGCAGGATGTCCACCATCGCCGCGCGGCTGCGCGCCTCTTCGCGCGCCTGCGCCAGCGCTCGACCCACGCGAATATGCGCTTCGACGCGCGCCAGCAGCTCGCGCACGCGGAACGGCTTGGAGATGAAATCCGCGGCGCCGAGGCCCAGGGCGCGCACGGTGGCTTCCTCGGGGGGCATGGAGGACACCATGAGGACGGGCAGATCGCGGTAGCGCTCGTCCTGTTTGAGCCGCTCGAGCAGCTGCAGGCCGTCGACCTTCGGCATCATGATGTCGAGCAGCAGCAGCGCGGGCTTGATCTCTTCGAGTTTGGCAAACAGGCCCTCGCCGCCCGGGCACACCGCGACCTCGTACCCGTTTTCCTTGAGGATCCAGGTGAGCGTCTGGACCAGCGAGGCGTCGTCGTCGGCGACGAGGACGCGGGTTGCGGCACCCGGCATCAGTCAGTTGCCTCGAGTAGCGAGGGATCGACGTTGCCACCACTGACCACGAGCACCGTGGCCTTGCCGCGTGGCACTGCTCCGCTGAGGAGTGCCGCGGTCGTGGCCGCCCCCGACGGCTCGACGGCGAGCCGAACGGTGCGCCATAGAAACTGCACGGCAGCGCGGATGCTGTCATCCTCGACCAGCACGACGCCGCGAATCCGGTCGCGCTCCCGCGTCAATTCCGCGAAGGGGATCTCGCCGATGTTGAGCGTGATCAGCCCGTCAGCGTCGCTCTGGGTTTTCTGTAGTCTGATCACCCGGCGGGCAGCTAACGACTGGGAGAGTTTGGGCGCTCCCGCGGGCTCGACACCCCATACGTCCGCGTCGCTGCCGGCAGCCGCGAGGCCCGCCACGATGCCGGAGATCAGCCCGCCCCCGCCGACCGGCACGACGATGTGCTCGACCTCCGGAAGCTGCTCGACGATCTCCAGGGCGACGCTCGCCTGTCCCGCGACGATGTCGGGGTGATCGAACGGCGGCACGATCGCGAGGCCTTCCTTTGCCGCGATCGCCTCCGCTGTGATGCGGCGGTCCTCCGATGTTTTGCCGGCAAAGACGACTTCTCCACCCCACTTCTTGACGCCATCGACCTTCACGGCTGGTGCGGTCTCGGGCATCGTGACGACGGCGCGGATGCCGAAATGCTTCGCGGCGTAGGCAACGGCCTGGCCGTGATTTCCCGATGAGTAGGTAATCACGCCGCGCTTGCGCGCGGGGTCCGAGAGCTTCCGGATGGCATTGTAGGCGCCGCGAATCTTGAACGCTCCCATCGGCTGCTCGCTCTCGAGCTTGAGATGGGCGCCCAGCTCCTCCACGTACAGCAGCCGCGTGCGGCGCGCGATGCCGCTCCTCCGCAACGCGGCGGCAGCGTCGTGAATGTCGGGAGCGGTAACCACGCTACTTCTTGGGCTTGGGGCCTGGGGACTTGGGCTTGGACTTGGCCGAGGACTTCGGCGGCGCCGGGCGCGGGGGGGACGTCTCGTCCTCATCCTCCTCGATCTCGGCCTCGTCCTCATCTTCCTTCACCACACGCGCCACGTCCACGACCAGATCGCCCGGCGTGAGGTTCATGATCTTCACGCCCTGGGTGTTGCGCCCCGAAATGCGGATCCCTTCGACCGGCACGCGGATCATGATCCCCTTCTCGGTGATCATCATCAGCTCGTCGTCGGGCAAGACCTCTTTCAGCGCGACGATGTCGCCGGTCTTGTCGCTGTGCTTCAGCGTGATGATGCCGCGGCCGCCGCGGTGTTGCACGCGGTATTCGTCAAGCTCTGAGCGCTTGCCCAGGCCTTTCTCCGTGACCGTCAGCAGCGTCGACTTGCGGCGCACCACCACCATGTCGATGATGGCGTCCTTCTTGTCGAGCGCGACCCCCTTCACGCCGGTCGCCGTCCGCCCCATGTCGCGCACGTCTTTCTCGTGGAAGCGGATGCTCATGCCGTGCGCGGTGGCGAGGACGATGTCGTTCTTGCCGTCGGTCACCTGGACGTCGATCAGCTGGTCGCCCTTCTCGATGTTGATGGCGCGGATGCCGACGGAGCGCGGATTTCCGAACTCCGACAGCACCGTCTTCTTCACGACCCCGTCCTTGGTCGCGAACAGCAGGGACTGATCCTCGGAGAACTCCCGCACCGGCACGAGGGCGGCGAGACGCTCGTCGGGCTTCATCGCGACGCACGAGATAATCGGCTTGCCGCGCGCCGCGCGCGCCGCCTGCGGGATCTCATGCACCTTCAGCCAGTAACACTGGCCCTGTTCGGTAAAGAACATCACGTAGTCGTGCGTGGACGCGATGAACAGATGCTCGACCCAGTCGTCTTCCTTCTGATGGGCCGCGATCACTCCCCTGCCACCGCGCCGTTGCCGGCGGTACGCAGAAACCGGGAGCCGCTTGATGTAGCCCGCATGGGAGACGGTGATGACCATGTCTTCTTCGGCGATCAAGTCCTCGATCGAGAACTCGCCCTGGTCGGCGACGATCTCTGTGCGTCTGTCGTCACCAAACCCCTGAGCGAGCTCAGTGAGCTCTTCTTTGAGGATCTTCATGCGCCGCGGCTTGGACGCGAGAATCTCCTTGCATTCCTTGATGAACTTGCGGACGTCCTTCAACTCGGCCTCGAGCTTCTCGATTTCGAGCGCGGTCAGGCGCGCGAGGCGCATGTTGAGGATTTCCGCCGACTGCTTCTCCGACAGCTTGAACCGCTTCCGCAGCGCCGCGTCCGCCGACGGCGTGTCCTTCGATTTCTTGATGAGCTTGATCACTTCGTCGATGTTGTCGACCGCGATCTTCAACCCTTCGAGGATGTGCTCGCGATCCTGCGCGCGCTGCAGCTCGAACTCGGTGCGGCGCGTGATGACGGTGTGGCGATGCTCGATGAAGTGCTGCAGGATCTCGACGAGGTTCATTTCTTTCGGCACGCCGTCGACCAGCGCCAGCATGATCGCGCCGAACGTCTGCTGCATCTGCGTGTGCTTGTAGAGCTGATTCAGCACGACCATCGGGATGGCGTCGCGCTTCAGCTCGATGACGAGCCGGATGCCCTCTCTGTCGGACTCGTTCCGGACGTCGCTGATGCCTTCGAGCTTCTTGGCGAGCACGAGATCGCGGATCTGCTCGTGCACCCGCTCGGGGCTGACCTGGTACGGGAATTCCGCGACGACGATCTGCTGCTTGCCGGTCGATTCCTTCTCTTCGATAATCGCGCGCGCGCGAATGATGATGCGGCCGCGACCCTTCTCGTAGCATTCCTTGATGCCGTCGCGGCCGTAAATGATCGCGCCGGTCGGAAAATCCGGACCCTTGATGAACTTCCGGATGTCCTTGATGCCCGCGGTCGGGTGATCGACGAGGTGGACGAGCGCCTGGACGACTTCGCCCAGGTTGTGCGGCGGAATGTTCGTCGTCATGCCGACCGCGATACCGGCCGAGCCGTTCACGATCAGGTTCGGCAGCCGGCCGGGCAGGACGGTGGGCTCCTGCAGCCGGTCGTCGAAGTTGGGGACGAACGCGACGGTGTTCTTGTCGATGTCCTCCAGCATCGTCATCGCGACGCGCGTGAGCCGCGCTTCGGTATAGCGATACGCGGCCGCGGAATCGCCATCGACCGAGCCGAAGTTTCCCTGCCCGTCGATCAGCGGATACCGCAGCGAGAAGTCCTGCACCATCCGGACGAGTGAGTCGTAGACCGCGATGTCGCCGTGCGGATGATATTTGCCGAGCACGTCGCCGACGACCGTGGCGGCTTTCTTGTAAGGCCGGCCGGGCACGAGCCCCAGCTCGTGCATGGCGTAGAGGATGCGGCGGTGAACGGGCTTCAGGCCGTCGCGCACATCGGGCAGCGCGCGCGACACGATGACGCTCATCGAGTAATCGAGGAACGATTCCTTTAATTCATCCTCGATCAGCCGAGGGAGGATGCGCTCGCGGACGTTAGGACCGGTCATTGGATTCGATGTAGGAGTGAGATAAGATGATGAAACTTAAATACTTAGCTGCGGAAAAGCTAGATCTCGACGGTGATTTTTCCGAGCTGCTCTCCTCGTTCCAGGCGCTCATACGCTTCCCTGGCCTGAGACAGCGGATACACCCGATCCACGGTCGGCCGCAGCTCTCCCCGCCCAAGTCGCCTGATGATCTCGGCGTACTCCGCCGCGTTCCCCATGGTCGATCCCAGGATGCTCCAGTGATGCCAGAACAGCCGCCGGAGGTCGATTCCCACCTGCGGGCCGGTTGTCGCACCGCACGTCACGAGCCGCCCGCCGCGCCGCAAACTCCTGAGTGACTCGTCCCAGGTCGCGGCGCCCACATTCTCGACTACGACGTCCACGCCGCGCTTCTTCGTGAGCGCGCGAACCTCCTGTGAGATCTGCTGCGTGCGGTGATTCAGCGTGACGTCGGCGCCCAGCCCCTTCGCGGCGTCGAGCTTCGCGTCGCTCGACGACGTCGCAATGACGCGCGCGCCGTAGAGCTTCGCGACGCGCAAAGCGGCGAGTGAGACGCCCCCGCCGATGCCCCAGATCAGGACCCATTCTCCAGCCTGAACGCGCGCGCGCGTTACGAGCATCCGCCAGGCGGTCAGCGTCACGAGCGAAAACGCCGCGGCTTCTCCCCACGAAAGCGGCGGCACGAGCGCGGGGATCGGGGCGACGTTGGGCGCGGGGACCGTCACGAGCTCCGCGAGCGTCCCCGGCAGATGCTCGCCGAGGAGGCGGTAATTCACGCAGAGCGAGTGCTCGCCGGCGCTACAGAATTCGCACGTGTAGTCCGAGATTCCCGGATTGATCATGACGCGATCGCCCGGACGGACCGTGGTGACGTTCGGTCCCACGGACTCGACGATCCCGGCGCCGTCCGCTCCGACGACGTGGGGAAAGCGGTCCGCCGCCCCCGGCATGCCCTGCGCAACAAATAGATCGAGGTGATTCAACGCGGCCGCGCGGATGCCGACTCGCACTTCCCCAGCCTGGGGAGCGGGAGCATCGGGCACGTATTTGACGTCGAGGTTGTCGATTCCGCCGGTCGCCGTTAGAACGCACGCGCGCATTGTTCCTGGCTCCCGACTCCTGACTCCCGATTCCTGCTAAGGCCGGAAGGCTGGCGTAATCATCTGCTCCGTGCCGGTCGTGGGCAGGGGAACCGGCGTTCCAGAAGAAACCGGCTGGACGTAGACCCGGTATGCCGGATGGCTGTGATCCTGGGGCTTGGTGTTGACGACCAGCGCCACGAGATCGCCCGACGGCGAGACGGCGAACGACGCAATCGCCAGGTCCGTCCCTGTGATCGCCGTGGTCGCGCCGGTCGCGAGATCCGCTTTCATCACCTGCTGGACGGTGCGGTTGGCGTCGCGCCGCTCGACCAGATAGGTCAGCGTGCCATCGCGCAGGAAGTGCGGCTCGGATTCGCGTTGCTGCGGCGACCGGGTGAATTGCCGCTGGTTCGTGCCGTCGCGGTTCATGAGCCAGATGTCGATGTCTTTGTTGCGCGAGGAGACGTAGGCGATCGTCTGCCCGTCCGGTGAAATGGTCGGCGCTGAATTCACCGAATCGCGCGTGAGCGGCTGCAGCCCGCTGCCGTCGACATTGACCGACCAGATCTGCTGCTTCCCTGCGGTGCGGGCCGAGTGGAAGAGGACGGTCTGGCCATCGGCGCTGAAGGCGGGATGCCCATCCGCCTGCGGATCGGTCGTGAGGCGGGTCGGGCCCGTGCCGTCCGCGTTCATGACGTAGATCTCGGGATTGCCGTCCTTCAGCGAGACGTAGGCGACCCGCGAGCCATCGGGCGAAAATGTGGGATCGCTGGCCGAGACCGTATCGGTCGCGGGCGTCAGCTTGGTGAGGCCGGCCAGGTTGGCGCGCTCGACGCTGAACAGCTGGAATTTCCCCGGTGTGTTCGGGAATCCACGGTTGCTCGCTACGACGATTTCGCCGACGACGTACACGTCGGCAACTGCGGTCTTTCCGCCGGGAGCGGTGGCGGTCACCTTCGCACGTCCGTACCCGGCGCCCGACACCGTGCCGTCTTCACCGACCGCGGCGACCTGGGGATTGTCGCTGGCCCACGTGAGGTTTGTCGCGGGGCCAAGCGCGTTTCCAAGCGAGTCCGCGTAATTGGCGCGCAGCGTGTGGCGCTGATTGAGGCCGATTCCAACTCGGGACTGCGTGAATTTCGGCGACCCGGCGATGACGCTGACGTTCCACGTGACGGCCAACCCGGAGCCAGGACCGCGAACCGTCAGCTGCGTCTTGCCGACGGCGCGACCGGTGAGCATGCCGGTCTGCGCGTCGAAGGTCGCGATCTGGGGATCGGTCACCACCCAGCGGAGCGGTGCCTCGGGCACCCCCACATTCTCAGCAGTGAGCGCCTGCGCCTCGAACTTGGCCGAGCCCGTAAGTGGTACCTGCACTTCGGTCGCGACGCGCGGCCGCACCGAGAGTTTGTCCACCACCTGATGGACCGACACCTCGATGGTCTTGTTCTGCAAAAGGCCCGACACGTTCAACAGCGCTTTGCCCGGTCCAGCGGCGGTCACCACACCCCCGAGGCTGACGCGCGCGACACTCTGATCGGTGGACGACCACTGCAGCACCAGGGGATTAACCGTGCGGCCGCTCTGTGTGGTGACGACGACATGCACGGTATCGACTTCACCCGGCGACAGCAGCAACTGCGCTCCTTCGCGCACGCTGAACTCCGCCTGCTGCACGACGACGGGGGCCGTGGCTGTAAGACCGCCCGCGACCGTGACTTGAATTGTGCCCTGACCGGGAGCCAGCGCCACGACATTGCCGCTCTGGTCCACGCTCGCGACGTCGGGCCTGAGCGAGGTCCACGTAACAACGACGGGCGCCGCGGGCGAGCCATCCTCCTTGATGGCCCGAGGCGAAACTCGAGTGTTCTCCGACGGCAGCAGATACACGACGCCTGGATCGAGCCGCAGCGCCGCTGCGGGACCGGTACCCGCAGGCTGGCCGAGGTAAGGATCGGGGCCTGGAGGTGGCGGAGGTGCGGCGGGCGGAGCCGCCGGAGGCGCCGGGGGCGGGGCGGCGCTGGCACCGCCGGTGACCTGGATGGCGGCTTGCCCACGCCGGGCGCCAACCCGCGCCTCGATGATGGCGACGCCGTTGGCGACGCCGGTGACGGTGCCGTTGTTGTCGATCTTCGCGACGTTGAGGTTGTTCGACGACCAGATGATGCGGACCGTCGGGATGACGTTCCCGATGCGATCGAACGCGGTCGCGAGCAATCCGCTGCGCTCGCCGACCCGAATCGTCACGGCGGGCGGGGCGACCTGAACCTCGGCGACGTTCTGCGCCGCCAGGGCGCTGGGGACCGCGAGCGCGAGTGTCGCGAAAAACGTGCGTCCGATCATGGCTCGCGAATGTGTGTTCAGCTAAATGGCGTTGTCAAGCCAACTTGTCACATTCGAGCGCGGTTTCGGCACCGAAAACACGCTAGTTCGTGTCACCTTGCGAGGTAGAAATCCCGCGGTAAGCTATAGGCCACCCACGACGCCCTCGCACCTACCAGCATGGAGAAGATCCGATGCTTGAGCAGACGGACGTAACGGAGAGTAGTTGGCCGGGACCGGGCTTCATGGAGCCGATGTTCCCGTCGGCCCCCACTCCCGCCCCGACGCCGTCGTCGGAGCCGATGGAGGAGTCCTCGCGGCCCGCGCGGCCGCGCCCGTCCTCCAAGCCGAAGGCCAAGAAGAAAAAGAAAGCGGCCAAGAAGGCCCGGCCTAAGACAAAGAAGAAAGCGGCGAAGAAGAAAAAGTCCCCGAAGAAGCGCCGCCGCTAACCGATCTCGCACCGACATCCGCGGGAGCGTCTCGCCGAGACGCTCCCGCGGCTCGTTAAAGGAGACGAACTCGTGCGTCGTGCGTCGTACGTGGTTCTCGCTGCGCTGGCCGCCTGTTCCGCGCCAAAAATTCCGCTGGGCAATCCGCCCGATGAAATCGCCGCGATGCTCAAGCGCTCCGCATCCGATTGGAATCGCGGAGATCTTCAGGGCTTCATGAGCGACTACGCGCAGGATTCGCTCACGAGCTACATGAACAACGGACACGTCCAATATGGCTGGCAGGCGCTCTACGATCGCTACCAAAAAAACTATTTCGCGCCGGGCAAGTCGCGCGACTCGCTGTCGTTCGACGAGCTGCATGTCCGCGTCCTGACGCCCGACTTCGCGTATGCGACCGCGCGGTTCAAGCTGTCGCGTCGCGATTCCACGGTCGCGAGTGGGCCGTTCACGCTGGTGCTGCAAAAGCAGGGCGACCGCTGGAAGATTCTGCACGATCACACGTCGGCGGACACGAAGTGAGGCTCACGTTCCTGTTTCTGCTGTCACTCTGCGGCTGCAGCAAGTTTCTCCCGCCTAAAGACCGCGTCATCGCGCTCACCGGTGCGACTTTGATCGACGGCGCGGGCGGAGACCCGAAAAGCGATGCGCTGATCATCATCCGCAACGGCCACATCGATGCCGTCGCGCGGGTGAACGAGATCTCCATCCCGAACGGCGCCGAGCAGATCAGTCTGGTGGGAAAGACGGTCATTCCCGGGCTGATCGATGCGCACGCGCACGTCGAACGCTGGGCGACGCAGCGGTACATCGCGTGGGGCGTCACGACCGTGCGCGACCTGCACGGCCAGACCGACACCGTGCTCCAGCTCCGGAGCCAGATGAACCTCGGCTCGATCATCGGCCCGCGAATGTTCAGCGCAGGCGCGATGATCGACGGGATGCCGACGACCTACCCGAATGCCGTCGGCGTTTCGACGCCTGATGAGGCGCGGCGCGCGGTGGACCAGCATGCAGTGGCAGGCGCCGATTACCTGAAGGTGTACACCAAGATCACACCAGACCTGCTGCGTCCACTGCTCGACGAAGCCGAGAAGCTCCGCCTCCCCGTTGCGGCGCACCTCGGCAAGACCGATGCGCTGACGGCGGCACGCGCCGGTGTGGTGTCGATCGAGCACATGGCCGGCGTCGTGCAGGCCGCGACTGGTGACGCCACCTACAGCTATGCGCACAGCAATTTCCTCACGGGGTGGACGGTGGAGGAAAAAGGCTGGGCGGCGCTGGACTCGGCGACGGTGGCACGCACGGCGCAGGCGCTCGCGCAAACCAAGGTGACGATTGTGCCGACGCTGGTGCTTCACGACATGCTGGCACGGCTCGACAATCCCATTCTGCTGTCGCGGCCGGGCATGGAAGATGTGCCCGACAACGCGCAGAGCGTGCGCAGCGTGCCGAGTCTCGTGCGGCGCACCGGCTGGCATGCGGCCGACTTCGACGCATTCCGGCGCTCGCGCCGGCGCCAGGATCAATTCGTCCGCGAGTTCAAACGCGCCGGCGGCGCAATCGCCGCCGGCACCGACGCCGCCAATCAGTTGTTGATTCCGGGCTACTCGATGCATGAGGAGATGGCGCTGCTCGTGGCCGCGGGCCTTACCCCGCTCGAGGCGATCACGGCCGCCACCCGGCGCGGCGCGCAGCTGCTCCATGCCGACTCGTTGGGCATGATCGCGCCGGGAAAAGTGGCCGACCTCGTCGTGCTGAACGGCAATCCCGCCGGCAACATCGGCGCCACCCGCAATATCTCGATGGTCATGATCCGGGGCCGGATGATCCGGCCCGATTCATTGAGGGCGACATGGAAATGAGCGAGCGGCTATCCGCTATCGGCTATCTGGTACTCCTCTCATTAGGCACCGCTTGTGGCATGAGTCCACCGGCCCAAAGTACCGGACCCTACGACCTCATCCTCAAAAACGGCTGGATCATCGACGGGAGCGGGAATCCGCGCTATCGCGGTGACGTCGCGCTCAAGGGCGATCGCATCGCTGCCGTCGGCTTTCTCGGCACGGCGACGGCGCGCGACACGGTCGACGTCAGCGGACTCGTGGTTGCGCCCGGGTTCATCGACATGATGGGCCAATCGGAGACGAATGTCCTCATCGACAACCGCGTGCTCTCCAAGATCACGCAAGGCATCACGACGGAAGTCACGGGTGAGGGCGGTTCGGTCGCCCCGCTGACCGACAAGCTCGCTGCCGGCGATTCCGACGCGATGAAGAAGTGGCACTACCGCGAAGACTGGCGCGACCTGAACGGATACTTCGCGCAGCTCGAACGCCAGGGCAGCTCACTCAACATCGCCACGTTCGTTGGCGCGACCCAGGTCCGGCTCGCCGTGGTCGGCAACGAGAACCGCGCGCCGACCGCCGCCGAGCTCGCGCACATGACGGCCATCGTCGATACGCTGATGGCGCAGGGCGCCCTGGGGGTCTGGACGGCGCTCGAGTATGCGCCGGCGAGCTACTCCAAGACCGACGAGCTGATCGCGCTCTCGCAGGCGGCGAGCCGGCACGGCGGGATCTACGCGTCGCATATGCGGGACGAAGGCCAGCACATCGACGAAGCGCTCAACGAAGTCTTTCGCATCGCCCGGGAGGCACACATCCCGGCCGAGGTGTCGCATCTCAAGCTGTCGGGACGCCGCAGCTGGGGTCAGATGCCGCGCATCCTCGCCAAGATCGACTCTGCGCGCGCCGCGGGTCTCGATGTCACGGCAGATCAATACCCCTACATCCGGGCAGCCACGTCGCTCGACGCGTCGATTCCCACGTGGGCCGAGAGCGGCGGCTGGGACTCCCTGCTCATCCGGCTGCGCGATCCGGCGACCCGCGCGCGCCTGCACCATGAGATCGTGAACCCGGAGACTGAAAGCTTCTTCGTCGCGGCGGGCGGCGGCACGGGCGTGCTGATCACCGGCACGTTCCAGGATTCGCTGCGGTACATGCAGGGCAAGACCGTGGCACAAATCGCGGCGCTGCACCATCGCGACACCGTCGAGACGGTCTTCGACATCGTCCTCGCCGAAGGCGGCCATCGCACCGACGCGGTCTACGCGATCATGGACGAGCCCGACGTGCAGGCCGCCATGAAGCAATGGTGGGTCGCCGTGAACACCGACTTCGGCGGCGTGGCGCCCGACGGGCCGCTCGGTACGCAATCGGCGCACCCGCGCGCCTACGGGACGTTCCCGCGCATCCTCGGCCACTATGCGCGCGACCTCAAGCTGTTTCCGCTCGAGTTTGCGGTGCGCAAGATGACGTCGCTCGCGGCGCAGCGCGTCAGTCTCAAGGATCGAGGGCTCGTGAAGCCGGGCATGTTTGCCGACATCACCGTGTTCAATCCGGCGACGGTGATCGATCGCGCCACGTTCGAGCAGCCGCACCAAACGTCGGCCGGAATCGAATACGTGTTCGTGAACGGGCAAATGGTATTGAAGCGCGGCCAGATGACGGGCGCGCGCCCGGGACGGGGACTTCGCGGTCCGGGATATCCTGGAGCACGGTAGGTGACGCTGGGGCGACTTGTCATCGCATCGATCGTCGTCGCCGCGTGGTTCGAAATCGCGACGTTTGCCACCCATTATCTGTTCTACCGGCTCGCGCTCCCTGACGACGCGGAGTTTCTCGTCGGCGTTTCGTCGCGGCTGCTCGTCGAGCGGCTCGTCGAAGCGCTGCTCCTGACGTTGATCGCGTCGCTGTGGTTCGATTCTCTCGGAAGCGGCGGATGGTGGCTGCTGTTTCTGCTGGTCGGGGCGCTCGCGACGGTGCCAAAGTGGTTCGCGATCGGGCAGAATCCGGCGCCGAAGCGCGCGCTCGTGGCTGCGGCATGCGCTCATCTCGCCCGGTACGTGATCGCGGGCGCGCTGCTCGCCTGGCGCCTTTCGTAGCTATCTTCGCAGGACCAATGACAACTATTCGCCTGACTGCGCTTTCGCACGGCGCCGGCTGAGCCTGCAAGCTCGGCCCCGCCGAGTTGGCGCAGGTCTTGCGCTACGTGCCGACGATTTCCGATCCACGCATCCTGGTCGACGCTGCGACGCGGGACGACGCCGCCGTGTATCAACTGACGCCGGATCGGGCGATTGTCGCGACCGTCGATTTCTTCACCCCGATCGTCGATGACGCCTATGACTTCGGGCGGATCGCGGCCGCCAACGCGTTCTCGGACGTCTACGCGATGGGCGGCACGCCGCTGCTCGCATTGAATCTCGTCGGCTGGCCGCGCGACACGCTTCCCTATGAGCTGCTCGGCGACGTGCTGCGGGGCGGCGCGGATGTCGCGAAAGAGGCCGGGGCCTTTGTGCTCGGCGGCCATTCCATCGACGATCCGGAGCCGAAGTACGGCATGGTGGCGATCGGCGAAGTACATCCAAACCGGCTCATCACTCTCGCGCGCGCGCGCGCCGGCGACGTGCTGGTACTGACCAAGCCGATCGGTACGGGTGTGCTCGCAACCGCGTTAAAACGCGATCTGGCGACCGCAGCCGACATCGCGCCTGCGGTGCAATCGATGGCCACGTTGAACGCGGGCGCAGCACGAGCCATGCGCGCCACCGGCGGTGGCGTGCACGCCGCCACCGACGTCACCGGGTTTGGGCTGCTCGGTCATCTCCACAACATGCTTGCCGCGAGCGGCATGGCGGCCGAGATCGCCGCGGCGGCCGTACCGCTCTTGCCCAAAGCCGTCGAGCTGGCCGAGCGCGGCGCCATTCCGGGCGGCACGACGCGCAATCGCGAAGCGCTGGGGCCGCACGTGAAAATCGCCGACGGCGTCCCCGAGGCGGTTCGGGTGCTGCTGTTCGACGCGCAGACGTCCGGTGGGTTGTTGATCGCTGTCGATCCCGATCGCGCGAGTGCGCTGCTCGCCGCGCTGGAGCGGGAGGGCACACCCGCCGCCGCGAAAATCGGCCGGATCACGCGCGGCGTCGCCGGCGCGATTTCGGTGAGCTAGACCGCCATGGCCACGATTCGGGAATTCCGCGCGCTGACGCCGGAGTCGCTCGATGCGCTGGAACGCGCGGTGCGGGAGCATCGCCGGGTGGCGCTCAAGCGCCGCGGCACCGAATATGTCGTTGTGGCCGAGCACCTCGAGACGAGCGGACGCGATGATGTCCTCGCGGGACGGCTTCCCATGACGGGCGAGGTCCTCACGTTCCGGTTGCGCGATCTGGAGAGCTTCGCGGTGCTGTCCTAGCATCGCCCTCAATCCCGGCTCCCGACTCCATTGTTCACTCGCATGCTCGTAGGTCTGGACGGCAGTCCCAACGCCGACGAAGCGCTCGAGCAGGCGGTCCATCTCGCGCAGCGATTCAAGGCCAAGATCGTGTTGGCCCATGTGCAGGAGACGCACGGAATCGGACGGCGCGCTTCGGATTCCGGTGATCTGCTGCAGCGCGCAGAAGAGCGCGTGCGCGATGCCGGCCTGAAAGCCGAGCCGGTGCTCCGGCGCGGCCATCCTGACGAGGAGCTTGCGGCGCTCGCGCGCGACGTCGATACGGTGCTGGTCGGACGCCGCGGGCGCTCCTCCCCCGCCGCGGGCGTCGGAAAGACCGTGGCGTCGCTGATCCGAATCGCCGAGCGCTCGGTGATCGTGTGCGCGAGTAAGCCGTCGCCGATGAATTCCTGCGCCATCGCCTACGACGGCCGCGCGACGGCGCGGCGGGCGCTCGAGCTGGTGGCGCGGTTCTCGAGCGTCACGCACAGTACGGTGCACATCATTCACGCCACGATCGATCCCGCCATGGGGACCATGGTGGTGGGCGAAGCGGAGGCGCTGTTGTCGCTGCAGGGAGTCGCATTCGTCACGCATCTCGAGCACGGCACCCCCGGGGAGGCCGTCGCGCGCGTCATCGCACGCACGCAGTGCGATGCGCTGTTCGCGGGCGCGCACGTGGGCGAGCGACAGGCCGTCACCGTGTCGCACGCCGAAGATATCCTGCTGCACACGGACATCCCGGTGGTGATCCAGCCGTGACGGGACGATTTGTGCTCGTGCACGCCGACGAGAGCTGTCTCGGCAACGACTCCACCAAGCCGAGCCGCGGAGGGAACGGCGCGTTGGTCGAAGCGCCGGCCGGCGACAGCGTCGCGCGTTGGGATTTCTACGAGTGCTCGCCCCAGACGACCAACAACAAGATGGCGCTCGCCGGCGCGATCGGGACGCTCGAATGGATCCGGCGGCAGTGGGGACACGCCCACGTCCGGCTCGTGTCCGACTCGGAGTATCTCATCAAAGGGATGACCGAGTGGCTGCCGGGATGGGAAGCACGCGGCTGGCGGCGGAAGACCGGCGCGCTCGAGAACTTGGATCTCTGGCAGAAGCTGGCCCAGGTCGCGCGCGCCCATACGGTGGATTGGCGCTGGGTGCGCGGGCACAACGAGCATGTGAAAAACGAATACGCGAACATCGTCGCGATTCGCGCCGCCGACCAGCAGCAGCGCTCCAACGGCCTGATCCCATCCGGCTTCGATACCTGGCTCGCGCAACTGCGCGCGCGCGGCAAGTTTGTGGACTTCGATCCCGACAAGGAGCTGCATGAGCGTGCCTAAAGACCACCTGGTCGCGTCCGACCAAACGGTCGCCGTCGACAGGATCCCGCTCTACGAGGTGTACATGCGCATGGCGGAAGAGCTGGCCAAACGCTCGACCTGTCTGCGCCTGCAAGTGGGAACGGTGGTCACCGATCAGCGGCTCGAGAACGTGCTGGCCATCGGCTACAACGGCAACGCGCGCGGGCTGCCGAACAAATGCGACTCGGCGGTGCCGGGGAATTGCGGCTGCATTCACTCCGAGATGAACGCCCTGGTCAAAGCGCCGGGCAACGTGCGGGACAAAGTCGTCTTCGTGAGCGCATCGCCCTGCGTGATGTGCGCGAAGCTCATCATCAACTCCGGCGTCACGCACGTGTTCTACCGCAAAGCCTACCGCGATCCGTCGGGCGTCGAAGTGCTGCAGCAGGGAGGCGTCGTCCCGGTGCTGTATGACAAATGGATGAGTGCGTGGCGGAACGGTGGATGAGCTCGATCGGCTGTTCGGCCTGCTCGTCGGCGCGCTCGCGCGCGAGGCACGCGTGGCCGTGCCCTTCCCTGCGTCCGACGTGTACGAGCGCCTCGTTCCGTATCGCTCCAATCGCTCACGGTTGAACGTCGCGACGCATCAGGACTATGAGATGGCCGTGCTGCGCCTGCTCGCGGGGGAGCGGAACTACGTGCAGCTCGAGCCGGAGACGGTGCGCGACGCGATGCAGCGCGAAATCGCCACCATCAATCCCGATCCGGCGTACTTCCGCACCTTTCCCGACGCGCAGATCATGGTGAACGGACGCGCCGCCGAGCGGGTGATGCAGGCCGACCGCGCGTACGCGCCCCCGTCAGCTCAGACTTCGGACGACGAAATGGAGCTCAGCGACACGACGGGTGAGAATCCCGTTCCCCTGCCAGTCTCCCCGCCCGCGGCATTCCGCTCGGCCGTCCCCAAGGCCAAGGATGCCCTGGCGCCGAATCAGTGCGAGTACTGCGGCGGCGTATTGCCCGCGAACCGCGAGGCGCGCTTCTGCCCCCATTGCGGGCAGCCGCGCGAGGGCGAGCTGAAATGCCAGGGCTGTGGGAGCGAGCTGGACGTGGGTTGGGCGTACTGTCTGGCCTGCGGCCGCCCGACCGGGTTCGAGTGAAGGCATTCACCGTCGCGGTCATCGCGGGAGACGGGATCGGTCCGGAGGTCATCGAGGCCGCGATACCGATTCTCGATCGCGTGGCCGCGAAACACTCCTTCGCGATCCGCTGGGAACGGCTGCCGTACTCCGCAGCTCACTATCTCAAGACGAAAGAGACGCTCCCGGACGCGGCGTTCCGGCGTCTGCAGAACGACGTTGACGCCATCTTCCTCGGCGCCCTCGGCGACCCCAGAGTGCCAGGCAACGAGCACGCCCGTGACATCCTGCTCGGTCTGCGCTTCAAGCTCGACCTCTACGTCAACTTCCGGCCCGTTGAGCTGCTCCATCCCGATCTGACACCGCTGCGAAATCCGGGGTCAATCGATTTTGTCATCTTCCGCGAGAACACCGAGGGCCAATACCTCGGCCGCGGCCGCTCGAGCGGCGATGAGCACGTCGCCGAGGAGGTCAACACCGGCAAAGGCGTCGAGCGGATCATCCGCGCGGCCTTCGAGTGGGCCAAGGCACACGGCAAGACCCGCGTCACCATGAGCGACAAGTCGAACGCGATCCCAACGCACCGGATCTGGCAGGACAAGTTCAGGGCGATCGCGCGAGAGTATGCGGAGCTCACGGCCGAGCACCGCTACGTCGATGCGCTCGCGCTCGAACTGGTGCGAGAGCCCCAACGATTTCAAGTCATTGTCACCAATAACCTTTACGGAGATATCCTCTCCGACCTCGGTGCCGGGCTCGTTGGGGGGCTGGGGACGGCCGCGAGCGCAAATCTGCACCCCGGCCGGCGCCATGCGCTGTTCGAGCCGGTGCACGGGTCGGCGCCAGCCATCGCGGGTAAGGGTGTGGCCAACCCTGTTGCCGCGGTGTTGACCGGCGGTTTGATGTTCGAGCACCTCGGGTACCCCGCTGCCAGCGCCGATCTTAAGCAAGCCGTGCGGACCGTGCTCGCAAGCAGAACGCGCACGCCTGATCTCGGCGGTGAGGCGCGTACTACCGCGGTGGCAAGAGCATTGGCGGACCTGGTTTGAATCCCAGTTGACAGGGTCGGCACTGATTGGTTGCGTTGGGTAGGAATTAATCCCTACAGTTAGAGTGAAGGATTAATGGCGCTTCTTCCACTCGCCAAGGCTCTGAACGTCGCGCTGCCGTCGCTGGCAGGTGAAGCACGTGCTGTCGTGGACGTGCTCGCCTGCAAGAATGGGTTGCTGCCCCCCGCCGGCGATGTCGCCATCTTCCTCGGTCTGCGCACTCGTCATCAGGTCGCCCGCACGCTCAGGCGAGCGAGTCTGCCGCCGCTCGAAGAGCTCGCGGCCTGGACCCGTCTCTTCTATTGGGTGCTCCAGTGGGAGCAAACCGGCGCTTCACTACTGAATCTGGCGCGCCAGGCGCATCTCGAGCCCGCTACCTGCTATCGACTGGTGCGCCGTTTGATGGGCGCACCGTGGTCGCGCGTGCGGCGCGGCGGGATTGCCGGCGCCATCCTCCGTTTCCAGGCCGTCTGGAAAGACCGCCCCATGCATCACCTCGCCCTGCAGCCATATCTCCAGGCCACGGGGCGGCGGGAGGCGGAAGCTCGACTTGCTGTAGGGGCGGATCCAGGCGTCAGCGGTCTTGGCGACCGCGCACCGCGCATTCCTTCGCATCCGGCCGGCGAAGTACCCGGAAAGCCTCGTGGCATTCTCGCCTCGCGCTTGAGTATGCCCGGATACCCGTTCGATGTCTCGATCGCTCCCAACGGCACTGCGTGGCTGACGCGTTTGCACGCGGCGGTTCTCGAGCGCCTACAGCTTCAGCCATTGGCATCCAGCGGATCCATTCGCGTCGGCGTCGCGCCGACCCGCGTTATCGTGGCACCCACTGGAGGTCGCGCGTGGGTCACGAATCAGTTCACGCACGATGTCGCAGTCGTAGATCTGGCGTGGCCACATCGGGTCGGCTCAATCTCCATGGAAGGCGACACACTCGGCGCCGCGCTGGCTCCGGACGGCCGTACCCTGTACGTCACCACCAATCTGGACCGCCTCTGCGTCTGTGCGTTGACCGAAAACGGCGGCCGGATCGTCCGGTCGATGTCGCTGCCGCTCGCAACCACGGAACTGGTTGTGCACCCGGCTGGCAGCCGTGTGTTCGTACCCACGTGGAAGGCCGGCATGATTCTGGAGATCGATGCGCGCACACTCAGCGTGACGCACCGCTACGAAGTCGGCGGCCGGCCGCTGGGCGTCGCAATCTCCCGGGACGGTGTGCGGCTGTATTGCGGCAACGAAGACGGCTGGCTCGACCTCATTCATGTCCCCACAGGCAAGCTCACGCGGCGCACTGTGGGCACGCCGGTCGATGAAATCGCGCTGACACCGGACCAGTCCGCCGTGTATGCAAGTCTCCGCACCGCGGGCCGGATTGCGATTCTCGACGCTCAAACCCTCACGCCCGCGGGAGCGCTCGAAACGGGCGGCCTCCCGCGGCATGTCGCGTTCAATGCGCTCGGTACTGCCGCGCTCATCGCCAACGAAGCGGGGTGGGTCGACCTCGTACGCTGAGGGGCTGGAGCGCACGCTTCGCGGCGGATGGGGAACAACCCCATCCGCCGCTTGTGTTTTTGCGTCGCGACCTACCGTCGCATTCGCTAAAGACCCATATTCCGCCCACTTACGACGGAGTTCCGCATATGAAAACCCAGGGCGCCAATAAGGACGTCGTCTTCCTGTCCGGTGTGCGGACGGGGTTCGGCGCGTTCGGCGGCTCTTTGAAGGACTTGTCGGCCATTGATTTAGGTGCTGCGGCCTCGCGCCACGCCATCCAGCGCTCGGGAGTGCCCGCCACCGATTTCGGTCACGTGGTGTTCGGCAATGCGCTGCAAACGTCGGCCGACGCGATCTACATGGCTCGCCACGTCGGTCTCAAGGCGGGTCTGCCAATCGAGACGCCGGCGGTGACGGTGAACCGGTTGTGTGGCTCGGGGTTCGAGGCGATCACGCAAGCCGCCCAGTTGATTCTCCTCGGCGAAGCCGAGGCAGTTCTGGCGGGCGGCGCCGAGTCGATGAGCCAGGCTCCGCACGTGGTGCGTGGCGCGCGGTGGGGACTGCGACTGGGTCCCGCGCCGCTCGAGGACCTCCTGTGGGAGGCGCTGAAAGATCCGCAGTGCGGCCTCTCGATGGCCGAGACGGCGGAGAGCCTCGCCGAAAAGTACAAGCTCACCAGAAAAGAAGTGGATGAAGTAGCGGTTGCGTCGCAGCGGCGCGCGAAGCAGGCCTGGGACGCGTGCGTCTTTCAGGATGAGGTAGTGCCGGTCACGATCAAAGTGAAAGGAAAGGAAGTCGAGTTCCGCGCCGACGAGCACATGCGGCCGGAGACGACGCTCGAAATTCTCAGCGGCCTCAAGCCGTACTTCAAGAAAGACGGATTGGTCACCGCGGGGAATGCCTCCGGCATCTCCGACGGGGGCGCCGCGACCGTGGTCGCACATGAAGAGTACGCCAGGGCGCATGGACTGAAGCCTCTGGGCCGGCTGGTGGCGTGGGCCGTGGCCGGCGTCGAGCCAAAGCACATGGGGATCGGTCCCGCACCGGCGGCGCGTAAAGCACTCGCGAAGGCCGGAATGAAACTGGAGCAGATGGATCTCGTCGAAGTGAACGAAGCCTTCGCGCCGCAGTACCTCGCGGTCGAGCGAGAGCTGGGACTCGACCGCAACCGCACCAATACGTGCGGCGGCGCGATCGCGATTGGTCATCCGCTCGCGGCCAGCGGCACTCGCATCACGATTCATCTGCTGCACGCGCTCCGGCGTGAGAAGAAGCGCTTCGGCCTCGGCTCCGCGTGCATCGGAGGCGGCCAGGGCGCGGCGGTCATCGTCGAGGCATTGTAAATGGGCAAGGATTTGATCAGCCGGGAAGCGCTCGAGCGCATCATCAAGCGCGCCGCCGAGCTGCAGGCCGATGAACACGACATCGGTGAGGGCCTGACGACCGACGAGGTCGTCGCGCTCGGCAAGGATGTCGGCATTCCCGATCGCTACCTGCGCCAGGCCATGCTCGATGAGCAGACGCGCACCGCGCCCGAAATCACAACCGGTACGTGGGCATGGCTGACGGGTCCGCGCTCGATCGTCGCGCACCGTGTGGTGCCCGGTGACCGCGATGCCGTGGAGCGCGCGCTGAGCCGCTGGATGATCGAGGAGGAGCTGCTGCAGCAAAAGCGCCGCCACGCCGATCGCACATCGTGGGAGCCCAAGGCCGGCGCGTTCGCATCGATCCAGCGCGCGCTGGCCGGCAAGCGTCGCTACTCGCTGGCGAGCGCGTCGGAGATCGGCGCGCAGGTGATCCCGCTGGAGCCGGGATTTTGCCTGGTGCGGCTCGAGGCCGACATCCGCGAGCAACGCACCAAGCGCATAACGGGTGCAACCGTGCTCACGGTTCTGGGCTGGGCGATGACGGCGTCAGCCGTGCTCATCGCGCCGCCCCTGGCGCTCGCGCAGGCGCTCGCGCTGGTCCCGGGCATCGGCCTGACGTTTGCCGGCGGCACGATCACGCGGACGCATCGCGCAGCGAATGAGCGCCTGCAACTCGCGCTCGAACAGGTGCTGGACCGGCTCGAACGCGGTGAAATCCGCACTCCGAATCAAAATGCGTTACCGGGTGTGCCTCAGACGTTCGCCCGCATCGCCGACGAAGTCCGCAAGGCCTTCGAGAGTCCGCCCCCCCGTCCCAGAACCAGAGGCTAGAGGACTCAGATGACCGATATCAAACGGGTCGGGGTGCTGGGGTGTGGCCTGATGGGGAGCGGCATCGCGCAAGTTGCGGCCAGCGTGGGCTACGACACGATCGTGCGCGACGTCTCCAGGGACGTGCTGGACCGCGGCCGCACCGGCATCGAGAAATCGCTCGCCAAATTCGTCGAAAAAGGAAAGCTCTCCGCCGCCGATCGCGACGCGACACTCGAGCGGCTGACCTTCACGACGACCGTCGCCGACTTGAAACCGGTCGACATCGTGATCGAAGCGATCACCGAAGACCTGGCGCTCAAGAACGCGCTCTTCAAGGAACTGGACGGTTTGTGCGGCCAGGGAACGATCTTCGCATCGAACACCTCCAGCTTGACGATTGCGGAAATGGCGGGTGCGACCAAGCGGGCCGATCGGTTCGTGGGGCTGCATTTCTTCAATCCCGTGCCGCTGATGGCGCTCGTCGAAGTCGTGCGCACGGTCACGACTTCCGAGGAGACATTCAAGCGCGCGTTCGCATTCGCGGCGTCGCTCCGCAAGGAGGCGATCGCCGCGAAGGACAACTCCGGCTTTATCGTGAATCTTTTGCTCGTTCCCTATCTGCTCGATGCCATTCGCGCCGTCGAGCGCGGCGTCGGCAGCGTGCCCGACATCGATAAGGCGATGCAGCTCGGCTGCGGCTACCCGATGGGCCCGCTGACGCTGCTGGATTTCGTGGGGCTCGACACGACGCATCACATCGCCGAGATCATGTTCAAGGAGTACCGCGAGGCCCGGTATGCGCCTCCGCCGCTGCTCAAGAGGATGGTGCTGGCGGGAATGCACGGCAAGAAGAGCGGCAAGGGCTTTTACGACTACTCGTCCAACCCACCCATCGTCAGCAACCTGGGACTCTAATGTACGGTTACAACGCCGCTCGCTGGCATGCAGTCCTCAACGATCTCCCCGCAGCACTGCTGGTCGTCGCAGTGCTCTTCGATTTCGCCGCGGCTTGGACCAAACGCGAATCCTTGATGTGGGCGGCGATCTGGACGCTGTGGGTGGGCGTGATCGGCGGGTGGGCTGCCGTCATCGCCGGCGAGCTCGCCGAGGACGCGATCGAGCATGGTGAAGCGATACACGAAATCATGGAAAAGCATCAGACCATGGCATTGCTCACCATGGGAGTCTTCACGGTCGTGCTGGGCTGGCGACTCATCCGGCGCTTCCAGATGCCGGCCCAGGAATTGGCGATCACTCGCATGCTGAGCGTCGTCGGCATACTGGCCCTCGTGTGGACGGGCGTACTCGGCGGGCAGCTGGTCTTCGATCATGCCGCCGGAATTCCTTCGGCGAAGTTGCAGGCCGAGCTCGAGAATCGAGAAGCCGGGCATCACCATGAGCCAGGCGAGGAGCACGAGCATGGGGCGCCCGCAGATACCGCAGAGGCCACACACACTCACCCGCCTGGCACGCCGGCGCACACGCATTAAATGCGGAATGGGAAATGCGGAATGCGGAATGCAAGGGCGAGGTCGCGCGCGAGACTCACCCTGCCATTCCGCATTTCGCATTCCGCATTGCTCATTCTGGTAGCGGCCTGCAATCCCCGAACGACGCGTCCGGCATTCGCGCCACTGCCGGAGGCGCTACGGGTCGTGATCAACGCGCCACCCGCGCGTGTGACGGCATTCGCCGACTCGCTGCTCCGCGCCGATACCGTCGCCGTCTCATTCGTGAGTGTGCGTGACGCGTTTCTCGAGACCAAGCCGTTCGCGGGGACCCACCGCGTTCGGCTCTGGGCCGAGCCCGATGTCTCAGGCAAATCCCGCGTGACGATCGAAGCGGTCTACCGCCCCAGGGAGGACCCGTCCCGGACGATGCGCGATCTCGAGCGCGCGTCCCCGCCCGGCTCGGCGGGTGAGCAGCGCGCCCAGCTGCTGCTCGCGGCACTCAAGGAAAAGCTTGGCGTCACCACCTACTAGCACCGCGCTCCGCCGCACCCTCGGCGCGCTCGAGTACTTCACCTTTGGCTTCGGCAGCATGGTCGGCGTGGGCTGGCTCGTCATCATGGACGACTGGCTTGGACGCGGTGGGCCTGGCGGCGCGATACTGGGATTCCTGGGTGGCACGCTCCTGATTCTGCCGGTCGCGCGGACCTATGGCCGCCTGGTGCGCGCCATCCCGGATGCCGGCGCGGAGATCGCGTATACCGAGCGCGTGTTTCCACGCGACGTCAGTTTCGCGGCCGGTTGGATGATGGTGCTCGCGTACGCGATCGTATGTCCGTGGGAGGCGGTAGCCATCGGGAATCTGCTCGCCCGCATCATTCCGGCGATGAATGACTTCCCGCTCTATGCAGTCGCGGGGAAGGTCATCACGCTGCCGCGATTGGTCGCCGGCCTGGCGCTGACTGCTGGCATCGGACTCATCAACTACCGTGGGATCCGCCTGAGCGGGCGCTTTCAGGACGTCATGACCTTTGGTCTCCTCGCCTGCTTTGCGCTGTTTGTCGGGCTCGGATTCGCCCGCGGCTCAGCGAGCAACGTGCAGCCGCTGTTCGCGCCGGCAGGACCTTTCATTTCCGTGCTCCTGGTGGCGCAGATCGTCCCATACTTCCTGACCGGGTTCGACGCGATTCCGAAGGCGTCGGAGGAAGCACGCGCCGATCTCGCCGCTTCGACGCTCAGCCGGATGGTTAGCCTCGCGCTCATCGCCGCGGGCGTGTTTTACGTTCTTGTCGTCGCGGTCGTCGCGTGGGTCTATCCGTGGACCGGCCTCGTCGCGCAACACCTGGGCACCGAGGCGGCGTTCGCGAAGGCATTCGGCAGCGAGTGGATCGCCCGGGTGATTCTCGGGGGAGCGCTGCTTTCGCTGCTCAAGATCTTCAACGGCAGTCTCGTGGGGGCGACGAGGCTGCTCTACGCGCTGGGTCGCCGCAGTCTGGTCCATCCGTGGCTCGGCACCGTCGATCGGCGATTTGGAACGCCTTCCGTCTCGATTCTGGTGATCACCCTGCTCACGGCGGCAGGCGCATTCTTCGGAGACGCACTGCTTGTCCCGATCACGGAGGTTGGTTCGGCTGTGGGAGCCGTGGGCTGGTGCGCCGCGTGCGTTGCGTTCATTGCGCTGAGCCGGCGCGGCAATGAGCGCGATGGCGTTGCCGTGGCGGCCTTCGGCGCACTTGTGAGTGTCGCGATCGTCTTGATGAAGCTGATTCCGGCCGTGCCGGGGAGCTTCGGGTGGGCTGAATGGGTGACGCTAGGAGGCTGGTGCGTGCTCGGGCTTCTGCTCCGTCGTCCGCTCGCCAGCGCTCCGCGTTTCCATGCCCACTAGACTCTGGACCCACTTCTCCATCTGCCTGAGGTCGATCGTCGCATCCCGGCAGGGACCGTTCGGGAGCTGCATCGTCAACCCGAGCACCGGCAGCTTGCCCGCGACGTCCCGGAGGCCGGTCATCATGTCCCGCTCGCACGCGACGGCCACAACGGCGCGGGGACGGCGCTCGCGGATCACGCGCCGCGCGAGCTGGCCGCGCGTCGCGACGAAGACCGGCACCTCGTAGCGCCCGGCGACCTCGAGGACGCCGTCGAGAGCCTGTTTGGACAGGCACCGCGGAATCAGGACCAGCAGCTCGCCCTTCCCCACGTTGCGGCCGCGGCGCTCGGCGAACGTGTTGTAGATATCGATGGCCGCATGTTCGACCCAGTCGCGCTTGCCGAAGGTGCGCGCCAGAAGCGACGTATAGTTCATGAGCTTGAGGTAGGGACCGCGCTCGAGGAGCCGCTCGGGCAGCAGGTTTTTGCCGGCGTAGAACGACGCGACCAGTAAGCCCCAATACAGCCAGTACGCCGCGGCCAGGACCGCGAGAGCGATCCACAGCACGTCCGGCGCCGGTCTCCATACGCCCGCCAGCCGTGGACCCACGAGATACAGTAGAAGGGCGAGCACGGCCAGCGTCGCTGCAATCGTGAGGGCCGCGAATCGAAAAAACAGTCCCGGGGCCGCGGAGAAGTCACCGCTGTTTGGCAGGGGCCGGCCATTCCACTCGTCCCACTCGTGACCGAGCCGCCGGTCGACTTCGATATGAATCAGCTGCGCTTTTGCCATCGGAGAGCGAAGCTTCACGTTGTCGTTCCCCGGTGTCAAGTTTGGGACGTGTTACTCACCGATTCGCGTGTCCGCGCGGCATACGCCGAAGGCGCAGGGATCTACCGCATCATCCCGTCCGCGGTCGCGATTCCCACGAGCAGGGACGACGTCGTCCGATTGGTCCGCGATGCCGCCGCCAAGGGGCTTGCCTTGATTCCGCGCGGCGCGGGAAGCGGCATGCCGGGCGGGAACGTGGGCACCGGTGTGATCGTCGATATGAGCGCGGGCTTTTCGCGGCTCAGCATCGATCCAGGCCGGCGCATCGCGCGCGCCGGCGCCTCAGTTACCTGGGGCGCGGTGAACGATGCTGCGAAACCACACGGCTTGCGCTTGCCGCCCGATCCTTCCTCCGGTGCCTTCGCCACAAGCGGCGGGATGGTCAGCACGAACGCGGCTGGGCCTCGCACAGTACGCTACGGAAGCGTGCGAAACTGGGTGGAAGCCCTGGAAATCGTCGAGGCCGACGGGTCTATCAGGATCTTGGAGCGCGGCGCCGGGGGTCAGGGTCGTTTCGCCCTGACTCCCGATTCCAGACTCCTGATTCCGTCGCGCTTTCCCAAGACGCGGAAGAATTCCAGTGGCTACGCGCTCGATCGCTTTGCCGAAAGCGGCGACGAGCTCGATCTGCTCATCGGCGCCGAGGGCACGTTAGCGATCGTGACCGAAGTGCACTGGCGTCTCGACACGATTCCGGCGGGCCTCGCCGGCTTGGGCGTCGGGTTCGCGGATCTCGACACAATGACGGAGGCAGTTCCCTTCCTCGTCTCGCTGCGGCCGTCCGCGGTCGAGCTGCTGGACGAAACGCTGCTGCGCCTGTTGCCCGAGGCTCCGACCGTTGCCTGCCTGCTGCTTGTCGAATTTGAGCGGGAGAGCGCGGCCGCCGCGCGGGGCGTGGTTGGCGACGCGGTGCGCGGGCTCAAGCAATCCGCGATACACGTCGAGACGGCGGTGAGCCGGGAGGGGCTCGAGCAGCTCTGGAGCATCCGGCGCCAGGCCTCACCCGCGCTGGCTCGGCTCCCCCCTACGCAGCGCTCGCTCCAGGTGATCGAGGATGGCTGCGTGCCGCTCGACGCGCTCGGCACCTACGTCGCGGGGCTGCGCGAGATCGCGGCGCAGCGCGGCATTCCGGTCGTGATCTTTGGACATGCCGGAGACGGGCACGTCCACGTCAACGCGCTACCTGATATCACACGCCCCGGTTGGCACGAGTCGCTGCGTGGTTTGTTCGACGACGTCACCAATCTCCTCGCTCGCCTCGGCGGCATTCCGGCCGGTGAGCACGGCGCCGGCCGCTTGCGCGCGGGCGTGCTGGAGCGTTTCTACGGAAGAGATGTCTGCGAGCTGTTTCGCGCCGTGAAGCGCGCGTACGACCCGTTATCGATTCTCAACCCCGGTGTTATCATTCCGGCGACCGACTGGTCGCCCCTGGCCACGCTGAAGGTTGGCGCGGACGCCGCGGCCATTCCCGACGACATCGCCGGCAAACTCCGTGACATGGAGCGCAGCGCCGCATGGGCCACACCGAAACTCGAGTTGATCCGCTAGCCCCCGCTCCCGCATCGATGGAAGTATTTCGAGCCCCCCGGATCTCGCTGATCGCCCGTCCCCAATTCCTCGAGCCGGAGCATTTGCCGGTGCAGTGGCGCGGCGACGCGAGCGACGGCGAGCGTCTCGCCGAGTATGCGGGCCGGCTGTGCTACATGAGCCAGCATAACCCGATCAATCGCACGACCGCTGAATACCTCGAGAACATCAAGAAGCAGGGGCACGGCTCCGTGCTGGAGCACGCGGTGTACGTGCTGCTCATCGAAGGGATCTCCCGCTCCTGCTCGCACGAGCTCGTCCGCCATCGCGCCGGCTTTGGGTATTCCCAGCTCTCGCAGCGCTACGTGGACGAGTCGCATGCCGCGTTCGTCATGCCGCCCGCGATCGCCGGCGATGCGCGCCTCGAGGAAGAATGGCAGCAGCAGATGCTGGAGGCGCAAGCCGCCTACGTGCGCGCGGTCGAGGGACTGATGCAGCGCTATGAGTGGATCGGCGACAAGGTGCACCGCCGGAAAATGGCGCGCGAGGCGGCGCGGAGCGTGCTGCCCAACGCGACCGAAGTGAAAATCGTGGTCTCCGGCAATGCGCGGGCCTGGCGTACGATGCTGGAGCTGCGTTGCGGCGAGGGCGCAGAGCTGGAAATTCGCCGCATGGCCGTCGCGGTGCTGCGCATCGTGCAGAAAGAAGCGGGCGCGCTGTTTTCCGACTTCGAGATCTATGTCGCGGATGACAAACAGGAAGCAGCGCGGGTCCTCCACCACAAAGTCTGATTTTTTCTCTTGCGCATCCATTGTACATTTCGTATTCTGATTTCAGAATGCGAATAGGTCTCGCTTACAACGAGAAACCAGACGGCAGCTCCGGGTCTGATGCCTACGCAGAATGGGATGACCCGTCGACGATCGACGCGGTCGATCAGGCTCTCAGTCTCTTCGGCGACGTCGTTCGTCTCGAGGCCGACGAATTCCTTCCGCAAAAACTCGCGCTTGCGCATCCCGACATCGTGTTCAACATCGCCGAGGGGCTGCACGGTCCCTGCCGCGAGTCGCACGTGCCGGCGCTGTGCGAGTACCTGAACATTCCGTACACGGGCTCCGACCCGCTCGCGCTCGCGCTCACGCTGCACAAGGGGCGCACGAAAGAAATTCTTGCCTACCGCGGCGTACCGACCGCGCCGTTCCGCGTGGTCGAAATGCTCGAAGACCTCGAGCGGATGCCGCTGCCGTTTCCGCTGTTCGTGAAGCCGGTGGCCGAAGGGTCTGGTAAGGGAATATTCGTCAATAACTTATGTGAGTCTCCGGCCCAGCTCGCCGAGCGCGTGCTTTTCCTCTTGAGACGCTACGACCAGCCCGTGCTCGTCGAGACGTATCTCCCCGGCCCCGAGTTCACGGTCTCGATTTCGCGACGCTGCCCGCCGGTGCGCCACCGGTATACGGGTACGAAGCGAAGTGGATCTGGGATACGCCGCAGAACCCCCTCGCGATCTTCCAATGCCCACCGACCGGGGTGCCCGACTCGCTGTGCCGCGAAACCGAGCGCGTGGCGCTCGACGCATATCGCGCGTTGAGCTGCCGTGACTGGTGCCGGATCGACGTCCGCGTCGACCGCTTCGGCGTCCCGAACGTGGTCGAGCTGAATCCGTTGCCGGGCATCATTCCCGATCCCGCCATGAATTCCTGTTTCCCGAAGGCGGCGCGGGTCGCCGGGTTCAGCTACGACGAGTTGATCCAGGAAGTGGTGCGGATCGCGTGGCGGCGAATCACCGGCCGCACGATCCCCGCCGCAGCCGCCGCGGTCAGCGCGTGAAAGTCGTCATCCTGTACGATCCCGGCGCCGACGACTGGACCACCGAGGATGTCGCCGGCGTGATGCAAGCGGTCGACGACATCGCCGCGATCTTCGCAGCACTCAATCACCAGGTACAGCGCGTGCCCGCGCGCCACGACATGCGCTGGTTCAACGCCTGCCGTCGCGCCGATCTCGTATTCAACCTGTGCGAGGGCGTGCGCGGCGTCGCACAGTGGGAAGACCACGTGGTCGGGACGCTGGAGCTCGCGGGCATCGCGTACACGGGGTGCGGACCCTGGACGACGGCCGTCTGCCGTCGCAAAGCGGTCGCGAACACGCTGCTCGAGCGGGCCGGACTGCCGGTGCCCCGCTGGACCATAGCGCAAGGGAAGATCGACGACGACTTCCCGCTGCCGGCCATCGTCAAGCCGGCCGCGGAGGACGCGAGCGCGGGACTCGATCGCCAGTCGGTCGTGACCGACCGCAAGAGTCTCAAAGCCCGTATCGCCGCGATGACCGAGCAATTCGACGAGGTCTTGGTCCAGCAATACATCGGGGGACGCGAGTTCAACGTCGGGATCGTCGGTGATCGCATGCTGCCGATCGCTGAAATCGACTTTAGCGCGATGCCCGAGGGCGTCTGGCCGATCCTGACGTATGCAGCCAAATGGCATGTGGGCTCAGCCGAGGATCTCGGAAGCCGGCCGGTCTGCCCAGCGCAAATCTCACAGCGGTTCGCCGATCGCCTCGTGCGGCTCGCCGAGACCGCGTGGCGTACGATGCAGGGCAAAGGCTACGGCCGCGTCGACGTCCGCGTCGATGATCTGGGCAAGCCATGGATCCTCGAGGTCAATCCCAACCCCGACCTCACGGACGACGCGGGCCTGTCGCGGATGGCAAAGGCCGCGGGGTGGGACTACGCCGAGCTGATTCGCCGCATCGCGGAGCTGGCGCTGCGCGAGGCGCAAGGGTCGAAGGCCGCGCGTGAATTGCTCGCTGCGCCCCGTCGGGCACGCGCACCGCGGACGGCTTGAGCAGCTGACGCGCGACACCGGCCGCTTTCGCGAGGAAGAGGTCGGGACCGCGGTCGAGCTGCTGGACGAGAACCTCGCCGGCGACGAGGATTACCGGTTCGTCGGCGCGTTCGATGGCGACCAGCTGCTCGGGTACGCATGCTGGGGACCGACGCCGGGGACCGAAAGCACGTGGGATCTGTACTGGATCGTCGTCGATCGTGCGCATCAGGGCTCGGGAATCGGCACGCAACTGCTCGGCGCAGTGGAACAACGACTCGCGATGCACGACGCACGCTTAGTTGTGGTCGAGACCTCGTCGCGCGACGATTACCAGCCGACGAGAAAGTTCTACGAGGCACGCGGCTACACCAGCGCCGCTCGGGTCCCGGGTTACTACGCTCCCGGTGATGATCTGGTGATCTATACCAAGGATCTGACGCCTGGAGACGTGGCAAGAGCTGCTCCGTAAGAAAAGCATCGCATCGCTCGACGCCCTGGCCGCGCGGTTCGGCGCGGCGCACGTCGGGGAGATCGGCGTGCTCCGCCAGGCCGCCGAGAATTTCGAGTTCCGCATTTCCCCCGCCATGGTCGATCTCATCAAGTCACCCGGAGATCCGATCTGGCGGCAGTACGTACCTACCGTGCAGGAGCTCGAGGTCCACGACGGGATGGTGGATTCGCTGGCCGAGGATGCCAACTCGCCGGTGCCCAACATCACGCATCGCTATCCTGACCGGGCGCTGTTTTTGGTGTCGCCCGTTTGCGCCGCGTATTGCCGCTTCTGTACCCGGCGCCGGAAAGTCGGTGACCCCGAGAAGATCCCGATGGCGCAGCTCGAATCGGCGTTCCGCTATCTCGAGGAGCACAAGGAGATCCGCGACGTCATCATGTCGGGCGGTGATCCCCTCCTCCTCTCAGACCGCCGCATCGACGAGATCTGCAAGCGCTTACGCGCGATCCCGCACCTCGAGGTGCTGCGGATCGGGAGCCGGGTCCCGTGCCACCTGCCCGAACGGGTGACGCCCGAGCTCTGCGCGATCCTCAAGCGGTACCATCCGCTCTACATCAACACCCACTTCAATCACCCCGACGAGCTGACCCCGGCCGCTGTACAGGCCCTCGGCATGCTCGCCGATGCCGGGATTCCACTCGGCTGTCAGACCGTGCTGCTCAAGGGCGTGAACGACGATCCGGAGATAATGAAGCTGCTGATGCAGCGGCTGCTCACGGCGCGGGTGCGTCCCTACTACATCTATATGTGTGACCAGGTGGCGGGCGCCGAGCACTTCCGGACGACGGTCCAGAAGGGGCTCGAGATCGTGCAGGCGTTGCGAGGCTGGACGTCCGGCCTGGCCGTCCCGCATTTCGTAATCGACGCGCCGGGAGGCGGCGGGAAGATTCCGCTGCTGCCGGAGTACGTGGTCAAGCTCACTGATAAGGAAATCGTCCTCCGCAATTACGCTGGAAAAACCTACCGCTACCGCCAACCGCCGGAACCCATTCTCGTCGGATAGTAGCGTTGGTCCTTTCAGCACTGGAGCAACCATGAAGCGAGTCACCGGCATTGGTGGGATCTTCTTCAAGGCGAAAGACCCCAAGGCGCTGGGGGCCTGGTACAAGGCCCATCTGGGCATCGATGTGCAGTCGTGGGGTGGCGCCGCATTCGATTGGAAAGGTCCCGAAAACCCCGAGGGAGCGGGCACGACGGCCTGGAACCTCTTTCCAGCGGACACGAAGCACTTCGCGCCCAGCTCGGCGCCGTTCATGATCAACTACCGCGTGCACGACCTGCACGCGTTGCTTGCGGCTCTGCGTGCGGAGGGTGTGAAAGTCGACGACAAGGTCCAAGACTCGGAGTACGGCAAGTTCGGTTGGATCATAGATCCCGAGGGCAATAGAGTTGAGCTGTGGCAGCCACCCGCGGGCCAGTAAGTGTCGTGAGGCGTCTCTCGTTCACGCCCTTGATCCTGATCGTGAGCTGCGGGCACCAGAGTCGCGCCGCGCGTGATTCCGCTCCTGTAGGAACCACGATCACCGAGCAGGAGAGCCATACCACGGCACTCCTGCAGGCGGTCAGCGCGGTCAATGACAGCGTGGTGTGGGTCTCGGGGCACCGCGCGACCTGGGTCCGCACGGTCGACGGCGGCCGCACGTGGGTCCCGGGCGCCATGACCGGCCCCGATTCCGGACTCCAGTTCCGTGATGTCGAGGCCGTGAGTGCCACCACTGCGTACCTGCTGGCGGCAGGGCCCGGCGATAGCTCGCGCATCTACAAGACCACGGATGCCGGCCAGAGCTGGCAACTGCAATTCATCAACCGCGATTCCGCGGCCTTCTATGACTGTTTCGGCTTCTGGGACGCGACTCATGGCATTGCGGTGAGCGACGCGGCGCACGGGAAGATGGTGGTAATCCAGACCGGCGACGGCGAGCACTGGAGCGCTATCGCGGAGAGCGGGATGCCGCCGGCCACGCCGAAAGAAGGCTCGCCCGCGGCCGGCGGCACCTGCTTGATCGTGCACGGCCAGGCACGGGCATGGTTTGGGACGGAGCCCGTGGCACGCGTCTATCGCTCCGTCGATCGCGGACAGCACTGGTCCGTCGTGACGACGCCGATCGTGTCCGGCGAGGCCACAGGCGTCGCTACGCTCGCGTTCCGGGACGACCAGCACGGCATGGCGCTGGGCGGCCGGCTGCTGAAGCCGGATGACCGCAGCGACAGCGTGGCGGCCGTGACCAGGGATGCCGGCGCCTCGTGGTCTCTGGTGAGCCGCCCGACGTTCAGCGGCGCGGTCTACGGCTCCGCACCGCTCACGGGGATGCCCGGGTACGTGGTGGCGGGGCCGAAGGGACTGGACTGGACGGCGAACGACGGTCGTTCGTGGACCAACCTGAGCGGCGAGGCCCATTGGGCCGTGGGCTGTACCTCGCGCAACGTCTGCTGGGCGACGGGGCCGCGCGGGCGGATTACCCGCGTGGCGTTCGGGATCCGGTGACGAAATCCCCCTTGCGCGATTTCGAACTTATCCGCATATTTATGATAACCAATGCATAAACATACGCTGCACCCGCTGGCCAATATTAACGTCGGACCCTTATTGGGGAGCGGCGGGGCGCGATAGCGTGCAGAGAAAACCCAAATCCAAGCCCACTAAGCCCGCTCCGAAGACAGAGCGGGCTTTTCGTTTGCTCGATCCCTGGCGCGAGCGCGACGCCTGCGGCGTCGGGTTCGTCGCCCGCGCGGACGGCGAGCGCGGCCGGGACATCCTGTCGATGGCGCTCACGGCCGTCGCCCGGCTCGCGCATCGCGGCGCGGCCTCCAACGACAAGTCCGGCGACGGCGCCGGCGTCCTGACGCAGATCCCTCACCGCCTGCTCGGTGTCGGCCCGCGCGAGCGTGTCGCCGTGGGCATGTTCTTCCTGCCCCGGCAGGGGGGCGGCCTCGGGGTCGCGATGGACATGATCGAGAGCGCGCTTGTCACGCTCGGCATGTCCGTGCTCGGATGGCGCGTCGTACCGGTCGATGCGAGTGTGCTCGGCCCGCTCGCGGCGGAGAGCCAGCCGGTCATTCGCCAGATCTTCATTGGACCTCCATCGGGTCCCGTCAACGCGCAGACATGGGAACGCCGGCTGTACCTGGCCCGGCGCGTGATCGAGCGCCGCGCCGCCGCAGCGGGACTCCCGGTCTTTGTCTGCTCGCTGTCCTGTCGCACCGTGGTGTACAAGGCGTTACTCGTCGGGACCGAGCTGCCCCGCTTCTACGCCGACCTGCAGTCGCCGCTGTACGAGACCGGCATCGCCGTGTTCCACCAGCGCTACTCGACCAACACGCTGCCGAGCTGGCCTCTCGCCCAGCCGTTCCGACTCCTCGCGCACAATGGCGAGATCAACACGCTGTGGGGCAATCGCAATGCGATGCTCGCGCGTGAGCCCGCGCTCGCCGCGCCGGTGTGGGAAAGAGAGGTCAAGCTCTTGAAACCGGTGATCTGGGCCGACGGCAGCGACTCGACGAGTCTCGACAATGCCTTCGAGCTGCTCGTTCGCTCGGGCCGCGATCCGGTGCACGCGCTGATGATGCTGATGCCCGAAGCATGGGAGCGCGTACCCGAAATGCCGCAGGCTCTGCGGAGTTTCTATGAGTATCACGCGGGACTCATGGAACCGTGGGACGGCCCAGCCGCGCTGGCGTTCAGCGACGGCGTGGTCGCCGGCTCCGCGCTCGACCGCAACGGTCTCAGACCGTGCCGCTACAAGATCACGCGCGACAACGTCGTGGTCGCCGGCTCCGAAGTCGGAATCGTGGACCTCGATCCTGCCGATGTCGTGGAGTCCGGCCGCCTCGGGCCCGGCGAGCTGCTGGTGGTGGACACGCTGCGCAACGTCGTCCTCCGCAGCGCCGACGCCAAACTCGAGGTCGCGCAGCGCTGTCCATACCGCCGCTGGACCGCGCGCGCCATTCGCCAGCTCCCGGCCGAAGTCGCGCCGCGCGGACCGGCGCTCCCGCCCGACGAGTTGACGGCGCGCCAGCACGCGTTCGGCTACAGCCACGAAGACTTGAAGTTCGTGATCTCGCCGATGGCCGCCGAAGGCAAGGACGCGATCTGGAGCATGGGCGACGACACGCCGATCGCTCCGCTGTCCAAGCTGCCGCAGAGCGTTTACGCCTACGTGCGCCAGCGGTTCGCGCAGGTGACCAATCCCGCCATCGATCCGCTGCGCGAGGAACGCGTGATGTCGCTGGTGATGTACCTGGGCCGGCGCGGCTCGTTGCTGGCGCAGCGCCCGGGCGGCAAGACCCTGCTCCGGCTCGAGCATCCGGTCCTTCTCGCCGAGGAGATGGCCGCACTGCGCCGCGTTGGCGGTGCCGAAGTGGCTACGCTCAGCGCGACCTGGGAGGCTGCCGCGGGACCGGCCGAGCTCGAGCGCGCGCTCGAACGACTGTCGCGCGATGCCGTGGCGGCCGTGCGTCGCGGTGGCGGCGCCACGATCCTGGTTATCAGCGACCGCGATGCCGACAGGACGCGCGCGCCCATTCCCATGCTGCTCGCGATCGGTGCGGTCCATCAGCGGCTCGTACAGGCGGGGCAACGCATTCGCGTCGGGCTGGTTGCCGAAGCGGGCGACGCCTGGGATGTGCATCATCTCGCGGCGCTGTTCGGCTACGGTGCGGAGGCCGTGCACCCCTGGCTCGCGATGCAGTCCCTGCGCGACGAAGAGTCGTCCGCAGAGAAATTCCGCAGCGCGGCCGAGAAGGGCCTGCTCAAGATTCTTTCGAAGATGGGGATCTCGACGCTGCAGTCGTACGCCGGCGCCCAGATCTTCGAAGCGATCGGCCTCGGCCCCGCGGTGATGGATCGCTGCTTCACGGGCACCGCATCCGTCATCGGCGGCATCGGCTTCACGGAGATCGCCGAAGATGTGCTGACGCGG
>WNEN01000003.1_pt1 | contig 49982 bp, 51 predicted proteins | sample 5399951 | NCBI WGS metagenome assembly WNEN01 (sample SAMN13153327, study PRJNA577476) | soil metagenome | isolation source: 20 cm grassland meadow soil 5 days after 1st rain plot 2 | place: USA:California | collected 2015-09-21
CCTCGCGTTCGACGCCACGCGCGCTCTGACGGCGCCGCTGCTCGCGTTCAGCGCCGTCGCCGCGGCGATCTACTACGCCCTGGTCGAGCGCCTGTTCGAGACACTCGGGCCCCCGCCGCCGCCGATCTGTTCCATCTACGACCGCGGTTTCTGGTGGGTCGAGCGCGTGTGGAAGCTGCATCCGATCACCTTCATGCACCTGTTCGACGGCACGCCGTTCAAGAGCGTGCTGTGGCGGCTGATCGGTGTACGGTTCGGGAAACGCGTGTTCGATGACGGCGTCTTTATCTCCGAGCCGACGTTGACCGTGGTCGGCGACGACTGCGCGCTCAATTCGCAGAGCATCATCCAGTGCGATTCACAGGAAGACGGCACGTACAAGTCCGGCCGCGCGACGATCGGCGCGCGCTGCACCATCGGAGTCGGCGCGTTCCTGCATTACGACGTCACGCTGGAAGACGGCGCCACCCTGGCCGCGGATGCGTTCCTCATGAAAGGCGAGACGATCCCGGCCGGCGCCCACTGGGGCGGCAACCCCGCGAGGGAGCTATGACGATCCTCACTGGAGCGACCCGACCACTCCCCGACCGCCGCGCGCACGAGGTGTTCGAGAGACGTGTGCGCGCGCACCCCGACGCGGTCGCGGCCGTCCACGGGGATCGCCAGCTCACGTATCGACAGCTCAACACGCGCGCGAACCGAGTCGCGCGCATGTTGTTCGACCGCGGGCTCACGCGCGAAGGCGTGGTCGGCGTCATGACCGAGCGGAATCTGGACTGGCTCGTGGCGGTCCTCGCGGTGTTCAAGGCTGGCGGCACCTACCTTCCCATCGAGCCGCATTTCCCGGCCGAGCGCATCGCTCGAATGCGCTCGCGCGCCGACTGCCGAATCGTGCTCACCGAGCAGGAGATCGCGGCCGCCTACCGCGAGGATGCTCCCGGCGGCGACCTCGGCGTGGACGTGCGGCCCGACCAGCTTGCCTACATCTACTTCACATCGGGGTCGACCGGCGAGCCGAAAGGCGCGATGTGCGAGCACCAGGGCTTGCTCAACCACCTGTTCGCCAAGATCGACGACCTGAACATCGGGGCCGGAACCATCGTGGCGCAGACGGCGCCGCAATGCTTCGACATCTCGTTGTGGCAGCTCATGGCGCCGCTGCTCGCCGGCGGCCGCACGCTGATCATCGAGCAGGCGACGATCCTGGATGCCAAGCGGTTCATCGACAAGATCGCGTTGGCGCGGGTCAACGTCGTGCAGGTCGTCCCGTCGTATCTCGAGGTCCTCGTGTCGTATCTCGCGCAGCATCCCCGCGAGCTCCGTGACCTCGAGTACGTAGTCGCCACAGGCGAGGCGCTCAAGAAGGAGCTGGTCGAGCGCTGGTTCCGCGTGCAGCCCGCGATCAAGCTCGTCAATGCCTACGGCCTCACCGAGACGTCGGACGATACCAACCACGAGGTCATGGACCGCGTGCCGACCGAGGAGCGCGTTCCGCTGGGCCGACCCATCAACAACGTGCGCATCTACGTGATGGATGAACACCTGCGGCCGGTGCCCTTCGGGGATTCAGGCGAAATCGTCTTCGCGGGTATCTGCGTGGGGCGCGGCTACATCAACGACCCCGAACGCACGCGGGCGGCGTTCGGGCCCGATCCGCTCAAGGCGGGAGAGCGCATCTATCGCAGCGGTGACTACGGCCGCGCGATTGCCGGTGGCAGGCTCGAGTTCCTCGGACGCCGGGACAGTCAGGTCAAGATCTCGGGCTTCCGAATCGAGATCGGCGAGGTCGAGAACCGGCTGCTGCAGCTGCCCGGCGTGCGCGACGGCGCCGTCGTGGTGAACAAGCACCTGGTGGCCTTCTACTCCGGCGAGCAGCTCGATCCCGCCGCGATGCGCGACCAGCTCGGCGCGTGGCTCCCCGCATACATGGTCCCGGGGACGATTCATTGGCGCCAGGCGCTGCCGCTCACGGAGAACGGCAAGGTCGATCGCACGGCGCTGACGGCGCTGGCCGGGCAGCTCGACGGCGCCGAGCGGCATCACGAGCCGGCGAGCACACCGACCGAGCAGTGGCTGGCCGCGGCCTGGGCCGACGTGCTTGGAATCTCGCGAGCGCAGATCAGCAGGCGAGACACGTTCTTCGAGCTGGGTGGCACGTCATTGACCGCGCTCAAGCTGCTGATCGCGCTCGAGCGGGCGCTCTCGCTCAAAGATCTGACGGCTCATCCAACTCTCGCCGATCAAGCTGCCGTCATCGATCAGCGGGGGCTACAGCCGCGCGTGTCTGTGCCCAGCGGGAGTTGCTCGACATGACTCACACATCGGCCACCGCGCTGAATGCCGAGCTGCGGCCCGGCGCGCCGCCCGCGCTCAGCGTGGCGACGGACGACGCCGCACGCTGGGTGGCCGAGCAGCGCGACGCGCTCCGTGCATTCGTGGCCGAGCACGGGGCGTTGCTGGTGCGTGGTCTCGGGTTGCGCACCGCGGCTCAAGTCGAGGCAGTGTTTCGCGAGCTGGGCGATCTCATGGATGAGGTCGAAGCATTCGCGCCGCGCCGCCGCTACGCGCAGGGGGTTTACTCGGCCACTACCTGGCCGCCCAACCAGCCCATGTGCGTGCATCACGAGCTGAGTTACGCCCTCGAGGTCCCGAGCCTCATGCTGTTCGCGTGCCTCACCGCGCCAACCACCGGTGGGGCGACGCCGCTGGCCGACGGCTGGCCTGTGCTCGAGATGCTGCCCGCGGCACTGGTCGAACGCTGCGACCGCGAGGGGTGGCTGCTCATCCGCAACTACAACGACGAGATTGGTGCCTCGGTCGTGGACGTCTTCGGCACCGACGACCGCGCTGCGGTCGAGCGGTATTGCCGCGCCAACCAGATCACGTTCGAGTGGCGGGAGGGCGGCGGGCTGCGCACCTGGCAGCGCCGCAGTGCCGTCGTCCGCCATCCGATCAGCGGCCGGCGCTGCTGGTTCAATCAGATCGCGTTCCTGAATCCGTGGACGCTCGCTGACGAGGTGCGTGAGTACCTCGTGGACATGTACGGCGAGAACGGGCTGCCGTTCAATACGCGCTTCGGCAACGGAGATCCGATCGGACCGGAGATCGTGCAGACCATCAACGACGCCTACCAGGCGAACAGCGTGCAGACGCCATGGCAGGCCGGCGACCTGCTGCTCGTGGACAACATCCGTACCGCGCACGGCAGGGAGCCGTTCGAAGGATCCCGCGACGTGATCGTGGCGCTGGCCGATCCGGTGCGACTGACCGGCCGATGACGACCGTTTCCCGGATCACGCCGGCGGCGATCGGTCCTGTCCTTGGCCAGGAGCGCATCGATGCCATCGACATTCTGCGCGGCGTGGCGATCCTGGGAATTCTCATCGTCAACATGGGCCTGTTTAGCCACGGGGAAACTCCGCCCGCGCGCGGGATCGTTGACCGGCTGATTTTCTTCTTCGCTCAGGAAAAATTCAAAGCCCTCTTCTCCTTTCTCTTTGGCGTGGGCCTGGCGGTGCAGATGTTGCGCGCCGAGGCGCGCGGCGCGCGCTTTCTGCCGCGCTACGCCCGGCGCCTGGGCGTCTTATTCCTGATTGGCGTCGCGCATTCCCTCCTCGTCTGGGACGGCGACATCCTGCACGATTACGCACAGCTGGGTGTCGTCCTGCTGCTGTTTCGCCGCCGCTCGCTCCGGACGCTGCTGGTCTGGGCGGGCGTCTTGATCGCCATTCCGATGGTGTTCTACAGTCTCACGACCTATCGCGCCCTCACCGGGGGGGGCCACGTGAATCCGCAAGTGCAGAAGTGGATCGCGTACGAGACTGAGGAATCCGATCAGCAGACCACCGACGACGCTGACGACGCCGCGCGCATTTATGCGCGCGGAACCTATGGCGAGATGCTGGCATTCCGGGCGCGCGAGCTACCCCGGGACCTGCTGCCCGATTCCGACGACGCCTTCATACTCGCGATGTTCTTGCTGGGACTTTACGCCGGCCGGCGCAGGATCTTTCACGATATTCCCGCGCATCGCGCATTGCTCCGGCGTGTGCAACGGTGGGGGCTGCTCATCGGCGTCGCCGGAAACGCGGCGTTTGCGGTCGGAGGAGCGTTCGAGCCTGCGCCGGATTCGGTCATGCAGAACGGGGGCAGGTTGTGCCTGGTCTTTGGTGCCGCCGCACTGACGCTCTTCTATGCTTCGAGCATCGCGCTCCTCACCCAGAGTGACCGCTGGCGCCGGCGATTGACGCCGCTTGCGGCCGTCGGACGCACGGCGCTGAGCAACTATCTGCTGCAATCGCTCATTTGCACTATGATCTTCTATAGCTACGGCCTCGCCCTGTTCGGCCGCGTTGGTTCCTCCGTCGGGCTGCTGCTCACGATCGGCATCTTCCTCGTTCAAGTCCCGTTGAGTGTGTGGTGGCTCGGGCGATTCCGGTTCGGCCCGATAGAATGGGCGTGGAGATCGCTGACGTATTGGCAGCGTCAGCCCATGCGACTGACCGCGCCGGCCACAGGCGCGGCGCTGGGTACCTGAATGCAGTTCGAGCTGGCGACGAATGAAGCGCGGTGCTGGAGCATCTGTCTGGATGTTTCGGACCAGGTCATGGCGAGCCACTATGCGCACCTCCCATCCGAGGAACGGGAGCGTAGCGCACGGTTTCGTTTCGAAGCCGACCGCCGCCGCTTCGTGGTCGCGCATGGTGTCCTGCGTGACCTGCTGGGATCCTATCTCGGGACAAGTCCACGGCGGATCCAGTTCACGTACAACGCATTCGGCAAGCCCGCGCTGAGTCCTGAATTCGGCGACCGGGTCAAGTTCAACCTTTCGCATTCCGGCGACCTTGCGCTCATTGCGATCGCCACGAACGCCCACGTCGGCGTCGACATCGAACAGATCGTCCCGCAGTCCAATTACCTCGACATCGCACGCACCTTCTTCTCGATGACCGAGCTCGAGGAACTGAGGCACGTCCCCGCCCAGTTGCTGCCTGAGACGTTCTACAGATGTTGGACCAGGCGGGAAGCGTATGCGAAAGGGTGTGGCGCGGGGCTCGGTGGGCTGCGGGATGGGGAGGATTACTGTAACAGCTGGTCATTCCACGAGATCCGACCCGCGCCCGATTACATCGGGACCGTGGCTTTACGCCCCGTGTAGCTTCCCTGCCGTGCCCAAACACGCCGTCGTGCTGCTGTCGGGAGGGGTCGACTCGGCCACCACCCTCGCCACCGCCCAGGCCCAAGGCTTCGAATGCCATGCTCTGTCCTTTAGCTACGGCCAGCGGCACGGCGTGGAGCTGGCGGCGGCGCGACGGATCGCCCAGGCCTTCGGCGTCGACCACAAAGTCCTCGAAATTGATCTGCGCGCCTTCGGCGGCTCCGCGCTCACCGACGAGATCGCCGTGCCCAAGGACCGCCCGATCGACGATTCGATCCCGGTCACCTACGTCCCCGCGCGCAACACGATCTTCCTGTCGTTCGCGTTGGCGTGGGCCGAAGTGCTCGGCGCGCGCGACATCTTCATCGGCGTCAACGCGCTCGACTACTCCGGTTATCCCGACTGCCGCCCCGACTACATCGCCGCGTTCCAGAAGCTCGCTGACCTCGCAACCAAAGCCGGCGTAGAAGGCGCGCGGTTCCGCGTTCATACGCCGCTGATTGAGATGACCAAAGCCGACATAATAAGGAAAGGACTCGAGCTGGGCGTTGACTACGCGTTGACGTTCAGCTGCTACGATCCCTCGCCGGCAGGAGAACCCTGCGGGCGCTGCGATGCGTGCCTGATCAGAGCGAAAGGTTTCGCCGAGGTCTTCACGCACGACGAACGACGCACGATGCACGCTTTATGACGTACACCGTCAAGGAGATCTACTACACGCTGCAAGGCGAAGGCGCCAACACCGGCCGCCCGGCGGTGTTCTTGCGATTCGCCGGCTGCAATCTCTGGACGGGCCGCGAGGAGGACCGCGCGAGCGCGATTTGCCAGTTCTGCGACACGGACTTTGTCGGCGGCACGAAGTACGGGAGCGCCGAGCAGGTCGCCGAAGAGGTCGCGAGCCAGTGGTTCGGCAACGGCACGGCGAAGCGCTTCGTCGTGATCACGGGCGGTGAGCCGCTGCTGCAAGTTGACCGGCCGTTGATCGACAGCCTGCACAATCTGGGGTTCGAGATCGCGATCGAAACGAACGGCACGCTGGAGGCGCCGGCCGGCATCGACTGGATCTGCGTGAGTCCCAAGGCCGGCACCGTGATCAAGCAGCGCTCGGGCAACGAGCTGAAGCTCGTCTATCCACAGCAGCTGGATCACGCAGTAGGGGCGCAGCATGCCGCATCCCTACTTTTCGACCCCGCACAATTCGAGCGGCTGGACTTCGAGCGCTTCTTCCTGCAGCCGATGGACGGCCCCGCGGTCGAGCAAAACACCGAGCTGGCCGCGCGCTACTGCCTCGAGCATCCCCGCTGGCGGCTCAGTCTCCAGACGCACAAGCTGCTGGGCATGAGATGATGGAGATCCGAAAGGCCTTCACGATCGAAGCCGCCCATCGGCTGCCCAATCTTCCGGCGAGCCACAAGTGCGCGCGGCTGCACGGCCACTCGTTCAATGTCGAGGTCGCCGTGCGCGGGCCGATGGATCCGGAGAAGGGCTGGATCATGGATTACGGCGACATCAAGCAGGCGTTCCAGTCCATCTACGACGAGTTGGACCACAACTATCTGAACGACATCGCCGGGCTCGAAAATCCCACGAGCGAGCGCCTGGCGATGTGGATCTGGGAGCGGCTCAAGCCGGAGCTGCACAATCTGAGCGCGGTCATCGTGCATGAGACGTGCACGACGACGTGTGAGTATCGGGGTTCTACGCTACCCGATTGACCTCTCCCACACCGAAACTTCCCACACAAACGTCCGGTTGCGCGCGCGCAGGTTGAATCCGAGAGACCCGACAAGCGAGTCGATGGCCGCGACGGAATGCACGAACGAGCGAAACGGATTCCGGAATAGCCGGCGGAAGAAGTTCTGGATGCGAATGACGACACGCGTCATCGGGCGATCGCGCGGATACACGAGACCGTAGATCCGGCGACTGCGTTGCGCCGAGAGCCGGACCAGCGCTTCCATGTTGGGATAGCAGCACACCACGCGATCGAGCGTCACGATGTCCGCCGGAGCGATGCGACCCGCCAGCTCCACAAAATCGCCGGCCTCGTATTGGATGCGTCCGCGCACGCCCTGGCGCTCGGCTTCCCCGCGCGCGGCAGCCTCAAATGCCGGTGAGGCGTCGACGCTGACCGCTGCGCGCGCGCCGGCTTTCAATAAGTCGTACTGAATCGCGCCGACACCGCCCCCGATATCGAGCAGTGTGCCGTCTTTGATGCCGGCGCGGAGCAACGACTGGATCAGCGCCCGCGTGGTGGGAATCGGACCGTTCTTGCGATAATGGCGCAGCTCGCGCGCCGCGTGCTTGCGATCGAATGTCCGTTCGCAGCCCCGCACGGGGCAGCAGCTCATCGCCGCGCCTCCGCCACGAGCGCGATCCCGCCCCGCACATTCTGCGTGACGCGCACGGCGACGGATTTTGGTTTGATGGCGTAGACGACGTCGTCGGCGATCTGCGCGGCGAGCGATTCGCAGAACGCGCCCTCATCGCGGTACGACCACAGGTAGTACTTGAGCGACTTCGACTCGATGCAGACCTTGGCGGGCTCGTATTCGATTGTCACAGTCCCGAAGTCGGGCTGGCCGGTCCTGGGGCAGATCGACGTGAACTCCGTGCCCGTCATCGTCACGAGCTGCACGTTGGGCGCCGGGAAGGCTTCGGCCTTGAGGACCTCGCGCGCCTCGCGCGGGTTTTGGGGGCGCGGCAGGGGGCCGGTCACGGGGAGTTTCTTCATGACTCAAAGAGCGCGCCCTAGGCGCGGCGGAGCTCCGCGATCTGCTCGTCCGTGTGACCGGCAGCTTTGAGCTTGCGATTCATCTCGACCGTCTTTACCGCGCCCTTGAGCGTGCCGAGCGCGAGGAGCGCGCACCCCGGCCGCGACTCCGCGATATCGCGGCCAAGGAGCTCGATCATCGCTTCGGGTGGCATCGCGAGGATTTCTTCGAATGTCATCTTCTCGGTGTTCACCCGCTCGGCGAGAATCGACGCGGCGGCCTGGCTGAGCGTACACCCGATGCCCTCCCAACGGACCTCACCGTCCTTCAGGGACATCGTGATGATGTCCCCGCAGCCCGGATTGCCGCCCGGCACGCGTGCATCCGCATCGGGCAATACGCCACGATAACGCGGGCGGCGGTAGTGATCGAGCAGCCAGGCGAGCCGGGTCTCGCGATCCATTACGGCTTCTCGATAGACGCGCGCACGAGGTTCCCCCACTCGGTCCACGAGCCGTCATAGTTCTTCACGTTCTTGAAGCCGAGGAGGTACGTCAGCACGAACCAGGTGTGCGACGACCGCTCGCCGATGCGGCAGTAGGCGACGACGTCGTCGCTCTTCTGGAGCCCGTTCTCCGATTCGTAGAGCGTCCGCAGCTCGGACGCCGGCTTGAACGTGTGCGTCTCGGCCGTGATGGCGCGGCCCCACGGGATGCTCTTGGCGCCTGGAATGTGCCCGCCGCGCAGCGCGCCCTCGTTCGGATACTCGGGCATGTGCAGCCGCTCGCCGCGATACTCCTCGGGGCTGCGCACATCCACGAGCTTGCCGTTGCGCTGCACGTGCAGCTCGACTTGCGACCTGAAAGCGCGAATTCGCGAGTCGTCGCGCTCACGCACCCTGATGTTGCCCTCTGGATAGCTCGGCCGGTTGGTGACGAGCGGCCGTCCTTCTTCCGCCCAGCGCAGCCTGCCGCCGTCCAGAACCCTGAGATTCTCGACACCGAACAGCTTGAAGACCCAGAACGCGTAGGTCGCCCACCAGTTGTTCTTGTCGCCGTAGAGTACGATCGTCGTATCCTGGTTGATCCCCTTCGAGCGCAGCAGCCGCTCGAAACGGTCGCGGCTCACATAGTCGCGCAGGAGGGGATCGTTCAGGTCGGTCACCCAGTCGATCTTCACGGCGCCGGGGATGTGGCCGGTCTCGTACAGCAGCACGTCCTCGTTCGACTCGAGGAGCCGGACGTTCGGGTTGTTACGATTGTCTTCCACCCATTGCGTCGATACCAGGACATCGGGCTGGGCGTAGCCCCGGGAGGCGATTTCGGAGACTGCGGCAACTGTTTGCGTCATGGTTCGGCTCTCCTCTGAATAGTGTCGTATTCCTAAAAGCAAAAAAACGGCGGTGGTTCCTGGACTCGGGAGCCACAGCCGGCGGAAACTTAGGACTCGGTTACGCTACACTAAGGCTGAGTCTCCCCGGTGGGTTGGCATGGTACAGAGGCAGGCCATCATGGAGCGCTTCACGAGTCTTAGGTAAGCCCGGCCGGAGATTGATGTCAAGCAGGCCGCGGCGACCGTTTACCACGACAAATCAACACATATGGATATGACCCGATCGGGGGGATCGGGGAGATTAGGTCGGGGCGTTCGCTTCGGCTTATATTCGGGACCCTATGGAGCTGAACCGATCGCAGCTCGCCGCCGCCACCGCACCCCCCGGGCCGCTGCTCATCATCGCCGGCGCCGGCACCGGAAAGACCAATACGCTGGCCCATCGGGTCGCGCACCTCATAAAGGAAGGCGCGGATCCTAGCCGGATTCTGCTTCTCACGTTCACGCGGCGTGCGGCCGAGATCATGACGCGCCGCGCCGAGCGCATCGTCGGCAAGAAGGCACGCGTGGGCTGGGCGGGGACGTTTCACTCTGTCGCCAATCGCCTGCTCCGACCACACGCAAGCGCCGTCGGGCTCGAGCCGAGTTTCACGGTCCTCGATCGCTCCGACTCCGCCGATCTCTTGAACGTCGTGCGCCAGGAGCTCGGCTTCGCGAAGCTGCCGGCGCGGTTTCCAAAGAAAGACACGTGTCTCGCGATCTACTCGCGCGTCGTCAACACGCGCGGCACAATCGAGACCACGCTGAACCACACGTTCCCGGCGTACACCGATTGGGTCGAGCAACTCAGGGCGCTATTCCGGGGTTACGTCGAGGCGAAGCAGCGCCGCTCGGTACTCGACTACGATGACTTGCTGCTCTACTGGTTCTATCTGATGGAAGCCGCCGCGGCGGAGGTGAGCCGGCGGTTCGATCACATTCTGGTCGATGAGTATCAAGACACCAACGCCCTGCAAGCCGACATCGTGCTGAAGCTCGGAAGGTCCATTACAGTCGTCGGCGACGACGCGCAGGCGATCTTTGCGTTCCGCGGCGCCACGGTTCGCAACATTCTCGATTTCCCGAATCGGTTCGATCCGCCCGCAACGGTCATCGAACTCGAGCAGAACTATCGCTCGGTGCAACCGATCCTCGATGGCTCGAACGCCGTAATCGGGAAGAGCCTCTTTTCTGAGCGCCGATCCGAGCAAAAGCCATTCCTGATTGCGGCAAAGGACGAGCAGGCGCAGGCCGACTACATCTGCGAGCGCGTGCTCGAAGAGCGCGAAGCGGGTGTGCTGCTGCATCAGCAGGCGGTGCTGATGCGGGCCGCCCACCACTCCGATCTGCTCGAAATCGAGCTCGGCAAGCGCAACATCCCATTCGTGAAGTACGGCGGTCTCAAGTTCCTCGAAGCGGCCCATGTGAAGGACGTATTGTGCGTCTTGCGCTGGGCCGAGAACCCCCGGGACGACATCGCGGGATTTCGGGTGCTGCAGCTGTTGCCCGGAATCGGTCCCGCGCATGCACGCCGGATCCTGAACGGGGGGGGCGGCACGATTCCGCGGCCGCTGCACGAGCTACTCGAGGCGCTCCGAAAGGCCACGGCGTGGCCGGGCCAATTGGGCATGGTTCGAAAATGGTATGAGCCCCACCTCGAGCGGCTGTACGAGGGCGGCGCCGTTCGGATCGCAGACCTCGAGACGCTCGAAAGCCTCTCGAAGGACTACGCATCGCGCGAGAATTTCCTCAGCGATCTCACGCTCGATCCACCGGAAGCGGTCGGCGATCTCGCCGGCGATCCCCTGCTCGACGAGGACTATCTCATTCTCTCGACGATCCATTCGGCCAAGGGACAGGAATGGGATGTCGTCTACGTGCTCAATGTGGTGGACGGGTGCATTCCATCGGATATGGCCACGGGAAGCAAGGACGAGGTCGAAGAGGAGCGACGCTTGCTGTATGTCGCGATGACGCGCGCGAAGGAGCGACTCCATCTCGTGCAACCGCATCGGTTCTACACGGGGTCGAGTCGCAGAAATGGCGACCGGCACATCTACGCGCCCCGCACGCGGTTTCTTCCCGAAGACGTGCTGAGATTGTTCGAGCGTGTAGCTACCGGAACGCCGGAACCGGCCGAAGGGCCCGCGCTCCGTATCCCGACGGTGGATGTCGCCGCCAAGCTCCGCGCGATGTGGGGCGCAGGATAAGGCGGGTGGGAACTCGGGAGGTCGACATGGACTAGCACTTCCATGCGCTCCAAGCTCCACGTCGCATTCGAGATCGGCGTCGTCCTGAAGGGGCTGAACGGGCTCGTCGAGCTGGTGGCCGGTACCCTGCTGCTGCTCTTTCCTCATAACGCGCTGGTCACGCGGCATCTGTCCTCACACGACGAGCGCTTTGCCGCGATTTACCTCCTGTCGCACGGGATCGTGAAGGGCGTGCTCGTCTACGGCCTCCTCCGGGAACAACTCTGGGCTTTTCCGTGGGCGATCGCGGTATTCACCGGCTTCGGCGTGTATCAGGTCGTTCATTATTTCCAGCAGCCCTCGATCTGGATGATCGTGCTGACGGTGCTCGACGTGTTCGTGATTCTCCTGACCCGGTTTGAGTGGCAGCGCGTGAAGCGCGGACGGGCCGGGTTTGCATAAGGCCGGCGTAGCGCTACAGTTCTCCATTCATGGAACGCGTGTCCTATCCGCAGGCGCACTCGGTATCGCATATCGTCGCCGAGCATTTCCGCAGCCATGCCGAGCTGGCGGGAATAGACGCCGACCTCCCCGATGCCGCAACCATCGAGAAGATCATCGACGCTGCGTTCTGGACGAGCCTGCGGCACGAAGAGGGCCGCGCGCCCACGATCTCCCTCGCGTATCTACCGCCCACGGCGGCCGGCACGGCGTTGCTCGTCGAACGGCCCCTCGGCCTCGATCCGACCACCCTCACGAAACTCGCCCCCGCCGTCGAACGACCCGGCATTCACTTAGGCATCTGGAAGAACGGAGATGGTCTCTCGGTCTGGGGCGCGACCAGGAGCATTCCGCCGCTATGCTTCGTGCTCGAAGTCATCGAGCCGGGGCTGCTCGTGATCAAGCACCGGCGCGCGGACCCCGATGGGAAGTTTGCCAATGTTGTGGTCCTCGAGGGCGATCAGGTCAAGATCGTCGATCCCCAAGGGACGCTGGACTCGAAGTGTCCCGATTTTGTCGCGACACTGCTCGGCATCGGTGACTCCGAGAGCGTACTCCTGCCGCTGGCGCTTTCGATGCGCGCGCACAAGCATGGCGGCTCGTTGCTGGTGGTTCCGCATGAATCGCCGTGGCGCAAATCCATTGTCTCGGTACCCTATGCCGTGGCGCCGCCCTTCTCAAAGCTCGGCGACCTGGTACGCAACGGTGGCGAGCACGACGAAACCTTCAAGAATGCGATCGATGCCATTGCCGGTCTGACCGCCGTAGACGGCGCGGTCGTGCTCAGCGATCGCTGGGACGTACTGGCGTTCGGCGCCAAGATCGGGCGATCGCAGTCGGGGCCGTTCGTGGAGGATGTGCTCGTGCGCGAGCCGATCCGCGGCCACACGCCGGTGAAGATGCCTGCCTCAGAGCTGGGAGGGACGCGTCACCTGTCGGCGGCGCAGTTCATTCACGAGCAGCGCGACGCGCTCGCGCTGGTCGCGTCGCAGGACGGACGATTTACGGTCTTCGGATGGTCTCCGCGAGCTCAGCTGGTGCATGCGTACCGAGTCGAGGCGCTGCTGCTGTAAACGCGTCGTACACGGCCTCGGACCACCAGCCGCGGCAGCGCGCAATCTCGGCCATCGCGTCCTCGTGCGACAGCGCTTTTCGGTATGAGCGCGCGGTGGTGAGCGCGTCGTAGACGTCCACGATCCCGACGATCTGCGCGGCGACGGGAATCTCGTCGCCGCGGAGCCGGTCGGGGTAGCCGGTGCCGTCGTACCGCTCGTGGTGCCAGCGGATGATCGGTTTCAGGTCCCACGGAAACTCGACCGCGGCGAGCAGCTCGAGGCCCCAGATCGGGTGCATCTGCACGACTGCGAACTCCTCGCGCGTCAGCGGACCGGGCTTGTTCAGGATTTCGTGCGGCACGCGCACTTTCCCCAGGTCGTGCAGATAGGCGCCGAGGCGGATCGTGGTCTGCGCGGTATCATCGAGCTCCAAGCCGCGCGCGACCGACAAGGCGCGTTGCGCCACGCGCTCGCAGTGGCCGAACGTATAGCTGTCCGCCGATTCGATCGACTGCCCCCACTCGAGCACCACGTCGAAATAGGTTCGCTCGAGCGCCGCCACTTTGCTGCTGACGTTGACGAGATCGACGCGGGCCTCGAGGCGTCCGAACAGCCGGTGCGCCGTGTTCAGGAGCGTCAGCGCGTCCTGATTGCGACCCATCCCCTGCATCAACAGGGCGAGCTCGCGCGCCGCCTCCGCTTCGTTCAGCACCGAGCCCGCGCTCACCGCCAGCTCGATCGCGGTGCGGAGCCGCGATTCGGCGAGTGCGGGGCGGCCGGTCTCGCGATACACCATGCCGATCATCTTGTACGCTTCCGACTTGTCGGCGCGCGAGTCGAGCTGGTCAAAGATCGCGAGCGCGGCTTCGGCGTTGCTCCGCGCCTCGTCGTAGCGCTCGCGCAGGAAATGCGCTTCCGCGTGGTTGACCAGACACATGCCCTGGAGATGCGCGTCGCCGGCGCGCTCGGCGATCTCGAAGCTCTTGCTGAAGTAGCTGTCGGCCCAGTCGTACTGCCGCAGGTCGGTGTGGGCAATGCCGAGATTCACGTACGCCGTCGCGCAACCATGCTCATCGTTCGTCGCGCGGTACGCTTCCACCGCGCGCTCGTAGTGCTGGACGGCTTCGATGAGCTGGCCGCGGATATTCGCGATGACGCCCAGATTCAGCTCCACCCGCGCCACCATTTCGCGCGAGTGGCCGCCCAGTTCGCGCGCATGAACGAAATGCATGCGCGCCTCTTCCATGCCGCCGATGCGCAGCGCGAGCCCGCCCATCGTGTTCAGCGCCTCGGCCGCCAGGATGTCGTCCCCGAGGCTGCACGCGACCTTGTAGCTGCGGTCACAGCAGTTGCGCGCCCGCGCCGAATCGTTGCGGTGGTGCAGGACGACCGCGAGCCGGCGCAACGCTTCCGCGAGGATCGCCTTGTTGCCGGCCCGCTCGGCGCTCGAGATTGCGCCTTCGTACAGGTAGATGGCTTCTGGCATGCAGGCTGCCCGCTCCTTGACGCGGGCTTCGTGCAGGAGCTCGACAGCAGAACCCACTTTGAAGAGTGGACCAACAGAACCACTGCGCCTAGTCGCAGTGGCCTGCTGAACCCACTCTTCAGAGTGGGAGTTACTCACCAGGCAATCACGTAGTCGGAGAAGTGCCGGACCTGCCCCGTGACACGCTTCGTGAAGAGATTGTCGAGGGACAGGATGTAGGACAGGATGTCGAGATTGTCCGAGACGTACGCGATCCGCTTGGGCAGCAGGTTGCTGACGAGGCCGCAGTTCGCGTAGCTCATCGTGAGCGAGGCGGAGCGCGCGAACTGGAGTCCTTCGGGCGCGAATTCCACGGCGTTGACGCCGCGCCCCGTGGGAACCGTCATCGTGATCTTGACCGGCGCGCTCAGTGCTCCCGCCGGGATCGTCAAAGTGTGCGGACCCGCACTGATCGAGCCACCATCCGGGCCGATCGTCGCAGTCGACTGCGCGAAGGGCAGAGCCGAGCACTTGAGCAGCCCAGTCGCGCCAACCACCGAGCCGATGAGATCTGCTTGAGGAACTTGCGGTGCCGCGGTGGGCGCGTGGTCGCTGCATGCCGCAAGCGACACGCACAGCGCGACCACAATCAGACGAGTGGCCTTCATTCGATCTCTTTCCTTACTTACGACGTACGTTCTTGAGGGGACTTCCGAGGGGTACAAAATGGGACTTTACTCCGTTATGACACCGTGAGGAGCGTCACAGGGCCCGAAGTGGCACTAAAGTGGTTCCATCAGTGCTCCCTTTGCACTCCCGGACGCTCTGCTCCATAGTTTGCGGCCATGCCCGATGCGATCTCCACGGAAGGCACCCTCCCCAAGCTCCAGCGCGCGCTCGGCTCCAAATACGAAGTCCGGCGCGTGGTCGGCTCAGGGGGGTTCGCTGACGTCTACGAGGTGTGGGACAAGGACTTAGAGCGCCGGCTGGCAGTGAAGGTCCTCCGGCCGGACGTCGCGTGGACGGCCGGCACTGTGGAGCGCTTCCAGCGCGAGACCCGGGCGGCTGCGAAGCTCGAGCACCCCAACATCCTGCCGATCCACTTCGTGGGAGAGGGCGAAGGCCTTGCCTACTACGCCATGCCGTTCGTGGACGGCATGTCCCTCGGTGAGCTGCTCAAGCGCTCTGGAGGGGGCGCGCTTCCGCCGGAGCGAGCGCTCGCGATCGTGATCCCAATCCTCGATGCGCTCGATCACGCCCACAAGGCGGGACTGCTGCACCGCGACATCAAGCCCGACAACGTCATGCTCGACGTCGCACGCGGTCGCCCGCTACTCGTGGACTTCGGCATTGCCCGGCGGCTCGACGGCTCGGCCAGCGCGGGACTGACGCAGACCGGCCTCGTGATCGGGACGCCACACTACATGAGCCCCGAACAAGCCCTGGGCGACCCGAATCTCACTCCGGCGTCTGATCTGTACTCTTTCGGGTGCGTACTCTTCCAGATGGTGACCGGCGAGCCACCGTTCGACGGCGAGTCGTCGCAGCAGGTCGTCGGCAAGCACATCGCCGATCCGCCCCCGGCCGCATCCAGTGTCAATCCCAAGGTCCCGCGGGAGCTGTCGGATGTCATCATGCGGCTCCTGGCCAAGCAGCCCGCCGCCCGCTTCCACTCCGCAAGCGAGGTGATCGCCGCGCTCGAGAGCGATAAGCAGCCGAGCACCATGCGGTCGAGAGCATCAGCGGCGCAGGCGGCGACGGAGCTACTGGTCAGTGGAGCGACGACGAAGCCGACTGCACGTGGGCACGATGGCACGCCGTCACGACCGCGGCGCGTGGGGTGGGTAGTGCTGGCTATCGTGCTGCCAGTCTTGGCGCTTGCCGCGGGCGCGATGTTCTTCCGCCAGCCGAAGCTCGTGTTCGAGAATCGCCTGGCCGACATCGTGACCGTGCAGGTGCGTGGCGAGGAGCGTCGGATCCTGCCGGGCGGCTCGTTCGAGCTCGCGCTCCCGCGCGGGCAACGGCTTGTCCTCTCGTGGCAGCTGGTCTCGCGGTTCGGCGTCTCACTGGCCGACACGATCGCCGTCGCACAGCCTCGCGGCACGGTTCGCCTCGCGGCTACAGCTCGGCCGACCCATGGGGCCTACTTCGCACCTGTCATCACGAACGAGACCGGCCGCCCCTTAACGATCACGGTCAATGCTGGTCTTACAGGGTCGATGCGCTGTGGATGTACGATTCCGCCCGGCGCCGTCCGTATGGCGATCGGCTACTACCCGCTATTCGAGAACTCCACTGTCCGGGCCGGGGACAATTCTGCTCATTCTGCAACGTTCAAGGGTCTTGGCCCCCAAGTGGATGCGGTGCACGGAATCGTGGGACTCCTGTTTCGAGCGGAAGACTTGAAGTAGCATTAGAAGGGGAGACAACGCATGTGAGGGAGCCGCTATGATACTCGCCCTGGCAATCGCACTCGCAGTTCAGAATCCTGTCACAGTTCAGCTCAACCACGAGCGATACGAGCCCGGCAACCGCGCGCGTCTCTATGTGCAAGCCGCGGAGGACGGTTATCTCGTCATTCTTCATGCCGATGCGGCTGGACGGGTCCGTGTAATCTTCCCGCTGGATCCCGGCGACGACAACTTCGTGCGCGGCGACCGGAAGTTCGAGGTTCGGGGCCGGAGTGACCGCGACCCCATTCAGATAGAAGGAGAAGAGGGCACCGGAACGGTGGTGGCCGCCGTCTCACCGGACGCCTTCAATTTCAACGAGTTTTCGCGCAACGATCATTGGGATTACCGTGCTCTGGGTGGGCCATCGACGGCGGTAAAGGACGATCCGCTTGAGAAGCTGCTCGACATCGTGCAACGCATGTCGGGTGATTCCGCCGGCCGGTTCGAATACGACCAAGTGACGTATCTGGTGCAGTCGAACCAGTACGCCTCGAACTACGGCGGTGGGCACTCGCACTTCATGATCGGATTCTCGTTCGGCTACCCGTACTACTATCCGTTCTATGCGGCCCCGTTCGGCGGTTATGGGGGTTACGGGGGTTACGGGGGTTGGGGCTATCCCTACCGATACGGTGGCCGTCCCGTCGTGTTTAGTTCGTTTGGCGGGCGCAAGACGTTCGTCAAGCCGGCGCGACCGTTCGTGACGCCCATCGAGGTGCGGCCGCGCACGATCGTGAGTCCGTCGACGTCGACGCGGAATCGGATCGAGCCGCGGACCACGCGGAGCACTTCGCGGTCCATGCCAGCGATCCTGCGTGGACTGTTCGGCGGTGGACACGGAAGTGGCGGTAGCCGCTCGAGCAGCCGGCCAAGCGTCTCCCGTGGCTTCGGCAGCGGCGGATGGTCAATGCCGCGAATGGGTGGCGGCTTCCGCGGGATCGGCGGGCGCAGACGCTAGTGCGTTAGCGCGATCACCCGGTCGGGGGCGTCAGAGGGCGGAAGCGGCAACGCCAGACTCTCACCCGATCGAGTGATCGCGATGCTTGGCCCGGTCGGCCAGATCCTTGCCTTCCATTTTCCCGCCAGTGGCAGCGCGAGCACCGGATCTTTCCAATCGAGCACGTGCACGAACACGGTGTCACCGCGCTGCGTGGTGACGCCCCAGCTGCGCGGTGGAATCGGTCCCGCGCGTGTGCCGTAAATCGAGCCGCCGTACGTCCCCAACCATTTGCCGATCTCGCGCAGGCGCTCTTCCGCTTCGGGCGGGATCGTCCCATCCGGGCGCGGGCCGATATTGAGCAAGAGGTTGGCGCCCTGCCCCGCGGCCTTCACCAAATAATGGATGAGATCGCGCACCGACTTGTAGTTGTGATCGGTGAGATTGAAGCCCCACGAATCGTTCATGGTAAGCGAAGTCTCGAGGGGCAGTCCGCCGATTGTTCGGGTGTTGAAGCCCGCGGTATTGGCGCCCGGCAAGTCCTGCTCGAACGTCTGCACGTCTTCGCCCGGCAAAGGCGCCTGGTGGTGATTCGGTACGATCAGCGCTGCGGGCTGCAGGCGGTGAATGAGCGCGTAGGTTTGCGGCAAGCGCCAGTCGGCATCCGGTTTGTCCCACATTCCATCGAACCAGATGCCGCCAACGGGACCGTAATTGCTGAGCAATTCGGTCAACTGTGCGTCCAGAAAGTCGAGATACCGGTTCCAGTCGCCGCCATCGGGCCGGCCCGTGCGCTGGCCCGTCGCGCCGCGCGGCCAGTAGTCAGGATGATGCCAGTCGAGCTGTGAGTAATAGAAGAAGAGCTTGATTCCCTGCCGCTGGCACTCGTCGGCCAGCTCTTTGAGCGGGTCGCGATGGAAGGGGGTCCAGTCCACGATGTTATAGCGGGTCGCGCGCGTGCCGAACATCGCGAAGCCATCGTGGTGACGCGACGTGATCGTGATGTATTTCATCCCCGCCGCCTTGGCGAGACTGACCCAGGTGCGCGCGTCGAACTTTGCCGGATTGAACGTCGTGGCGAGCCACTCGTAATCGGGCACCGCGATCGGCCGGTTCTGCATCACCCACTCGCCCTGGCCGAGCAGGCTGTAGACGCCCCAGTGGATGAACATCCCGAAGTGCGCGTCGCGGTACCAGTCGCGCGCGGCGAGACGCTCGGCCGGAACCGAGTCGCGTCCTTGGACGAGGCTGAGCGCGACTAGGATGGCTCTGAGAATAGCCCGAACTCCGAGATCGCCGGGCAGACCGCTGCCTGCGTTATTCGGAGCCTCACGCGCGATGTTTTGGTTCGCGGACCGCGAATCAGGCGGCAATTACCGATGCTCGTGGCGGTGCCGAACTCGACCCAGGCCCCGTTCTGCCACAAATCAACATCTATGGATTCGACGCGCTGACCCAGGGGGAGGTGTTCTCGCACGCGGACGACGTTAAACGTGACCTCTTTGCCCAGATCGAGCGTGAGACTGGGCGTCCGCACTCCGTCGTCCGTGCCCCAGTAGGTAATGCGGCTGCCGTCGAGCACATTGCCTGGCGCAAAGCGCCGGTCACGGCCGCCCCGCCAATTGCTCGTGGTCACCGTTGCTGCGGCCGCCAGGTTGGTCCCGAATGTCCCATCGAGGTAACGGCGAAACCCTCGGAGCGACTCGACGTCGATATCGGGGATTCGTCCGCGGCGGTCGGGCGGAAGGTTGAGCAGGAATGACGCGCCGCGGCCGACGGACGAATAGTAGAGCTCGACCAGCTGCTGCGGCGTCTTGACCTGGCCGTCTTCGTGTTTGTGGTAGAACCAGCCCGGCCGGATCGAGACATCGCACTCGGCGGGCACCCAATTCGTGCCGGGCCGATCGCCCCGATTGAGCCGGGCTTCATCGGCGTGCCCGGGTGCAAAGTCGGCGCTGTTCTGCGTCGCCCAGCACGTCTCGCCCGCCACGCCGCGCTCATTGCCGACCCAGCGGATGTCGGGTCCCGCATCGCTGAAGAGCACGGTACTCGGCTGCAGCTCTCGCACGATCTGCCACGTCCCGGGCCAATCGTAATAGGTGCGATTGTCGATCTCGCGGCGCTCGTACGCGCCGCCGTAGTAGCCGTCACCGCCGTTGGCCCCGTCAAAGAAGATCTCGAACACGGGCCCGTACTCGGTCAGCAGCTCACGCAGCTGGTTGCGGTAATACGTCAGATACTCCGGCGTGCCGTAGTCCTTGTGATTGCGGTCCCAGGGCGACAGGTAGACCCCAAATTTCACGCCGGCGCGGGCGCATGCCTCCGAGATCTCCTTCACCACGTCGCGCTTGAACGGACTGTTCTTGACCGAGTGCTCCGTGTAGCGCGACGGCCAGAGACAGAACCCGTCGTGGTGCTTGCACGTGAGGATCAATCCCTTCATCCCACCGTCTTTGGCGGCACCGACGATCTGGTCGGCATCGAACTCGGTCGGATTGAAGAGCGCGGGCGATTCGTCGCCATCGCCCCACTCGCGATTGGTGAAGGTGTTGATGGAGAAATGCAGAAAACCATAGAACTCGAGCTCGTGCCAGGCCAACTGACGGGGACTGGGGATGGGGGAATAGGGAGTGGGACGATCCACCATCCTAAACGGCAGGCGCAGACCCGTGAGCGCCGCGCCTGTCGCCAGAAATCCTCGCCGATCGATCACGTCGTGTGCCGCACCGACCGCAGATAGCGGTAGATCGCGCGCAGATCGTCGTCGCTCATCCGGCGGAACATGAGCCACGGCATCGGGCTGCCTGGGATCCGTTCGCCCCCATGGAAACGCGCAACGAAGTCATCCTCGGTCCAAAGCGCCGCCCTGCCTCCCGAATCAGCCGTGATATTCGGCGGGGTGACCCGGATCGGCCTGCCGCCGGCGGTCTCCATCGGCACACCTCCAGCGAGTCGTGGGCCGGTGTATGCGCCAGTCACCATGTTGCGTTTGGTATGACATCCGGCGCAGTTCGAGACCGCGTCGACCAGATACGCGCCACGCTCCAGCGTCGGGCCCGGCCGCGGGCTCTCGGCAGGCGGCGTGCCGGTCGGGCCGATCGGCGTTATGACAAAAGCCATCACCGCTTTGCCCACGAGATTCAGGCCGTGATCGGCGACGACGTTCCGTACGGCGGGTTGCGAGCGCAGGAAGGAGAGGACCGCCACGATGTCGGCGTCGCTCATCTCGTGGAACTCCATGAATGGGATCGCCGAGCGGCCGTCGGGCCGCACGCCGTAGCGGAGCATGCGGGCGAGCGCACTGTCGCTGAGGCCTCCGATCCCCGTTGCACTGTCGGGAGTCACGTTCGGCACGCGGATGGTGCCGACTGGTATGACGAACGCGCCACCGCCACTCAAGGGCGGCGAATCGCCCCCGCGAAGCCTGTCGGAGTCCGCAGGAGACGTATGGCAATCGGCACAATGCGCCGGTCCGAAGGCGAGGTATTTCCCGCGGGCGATCATCGCCAGATCAGACGATGCGGCGAGCCTCGGGTAGGGTGCGTCGAAGTGCCGGTCCCACCGCAGGCTGATCGTGACGAGCACGACCATGATCAGCAGCACAATCGTCGCGCCGGTTCTCAGCAGGATTTTCCGCATCATCGGACTGGTTTTTCCCGGGTTGGAGACCGGGATAAGATGCGGGCGGCCCTTATATAGAGGAAGACGATCCTCGAAGCGCTTCGAACAGCGCCTCGGCGCCGTGCGGACCGTCGTAGCGTTCGCCATTAATAAAGAACGTCGGCGTGCCGTTCACACCGCTCTTCAAACCGCTGAGTACGTCCTCTTTGACGCGCGCCCGGTAGGTGCCGCCGCCCAGCGCGGCGCGCAACCGATCAGCGTCGAGTCCCAGCTCCGACGCGTATTCGATCAGGTTGTCGTCTTCGAGCGCGAACTGGCGCTCGAACAGCCGGTCGTGCATCGGCCAGAACGCGCCCTGCGCCGCTGCTGCCTCGGCGGCCTCCGCCGCGTGTTGGGCATTCGGATGAATCTTGGTGAGCGGGAAGTTGCGGAATACGAAGCGCAGCTTGTCGCCGAGGCGGCGCTGCAGCTCCTTGACCATGGGCCACGCTTTACGACAGGAGGGACACTCGAAGTCGCCGTACTCGACCAGCGTCACCGGCGCCGATGGCGGGCCGGCGACGTGGTCTCGTTCTCCTACTGGCGGCGTCAGAGTGCCGCGTTCCGCGCGCACCTGACTCATGCCTGCTGGTGCGCCTCCACAAACCACAGCCACTTGTCGATGCCGCGCGAAATGTCGGTCAGCATGTCGGCGCTGTCGGCGTCCTCGAGCTCATCCATCTCGGCGATCGTGATCCGCGCCGCCCGGCCGAACGCGCTCAGCGCATCAGACAATGCCGCGACGTGCTCGGGCCCGGCCGCGATTCCGATCGGATAATCGGGGAGCTTCGAGCGTTGCTCCACCGCACCGATGGTCCCCTCGGCCACGCCGCCGAGCTGCACCACGCGCTCGGCGATGAGATCGACGTAGCTCTCGACATCCTCATTGATTTCATCGAACAGCTTGTGCAGTCCGATGAACGATTGGCCTTTCACGTTCCAATGCGCCTGCTTGCACTGCGTTTGCAGATCGATCGCCTCGGCCAGGCGCTGGTTGAGCAAGCCGATGACTTCGACCCGCTTGTCTTCGGGCAGATCGTTCTTGGTCGAAAACAGCTTCGTGTCCGAGCTGGGGTCGGGTGTCTCTTCTGGAATCCGGGCTGGCGCGGGCTTCTCGGCGGCCCGGTGGCGGGACTTCGCACCCTTGCCATCGCGGCGCTGCGTCGGTGTGCGCGGCATCTGCTCATCTCCTCTTAGTCAGAGTCTAGTTCGCCTTTTGTGCCGCCGGAGCACGACGGCTCGCGAGCTGCACTGCCCCGCCGACGAGTGCGGCAACCAGAGCCGCAAGCCCCCACAGCGGTCCCGCATCGTGGAACCCCATGCGAGCATCCAATGACAGCGGGCCGGCGCCGATGATGGTGATTGTCAACGGGACAACCGCCAGGAGCAAATTGTACTCGAAGCCTTGATTCTGATTGAAATAACCGTTCTTCGCATGGATGGTAGCGACCGCAACGAACATTACACTGATGATCAGCGTGGCTGCGAGCGGCGTGGCGAGACCGAGCGCCAGGAGCAGCCCGCCCGTGAACTCCGCCAATCCGGCGAATAGCGCGTTCCGTCGCCCGGGAATAAAGCCGAGCTTTTCCATGAATCCACCGGTGCCGCTGAGACCATACCCGCCGAACCAGCCGAACAGCTTCTGCGCACCGTGTGCCGCCATCGTCAGCCCGACGACCAGGCGCAGGATCAGGAGACCGAGTGTCATACTTCCCACCTCGTGCTTTCTGTTAGAGTGCGACTATCGAACGGAAAGCCACGCCGCTATGTTCCTTATACACCAATGCCCAAACGTATCGATTCCCAGTGCCGCTCGTTCCAAACGGCGATCGATATTCTGTCGAGCCGGTGGAACGCCTTGATTCTCAACGTCCTGCAGGAGGGGCCGCTGCGCTTCAGCGAGCTGTCCGAGCGCGCGAAGGGGCCGGGGGACAAGGTGCTCTCGGCTCGACTGAAGGAGTTGGAGGCCCGTGGCCTCCTCGTTCGGACCGTCGACGCGGGGCCGCCCGTGCGCGTGAGCTATGATCTCACGCGCGCCGGGCGGGAATTTGGGAATTTAGCGCAGGCGATCGAGCGCTGGGGCCGCGAGCTGGTTAGTTGACCTGGCTCGAAGCCGAACCGACGATGATCTCGCCGGTCGTAACGCCGAACGTCTGCAGTACCACGTGGATCATGTTCACGGTGATGCCACCGGGTGTCGTGGTTTGCTCATTGAGCACCACGTAGCCCACGCCGGGAAGATTGACGCGCGTGTTCGGCGCCGGAGTATCGAGCGAGACGCCGTTCACCGTAAGATTGGCGAGGCTCGAGCCCTCGGCATCGCTCGTGCCGCCAGTGCTGCTCGCGATCGCGACGACGCCGTTTGCCGTGATCAGGCCGTTCAAGACGCTCACGCTCTCGAGGGTCGAGCTGCTGCCTGCATCCGCCGGGTCGGAACCGTCCCCCGTCGCGATCGAGAATACATCTTGAGCGCTCACATACGTCCCGATGGTGACGTCGCCGGCTCGTGCCTGCGCCACCGAGCCATCGCCCGGGAGCACTGCCGACGCCGCCGTCTGATTCACCGTGCCGGTGCGGACCGACACTCCGAACGCCGCAGCTGTCGCGCTCCGTTGCATCTGCCCGGACAATGACACCGGCAGCGCCAGGAGCAGGGCGAGTCCTGCATGTTGGAATTTCATTGCTATCTCCTTGCTCGAGTCGCTAATGGGTCGGATGGAACTGCCGGTTGCCGCCGGTCAGCGTGCACGAAGGCTCCGCCGGTGGCAGATCGGGATCGGGACACATCACCTCGTAGCCGATGGCCGGTACTCTGATCGCAAAGCCATCGTGCCCTACGCCCGGCTCACCGTTGTCGCAGTCCCAGACTTCGAAGTCGAGATCCTGCTGCCCCGTATTTTGCACGCGGAGCTTGCCGCCCCAGTGCGCCGCACCGTCGCTGCAGTCGGTATCCGTGGCGCGCTCGGCGAACGTGATCGCCGTCGCGTGCAGATTCAGCGGATGACCGTTGATCTCCATTTCGGGCCGGTGATCGACCCACTCCAGCGCGCCCTTGTCCGCCAGGCAGACGCCGTTCGCGTCGGTCTGGCCCGAGGACATCACGTGGGCGCCGAACGTCTCGTACTCATGGCTCGCGGGAGGATTCTTGTCGGCCGTGCCGGGAGGATAATCGATGCGTCCGCCACCCGTGATCTTGAGCGGCGAACACTCAAACTGGTTGTAATGAAAGAGCGGTCCGTTGACGACCGGCGCGACAGGCTGGCGTTGTGTTTCGCAGCCCCATACCGTCAGCGCGGCCGCCACCGTCGCCGTCAGACCGGCGAGGAATTTCGCGTGTGACATGACTCCTGCCTCCGTGATTGGTGACTGGCCTCGAATGCCGTCACCAGATCAGGCAAGCGACATGCCCTGCATGGTCTGCGAGGATCTGTTTGGGAAATAAGCGATTACCTCGCCGTGGCTGGAGTGCGACGCAGCCGCGCCGCCGCACTGCACGGGGCAGAGCGCTGCGCGAGCGCAACGCTTCGATGTGGGCGCCGGCTAAATCTCCACGAACGCCTTGAGCCGCGCGGCCGCCGCGTCCCACTGCGCCGCGACGCGATCGAGGTATTGCCGCGCGATTGCGAGACGCTTCGCATCGAGCGAGAAGACGCGCTCACGGCCCCGCCGGGTGTCTCGCACCAGGCCCGCGCGACCCAGCGCATCGAGATGACGGGTGATGGCCTGACGCGTGACACCCGTTCCCTCGCTCAAGCGGGCGATCGAGAGCGGGCCATCGACGGACAGACGGCCCAGCAACCCGAGCCGGGTCGCGTCTGCCAGCGCCGTGAACAGCGGCACGGCCTCGGCGACTTTCAAGGCCGCCACACCGCCGCTACGAGACATACCGCTCCAGATTCTTGATCTGTCCCCCCCATCCCTCGGTGTTCATGCGGAACGCCTCGGCGCGGCGCGCGAGCGGGATCCGATCGAACCCCGACTCGACGATCGTGAGCGCGGTACCGCCCTCGACTTCTTCGAGCGTGAATTCGACCAGCGTCATGGGCTCCTCCGCATAGTCCTTGGCGGGGTCCTTGGGGTACGGGTGCCAGCGATACGAGAAATACCGCTCCGGCTCGATCCGCTCGATCCGCATCTCGACCTTGAAGGCGTCGTGACTCCCCCGCACCGTCTTGCCGGCGGCGAACGCGCCGTCGAGCGTGAGACGGAACCAAGCGCCGAACTCTTTGGCATCGCTGATCGCGCGCCACACGCGCGAGCGCGGCGCGCGGAGCACGATGCGCTTCTCGATCCGGTCAGTATTCATCGTGGTATTTCAGCCAGTGCATGATGCCGTCCTCTTCCTGACGACCGAGCGGCGCGAGATCGAGCAGGTTGTACGTGTTGAGCAAATGGTCGAGGCCGCGCTGATAGGTCGAATAGGTATGGAAGACGCGCCTGCCCTCGCGCCAGAACACGCTCAGGCCTTCCCGCTCGCCTTCGTCGGGCCGTCCCTCGGGTTGGTCCGAGACCGGCGCGTAATTGTAGATGGTGTGCTGCGCATCGAGCGTCACGCCAAAGTCATCGTTGAAGTCAGTCCCAAACGAGGACATCCAGCTGAATGTCCATCCCATGCGCTGCTTGAAGGGCTGGATCTTTGCGAACGGCGCGCGCGAGATCGCCGCGAATGCGGTGTCGCGCGCCCCGAGATGCAGGAGGCCGCCCGAGAGGTTGTCCACCACATACGAGCACGCGGGACAGCCCTCGTCCTCCCACTCGGGCGGGAGACCGAACATGAAGTGATAGATGATGAGCTGAGACTTCTTCCCGAATAGATCGGCGAGGGTGCGGCGTCCGTCGGGCCCCTCGAACGTGTACTCCTTCTCGATCGCCACCATCGGCAGCTTGCGACGCTCGGCGCTCAGCGCGTCGCGCTGACGGGTCAGCTCCTTCTCCTGGACCAGCAGGCGCTTGCGGGCGGCGGTCCATTCGTCTCGCGTTACGATCGTTGCTTTCGGCATGGTCTCTCTGGTTCACGTTTGGTGGAGGTTGTCGGTAGTAGGGGCGCAGCATGCTGCGCCCCTCCATCGTTACGTAGCCCCTACATCGTCACATAGCCCCTACATCGTTGCCATCGATGGCGTGATGCCTGGGACGAATCCGGGCGCGGCGATGATGAGGATTCCGAGTGCGACGATCGCGAGGGCGAGCGGCACATCGATGGCGGCTTTGGCGGGCAGCAGCTTCTGCGCGAACACGAGGGCGGCAATGACGAGCATCCAGGTGACGTTCATAACGCCGAGCGCCACCAGCATCACCATCATTCCAATGCTGGAGCCGACGCAGTAGAGTCCGAATTCAAATCCTGAGCGCGTGCGCGCGCGGCAGCAGCGGCGGCAATGCTGCTTGAGCCGGGTGAGCTCATACAAACCGGCCGCGATCACGAGAAGCCCGGCCGCCCACGTGCCGTGCGGACGATACAGCCCGTAGATGAGGGCGCCGACGAGCGCCCAGACGACGAGGTAGGACGCGACGAACGGCACCACGGCGCGCACGGCGCCCGTCGTCCGCGCGCGACGCCACACCGCGGGCGCCAGGCCAGGCAGCATCATCGCCGCCATCATGACCGCCCACAGGGCGACGAAGAACGCGAATGAGCCGAGCGGGGTGGAGACACCCATGTCCATCCCGTGCATCTGGCGGACCGTCACGACCCAGGCCGTGGCGGCGAGGCCGAGAGTTGCCGCGAGCGCGGTGCGTTTGTGATATGCAACTGTCATGTTGCGTATCTTACCTCGAGGGTGTGGTAATACGCAACCCCCGCGTTGCACATTACCTCGATCGGTAATGGCTGCTGAGATCTGTGACTGAGGTCGCGCTCGCCACGAGCTCGGTCCAGCGCGTCGTGAAGATCCAGTCCTGGAAGAAGGTCGAGAGATCGATGGACGCGTGCCGCTGCGCGAAGGCATCGAAGTCCCGGGTCGTCCCGCCGCTCGCGAACTGCTGGTAATAGCCGCCGACGATGCGGTCGAACTGGCTCTCGCCGACCAGGTCGTAGAGCGTGGCGAACATGAGGTCGCCGACAGAATAGGAGCGGTCCGTCATGCCACGCTTGCCATAATCGATCAGCGGGACGCGTTGGAGCGCCGTGTCTTTGGCGAGCCGGTCCCGGACCCGCGCAATCAGGCGCTGGTAGGATTCGGCGCGACCCGTCCACCCATCCAGCCGCTCGCGGATCAGACCCTGCATGAACATCGCCAACCCTTCGTTCCAGCGCGGCGAAGGGTTGTCGATATCGCGCGCGTTCCAGAGATGCGACAGCTCATGATAGAGCTCGCCGCGCCGCGCCGGATCGCGAAACGCCGAGGCGGTCTGGATGATGCCACCCACCAGGTTCGCCTGCGAGCCGAAACCATCCGGGATCTCGGTAATCGTGAGGTCGAGCGTGCCCTGCCGCTGCCGTCCAAACCAGCGCGCGAGAGACTGGAGCGCCGCCTGCGTGCTGGCCATCAAGCCGCGGGCCCCGGCGCTGTCGGGCCGGAAATAGAAGATCCGGATGCCGCCGGTCACGAGCGTATCGAACGGCGCAATCGCGATGTTCAGAAAGGGGCTCGACGCGCCCGAGATGTAGCGCCACGTGGTCGTGCCGTCGTCGTGCGGGGTCCGGGTCACCGCGCCCCCGGTTGCCACGAGAAAGCGCGACGGCACGCGGACACTCGCGTCGTAGGAAAATTCCGGCAAGGGCCGTTGGCGATTTGCGGCGTCCACCGTCCCGCCGACCACCGGAAATGCGAGCGCATCCGCACGGATGATGGTGAACGCCGTATCGATGCGATCCTGGACGTACAACCAGCCGACCTCGGTATAGCCGACGAGCGGACCGGCATACCCCATGCGCACGGTCGTGCGTGCACCCGGCAAAATGGGCGCGGGAAGCGTGACGCGCAGCCGCGTGACCTGTCGCATCGGATCGTCGCTGAAGCGCACGACATCCTGCGTATACGCCAGCGAGCCGCCGCCGGCGCCCTGCACCGCCGAGACGTCCATCAGGCGATTGAGAATGAATGAAACCGTACCGGCAGGATGATCGGTCCAGTTCTCGAGCTCGTACGTAATGGCTCCGAGCAGGCGCGGCGTGTTGTAGTCCACGCTCACGTCGAGCGCGACGTGGCGTTCCAGAAACGCTTCCGGCGCCTGCTGGGCCGTGACCAGAGCGAACCACACGAGCATCGCGGATGTCATTGCGGGGACTCCTTGCCAAGTTCGCTCCATTGGATGGATGAATCACCCGACGCGTTGCTCGTGCGGCGCGGGTTTCATGCGGAATTCATCGATTCTTTCGAAACGGCATGCTCCGCCGCGCCGTAGATAGACGCGAGCTCCGCTTCTTCCTGTGTTGAGGTATTGGACGGATGACGTGGCCCCGCAGTCGCCCCGCGTGAAAGAGCTGTCAAGTACACGGAGCAAACCAATGCATCCACTTAAGAAGACGGCGCGCGTGGCGGGCTGGCTCTACCTGCTGGTGGTCCTCACCGGTGCATTCGTTCTCATGTATGTGCCGGGCAAGTTGTTCGTTCTGGGAGACGCTCCTGCGACCGCCCGCAACATCCTGGCTCATCAGGCCTTGTTTCAGGCACACATAGTCGTCGGACTGGCTTCTGAGCTGCTCTTTATCGCCGTCGTCCTGGTGCTCTATCGATTACTGAAAGGAGTCGACTTCGAGCTCGCCGCGCTCATGGTCCTCCTGATTCTGATCGATGCCCCGCTCGCGTTCTTAAGTGTCGCGAACGAAGTCGGGACCCTCACCTTCCTGCGCGAGGGCGGATTCCTGGCGGCATTCGGCCCACCGCAACGCGACACGCTCGCCACGCTCATGATCAATCTCGATATCCTGGGGACTCCTGTTTCTGAGATCTTCTGGGGGCTGTGGCTCCTGCCGCTCGGCGTGCTGGTATACGCTCGGCGTTTATTCCGCGTTTCCTGGGCTTCTGGCTGTGCTTCAACGGCGTGACCTATCTCGTGCTCAGCGCCGTCGGACTGCTGGCGCCGGCGTACGGCAAGCTCGCCCTGACGATTGCCACACCGGTGCTATTTGGCGAAGTCGCGTTGATGCTCTGGTTGCTGATCGTGGGTGCACGCGAGCGCCCGCTAGCAGTCGTTCCGAGGTTGCAAGTGGAATCCCACCCTTTGACCTAGCTCGTTAGATCCGTAGTTAACCCAGTATTCGCTTGACTAAGCTGCCTACATCCTGTTCTCAAGGCGGCGATTTGTGAGTCGCATGACGCGTCGGGTTGGATCCCTGGGTTTGGTTGTCGCTGGGTGGGGCATGTGGATGGCGTGTCGGCCCAGTTACGCAGCGAGCGCCGACGGCGAAGGCCAGCGCATCTTCCGCTTTGATACGTTTGGCGATGAAAAGTTCTGGACTGACACCGCGAAAATGCAGCAGGTCATACAGAGCTCGGTCAGTCCCACCCTCGCCCTGAAGGTCGGGCTGAGAGTCGACGCCGACGCTATTCCGCCGGAGGTCGCGCAAGCGATCAAGGCCGGCCAGGTCGACCTCAATAGCCCGGCGACGACAGTCACTCTGCTGAAGCTCAACGCGGTCGTGGGACTCCGTGGCACCGTCGAAACGGTCGGCGGCAAGGACACGCTCGTACGGGTGGGCATTACGTGCGCACTCTGCCACTCCAACGTGGACAGCGCATTCGCGCCCGGCATCGGCCACCGCCGTGATGGGTGGCCGAATCGCGATCTCAATGTCGGCGCCATCATCGCGCTTTCACCCGCGATCACGGATGCGCAAAAGGCTGTCTACAACTCGTGGGGTCCGGGAAAGTACGATCCGCGCTACAACATCGATGGGAAGAGCACCCCGCTCGCGCTACCGCCCGCCTATGGCCTCGCGCACGTCAGGAACGAAACGTATACCGCGGAAGGGCCGATCTCGTACTGGAATGCGTACGTCGCTGTGACGCAGATGCACGGTCAGGGCAACTTCTCTGATCCGCGGCTCGGTATCGCGGTGACGCAGTCGCCCGACCTCGTGACCTCGAAGCTCGCGGCCCTGCGCGAGTACCAGCACAGTCTCTCCGGACCGGCACCGGTCGCAGGGTCATTTGATGCCGCGGCCGCTCGCCGCGGGCGCGTGCTTTTCGACCGATCCTGTATCTCATGCCACGTTGCCACGAACGGCACCGACAACAACAGCAATAACAGGCTGCACTCCCCATCGGAAACAGGAATGGATGCGGGGTACGCACAGCGGACCGCGAACAAGGCCTATCGGACCACGCCGCTGCGCGGGCTGGTTCAGCATGCGCCGTACTTCCACGACGGCAGTGCGGCGACGCTCGCGGATGTTGTCGCGCATTACAATCGCGTTCGCAAGTTGAACCTCACCAATGCGCAGCAGAAGGATTTGATCGAGTTCTTGAAGACGTTGTGACAGGCGACTCGGGGGCGGCGTTTCTCGGCACCGGAGCAAAGCGGAGCGCCGCTACCACGGAATCTGCCGGCGATCGCGGAAGAACACGCCGGTCGGTCCGTTCGGCGGCAGCGTCGCGAGATAGATCGCGGTGTCGGCGCCTTCGCGGGGTGAGCGGCTGGCGGAGCGGCCGCCCATCCGCGTGCGCACCCACCCCGGATCGAGGGCGTTGACGAGCACACCGCTGCCACGCAGCTCGGCCGCCAGGACGCGGGTCATGCCGTTCAGCGCGACCTTGGAAAGCTTGTAGGCGAGGACGCCGCCGCTGTCGGTGCTGTCGCAGCGACCGTAGCCGCTCGACGTATTGACGATCCGGCCAAAGCGGCGCTCTCGCATCCCCGGGATCACGAGCTGCGCCAGCCGCAGCGCGCCGATGAGATTGGTCCGGAGTGTGGTCTCGACGACGTCGATGGAGACCGAGCTTCCCGGCACGCCTTCATCGAGATACACGCCGGCATTGTTCACCAACACGTCGATGCGGCCGGAGCGTGTCTGGATCTGCGCAACGGCGTTGCGGGCCGATTCGGCGTCTGTGACGTCGAGCTGCACCACAATGAGACGGTCCTGGATCTTTTGATCGAGTTCGCTCATCGCCTCCGCACCGGCGGCGGCGTCTCGCGATCCCATCGCCACGAAATGTCCCGCCTCCGCCAGACCGCGGCAGATCTCCAAGCCGATGCCGCGATTGCCGCCGGTGACAAGTGCAACGCGATCGGAGCTTGTTGCGGGCATTCGGCCCTTCCTTTCGGCGGCGTTTCCTGAGTATCCTTCCGCCTGGCACGCGAGACAGCGCGCCCCAGGCTGGGAGCGATTCGTCAGCTACGACGGATCGAGGCGTTACCCAATCGGCCCCTCAGCCTCGGCACCACAACAATGGGAGCTGGATCCGATGGGCCTCTCAATACAAAGCGATGTTACCCGCGATCTCGTCGCCGAGATCGATGCCCTGCGTCGCGACCGCGGCGCCGCTATTCTGGCGCACAACTACCAGCGTCCCGAGATCCAGGATCTCGCCGACGTCGTCGCCGACTCGCTGCAGATGGCGCGCCGCGCGACCGAGCTCGACGTCCCGGTCCTCGTGATCTGCGGCGTGCATTTCATGGCTGAAACAGCCGCGATCGCGAATCCCGACAAGCGCATCCTCATCCCCGATCCCAGCGCCGGCTGTTCTCTTGCGGCGACGATCCAGGCAGCGGATGTCCGCGCGTGGCGGGCCACTCATCCGGACGGCGTCGTGGTGGCATACGTCAACACCGCTGCCGAGGTGAAAGCCGAGTCGGATTATTGCTGCACGTCCGGCAATGCCGTGGCCGTGATTCGGGCGCTGCCGCCCGGTGTACCCGTGCTGTTCCTGCCCGATATGTATTTGGGCAACTATCTCCGGAAGGTCACGGGCCGGGCCATCGACGTGTGGCTGGGGGAATGTCACGTGCACGCGGGGATGACCCGCGAAACTCTGGCCGACGCTCGAGCGGCATATCCGGACGCCGAGTTCCTCGTGCATCCCGAATGCGGCTGCGTTACGAGCGCGATGTACTACGCGGAGACCGAGGGCGACGTGGCGGCCGGCCGCACGCAGATCGTGTCGACCGAGCAGATGATGCGCCGGGCGCGCGTCTCGTCCGCACGGCGCTTCGTGGTCGCCACCGAAACGGGCGTGCTGCACCGCCTGCGCCGCGAGCATCCCACCAAAGAGTTCCTCGCGGCGCGCGAAGACGCGGAGTGCCGCTACATGAAGCAAATCACGCTCGCCAAGCTCCGTGACTCGCTGCGTGACCTGAAATACGACGTGACCGTTCCTCCCGCGGTCGCCACGCGTGCGCGTCGTGCGATCGACCGGATGCTCTCGATTGGGTGACGGCGCCGCACTCGGGCTCGCGCAGGTGCGACAGGCCCTCGCCGAAGATCGCGCGCGCGACGACGTCACGACCAGACTGCTCGGCGAGGCCGCCGACCGCGCTGGAGAAGCGCGGTTCCTCGCCGAGGAACGCATGGTCGTCGCCGGAGTGCCCGTCGTCGCGGCCGTGTTTCGTGAGCTCGATCGCGCCGCCACCATCACCAGCGCAGTGCCCGAGGGATCGTGGGTCGATGCTGGCGCGGCCGTCGCGACTGTGCAGGGCCGCGCGGGTGCGTTACTGGCCGGGGAACGCGTCGCGCTGAATTTTCTGCAACGGTTATGCGGCGTCGCGACGCTTACGCGGCGCGCAGTCGATGCCGTGCGCGGCACGCGAGCACTGATCACACACACGCGCAAGACGACGCCGGGACTGCGCGAGCTCGAGGTCTACGCCGTGGAAGCCGGCGGCGGCGTAAAGAACCGGCTGTCCCTTGCCGACGCCATCCTCTGGAAAGACAACCACTGGGCGCTGCTCAACGGATCGTCGCTGCGCGACATGCTCCGTGACGCGCCGCCGGGCGTTCCCGTGATCGTAGAAGTCGAGACCGAGGAGCAGCTCGAGACGGCGCTCGCCGCCGGCGTCACCCATCTGCTGATCGACAATCAATCACCGGAGCGCCTCGGCACATGGGCTCGCCGCGCCGGTCCCGCGATGACGATTCAAGCATCGGGGGGCATTCTCCCGGGAGACGCCCGCGCCTACGCCGAGACCGGCGCTTCGCTCATTGCGATCGGTGCACTCACGCACTCGGCGCCGGCCGCAGCGATCAGCTGCGAGCTTACTGCAATGGCACCCGTTCGTAGCCTTGTCACATGATTCCAGGGGGCCGGCCGCCAACACATGTCCTGCTGGCTGACCGCCCTCACTCACTCAAACAATACCTGGAGAGCAAATGACCGATGACCGCCCGGGTTTCGTCGCCCGCTATCTCAATCCGTTTCGGATTGCGGCCTACGTCCTGATGCTCTTTTGTCTCGGCCACACATCGGGCGCCTTGATCAGGCTGCCGAGTTTTGGATCGCAGAGCGACGTGGTGCTGGCCGGGATGAAGGCGACCCATTTTCAGTGTCAGACGTCCGATTGCACCTGGTTCGGCTTCTACCTGGGATTCGGCTGGATGGTGTCGGTCTTCTTTCTCGTCGCCGCCGCGCTCGCGTGGTATCTCGGCGGACGGAGTCGCGCGGAGCAGCGCGCCTTGAGGCCCGTCGCCTGGGCGCTGTTCGTGGGCAGTGTCGCGAATGCCGTGATCGCGTGGACCTGGTTCTTCATCGCACCACAAATCTTTGCAACCACCGTGGCGGTACTGCTGGGCTACGAATGTCTCGTGAAGCTACGGGACCATCACTCTTCGTCTACTTCGACCTCGGCGTCGGGCAGGACCACTTCCGCGTAGCCGAACACAGCGCGACCCGTGATCCGCACGACGCGGTCCGAGTCTTCGTCGAGCCCTTTCACCGCGAAGTAGCCGAACAACGCCCGTCCATGGCTCTCCACCCGAACCCCTTCGGGCAAACGGATTTCGACATACCCCATGAATGAGCGCACGTCGATCGTGGTGATCCCGGGTGCGAAGGTGGCATCCCGCAGATCGAGCTCGACGTAGCCCATGCGCGCATTCAGCTTGAGTTCCGGTGGCACGAGCCCGGCCAGTTTACGCTCCTGACCCGACAGCATCGCCCTGATGCTCGTGTCGGTGCGCGGGACGCCCACCGACGGCAGATCCACGACGATGTTCTCGAGGTCACCGACGGTGCGCGCGGCGTACGCCTCTTTCAGCCGCGACTCGAGCTCCGATTCGGTGATGTCATCGTTGGCGTAGTGGCGCTTGAGCAGCTCGACGATGCGCTCGCGCGCGGCGGGAACGAGAGGTGAAGACACGGCTCGAATCTATCTCAGCGGGCGACTTTAGCGATCGTGTCCCACGTGCGCGTGGTCTGATCCTTCCCGAAGGTCTTTCGCAGCAGAGACATGAACACCGGTCCCTTGGGCGTGGGCAGATAGCAGCTGAAGATCTCCCCATCTTTCATCGCGAGGATCCGCGCGCCGTGCAGCTCGACAGGGAGTGTGATGCTTTCTTTCGGTCGCTCTCGCAAGAACGTGACGATCCGTTTCGCTTTGGGACCGGGCTTGAACGCCTTGTAAGGGTCGGTCGCCAACAGGTCTCGTAACTGCTCGAGCGGCCGGATGAAGGTCATGAACGCCTGACCGAGGTGCTCATGCATGGCGGCCTCGGCCTTCTGCTCGAGCGCGGCGACCGATGTGCTGCGGGCGTCGAACACGACGTTGCCACTCCCCAAGACCGTCTTTACGTCGGCGAAGCCCGCGGCCTCGAATGCGGCCTTGAGCGCCGGCATCTTGCAGTTGGTGGGCATCACACCCCGGAGGAATGCCGCATACCGTGGCATCGCTACAAGTTAGCGTATTGTCGAAATCCGACGACCCCGGACGACTATCAGGTGTGACAGGGACATATTTCGAACTCTCCTGGAGGATGCCATGAAATTCCTGTGCCTGGTTTACCAGGAAGAAAAAGAAGAAGCGAATGTGCCGCGCGATACGATCGAGCAGGCCAAGAAGGAATACTGGGCCTTCGCCGAATCGATCAAGCAGAGCGGCAACTATCTCGTGTCGCACGGCCTGCAGCACACCGATCAGGCCACGACCGTGCGGGTTCGCAACGGCAAGCTTTCCGCGACTGACGGTCCGTTTGCCGAGACCAAAGAGCAGCTCGGCGGCTTTTTCCTGATCGAAGCGAAGGATCGGAACGAGGCCATTCAGATCGCGAGCCGCATCCCCTCCGCGAAGTGGGGTTCGATCGAAGTCCGTCCGGTCTGGTCGGCTAACGGCAAGTAACCCCGCACACCTGGAGGAACGATGCGCTACCTGTGCCTGATTTACTCGGACGAAGCCTGGTGGGAGAAAGCCTCGCAGGCCGAGATGCAACAGGGAATGGCGGAGTACAACGCGTTCACCGCGAGCATCAAGCAGAGCGGCAAGTACATCGGTGGCGAAGCGCTCCAGCCCACGAAAAACGCGACGTCCGTGCGGGTGCGGAACGGCAAGCTCTCCGCGACCGACGGGCCGTACGTCGAGACCAAGGAACAGCTCGGCGGCTACTACCTGATCAACGCCAAGGATCTGAACGACGCCGTGCAGGTCGCGTCGCGCATTCCGGGCGCCAAGCACGGCACCGTCGAAGTCCGGCCGATCATGGAGTTCGACCAGCCGTAGACACTATCGAGTCGGTCTACCGCGCGGAATCCCGTCGCGTTCTCGCCACCCTCATCCGCCTCCTCGGTGACTTCGATCTCGCCGAGGAGGCGCTGCAGGATGCGTTCGCCGCGGCGGTCGAGCGCTGGCCGCTCGAAGGCGTGCCCGCCAATCCTCGTTCCTGGCTCATTTCGACGGGCCGGTTCAAGGCTATCGACCGGCTTCGCAAGCATAAGCGCGAGGGTCCCGGCCAGCTCGAGATGATCGCCGAAGCCCCCGTCGATCCTCCTGACGTCATCGACGATCGCCTGCGCCTGATCTTCACCTGCTGCCACCCCGCGCTGAATCCCGACGCCCAGGTCGCGATGACGCTCCGCGAGGTGTGTGGGCTGACGACCGAAGAAGTCGCCGCGGCGTTCCTCACGACGGCGCCAGCGTTGGCGCAGCGCATCGTGCGCGCAAAGTCCAAGATTCGCGACGCGAGGATCCCATATGAGATTCCCGAGCGTCCCGATCTCGCCGCGCGGCTCGCCGCGGTGCTGCACGTCGTATACCTCGTGTTCAATCAGGGCTACTTCACGCGTCCAGATCTTGCGACTGAGGCAATTCGACTGGGACGATTGCTGGTCGAGCTCCTGCCCGAGCCCGAGACGCTCGCGCTGCTGGCCTTGATGCTGCTGCACGACGCTCGTCGAGCGACCCGCACGAGTGGGTCAGGCGAGTTGATCCCGCTCGAAGAGCAGGACCGAACACAGTGGAATCGAGTGCAGATAGAAGAAGGCGTGAATCTGGTGCGTCAGGCATTCGCGACCCGGCACGCCGGTCCCTACGCGCTCCAGGCCGCGGTTGCGGCTCTGCATGCCGAAGCGCCATCCTCTGCCGCGACCGACTGGGCGGAGATCGTGGGCTTGTATGACGTCCTGCTTCGCATGGAACCGTCCCCCGTGATCGAGCTGAACCGCGCGGCCGCGATCGCGATGCGCGATGGCCCGGAGCGTGGACTCGCACTGATCGACGCGATTCTCGCGCGCGGCGATCTGGCGGACTATCATCTCGCGCACGCGGCCCGCGCCGACCTGTTCCGGCGACTGGGCCGCAAGGCAGACGCGGCCCGCGCATACGAGCGCGCGCTCGAGCTCACAGTCGAAGAGCCGGAGCGGCGCCTGATTGCACGCCGCCTGCGCGAGCTATGAGTTTCGGGGCTTCACAAACAATCCGACGACCTCGGGATGCGCGCGTCTCACGTGCCGTTCGATCGTCTTGATCTGCTCCGCCAGCTCGGGCGCACGAAAGTTGTTCGGGAACCGCACACGCAGCACCACGAGCACTTCCTCCGGCGCCAACTGGACGGCCAATACGACGGCAACGTCCTCGACGTTGCTGACATCTTTGGCGATCTGCGCGATGGAGCGTCGCAGCGCCGGATCGGCCTGCTCGCCGATCAGGAGGCTCTTGGTCTCGCGGGCGAGGCCGATCGCCATGGCGGCGAGTATCAGGCCGATCAGAATCGAGCCGACGCCGTCCGCAATCGACAGATGCAGGTGCGTGGAGGCGAACACCGCGGCGGCGGCGATCACGACGCCCAACAGGTCCGCGCTATCCTCGAAGAACACCATGAATGCGGGCGGGTCTTTGGTGTGTTCGAACGCCTCGAACACACCGCGCGAGCCCTTGGCCGCCTTGATTTCGCGAAGCGCGACGAGCCACGACCAGCCCTGGAATACGAACGTGAATCCAAGGACGATGTAATTCAGCAGCTCGTTCCTGATGGGCTCGGGGTGGCGGATGTGGTGGATGCCTTCATAGATCGTGACGCCCGCGCCGAGCGCGAAGATCATCAGCGCGACGACGAAGCTCCAGAAATACAGCTCGCGGCCATGGCCGAGCGGGTGCTTGGCGTGCGGTGGGCGCTTGGAGCGATGCAGCCCGTACAGCAACAGGACCTGGTCGCCGCTATCCACCAAGGAATGGATGGCTTCCGACAGCATGGCCGAGCTGCCGGTGATTACCGCGGCCGCGGCCTTGGTGGCTGCTACGAGGAGGTTGCCGGCGAGAGCGGCGTAGAGGACGCGTTTGGAATTCACGTCCCTACTACACCACAGTCAGGGACTGACGCGCCGCAGCCGTTCTGTCCGATCGAAATCAGGACTCGGACCGCGCGGGACCCAGCCGCGCACCTCGCGCGTCACGGTCATCGTTCCGTCTTGCTCGATCTTCCCGCGCAGGACCACGAGGGCGGCCAGGCCGCGAAAGAAGGGCAGTCCCCACTCGAGCGTGCCGTCGGACGTCACCCGAATCACGGGATCGTCGGCTTCGAACCAGTCGATGCCGCGCTGCTGCACGCGATCGCGCACGACGATCGTGTCGGCCGAGCGGCGGATCACGACCTGGTGCGTATCGGCTTGCGCGATCGACACCCACTCTCCGACAAAGGCCGCCGCCTGGTCCGCCGACGGACGACGCTTGGGGAATTCGAGGGGAATGAATTTGGCCGGTCGGGGAGTCGTGCGTTCTTCCGAGAGCCGGCGCCGGAAGTCGCGGGATTCGGGCGAGGCGCCGAGCTCGCGTTCCCACCGATCCAGCGCACGGCCGGCATCGGCGAACTCGCGGCTATCGAGGGACATGCGGGTCACCGTCGCGAACGCGTCAGCTGGAATCGGCACGGCATATCCAACCCGTGCCGTGAGCGAGTCATAGCTGTCAAGCATCGCAATCGGTTTCGTGCCCGGCCGCCACCCGGCGGGCTTGAAGTCGGCAAACAACGCGCGCAACCCTGCTGAGATCCCGGTGAGAGGCATGGACGCGTGCGTTTCGCCCGGCGCCGACAGCTCGCGAATCATCGGCTTGCCGGCGCCCCACTGCGTCGTGTCGAGGCCCCAGGGCTCCGCATTCACCAGCATCACGCGCGCGTGTCGCGCGGCAGGCTCTCCCAGCTCCGCTTTCGCTTCGACGACCTCGGCTCCGCGATTCCACCACACCGATGGCTCCATCACGATGTAGCCGGTGAAGAGAGCGGGACGGTGACCCAACGCATAGATCGCGAACAGCCCGCCGAGGGAATGGCCGACGAGTACTCGGAGCGGGGCGGTGCGGTAGTGACGGTCGATGTACGGGAGCAGCTCGTCGCCGACGAAGTCGAGGAAGTTGTCCGCGCCGCCGGCGATCGGCAGTTCGGGCGGCGCCGGAAAATCGGGCCGCAGCGCGGGTGTGAAGTCGCGGCCACGGTTCGTATTCCGCACACCAACGACGATCAGCTCGGGGATCTGCGACGTCTCGGCGTAGAATCGGGCGGTCGTTGCGGCGATCGGTTGCTGGAAGTCGCCGTCGAGCACGATGAGGACCGGATAGCGGCGCGTGGAGTCTGTCCCGTAGCCGTCCGGCAAGGTGACGTCGATCACCCTGTTTTCGCTCAAGACGCGCGAGAAGATGCGATACGAGCGCGCGATCTCGACGCTTTGACCACCATCCTGCATGGCGACCGTGGCCAGTATGGCAACCAGACTGAAGCTCATATGCACTCCTGGATGTCAGTATAGATGCTGTCGCGCGTGAGCCGGGCGCGTCAGGGGTCTGTTAGACCGGTACAATTGTGCCCTTTAGGGCGCGGCAGGTTGCCTGCGCCGGACGGCACGGTAGGTTCAAATCGTGCGCGCGCGAGTCGCCGTCCCTGCCGTACTCCTGTTATGCGGACCCACGACGCTGGCCGCGCAGCTCTGCGTCGGCAACGCCGCTTTTGCGCTCTCGCACTTTATGACGGCGGCGAACGCCGAATTCGATCCAGTCGCGCAGCGGTACTCCCTCGAGATTCGCTACAACACGCATCACGTGTTTGGGGCCGCGGAATACGGCATGAGATCCTGGGAGCCGACGAGTCTCAATGGCACTTCCAAGGCGTACAGCCTCAGCGTCGGCATCGACCCATCCTCGCAGAAGGCCAAGTTTGGGTTCTGTCCGATGCTGCGCTGGAGTGGACTCTCGGGCCCACACCAGATCAACGGTACACCCTACAGCTTCTCGGACCAGTCGTTTGCGGCAGCGTTTAGCGTCGGTTTCTTGATGATTCGTACCGGGCTGTGGGACTTGATGCCGTCGGCCAATATCACATTCGGCACAGGGAATCCCCAACTGGAGGCCCCAGGGGGACATATCGGTGAGTACCAGGACTTTTGCTGCGGGAAGCAGCACTTTACGACGTTCCGGCTCGGGATCGGCTTCGGCTTTTCCGATGAGTTGACGCTGATCCCTTCGATCACCTGGCCGCTCGACAATCCCGCGACTGGACAAAAAGGCGCGCAGAAGACGTATGCCGTCCGCGCCGCGTTCCGGCTCGGCAAAGGAATGTGAGACTCTAAGGGTACCAGTTCTTGTCCCAGGCGTGCGGCGCGAGTTTCGCCAGCATTGCCGGAGACAGCGGCCCCTTCCCCACCGCCATCGCGTTCTGCCGCACATGCGCGGGCCGACGCATTCCCGGAATCACCGTCGAGACCTCGGGGCGCGACAGACAGAACCTGAGCGCGAGCTCCGGCAGCGACTCGACCTGCTCATCCAGCACCTGGGACAACGATTTCGCGCGACGCTCGGCTTCCGCCGTGCGATCGCCGGCGAAGTATCCTGCGCGCCAGTCGCCGGCGGGAAACACGGTCTTCGCGGTGATCTGACCGGTGAGCGCGCCCTCGTCGAACGGCACGCGCACGATAATCCCCAGCGGCTTCTTCCTGGCGAACCCGAACAGCGCTTTCTCCGGTGTGCGATCGTAGATGTTATAGATGACCTGCGCGGTCTCGAAGATCGGGTCCTCGAGCACCTTGAGCGCGGTCTCGGGAGCGTGATCGTTGATCGAGACCCCCCAGTGCAGGACCTTCCCCTCTTCCTTGAGACGCACGATCTGCTTGTAGGACGCATCCCAATCGCGATCGGAGAGCCACGCATCGTTCCATACGTGCAATTGCTGCACGTGCAACGCCTCCATGCGCAGGTTTTTGAGCGACTGCTCGGTGCTGGCGGCGATGTACTTCGCCGGGAACACGTCGCCGAGTTTGTAGCCGGCCTTTCCCGGCCATTGGCTGTTCTTCGGCGGGATCTTGGTCGCGACGACCACGCTACTTCTCCGGATCTCGTCCTTCAGCGTCTCGCCGATCACCCGCTCGCTGTGACCGCCGCCGTAGGCCAGCGCGGTATCGAAGAACGTGATGCCCTGGTCAACCGCTTCCCGCAGGGCTTTGCGCCCTTCGGCATCCTCCACGCCGCGCCACATTTCGCCGCCGATGCCCCAGGCGCCGAACCCGACTTCCGTGATGCGGTATCCGGTGTTCCCAAGTGGTCGAGTTTTCATCGTTGAGACTCCTGCCTGACTTCGATTCGGACAGAGGAAGGCGCGAGCCCGTCCGCGCTGGCGGTCAGCGTCGAGACGCCGGAGCGCGTACCGGCCCGCACGATGACCAATGCTTTGCCGTTGAACAGGCGGATTTGCCCGGCCTGGAACGAGGTATGGCTCATCGGGTCGCCGTTGTCGACGCCGACGACCCGAGCAGTTCCGGTGATCCAGAACTGGACCAGAGGCTCGGCCGTAGGGACGTCGACGCCCGCACTGTCACGCACGGTGACCGTGATAAACGCAAGATCGTCGCCGCTCGCCGAGAGGTGTGTGCGGTCGGCCGCGAGCGTGATGCGCGCCGGCCTGCCGGCCGTCTTCACTTCGGCAACCGCGGTTTCGCGTCCGGCGGTGCGCGCAACCCCGCGCAGAGTCCCGGGCGCGTACGCGACACGCCACACCAGGTGACTGACGGTTTCCGATTTCCGCTTTCTGCCGAGTGATGCACCGTTCAGAAACAGCTCAACCTCATCGGCGTTCGTGTATGCCCAGACATCGATCGAGTCGCCCGCGGTCCAGTTCCAGTGTGGCAGCAGGTGCAGCATCGGCCGGTCCGTCCAGACGCTCTGGTAGAGGTAGAAGGGATCCTTGGGAAATCCGGCAAGATCGACCACCCCGAAATACGAGCTCCGCGCAGGCCACTCGTACGGCGTCGGCTCGCCGAGATAGTCAATTCCTTGCCAGATGAAGATGCCGGAGAGAAACGGATAGCGCTCGAACAGGCGCAGCGATTCCTCATGCAGCGAGCCCCAGAACGCGTAGCTGTTGTCGTACGACGACAAGCGCCCATCAGCCGGCGGCCGCGGCCCTTTGTCCTTCTCGTACGGCCAATGGTACTCGGACACGCTGTCGGAGGGCTGCGGATACACGCCGCGGGAGTTCAGGTCGGACATCGCCTCGGTGATGATGAATTTGGCGCCAGGATACTGCGACGGAAAATCGGCCCAGGCCTCGTGGTGATAGTTGTGGCCAAGCAGGTCGAGCGCGCCGGCGTGGAAGACGGGATTCCTGGTACTGCCGTTATTCGCGGCCTGGGTGACCGGCCGGGTCGGGTCGAGCCTGTGGACGATGCCGGCGAGCTCGCGCGCGATCGACGCGGCCGTGCTGTCGCCGTCGGTCCACTGCTCCATCACTTCGTTGCCGATGCTCCACATGAACACGCTGGGATGGTTGCGGTCGCGCCGGACCATGTCCGAAAGGTCGCGCTCGTGCCAGGCGTCCCAGTCGAGATGGTAGTCGTACTTCGTCTTCTCCTTCTTCCACATGTCGAAGGCTTCATCCATCACGATAAAGCCCATGCGGTCGGTGAGATCGAGGAGCTCGGGCGCCGGCGGATTGTGGGACGTGCGGAGGGCGTTCGCGCCCATCGCCTTCATGATTTGGAGCTGGCGCTCGATCGCCCGCGTATTCACCGCGGCGCCCAGCGCACCGAGGTCATGATGGAGGCAAATCCCCCGGATCTTGACGTGGCGGCCGTTCAGGAAGAAACCGGAATCCGCACGGAATTCAGCCGTGCGCACGCCGAACGTGGTGGTGTAATCATCGCACACGCTCTTCCGGCACGTCACGCGGGTGACCGCCCGGTACAGGTACGGCCGCTCGACTGACCACAGGGTCGGGTCGGCGATCGTGAACTCATCCTCGATCTCAACGACCGAGTCCGCGGGCACCACGACGCCCTCGTGAACACCAACCCCCACGGTTTCGCCCGCGGAATCGTAGATGGTTGTGACCGGGAACAACTGCTGCTCGGCATGGAGCTCGTTCCGGATGGTCGTGCGGATCCGCACGCGGCTCGAGTCGGCGCTCACGCGCTCCGTCGTGACGTACGTTCCCCAGTGATCGACGTGGACGGGGCTGGTGGTCACGAGTCGCACATGGCGGTAGATGCCGGAGCCGGAGTACCAGCGGGAGTTCGGCTGCTGCGAATTGTCGACGCGCACCGCGATCACGTTGCGGGCGCCGGCACGCAGGTGCGGCGTCAGCTCGTAGCGGAACGAGCTGTAGCCATACGGCCGTTTGCCGAGGGAGTGCCCGTTGATCCAGACTTCGCTGTTGCGATAGACGCCGTCGAAATCGATGAAAACGCGCTTCCCCTTGTCGGCTGCGGGCACCGTAAATGCCTTGCGGTACCATCCGATTCCGCCCGGCAGCGCGCCGCCGGCGGCACCTGCGGGGTTCTGCTCGCTGAAGTCGCCTTGGATGCTCCAGTCGTGGGGCAGGTCCAGCTTGCGCCACGCGGAGTCATTGAACGCCGCCTCCTGCGCGCGGGTGACATCGCCAAGATGAAAGCGCCAACCGTGATCGAAGCCGGCGGTCTGACGCTGGACGAGCAGGGCGAGGACGAGCGCAAACACAGGAGTCAGCCTCGGAAGTAGAGATAGCAGCCGAGAATCAACAGCAACACGATGCCGGATCCGATGACTTCACGCCGCCCCCAGCTCGCGCGAGATTCGACCCGCGCCTCGGGCGTAATCGTCGCGTACGTCAGTCCCGTGAGCTGCTCGACGCGTGGCGGCTCGGTCAGGTAGCTGACGACAAACATGACCAAGACCGAGACGAGGAAGATGAAGACGCTGTAGTACTGGAAATAGATGTTATTGACGAACCACAGAAACGACCCCGGTGTGTACCCGGCAGCGAGGCCGGCGAGATGCAGGCTGACCGGCGTGTCCACCAGCAACCGGAAGACGCCGAGCACAAATCCCACCAGCAGAGCCGCCAAGCAGCCTTTGGCGTTCAACCTTCGATTGAAGATTCCGAAGACGAAGACCGTGAAAATCGGCGGCGCGAGATACCCCTGCACGCCCTGGAGATAGTCGTACAATCCACGCGCGCCTTGAATCACCGGGATCCACAGGAGACTGATCACCACCATGGCGGCGGTCGCGAGCCGGCCGACCCAGACGAGTTGATGCTGTGACGCGTTGGGCTTGAGCTTCGTGTAGAGGTCCATCGTAAACAGCGTCGAGGACGCGTTGAACGCGCCCGCCATGGAGCTCATCAGCGCCGCCAGCAAGCCGGCGACCACGATGCCCCGCAACCCCTCCGGCAATAGATCTTTCACCATCAGGGGGAACGCGGCCTGCGCCGCCTGCGGGATCACGTGGCCCTGCGCATCCACCATGGCGGTCAGTCCCGGCACCTTGCCGGTCTTCGCGAGCGCGAGCGCGATCAACCCCGGAATGATGAACAGGAAGACGGGTGAGAGCTTGAGGTAGGCGGCAAAGATGCTGCCTCGGCGCGCGGTGCCCTCGTCTTTCGCCGCGAGCGCGCGCTGGACGATGTACTGGTCGGTGCACCAATACCACAGCCCGATGATCGGCGCGCAGAACAGCATGCCGAGCCAGGGGTAGTTGTCGTTGAAATACCAGGCGATGCGGCCGGCTTCTTTGACAGGCGCCCACGTTCCCTGCACGCCATGCGGCGCGAGCGGCTTCCAGAGGTTGAACAGGTCGGGATCGAGCACTCGGCGGAGCTCGTGCCAGCCGCCAAGCTTGGAGAGGCCGAACAGCGTGAGCAGCCCAGATCCCGCGATCAGAACGAAGGTCTGCAACGCGTCCGTATAGGCGACGGCGCGCATTCCGCCCAGCACCGTGTACAGGCCGGTGAGCAACAACACGGCAACCGATCCGATCCAGAAGCTGTTGAACGTGGTGCCACCCACATGCAGCGAGACTTCGGGCAACAGCGTCGCGAAAACCACACCGCCCGCGAAGATCGAGACCGCGAACTTGGTGAAGACGTGCGCGACCAGCGTGATGACCGAGAGCACCCACCGCGCCGTCGGAGAGAAGCGGCGGCCGAGAAATTCCGGCATGGTGTAGACGAGCGCGCGGGAATAGAATGGGACAAAGACCCAGCCGAGGACGAGCAGGCACCAGGCATGCAGCTCGTAGTGGGCGAGGGCGACGCCGCTGGTCGCCCCCGCGCCCGCCAGGCCGACGACGTGCTCGGAGCCGATGTTCGACGCAAAGATCGACGCGCCGACCAGGAACCAACCGAGGTTTCGGCCGGCGAGGAAATAATCGTCGGTCGTGTCGCGATTGCGCCGCGCGACCCACCAAGCGACGCCGAGGAGCAGGGCGAAATACAACCCGATGATGACCCAGTCGAGGCCGGCCATATGAGCGACTCAATTTCACGTCGAGATTGGCTGATGGCTATGGGCGCCGCCGGGGCGGGTGCGATGGTCCCGTCCACGGTTCCCCCCGTCCCCCTTCCCCGGTCCCCTTCGATTCTTCCGCTCACCTCCACGAGCGACGTCTTCATCCCGCCGCGCGGCCGGGCGTTCATGAAGTTCAGCTTCGACTTTCCGGAGCCGTCGATCGAATTCGCCGGCCTGCGCTTCGGTGTACTGGTGTTCACGCGCGAGAACACCTATGCGCTGGACCCGGGTGCCATGACGGCCGAAGCGACGGGTGACGGCCTTTCCTTCGCGGCGGCGCGTCTCACGTCGGCAGGTGGCCAGGTGCAGGCCCCGGGGCGAGTGGCTGCACGGCTTCGCAAGGACGGCGATGCGGTACTCTGCGATGTCACCGCCCAGATGGATCAGCCGATCAAGGCAGTCACGGTCGTGGTACGCGGCGTGCCGCGCGGCAAGTTGTCGGCGGGCGGGGCCACGCCCTTCGATCCGAAAGACGACGAGGTGCTGTGGGGCTATCCCTTTGGCGGTGGCGATCTGTTCGGCGACAACACTGCGTGGGGACTGGGCACGCCGCTGGTCGTGGTGCAGAAGAACGACCAGGAGTTTGTTTCGCTCTCCTCGCTCGACGACCGCGTGCGCACCAAGCGTTTCTATTTCCAGCCCGGCGAGCAAGGGTATCGGGTCGAGCTCGTGCACGAAGTCGAGGGATGGTTGGATCTGAAAAAGGTCCAGGTGCCGACATGGCGCGTGGGGCATGCGGCATCGCTCGATGCCGCGGTCGCGCCGCACTACGGACACCTGGAACGCGCGTATCACTTCCCCCGCTGGGAGGCGCGTTCCGATGTGCCCGATTGGCTACGCCGCATCCAGCTCGTCGTGACGCTGCACGGCATGCATTTCACCGGCTACATCTTCAACGATTACGCGCGAATGCTGGAGATCCTCCGCTGGATCGCGACCCAGATCCCCGCGACTCAGGTCCTCGCATTCATCTCCGCGTGGGATGGCCGCTACTACTGGGACTATCCCACGTATCAGGCGGCGCCGCGCATGGGCGGCGAGGCGGGATTCACGCGACTTGTGCAGGAAGGCCAGCGGCTGGGATTCAAGATGATGCCCATGTTCGGTGCCAACGCCTCGAACCGGAAGCTCCCGAATTTCGCTCAGTTCGCCGACGGCGCGACGGAACGGATCGATGGTGATCCTTTCAATTTGAACTGGGTCGATTGGGACAACGATCGTCATCAGGAAGGGTTCGGCGTATACATGAATCTGGGCGTTGCGTCGTGGCGACGTTGGCTGACGGCGCGGATCGCCGATACCGTCGACCGCTACGGCGTCGATGCATATTTCCTGGACATCATCGGCGGCTGGGTCAACAACACGAAAGCCGACATGCACGAGGGCGCGCGAGCGCTCATCTCCGACCTGCGCACTCGCTATCCGCGCGTGCTCTGTTGCGGCGAGTTTCTGTACGACGCGCTGCTCGAGTTCATCCCGCTGTATCACGCGTCGTACTCGCAGCACTACGTCCCGTACGCGCGCTTCTTCTCGCATCTCTCGCATCCCGCACCGGGCCGCGGCTCGTCCGGCGTGCACGAATCGGGATTCGGGAGCTGGGACCAGAAGACTCTGTCTTTATCCAAGCGTGACGGACTGATTCCTACGCTCAACATCGTGGACGACACGTTTACCAGGTATCGAGACCAAATGGCCGCCGTGATCGCGCAAGCCAAGGCTTGGGGGAATCCATGAGGCGTCGAGACTTTCTCTCTTCAATGGCGGCCGCCACCGGGCTGGCGACACTGCGTCTTCCGCTCGCAGACACCGCGCCGGAGCCACGCGCGATTCCCTTCGACCTCGACCGCGTGCGTCTGCTCCCCGGCCCATTCCTCGACGCGACGCAGATCAACCGTCGCTTTCTGCTCGCCCAGGACGAGAATCGGCTCCTGCACATGTTCCGTGTCACCGCCGGGATTCCGTCTACCGCCGAGGCGTACGGCGGATGGGAGACAGCGGTCAACGAGCTGCGTGGGCACTATACCGGTCACTACCTCTCCGCGCTCGCGCAGATGTCGCAGACGCTGGGTGACAGCGAGCTCAAGGCGCGCGGCGACCGGATGGTCGCCGAGCTCGCGAAGTGCCAGCAGCAGCTCGGCAACGGGTACCTGAGCGCGTTTCCGGAAGAGTTCTTCGATCGACTGCGCGACGGCAAACCGGTGTGGGCGCCGTTCTACACGCTGCACAAGATCATGGCGGGCCTGCTCGACATGCACACACTCGCGGGAAACGCTCAGGCGCTCGACGTGCTGCAAGGGATGGCGCGCTGGACGGGGCGCTGGGCCCAGCCCTTGAGCGACGCGCACATGCAGCGGGTGCTCGAGCGCGAGTACGGCGGCATGAACGAGATGCTGTACAACCTCGCCGCGGTCACGGGCCGCGATGGAGACCGTGAGCTGGCGCACCGCTTTGACCACGAGGCGTTCTTTGCGCCGCTCGCGCAGGGGCGCGATGAGCTGAAAGGGCTGCACGCCAATACCAACATCCCGAAAGTCGTCGGCGCGGCGCGGCGTTACGAGCTCACCGGCGAGTCGCGCTACGGCCGCATCGCCGAGTACTTCTGGCGCCAGGTCACGACGCAGCGCGCCTACTGCACCGGCGGGACGTCGAATGGCGAAGGGTGGAATGCGGAGCCCGGGATCCTGTCGACCGAGCTGTCCGGGTACACGCAGGAAGACTGTACGACCTACAACATGCTGAAGCTGACACGCCACATCTTTGGCTGGACCGCGGACGCCTCGGCCGCCGACTACTACGAGCTCGCGCTGTTCAACGGCATCCTCGGCAGCCAGCATCCCCGCGACGGGGAAAAGATGTATTACGTGAACCTCGCTCCCGGCCTCTGGAAGCTGTTCGGCACGCCGGGCTACGACTATTGGTGCTGCACCGGCACAATGAGTGAGTCGTTCTCACGCCTTGGCGACTCGATCTACTTCCACGATGACGCCGGAGTGTACGTCAACCTCTTCATCGCATCCGAGCTGAACTGGAGCGAACGCGGTGTGCGGCTCGTTCAGGACACCAAGTTTCCTGAAGACGATGTCACGACGCTGCGCATTCAGACCGCCAAGCCGGTTCGCTTCGCGCTGCGCGTTCGCGTGCCGAGCTGGACCAATGGCGGATCGGCCACGCTCAACGGACATGCGCTCGACGGCTTCGCCGCGCCGGGGGGCTACTTCGTGCTCGATCGCACCTGGAAGAGCGGCGACACCGTCGCGGTCAAGCTTCCAATGAGCCTGCACCTGAAGCCGATGCCGGACGATCCCACCATGGCTGCCGTGATGTACGGTCCGCTGGTGCTCGCCGGGCGTCTCGGGACGGAGGGGCTGACGCCCGACGTCCTGCGCGCCGAACCGACGAAGCCGCGGGAGATCCCCGAGTACAAGGGGCAGCCCACCGCGGCGCCGGAGCTGCGGGCGGGGAGCCAGGAGGCTGGAGCCTGGATTCAGCGGACCGCGGGACTCGAGTTTCGTGCCAAAGGCCCCGCACGCGAATACACGCTCGTGCCGTTCCACACGCTGTTCGACGAGCGCTACACCGTTTACTGGAAGCTCGTGTAGATCACGTCGCGCAGCGTCGTCTTGCGCAGCTCGGCGCCGAACGCCGGAACGGTCTTCGTCATGAGCTCGTCGAAGCGTGTCGAGAGGTCAGCGAGCCGCTGCGCGAGCGCGTCGTGCACCGCGATCTGCTGAGTCGTGGGCGCGAAGTCCGCGCCGTTCTCCGCCATGTCGGACTGGAGCGCGGCAAGCCGCCCATACAGCTGCATCGGGTTGCGGAACGCATCCTCCCGCGCGCCCGTCAGGTTGACATCGAACAGGCCCGCTTCGACCCGAATGATCCGGCGTTCGAGCGTGTCGGCGAGAGCGGCCAGCCGCTTGGCCCCGGAGTCGGCCACCAGCGCGGAGTCACGCAGCTGCGTGGTCAGGTCGCGCACCTGTTTACGCACCCACTCGAGCCGGTTGATCATGCGCGCAATGCTGTCCTGCTCGGTCCGAATCGTGCGCGCGAGCTTCCCCTGCGCCTGCACGTCCGCGTCCGTGCCGGTCGTATTCGGATCCTTGAGGAGGGTGATCGACTGGCTCGCGGTCGCGGGAGCGGCAGTCGTATCCATTCCCTGGACCGCGATCCGGACGGTATAGGTCCCGGGCACGACCAGGGGACCGCGCAGTGACAGATCGAGGTCCCACGTGACGAGCGGGCGCGTGCCGTCCGCGCCGACGCGCACGAACGCGCGTCCCGGCGGCGACGTGCGCAACTTCGGAGTCGCCGGCGAGCTGTAGCGCAGATCCCAGCACACGCGATTGAAGCCGAGCTTCCGCTCTCCCTGGAG
>WNEN01000004.1_pt1 | contig 47977 bp, 42 predicted proteins | sample 5399951 | NCBI WGS metagenome assembly WNEN01 (sample SAMN13153327, study PRJNA577476) | soil metagenome | isolation source: 20 cm grassland meadow soil 5 days after 1st rain plot 2 | place: USA:California | collected 2015-09-21
CGCCGTCATTCCGGAAGAATTCGAGACGTCGATCGAGATTTTCGCACGCGTGCTCGCGCATTACAACGTCCCGCGCGCGGAGATCGAGCGGCTGGTGCGCGAGATTCGGGCGTCGCACTACCAGGCGCTGCGTCCCGGTGCGCGACCGCGGCTCATGTTGCCGGCACGTTCGACGCATTGCGCCAAATGCAGGTCGAGCGCATCGTCCTCAGTGAAAACTCACCCGCCGTCGGCCAGACAATTGCCGAGACGCAGCTGCGCTCGAAGACGGGCACCCTGATTCTGGCGGTGCGACGCGGTGAGAGCGACGTCGCGACGCCCGAGGCGACCTTCCGGCTCGCGGCGGGAGACGCGTTGGTCGTCGTGGGACAGCCGCAACAGATCAGGCTCGCGGTCCAGTTGCTGACGGGAAAAGGCGCCGCCTAACTCTTGCTCTCGTGATCGCCGACTCGGGTCCGACCGACAACGCTGCTGAGTCGTGGCTCTACGACCGGGTCACCCGGCGCCTGATCCCCCTGCTGTTCTGTTGCTATGTCGCCGCCTACCTCGATCGGGTGAACATCAGCTTCGCCAAGCTGCAGATGCTGAGCGGGCTGCGGTTCAGCGAGGCGGTCTACGGCCTGGGGGCCGGTGTTTTCTTCATCGGCTACTTCTTCTTTGAGATACCGAGCAACATCATCCTCCACCGCGTCGGGGCACGGCGGTGGATCGCGCGCGTCATGCTGACATGGGCCATGGTCTCTGCAGCGATGGTGTTCGTCAGGACGCCCACGTCATTCTACGTCCTGCGGTTTCTGCTCGGCGTTGCCGAAGCGGGCTTTTTCCCCGGCATGATCCTGTACCTGACGTACTGGTACCCCGCCCCGCGGCGGGCGCGGATCATGGCGCTGTTCATGACCGCGATCCCGATCGCCGGCGTCATCGGTGGACCGCTTTCCGGCTGGGTCTTGAAGGCCATGACGGGCGTGCGCGGCCTGGCGGGCTGGCAATGGCTGTTCCTGATCGAAGCCGTCCCCTCGCTCGCCCTCGGCGTCGCGGTGCTTGTCTACCTGGACGACAGCATTGTCGGCGCCCGCTGGCTGACGGCCGCAGAGAAAGAACTCCTGGCGCGCCGCGTCGCAGAGGACCAGACGCAGGTCTCCGCGCACTCGTTGTTCGACGGCCTCACGAATCCCCGCATCTGGATGCTCGCGGCCGTCTACTTTTGCCTGATCGCAGGGCTCTACGGAGCCGGTTTCTGGATGCCGACGCTGATCCAGCGGTCCGGCGTCGCGAGCCCCCTCGCGATCGGCATGCTCACGGTGCTGCCCAACGCCGCCGGCGCCATCGCGATGGTGGCGATCAGCCGCGCGTCCGACGCGGCCCGCGAGCGGCGGTGGCATCTCATTATCCCTGCGTTGGTCGGGGCCGCGGGCTGGCTGCTCACCGTCCGCTATGGCGCGCACAGCGCCGCGGCCCTCTTCGGCATGACCCTCGCGATGGCCGGGGTGACCACGTCGCTCTCGCAGTTCTGGTGTCTGCCCACGGCCATACTCGCGGGCGCCGCCGCCGCGACCGGCATTGCGCTCATCAATTCGATCGGCAACCTCGCGGGCTTTGTCAGTCCCTGGATGATCGGCTGGATCATCGATCGCACGCGGTCGACCGATCTCGGCGTCTACGCCCTCGCGGGGCTCATGTCGATCGGCAGCCTGTTGGTGTTGACGATACCGGGGCGCATGGTCAATCGCTGAGCGCGCCCGGTTCGTCGCCAGCCATCACCCGGATCGAGCGGCGATCGCCGCCGGAAGGCGTCCGCGTGAGTGCACGTGCACCTTGCGGAGAACCTGCTCGGTATGATGGTGTGCAGTATGCTCACTGAGATGCAGGCGGTGTGCAACCTCGGAATTTGACTCTCCCCGCAGGAGCAGCCGCAGGACCTCAGCCTCCCGTTTTGTGAGACGGAAGCGCTGGTGCAGCGCGTCGTCGGAGATGTCATCCGACGCGACGGCGCCGAGACGCGGCCGCGGCAGCACGGCAATCGCGGCGTGAAGCTCCCGCAGCAGGGACGCACACTGGTGGTGCTGCTGAGGACTGAGGAAGATCCGGAGCAGTCCTTCGAGTCGCGTAACCGCATGCGCCAGCGAAACCGAATCCACCATTGTTAGGACGCTCGGAGCGGATGGTTCCGCTCCGTTTCTCCTCGCAGAGCGTTGAATGTGCAGACCCTCCACCGCATGGGCAAGACTGCCCATGCGCCGGCCGTTACTGGGATCAATGATTGAGGTTGCTTCGCGTCATCTGTGCTTGAGCCGGCTCGAGCCGGTGAGGAGATCGCGCATGAGCCGAATACCGAAGGTGCTGCTCGTTGCAGCGCCACTGCTTCTTCTTCCGGCTGCGGTCCCCGCCCAGGCCAGCTTCGACAGCATCGCCGCTCACCTCAAGCCCGGCCAGCATGTCCGCGTCCATGCTTCGGGCGGACCGCGTCTCGAGGGTCGGTTCGCGGCCTTCACGACCGCACCGCCCGTCTTTGAGATCACTGTGGGCGAGACCGTGCAATCCGTTCGTGTCGCTGATTCTCTCTGGGTTCGGGGCAGCGCGACGGTGACAGGGCTGGTCGTGGGCGCGGCAGTCTTTGGCGTGGCCGGCGCCATCGTCGTGCCGTCGCTTTGTACAGGCGAGGTATGCAATAGCGGGGCGTTGACCTTCGCCAGCGCGGGCGTCGGCGCATTGCTCGGCGCCGCTATTGGGTCGGGCATTCATCACTGGCGTCTTCGATACCCCAGCCCGCCCGCCGCCGTGGGTCTGGTCCCACTTCCCGGCGTGCGTCTCGGCATCGCGGTTCTGCTCCAGTCTCCAGCGCGAGCGCGCTAAGAGTGCGGCCGAGAGCACTTGTCACGCGGCGCAACTTGGCGTTGGTGGGAGCGCTGCTGGCGGCAGCGCCCCCGCCCTCGGCCGTCGGTCAGACGCAAGATCAGACCCGTTCGGCAGACAACCCCTGTTTCCATGCCCGCCCGGCGCCGGCGTGTAGCGCCTTCTTCCTCACCAACGCCGGCGCCTACATCGGCAACGGGGGTCGTGCCAGCGTGGATTGGGGCTTCATGGCGAACACGAGTAGACGGAATGCGTTCGGCGCCTCCTGGTTCGTCAGTCTCGATGAGGATGAATTGAGCACCGGACCGGTGGCCCGCTACCGTCGCTGGTTTGATAACGACCGCTCACTCGACCTGGCAGTCGGGACGCCGGTGTACACCAGCGAGAATCTCAAGCCTGGCTCGATCCTCGCGTCCGTCAAGTACAACCCGGTCCACTGGTTTGGCGTCGCCCTGCGGCCGGAGATGGTGCGACGCACGGTTTACGAGTGCGTCGACGCGAGCTGCACAGCGCAGACAACGCGCACGGCGAGCTCTGGGCGCGTGTTCTTCGGCGTAGAGTTCGGCTGGACCCCCGGACTTGTCCTGTCCATCGGCGGCGGCCTCGCCTTGGGCCTGGCCTTCCTCGCATACGCCGGATCCGATTGAGCTGCACACCCCCTACTGCATCACCTGAGGCGTCTATGCGGTCTCGATTTCCCGCCGGGCTCGTCCCCGTCCTCACCATCAGCGCCCTGCTCGCCGCCTGTGATCGCGCCGAGCGACCCCTGGCCCCCGACGCGGGCCAACCGCAGTTCAGTGTGTCCGCGACCACCCAGGTCCACTTCGTGGCCAACGGGGATTTCGGAAATGCCAGCTGGTTCGAGGTCGATCCCGCCGGGGGCTTCACGTTTGGATCCATCGCCGTGAACCGCGGCGGACCCACCAACGATCCCCAGACACTCCTTAATTATTCTGTGTTTCAGTGCGACCCATCCTTCTCCTGCAACACCATCCGGGAAGGCTCTGGGCTGATCCCGAACCGTGATCTCCGCAGTGGCGGCAATTCCCTGAGCCTGAGCACCAACACAACCGGCAATCCGAACTTCGTCGTCTCCGTGGGACCCACGGGAGTCGTGTCCGCGGATTGGCGCGCCAACGGGCTCTTTACCCAAAGCTCGACGGCAACCAATCAAATCACCTTTCCCAGCTTCACCGAGCATTCGCAAGGCAGCTTCTCTTCTGCCTCCGCCAACGCCACGGCCAACATCGCCGGCGTGGCGCTCTCCCCCGCGAGCTCCGGCGAATTCGGGTCGAACCACCAAATGACGATCGACATCACGCGCACGAATGCCGCGGGCCTTGCAGTGACACGACTGGGAGGGGGCGTGGACGTGACGGCGCAGACCCAGTTGTTGGCGGCGGCGAGTGTCGTTCCGCTCCTGACGGCCGGGGCGACCAGTTCGACGGCAAGCCAGTTCCACTTCGTAGCCAACGGCGACGTCGGGAATCTCAACTGGTTCGAGGCCGATCCCGCGGGGGGATTCACCTTCGGCTCCCTCTCCGTCAGCCGCGGCGGTCCGACGACCGATCCGCAGACGTTCCTCAGTTACTTCGTGTTCCAGTGCGATCAGTTCTTCGTGTGCAACGCTGTCCGGGATGGCTCTGGGGTGATCCCGAACCGGGACTTGAGCGGCGGTGGCAATGCCCTGAGCTTGCGGACCAACACAACCGGCAATCCGAACTTCAACACCTTTGCGGGACCAGCCGGACTGGTGTCCGTGAATTGGCGCGCCAATGGGCTCTTTACGCAGAGCTCGAGCGGCAGCAGTGAATACAGTTTCCCCGGCGTCACCCATCGTTCCCACGGGAGCTTCACGTCGGCCTCCGCGAACGCGACGGGCAGCATTGTCGACGTGCCGATCTCGTCCAATGGCTCCGCCGATATCGGCACGAACCACCAGATGACCATCGACTTCATCAGGAGCGCGAACGTTGGCCGTGGCCCCTGCGTGGCACCACCCGACGGCCTGCGGGCGTGGTGGCCGGGTGATGGGGACACGCGTGACCTCGTCGGAAGAAATCCCGCCAACGGCAATTTCAACGTCTTCGTCATGAAAGTGACCGGCTCCGGGGCAACGCAGCTCACGGACGTCCCAGGGTACAACGCGCGTCCCAACTGGTCGCACGATGGACGCAGGATAACGTTCACCGCCTGTCGCGTGACTGATTCGAGCTGCGAGATCTACGTCATGAATGCGGACGGTTCGGGGCAGACCAAACTGACCGACAACTTCTCGGCCGATTTCATGTCCGTGTGGTCACCGGACGACCAGCGAATTGCCTTCGTAAGCGACCGCGACGGTCCCCAGCACATCTACGTCATGAATGCCGATGGCTCAAATGCCACCCGTCTCACCGATGGCGCTGCCGACGATGTGCTGCCTACGTGGTCGCCCGCCGGCACGAGGCTTGCCTTCCAGACGAATCGCGACGGCAACAACGAAGTCTATGTGATCAACGCCGACGGCTCGAATCCCGTCAACCTGACGCGGAGCCTCGCCTCCGAGGCGTTCCCGGCCTGGTCGCCCGCCGGCGACAAGATCGCGTTCCAGAGCGATCGTGACGGCAATGGCGAGATCTACGTGATGAACGCGAACGGCTCGCAGCCGACCCGCCTGACCAACAACCCGGCAGACGACTACTATCCCGCGTGGTCCCCGAGCGGGAGCACGATCGCCTTCGCGACCAATCGCGACGGTAACTACGAGATCTACGTGATGACCCCGGCTGGCTCGGGACTGAAACGGGTGACCAACAATCCGGCCTGGGACGCGGATCCGGCCTGGGCCAGCGATCAACTCCTCGCGACTGCCAGCGCCCGAGCGACGTTCGCGCCGGCCAAGGTGCGCGAGGGATTCAGTTTTGCGCGCGCGGGCGACGGCGTGTTCGCCCCTGGAGCAGGAATCGACGACCTACAACAGCTGACCATCGATGCCTGGGTGAAGCACAACTCTCTGCCGCCGGGCAGAGTCCAGCGCTATGTGAGCCTCGGTAATGAGAAGGCGGTGCTGCGGTACGACGGAGCAGCGGGTTTTGCCGAGCTGCACTTCTACATGCGCATAAATGGGGAGCTACAGCACATCCGCGTCGATAATGTTTTGCGAGAGGGCGTATTTCATCATGTCGCGGGGTCGTATGACGGCGGCGTCATGCGCTTGTATCTGGATGGCGTTGAGGTGGGCAACAACGCGATAACAGGGACAGTGGATCCTGGAGATGGTTTGTTCTTCAGCTCGGGCGACGAGCCCTTGGACGGCTTGCTGGACGAGGTCGACATCTTCAATCGCGCGTTGAATCCATCGGAGGTTCGTGCAATCTTTGAAGCGGGCAGCGCGGGCAAGTGCAAGAACGGCCAGGGAAGCACCTCTTCAGCCTCTGCCCGCGTGATGGGCGACGGTCTACGCCACGCCGCGACGGTCCAGACTCCGATACTGAATCGCTTCGCTGACATGCTTGGACTCGAGCGCGGGCACCTCATCGAGGTCGGCGACCGTGCGGGCAATCTTGAGAATCCGATGATACGCCCGCGCTGACAGTCCGAGCCGCGTGATCGCGGTCTTGAGCAACGCATCCGCGCCGTCGGAAACCTTGCAGTGCGCCCGGATGTCGCGCGGCGCCATGTGCGCGTTCGCATAGATCCCGGGCCGGCCGACGAACCGCGCGCGCTGCACCACGCGCGCGCGGTCCACGCGTTCGCGCATCGCCTCACTCGGCTCGCCGCCATCTTCGACCGTCAGGGCCTTGTACTTGACGGCCGGGACCTCCAGATGGATGTCGATCCGGTCGAGCAGCGGCCCCGACACCCGCGCGAGATAGCGCTGGACGTTTGTCTCGCCGCAGGCACATGTGTGGTGTGGATCGCCATACCAGCCGCACGGACAGGGATTCATCGCCGCGGCCAGCATGAAGCGCGCCGGATACGAGAGGCTCATGGCCGCGCGCGCGATCGTCACGACGCCGTCCTCCATGGGCTGGCGCAACACCTCGAGCACGTTCTTGCGGAACTCGGGTAGCTCGTCGAGAAAGAGGACGCCGCCGTGCGCCAGGCTCACCTCGCCGGGCCGCGGATACGAGCCGCCACCTATCAGGCCGGCATCCGAGATCGTGTGATGCGGAGCGCGGAACGGCCGCCGTGCCACCAGCGACTCGCCGAGCGGCAAGGTCCCGGCGACGGAATGGATCTTGGTCGTCTCGAGCGCTTCATCGAGACTCATTTGGGGCAGGATGGTGGGCAGGCGGCGCGCGAGCATGGTCTTGCCCGAGCCAGGCGGCCCCACCATGAGGATGTTGTGTCCGCCTGCCGCCGCGACCTCGAGCGCCCGCTTGGCGCGTGGCTGGCCTTTCACCTCCGCGAAATCCACGTCGTTCCTGGCGCGCTCGGCGAACAGCTGCGCCACGTCGATCGATGCGCCAGGCAAGTCCCCTTTGCCGTCCAGAAAATCGGCGATTTCGGCGAGGCAGCTGGCGCCGAGCACTTGCAGGCCATCCACGACGCCCGCTTCGCACAAGTTCTCGCGCGGCAGGATGAGGGCTTCGAGTCCAGCGGCACGGGCCGCGAGCGCCACAGGCAAGGCGCCGCGGACCGGCCGAACCGCGCCCTCCAGGCCAAGCTCCCCAAGGACCGCGATCTTGCCTAGCCGCTCGGCACTGACCTGCTCCGTCGCGGCCAGAATGCCCAGCGCGATGGGCAGGTCGAACGCGGAGCCCTCTTTCCTTATATCTGCGGGCGCCAGATTGACCGTGATGCGTCGCAGGGGGAACGTGTAGCCGGTATTGGCGAGCGCGGCGGAGACACGATCCCGCGCTTCCTTTACCGCACCCTGTGGCAGGCCGACCGTGACAAACGTCGGGAGACCGCTGGCGATGTCGGTCTCGACCTCCACCAGATACGCATCAATCCCGAGGACGGCGGCGGACCGGACGCGCGCGAGCATGGTCTAGGCTACGTTTAGCGCGTTGGAGGGCGTACCCAAAAACCCGCCCGGCGGGTCTAAATGACGCCACGGGGAGGATATGCGTATTGATGGCGTGACTTTTCGAGCGTCCAGCCTGGCGATCATCCTGGTCGCGGCCTCGGGGTGTGGCCCACGCCGGGGCCCTCCCGCCTCCAAAGTCCCGGTCAGCGTTGCGCGCGCCGAACTGCGTGCCCTCCCCTATGAGCTCGAAGCGACCGGTACGGTCGAACCGATTCGCTCGGTCGACGTGAGGCCGCAGGTCGGCGGGACAATTCTTCGCGTGCACTTCGGTGAAGGCGATGAAGTCAAAGCCGGCCAGGTGCTCTTCGAGATCGACCCCCGGCCCTACGCCGCCGCGGTGCAACAGGCCGAGGGTACGCTGCTGCGCGATGCAACGACCGCACAGTCGGCCGCGCGCGAAGCCGCACGCTACAAGGTGCTTGCGTCCACCAACACGGTCACTCAGGAAGACTACGAAGCCAAGCAGTCCGCGGCAGATGCCGCGGCGGCAGCGGTTCGTTCCGATTCCGCGACGGCGACAATCGCACGCTTGAACGTCGAGTACGCGACGGTCCGCGCGCCGATCAGTGGTCGCACGGGCCGATTGCTGTTGCACGAGGGCAACGTGGTCCGCCCCAATAGCGACGAGCTGGTCTCGATCGTGCAGATGCGGCCCATCCTCGTTCGCTTTCCCGTACCGGCGGCAAGTCTGCCGGCGTTACGCCAACGCGCGGGACAGGAACTCAAGGTGATTGCGCTGCCTGCGCGCGACTCCGCCTCGGCCCTGGAAGGCGTACTCTCGTTCGTCGACAATGCAGTCGACAGCGCGACCGGCACTGTGCTGCTCAAAGGGCGTTTCGCCAACCACGACGGCGCGCTGTGGCCCGGCGAATACGTCACCATCACGCTCGTGCTTGGCATTCAGAACGACGCGATCGTCGTGCCGAGTCAGGCCGTGATGCAGGGACAGCAAGGCACGTACGTCTTCGTCGTGAACAACGACGGGACAGCAAGCAGTCTGCCCGTGACGGTGCAGCGCACGCTCGACAGCCTGAGCGTGATTGCGGGCGTTCCGGTCGGCGCGCTCGTGGTCACCGACGGACAGCTCCGCCTCACACCCAACGCCAAAGTCGACATCCGCGGCGGCCCGACGACCGAAACGGCCGGAGGCGGCGGCACCAACGGGTCGGAGACGACGCGGTGAGCATCTCCGGCCTCTTTATCCGTCGTCCTGTCGCGACGACGCTGGTGATGCTGGCCATCTTGATGTTCGGCATCATGGCATACCGGCTGCTCCCGGTGAGCGACCTCCCCAACGTCGATTTCCCCACGATCAGCGTTTCGGCGGGCCTGCCCGGCGCCAGCCCGCAGACGATGGCCGCCGCGGTCGCGACGCCGCTCGAGAAGCAGTTCTCGACGATCGCCGGGATCGACGCGATGACGTCTTCGAGCCAGATGGGGGGCACGAACATCACGCTGCAGTTCTCGCTGTCGCGGAACATCGACGCGGCGGCGCAGGACGTGCAGGCAGCCATTTCCAAAACGCTGCGGCAGCTCCCGCCCGGCATGCAGCCGCCGTCCTATAACAAATCGAATCCCGCTGACTCGCCGATTCTTTATCTGACGATGACGTCCGCGACGATGCCGCTCTCGGCGCTCGACGAGTACGCCGAGACGTTCCTCGCGCAGCGACTGTCGACCGTGGACGGGGTGGCACAGGTCCAGGTGTACGGTTCGGCGAAATACGCCGTGCGGATTCAAGTCGATCCGAACGCGCTGGCGGCACGCAGTATTGGGCTGGACGAGGTGACCGCGGCGATCTCGGCAGGCAATCCCAACCTCCCGACCGGCACGCTGTGGGGGCCGCAACGCGCCTACACGGTCATGACCGACGGCTCGATCTCGAGCGCTCCCGAGTTCCGGAAGCTCGCGGTCACGTACCAGAATGGCGCGCCGGTGCGGCTCGAGGACGTGGCGCAGGTCCTCGATGACGTTCAGGACTCCCGCAACGCCAGTTGGTACGACGGCAAGCGCGCGATCGTGCTCGCGATCCAGCGCCAGCCCGGCACAAATACCGTGCAGGTCGCGGACCGGGTGAAGGCCACGGTCGCATCGCTGCGCGACCAGATTCCAGCTTCCATCGAAATCAATACGCTCTACGACCGCTCGGTCTCGATCCGGCAGTCGGTCGATGACGTCCAGCTCACGCTGCTCGTGACGTTGGCGCTCGTCGTGATGGTGATCTTCCTCTTCCTCAAGAATCTGTCGGCGACCGTCATCCCGAGCCTCGCGCTGCCGTTTTCGATCATCGGCACGTTTTCGGTGATGTACTTGATGAGCTACAGCCTCGACAACCTCTCGCTGATGGCGCTGACGTTGTCGGTGGGATTTGTCGTGGACGACGCGATCGTGATGCTCGAGAACATCGTCCGCCACATGGAAAAGGGGAAACCCGCGATGCAGGCCGCGCTGGACGGCGCGCGCGAAATCGGTTTCACGATCCTGTCGATGACACTGTCGCTCACGGCCGTCTTCATTCCCATCCTCCTGATGGGCGGTATTCTCGGCCGGCTGTTCCACGAGTTCGCGGTCACCATCGGAGTCGCGATCCTCGTGTCGGGATTCGTCTCGCTGACGCTCACGCCCATGTTGTGCAGCCGCTTCCTGCGTCCACCGAAAGAGGAGCGGCACGGGCGCTGGTACGAGGCGACTGAGCGCGTGTACCGGCGCGGCCTGGCGTTCTACGAGCGCTCACTGGCCTGGGTCATGGACCGGCGCGGGCTGGCGATGCTCTTCTCGGCCGGGATTCTCGTCGCGACGCTCGTCCTGGCCAAGGTCGTCCGGAAGGGATTCATTCCGACCGAGGACCAGGGAAGTATCCAAGCGAACACCCTGGCGCTCGAAGGCACGTCGTTCGAGAGTATGCGAGACCACCAGCTCGCCGTCGCGGACATCGTCGGACGCGACCCCAACGTCGCGCACTACATGTCTACGATCGGCGGCGGCACCATGAATCAGGGACGCCTGAGCATTCGGTTGAAACCGCGTAACGAGCGACCGCCGGCCGACGAAGTGGTTCGAGAGCTCAACGCGAAGCTCAGCGGCGTGACCGGCATCCGGACATACCTGCAGGTGCCGGCCTCCATCCGGATCGGCGGGCGGCCGACCCAGACCCAGTATCAGTTCACGCTGCAGAGCGCCGACATCGACGCGCTGTACGACAACGCCGCGAAGCTCGAGCGGGTCATGCGCGGTATTCCGACGCTGCAGGACGTCACCACCGACCTGCAGATCAAGAATCCGCAGGTCAGTGTGCGGATCGACCGCGATCGCGCCACGAGTCTCGGCGTCAGCGTGCAGCAGATCGAGCAGGCGCTGTACGACGCGTATGGATCGCGCCAGGTCTCGACGATCTACACGCCCAACAATCAGTACTGGGTCATCCTGGAGCTGTTGCCGGAATACCAGCGCGATCCTTCCGCATTGAAGCTGCTCTATTTGCGCTCGCAGAAAGGCAACCTGGTGCCGCTCACATCGGTGGCGTCGGCGTCCAACGACGTCGGGCCGCTGAGCGTGAACCACAGCGGGCAACTTCCCTCCGTGACGCTGTCGTTCAACTTGCCGCCGGGAGTCTCGCTCGGCGCCGCGGTCAATGATGTGCAGAAAGCCGCGCGCCAAACGCTGCCCTCGACCATCAGCACGGGATTCTCCGGCACCGCGCAGGCGTTCCAGTCCAGCCAGCAGGGCCTGTTGTTCCTGCTGATCCTGGCGATCCTCGTCATCTACATCGTGTTGGGAATCCTCTACGAGAGCTTCATCCACCCGCTGACGATTTTGTCCGGCCTCCCATTCGCGGGATTCGGCGCGTTGCTGACGCTCTTCATCTTCCGCACCGAGCTGAGCATCTACGCGTTCGTGGGCATCATCATGCTCGTGGGACTCGTGAAGAAGAACGCGATCATGATGATCGACTTCGCGCTCGACGCCGAGCGCGAAGAGGGCAAGTCGCCGCGCGAGGCGATCATCGAGGCGTGCAGCGTCCGGTTCCGGCCGATCATGATGACAACGATGGCGGCGCTGATGGGCACGCTGCCGGTTGCGATCGGATTGGGCGCGGGCGGTGAGTCGAGGCGGCCGCTGGGTCTCGCCGTGGTCGGCGGGCTGGCTTTTTCCCAGCTGATTACTCTGTACGTAACGCCGGTCGTGTATACCTACCTCGACCAGCTGCAGCACCGCTTCGGCCGGCGGGCTCGGAAATCGGTCCCGGAGCCCGCCGCAGCCGACTGAGCGTTAGGGCTTCGGAATGGCGTCGACGCGCACGTTGGCCGTGATGCCGCTCCCGATCACGAACTGGTAGGTGCCTGCCCGTACCGCCTTCAGCGTCACAACCGCAACGGAATCCGCGGATTCGAGACTGACGAGCTGCAGATCCTGCTGATGGGCATTGAGCCGCGCTCGCCCGGCCTTGAGTGCCTGGCCCAGCGCGTCGATGGACGTCTCATTCCCGTACAGATCGTGCGCGCGCAGGCGCAGCGTGAAGGGATACCCCACCTGGACGACGATCGCGCGCCCGTTCACGATTTCGCCGTTGCGATCGAGGATCAGCGAATCGATCGGCCCGGGCTCGGCGCGCAGCGTCACCACGCGCTCAACCGAATCGATCGTCGCGAAGACCGCCGACTCGCCCGCGCGAATCCCGAGGACCACATCCAGTCGGACTTTTCCGGTGGAATCGACGACGGCGACCTCCGGTGTCACGCGAGCATTGAGCGCCCGAAAGCGAACGGTTCGGCCGGCGGCCGCCGTTCCCTGCACCGTACGCGCCCGGAAGATCACAGGCTCGCTCAGCGAGTTCCCGACCGGTCCGTAGGCAGACGCGATCGGAAGAAAGCCGGTGTTCATGCCCGACAGCCCGGCCGGTGCAGCGATTTCGACGTCGATCGGCGCCAAGCCACGGACCCGCGCTTGGATCGTGCCGCCCCGGGCGACGTTGTTCGCCAGCACCGTGAATGTGGCGCGGCCGGCCGAGTCGGTCAGCGCATTCAACGGCGCGCCAATCCCGCCGGTGATGTCGACGGGTTCGGCGGTCACAGGATTGCCGAGCGAATCAGTCACCGCGGCTACGAGAGTGGCTGTGGTGTCGGTGCCGCGGAACGCGATGTAGTCAGGCGTCAGGCGCAGCCGGCTCGGCCGCGACGCGCGTACGGAATACAGCACCGTGGGCTCGCCGGGGAGAGCGTTGCCCGCACCGTTCCGGATTTCGAACTGATGACTGCCTGAGCGCGCCACGGCGGGGAGCCGGAAGACGGCGATACCGCTGTCGTCCGTCACCGCCGAAGCATCTCGCGCCAGGCCAAGGGCTGTCGTTCCGCGCAGCGCCAGCGTCGTGCCGCGCAGCGGCGTACGGCCGCGGCTGAGACGGACCCGGACGTTGGCGGCGATTCCCGCAGTCGTGACGACTTCGGTCGGTGCGACCGCTGTGACCGGCTGCGCGGTCTCTTCACGCGGCGGACTCGCCGAGCCGCCGCTGCTGCGGCGGTTGTCGCAGGCTGCGGCGCTTGCGATCACTTCGCCGCCGGCGCCCGCGTTGCGGAGATCCGCCCAATCGCGCTCGGTGGGACGGAACGTGAGGCAGCTGCGGCGCACCACGTCCGCAACTTCCCCTTGGGCGAAGAGCGGATTTGTCAGCAGACGAATCAGTTCGGTCTTGTCGAGCGGCGGCGGAGCCTGTGCTGCGGCCGTGCCGACCGCGCTGAGTGACGCGAGGGCGAGAGTCGCGAGGACGCGCATGCTAGGGCCGGGTACAGGATGAGCGTTCAAATCGTGCCTCCACGGAGCGCACATCGGCATAGAGACTCCTGTCGCGCGCATCGTGCACAGGGTCGGCGCCGGCCATCAGGTCCTTTCGCGCCACGTTGTAGCCGAGCCACGCGTCCTCGACCTGCGTGAGACCGCGTTGCAGGCCGCTGCACGGCATGCGGCGCGAATCGAACATGGCGGCGCGCATGTTGAATCCGGAGATCGCAAGCGCCAGCGTGTCGCTACGCCGGTCGAGCACGGCGGGTTCGGTGGTTGGCCCGCCCGGAGCCGAGTCCGAACCCGCACGACTGCCGAACGAGGCGACGCGGGGTCCGAGCATGCCGTACAAAGCCGTGACGAGCAGGGCACCGACGACGCCGGCCGCGACGTACGCGACCGGACGAACGAGACCGCGGTACCCATGGGGCTTGGGGGCAACGATCGTTGTTGGTGCAGGGCGCGGCGGCAGCGGGGTGAGCGCTACATCGTCATCGCCGTCTTCTTCCGGAAGCAACACTGGGTGATTCGGATGGCTCGTTCCCGGACCCGTCAGGGCCTGTGTCCCCATACGAACGACGGGGTCGGGCTCGTAGGGCGGCGCGCCCATGGGTCGCGAGCTTGAGACTGGATGCGTTTCGGGCATAGGGCCTCTCCTTCTACGGACTCGCACGGGCAAGTCCCATACCTTGCACCGTTGTGCGTAAGCGCTTTAGCGGCATCACGTTGATGATTGCGCCAGGCCCGTTTGTAAGCGCCGTGAAACACTTCCCGCCGCAGGTATGTTGGAGCCGTGAGTTCGATCCACCTGGCCTCCGTGAGCCGCCGCGGGGGCGAAGACAGCGCCTTTCCCTTCACCGTTCCGGCGATCCGGACACTGGACTCCCTGTCGCTCCAGCGTCCGGTGACCTTCTTCGTGGGCGAGAACGGTTCGGGCAAATCGACCCTCCTCGAAGGCATCGCTGCGGCGGCCAAGCTCCCCGCGATCGGCAGCGCCGACCTGCCGCGCGATGAGTCGCTCGCCTCGCAGCGCCGGCTCGGGAAAGCGTTGCGATTGAGCTGGGACAACAAGGCCACGCGGGGGTTTTTTCTGCGGGCCGAGGATTTTTTCGGGTTCACCAAACGACTCGCACGCGAGCGCGCGGATCTGCTCGCACAGATGCAAGAGACGCGAGAGCAGTATCGCGCGCAGGACCGTTCGTTATATGCCGAGGGTCTCGCACAGGGACCGTTGCGGTCCTCGCTCGCGGCGATGGAGCAGCGCTACGGCACCGATCTGGACGCCAACTCGCACGGCCAAAGCTTCCTCAAGTTGTTTCAGTCGCGCTTTGTGCCCGGCGGTTTGTATCTCCTCGACGAGCCCGAGGCGCCGCTTTCACCGCAAAGCCAGCTCGCGCTGCTCGCCATGATCGGCGATATGGTGACGCAGGACGCCCAGTTCATCATCGCGACGCACTCGCCCATGCTGCTCGCGTTTCCCGATGCGCAGATCTACAGCTTCGATTCCATCCCCGTGTGCGCGGTGGCGTACGAAGACTTGGATCATGTCCGGATCACACGCGATTTCCTCAATGCGCCCGATCGGTATCTGAATCAAATCCTGGCCTTGGAGGAGAAAAAAGAGCCTGGCCCCAAAACGCGGGGCCAGGACAAGGGGTGAGGCTCGGAGACGGCAGGGGAGATTACCGAATGCCGATCGACACCCCGATCTGATAGACGCGCATATCCACCTGCGTCGTGACCTGCTGCGCGCTGTAGCTGCCATCTGGATTCTGCGTCAAGCCGTTTGCCGGAACGTATGTGACTTTGTCGTACCGCAGGCCGCGGGCCCCGGCGTCGATGTAGATCGGCGTCCGCCCCGTCGAGAGCGCGAGCATCACGCCGGCTCCCGCTGACGTCGTCACCGTGGAGTGGCCATTCTTATACCAGTCGGTGCCGTAGCACCCGCAGCCCTCATAGCTTGCCGTGTTCCAGAACATCGAGCCGCCGATGGTGGCGAAGCCGTAGGCCCGCAGCGTGCCCTTGCCGAGCGTCAGTTGCGGTCCGGCGCCGAGTGAAGCGATCTGCGTGAGGGTCGTGACGCCGTATCCCGGAAACCGCGCATTGTAGGTCATCCAGCTGCCTTCAACGCGGAGGGCGAGCGAGCCACCGCTCGTGAGACCTGAAATCGCGAGTCCGGCACCGAGGTCACCATTGCGACGATAGGCGCCGAGTGGCTCTGCCGCGATAAAACTGGCGCCGATCATGCCGCGCTCGTCTTCGCGCACTTCCCGAAGCGCCGAGCGCTGGGCCAAGAGAGGAGTTGCAACGAGCGCCAAGCCCAGCACCGCTTTGCCGATTCTCCCCATAACGCCATCCTGTTGAGAGTGAGATGTCCTGCGACGCCATGGCCAAAGGGCAATCGACGTGCCAAGCTTCTCCGCCTTGGCGGCCGAAAAGCCGTGACCTCTAAAAGGGACAGTAGGAGTCGAGATGGCTCATATCAGCTACGATGACTTCGAAAAAGTGGACATCCGGGTGGGCAGGATCGTCCAGGCCGATGAATTCCCGCAGGCCAGGAAGCCTGCCTACAAGCTGCGGATCGACTTTGGACCGTCGATCGGCGTGAAGAACTCGAGCGCGCAGATCACCAAGTACTACAATCCCAACGATTTGGTCGGAAAACTCGTCCTCGGCGTCGTCAACTTCCCGCCGCGTCAGATTGCTACGTTTTTGTCGGACGTCTTGACGCTAGGCGTGATTCTTGGGGAGGGCGACATCTGCCTGGTTCACCCCGACCGCGATGTGCCGCTGGGCTCCCCCATTCGCTGAGGCTCCCGCGCTTCCGTAGCGCTTCGCGACGTAGTCTTCGAGAATCTTCAGAAAGTCGGGGACAATGGTGTCCCCTTTGAGGGTCACCTGCAGAGCGCCGTCCACGTACACCGGCGCCCGCGGCTCTTCGGCGGTTCCCGGTAAAGAAATACCGATGTCCGCGTGCTTCGACTCGCCAGGGCCGTTCACGACGCAACCCATCACCGCTACGCGGAGCTCCTCCGAGCCTGGATAGCGCGCCTGCCAGGCGGTGCGCTGCTCGCGGAGATACGTCTGGATCTGTTCGGCCATTTCCTGGAAGAACGTGGATGTCGTTCGTCCACAACCAGGACAGGCCGTCACCTGGGCCGTGAAGCTGCGAAGCCCGAGGGACTGCAGGACCTGCTGCGCGACCTGGACTTCCTCCGTGCGATCACCGCCGGGACGCGGCGTGAGCGATACGCGAATCGTGTCGCCGATCCCTTCCTGCAACAGGATCGACAGTCCGGCGGTGCTGGCCACGACCCCCTTCGTGCCCATGCCCGCCTCCGTGAGACCCAGATGGAGAGCATAGTCGGAGCGCTGCGCGAGCAACCGGTAAACGGCGACGAGATCCTGGACGCCGGAGACCTTGGCGGAAAGGATGATGCGATCGTGCGGCAATCCGCTGGCCTCGGCGAGCTCCGCCGAACGCATCGCGCTCTCGACCATGGCGTCCATGGTGACGTCGCGGGCATCGCGTGGCTCGGCGCTGCGCGCATTGGTATCCATCATCTCGGTGAGCAGCTGCTGATCGAGGCTGCCCCAGTTGACGCCGATGCGAACCGGTTTGTCCTCGCGGATCGCCACCTGGATGATCGTGCGGAAGTTGTCGTCGCGGCGCTTCGTGCCGACGTTGCCGGGATTGATGCGGTACTTCGCGAGTGCCCGCGCGCAGGCGGGATATTTGGTCAGCAGCAGATGGCCGTTGTAATGGAAGTCGCCGATGACAGGAACGTCCACTTCGGCGACGATCGCGGGGACCGCGCGGGCAGCTTCGTCGGTGTTGACCGTGACCCGTACGAGCTCGCTGCCGGCGGCATGCAGCGCGCGCACCTGCGCGGCGGTCGCGGCGGGATCGGCGGTGTCGGTGTTCGTCATCGACTGGACGACGATTGGGTAGGCGCTGCCTACCTTCACGCCCCCAACATCGACGACGACAGTGGGTCTACGTCGGGTGTCGCTCACCCGACGAATATAACGGCGACCGTTCCTCTAGAAGGTGTAGCCGAGGCCGGCTGTGACCTCGCCATTCCAGTAGATCGTCGAGGCATAGCCGTAGCAGTAGCCGTATGAGCAGTACGACCCGCCTCCCGTCGAGTGATTGGTGGTCACACCGCGGTAGCGCCCGTCGATGCGAGCCGAGATCGATTCAGCGAGCCGGAAAATTGCGCCTACGCCCGCGTTGAAGGCGAACCGCCAGTGCGCGTCCCCGTTGCCGCCGCTGGGACTGGTGGTGTTGGGGATGTGCGGCGTGAAAATGGTCGTGCCGATTCCCAGACTCACAAAGCCGGTGGCAGTCCCCCGGTAACCGGTCCACAGGCCGCTGAGATCGATCTGGTCGATCCCGATGTTTCCCTTACTCCCCGGCTGGCCGAAGGGGATGCTGTCGTTGGAGGTGCTGACGTCCGATGATGCGTGCATATAGCTCAGTTCGACCCCGTAACGCTCCTGCGGCATCATCACGAGCCGGGCACCGTAGGTCCAGGAGTCACCGAGCTTGACCTTGTTGTTCACGCTCGCGCCGACGTACAGGTCGGTGCCGAAGTAGCCACCCGCGATTGCGAACAGGGCTCCTTTTTTGTGCTGGGCCGCGCCCGGGCGCGGGACGGCGGCGACGACGACGAGGGCCATGCCAAGAGTAAGTAGCGCGCTGCGGTGAATACGGACCACGGACGCCGTCCTTTGTGAGAGTGCGCGTTTCGACACGAGGAATGAATCGGCGCGGCTCGAGAGACCAGCAAGTTGCCCCTTCGGGTCATCGGCTTGACTCCTGTCTCCCTAAAGGATTACGGGCAATTCTCGGGGACTGGCCGATGGCTGTCGAAAGCGTCATCGTAATCCCCGATGCTGTCAGCGGTCCCCCAATCGGCTTGGACTCCCGCGCGTACACTCCGCGTCGTAATCAGCGTCGCCGTCGCGTACTACCTCGGCGTCCGGATCGGTCTCGCCCTCACGATGCCGGCCCAGCCGATCTCCACGTTGTGGCCGCCCAACGCCATTCTCCTCGCCGCACTCCTGCTGTCGCCAACGGAGGTCTGGTGGCTTATTCTGGCCGCGGCCTTTCCGGCTCATCTGGCCGGCGAATGGCTCGAGGGGATTCCGCTGCGGATGGTGCTGTGCTGGTTCATCAGCAACTGCAGCGAGGCGCTCATCGGCGCTTGCATCTTTCGCGCCGTGTATCGGTCGCCGCGACTCGACAGCCTGAGGCAGCTCGCGGTCTTCGTCGTGGCGGGGGTGGTCCTCGCCCCATTGCTCTCATCGTTTCTCGACGCGGCGTTCGTGGCCTGGAACCGGTTCGGCACCATGCCTTACTGGAGCCTGTGGCGGACGCGTGTGTTCTCGAACGCGCTGGCGACCATGACGCTCGTGCCGGTGATCGTTCAGTCTGCCACCGTTGATCCGATCGAATGGTGGCGGAACTCGCGTGGGCGTTTTCTCGAGGCCGCGGCGCTGACCGTCGGCTTGCTCGTCACATGCGCACTCATTTTCACGCATGCCTTCCCCCAAGCGCATGTGCCGGTCGTGTTGCTGTATGCGCCGTTCCCATTCCTGCTCTGGGCGGGAGTGCGATTCGGGCCGGGCGGGACGGCTGCTACACTCCTGGTTCTCGCCCTCTTCTCCATCTGGGCGACGATCCACGCTGAGCCGCCTTTCGATACGTCGTCACCGCGCCAGAACGCGCTGCTGCTTCAGCTCTTCTTGCTGTTCACCGAGATCCCAATGCTGACGCTCGGAGCCGCCATGGCTGAGCGCCGCCAGGGCGAGCAGGCGCTGCGGCGATCCGAGCAGCGGTTCGCCGTCGCGTTCCGGGCCAGTCCCGATGCCTTGGCGATCGTGCGCCGCAGCGACGGCACGATCGTCGACGTGAACGAGCGCTGGGCCCAGCTGTTCGGCACCAATGGATCGAGCGCGATCGGTCGCACACCGATGGATCTGAAACTGTTCCTGCACCCTGCGGACGGTCAGCGCGTCACGAATCACCTCACTACGCGCGGCCATTTGCGCGACGTCGAGCTGCAGCTGCTGACCCGTCACAATACCGTGATCCGCGCCATCGTCACGGCGGAGTCGGTCTCGATGGCCGAGGAGCACTGCTTCCTCATCGTCGTCCGGGACGTGACGGATCGCCGGCGCGCGGAGATGCAGCTCATGCAGCACCGGGCGGAGATCGCACATCTCAGTCGCGTGGCCCTGCTGGGCGAGCTCTCGGCCGCGTTCGCCCACGAGCTGAACCAGCCGCTCGCCGCGATCATGGCGAATGCACGCGCCGGGCAGCGCCTCATGTCGCGTGAGCCGCCGGATCCCGCCGAAGTCTGCAACATTCTCGAGGACATCGTCTCCGACGACCGGCGCGCCAGCGAGGTGATCCACCGCCTGCAGGCGCTGCTCAAGCGGGGCGAGCTCCAGCTCCAGCCGCTCGACGTCAATGAGGTGGTGCGCGAAGTCGTGGACCTGGTGCACACGGAGCTCATCCGGCGCGAAGTGCTCCTGCATACCGTCCTGGCGCCCGAGCTGGCGCGCGTGCCGGCCGATCGGGTGCAGGTGCAGCAGCTGCTGATGAATCTCGTGTTCAACGCGTGCGAGGCGATGAGCGAGCAGCCGCGCGCAGAGCGCAACGTCACCATCGTCACGCGCTCCACCGCCGGCGGAGAGGTGGCGATCGCCGTCGTCGATGAGGGCATAGGAATTCCGGAGGGCAAAGAAGAACAGGTGTTCGAGCCGTTCTACACGTCCAAGCGTCAAGGCCTCGGCCTGGGTCTGACGATCTGCCGCACCATCATCGCCGCGCACGGCGGCGCGCTCTGGGCCGCCAACAATCCCGATCGCGGCGCGACGTTTCACATCGTGCTGCGGGGCAGCTCGCACACCACATAGTTTCCCCTAGGTGCGATAGTCGCATCTCCCGAGCGCCGCGAGACTGCTCCCCGTGCGACGCATGACGACGGTGCTCGGCTCGGTGCTGATGGCCTTCCTGACCGTGCCGGCGGCAGCACAGGACCCCAAGCCGTCAGGCGCGGATACTGCGGCCCCTTCCGTGCTCAAGCCGGTGCCGGATAGTGGCAAGTTCAAGATCACCCCACTCCTCGCTCCCGCCTACAATCCGGAAATGCAGTACATGATCGCCGGCGGCGTGCTGATGTCCTGGAAGGTCGGCAACAATCCCTTCCGCGTGCAACGCTCGACGCTCTCGTCCACGCTCTCACTCTCGTCGACGGGCGCCGTCAACGTGAGCATGTCGTTGTCGTCCTTCTGGAACGAGGATCGCCTGCGGATCAACGCCGACTTCTCGCTCAAGGACATGCCCGACAACTACTGGGGCGTCGGCTATCAGGCGGGGCTCAGCCCGACGAAAGGCGACTCGACCACGGCGTATCACCGCCAGTGGATCAAGTTCAGCCCGCGCGTCGTGGTCGCGATCGCCAGGCACCTCTTGGTGGGCGGGACGCTGGAGCTGAACCACACCATCGCGACGCAGGTCAACGGTGCGATGAATGCCGACCCCGCCTACCAGCAGTACGGCAACGACAACGCCAATGCCGGGCTCGGCGTCGTGGTACAGTACGACAGCCGCGACGTCGCGGCCAATGCCTGGCACGGGGTATATGCCGCCATTACGGCGACGCGCTATGGAGGCGTCCTGGGGGGCGACAACGCCTACAGCACGATCCTCCTCGATTACCGCCAGTATCACCCGCTCGGGCGCGAGGGGCGCACGCTGACGTGGCAAGTGAAATCGCGCATCGGCCTGCACGGCGTCCCCTGGCCCGAGCTGTCGATGCTCGGCACCGGATACGATTTGCGCGGCTACGTCGAGGGGCGATTTCGCGATCGTTCGACGCTGCTCGGGCTCATCGAATATCGCCATACGTTCACGCGCAGCGAGGGCCGACTCTCGAAGCACGGGTTCGTGATCTGGGCCGGCGGCGGGACGCTGGGACCGGAGCCAAGCCGCTTCCATGGATTTCTCCCAAACGGCGGCGTCGGATACCGGCTGGAGATTCAGCCACGTGCCAATGGCCGGGTGGACATCGGTGTGGGTGAGCGATCGTACGGGATCTACTTCAACTTCAACGAAGCATTCTGAGGGAGACCATCATGCATGTACGTCACCGCTGTCTCGTCCTGCCGCTCCTGGTGAGCGCTCTGCTCGCGCCCCGCTCCGTGCTCCAGGCACAGAATGCGTCCCGGGACACGTCGGTCGCAAATGCGATCCAACTGTTGCGGACGAATGTGCGCGCGGACAAGGCCACGATCATCGGGCGCGCGCTCGCCCTGCCCGATTCCCAGGCCAACATCTTCTGGCCGATGTACCGGGAGTACGAAGCCCAAGCCGCCAAGCTGAATGACGAGCGGGTGCAGCTGATTCATGACTACGTCAGCGCGTATGACAATCTCACCGATGCGCAGGCGAAGAGCCTGGTGCAGCGCGCGCTCGAGCTCGATGAGCGCCGAGGGAAGCTCGCGCGCGACGAGTTTGGCCGGTTCACCAAGAAGCTCCCCGCCAAGACGGTCGCGCATTTCTTCCAGCTGGAAGGGTTTTTGAATCGCGTAATCGAGCTGCAAGTACTCGCGGCGCTCCCCGAGATTCAGTAGAGAGCGCCGCCTGGCCCGCCGGTGTGCTGCGCCGCCGCTAGAAGCGACGCGTTGCGATACCGATGTCGATGCCGATCCAGCTCTGATAGGGTGAACCGCCGGCGGCGAAGGCGTAGTTATACCGGACCGCGGTATAGAACGCCTCGCCATCGACGGTATGACGCAACGGCACGGCGATCCCAAACTCCGGCGCCAGCCCGAAGTGCCACGTATTCTCGGACGCGGTCCAGATGCCCACATCCACGCGACGATTCATGTAGTAGGTGCCGGTCTTCAGCCCGATGAACGCGCGCGAGTTGCCCTGGTTAGTGCCCAGGTACTTGTGCGCGGCGAGGAGGATCGAGTAGGCGTTGATGTAGCGGAACTGAAGGCCGGTTACATCCACCTGATGGATGCTCGACGTCTCGAAGGTCTCTTCGTTCATGAGATTCCAGCCCAGACTGAGGCCGACCGACGTCGAGCTACCCTTGAACTGACGCCACTCCATGCCGAGGCCGCGGAAGCTGTAGTCGTTCGCAAACTGCTTGGAGTTCGCGGTGGGACTCGACATGCTCCACGTCATGCCGAACCACTTATCTCCCGTCCGCTGCGCCGCGGCGGTCGCGGCGGTCGCGGGAACCAGGAGCACGAGTGCTGCGATGATCTTGATCCGCATGACATGCCTCACTGGGTGTGGAGATAAGGGGATTGCGCGAACGCTTGCGAGATGTTGTTGTCGATCCGCTGCAGGATCTGCTGGTCAGTCCCCTCCAGCAATCCGTTGATCGCTCCGAGCCAGATAGGAGTCGCCTGCGTCGAGTCGGGAGCAACCACGTCCGGATCGATCATCTGGATAAACAGCGAGCCCGTCGTGTAGCCGGTGACGGTGACCGGATACCACGGATAGTAGTAGCCGGACGAGGACGACGCGTTGTAGGGCCAATAGCCGCCCCAGCCGCCCCACCAGCCCCAGTAGGGGTACCATGGGTAGGAGTACCAGACGTCGTAATTGTCGACCGTTATCGCAGACACCAGCACGACCACGTCCGGCTTGGTCGTGGTCGCATCGACGCGCGTATAGCCCATCTGTGTGAGTTCCGCCCGCACCTTCGTCAAAATCGCGGCGTCGTGGCTGTGATCGAGCGTGGTGTCGAAACCCGCTGCCACACCGACATCGACGATGGAGTCGGGCATGTCGTACGTGTGATTTGCGGTGAAGTCCGCGCCCTCCATATGGAAGGTGGCCACCAGGTCCGTTTGTGCGGCGGTGTCGATTTCGCCGGGATAGCATCCCGCCGAAAAGGCACCGAACAGGGCGCACAAAAGCGCATAGCGTTTCTGCATGGGCTGCTCCGTCAGCGTTAGATGGCGGGAATGTCTGCCGGAGTGCGGAGGGGTGGTATTAGACTTTCGACCAACCGCGGAGAATTGCAACACGGCTGTAAAAATCTTGGGGACTATCCCCTATTGCACCAAAGGCTAATGAGGTGCATCTAGTTGAAGTATCAGGCATGGCTATATCTGCCTTTGACGACCTAGTCCCACTCAGGCTTACCCTGAAGGTTCCTGCATGATTCCTTAACAGCGGCCCGGCGGGCCGCGACTCGGTTGGGCTAACGATCTATGCCGATGACGCCGTTGGTGGTGCGCGCGTGCTGATGTGGACGCTGGCGTTGGCCGGCGACTATCGCACGACGCTGCTCGAAACGATCGTCGGCACTGCCCAGGCCATCCTGATCATCGGGCTCGTGTTGGAGCGCCGCCGCCGCCGCCGCGCCGAGGGTCTCCTCGAGCAGCGTCTCGAATTCGAAACACTCGTCTCCGAGTTGTCGTCGCACCTCGGTATGGCCGACCGCGCCGAACACGACGCGCTGATCACGCGCTGGCTGCAGCGGCTCGCCAACAGTCTCGATGTCGATCGCGCTAATCTGCTACCCGCGACCAACGGCCACGGCGCGGGGGCGCTAGCAGCGCAGTCGCTCCCGAAGGCGTGGGGCTTGGCCTCCGCATATCCGGTCACGGATTTCCCCGCACTGACGAAGCTGGTGCAGCAGGGTGAGGTCGTCCGCTTCGACAGTCTCGACGACCTGCCGCCGGCGCTCGCGCGCGACCGTCAGGCGTTTCGCCGCCACGGGATCGAGTCGGTGCTGCTCGTGCCGCTGCGCCACAACGGCGAGGTGTTGGGCGCGCTTGCGCTCAGTGCGGGCAAGCCGGGACGGTGGTCGACGGCGATCGTGGAGCGGCTCGAGTTCGTCGGGGCCATCCTCGCGCGGGCTCTGAACCGGGACCACCGTGCCCGTTCCAATGGCCATTCCAACGGCGAGCGGGTGCCCGTCGAAGCGGCGGCAGGCGCGATTCACGCCGAGCCGAGCTTCGCCCGGTTCGCGGGCGTGCGGACGCTCGGCGGGTTTGCATTGTCGCTCGCGCACGAGTTGAACCAGCCCCTCTCCGCCATTCTGGCGAATGCGCAGGCCGCACGGCGTTTCCTCGCCCGGCCGGATCCGCCGATCGACGAAGTGCGCGCGATCATCGACGACATCGATGCCGACGACCGGCGCGCGGGTGAGTTGATTCACGGCATGCGCGCGCTGCTGAACCATCACGACGTCGAGCCGGTGGATCTCGATGTGAACGACGTCATCCGCGATGCCGTGCGGCTGCTGCATGGGGATTGTCTGCTCCGGCGCGTGTCCCTCGTCGTCGATCTCGAGGCGCCGTTGCCGCTGATCCACTGCGATCGCGTGCGGATCGAGCATGTCCTCCTGAACCTCGTGATGAACGGTTTCGAGGCGATGGAGAAGACCGTGCCGGGAGACCGCCGGATGATCATCTGCACGCGCGCGGGCAGCGACGGCTGCTGCGTCATCTCCATTCGGGACGCGGGCACCGGCATCCCGGAGGACGCGGTCGAGCGCGTGTTCGAGCAGTTCTTCTCCACGAAACCCGAAGGGCTCGGCATGGGGCTCGCATTCGCGCGCTCGGTGGTCGAGTCGCACGGGGGACGCATTTGGGCCACGAACAATTCAGACGTCGGGGCGACGTTCCACGTCGCGTTACCGATTGCCCCGCACAAGGAGGAGTCATGAGGAACAGCAGTGTCGCACGATCCATCTCGCGGTCCCCAGCGAGCGAGCCGCCACGCCCGGCCGAGCGGTCCGGGCGAGCCGCGGGCTCGCTTGTGTTCGTCGTCGACGACGACGCATCGGTACGAAAATCCCTCGACCGGCTCCTGAGCGCAGCCGGCTACCGCGTCCAGACTTTTGATTCCGGCCGCGAGTTTCTGGGTCGCACCGAGCTCCCGGGAGAGGATTCGCAATGCCTCATTCTTGACGTCCGCATGCCGGGAATCAACGGACTCGAGCTCCAGACCTCCATGCGCAACTCCGGCTCGACGATCCCCATCGTCTTCTCAACAGGATTTGGCGACGTCACATCGAGCGTCCGCGCCATGAAGGTTGGGGCGGTGGATTTTCTCACCAAGCCCATCGACGAAGACGAGCTGCTGGCCGCCGTGCAGCGCGGGTTAGCGCTCGACGCGGAGACGCGGCAACTCAAGAACATGATGAATACGCTCATCCAGCGGCTGGGACGGCTCACGCCGCGCGAGCGTCAGGTCTTCGCGCTCGTGGTCACGGGCATGCTGAACAAGCAGATTGCGGGACAATTGGGGACCTGCGAGCGGACGATCAAGGTGCATCGCGCGCGGATCATGAAGAAGATGGAGGCAGGCTCCGTGGCCGAATTGGTCCGGATGGCCGTGAAGCTCGGCCCGGCCATCGATCCTCCTCCCGTCGCCGCCGCGGCCGCCCGCACCCCGACCCCGGGTCGTCTCAGGTTGACCTAAGGTCATATTCGCAGACGGCAGTCTCGGGCGTAAACATCAGCGACCGCGGCGCCGTCGGGGCCGAGGTATCGCAGACTCTCACCTGGGGCCGTCATGACGCCCACAACGCCTCCGTCGCGGCCAGTGATCGGTGTCATCGATGATGATCCATCGGTACTGAAGGCCCTCGTGCGCCTGCTGCGCTCGGCCGGTTTTTATGTCGTGCCCTTCGCCTCCACCGAGCTGTTTCTGGAAACGCATCAAGCGTGGACGCTCCACTGCCTCATCCTCGACGTGCACTTCGAGGGGATGAGCGGCTTCGATCTGGAATCCTACCTCGCGGACGTGGGACTGCGGTTTCCCATCGTCTTCATCACCGCCCACGACGATGCCGCGTTGCGCGAGCGTATCGAGGCGAGCGGGCAGGTGTACCTGCGCAAACCATTCGAAGAAACCGCTTTGCTCGACGCGATCAGCAGCGTGGTGGCCTCCCACCAACCATCCCCGCCCCGGACCGCATAAGCCGCGCCGGGGCCAATGCCCCAAGGTCCGATGGAGCGCACGGCTGGGCGTGCGAAGGTTCACGTCATGATGCTCCCAGTGAAGGCCCGTCCGCACAGCCTTGTGTGGGAGCGAGGACTGGAAGCGATCTGGATTCCCGGCGGGACATTCCGCATGGGCTCGGAGCGGCATTACCCCGAGGAGGCGCCGGTCCAGCGTGTCCGCGTCGAGGGGTTCTGGATGGACCGCACGCCGGTGACCAATCGCCAGTTTCGCGCGTTCGTCGAAACAACCGGCTATTTCACGGTCGCCGAGGCAGCCGGCTCCTTCGTCTTTACACCGCCGAAAAAGCCCGCCGATCTTCGGGGCTGGACCCAATGGTGGGAGCTCCGGAGCGGCGCCGACTGGCGCCACCCCTGCGGGCCAGGCAGCTCGCTCGACGGCCGCGACGAGCATCCCGTGGTGCACGTCGCGTATCGCGATGCCGAGGCGTACGCGCAGTGGGTAGGAACGACGCTGCCGACGGAAGGCGAGTGGGAGTACGCAGCCCGCGGCGGGCTGGACGGTGCGGAATTCGCCTGGGGCGACGACTTCCTGCCCGGGGGGCGCTACATGGCCAATACCTGGCAGGGCGCGTTCCCCCACCAAAACCTGCGCCACGACGGCTATGAGCACACATCACCGGTGACGGCATTTCCAGCGAACGGCTACGGCCTGTACGACATGACGGGCAACGTATGGGAATGGACGACGGACTGGTACACGTCCAAGCACAGGGCCGGCACGTCGCCGTCTTCTGAAACCGACAGCTACGACCCGCGGCAACCCGAGCTGCGGATCCCACGGAAGGTGCTGAAGGGCGGCTCCTATCTGTCCGCGCCCAATCACTGCCAGCGGTACCGCCCCGCCGCGCGCCAGGGACAACCGCTCGACCGGTCGGCGAGCGACGTGGGCTTTCGCTGCATCGTGCGCAAGACATGAGACACAGCCTGTCGGAGCCCCGCGTCACCGCGAGCTCGGAAGCGAGCCGGATCGCGACGGAGCTGGTGTCGCGCCAGACCGGCATGTCCCTGCAACGCTCGCAGCTCAGTGCCGACCGCACGTTGATGTCGTCCATCCGGACCGCGCTGTCGCTGATCAGCTTTGGATTCATCATCGATCAGCTCTTCATCAGGTTGGGGGCGGCCAATGTCGTCACGAGCGGCGACGCCTCGCGCAATTTCGGCGCGGCACTGCTGTCGCTCGGCATCGCCATGCTGCTGCTGGGCATCGTATCTCACGTCCGCGTCACGCTCGGGCTGCGCGGGTTGCGTGACGAGCTCACGGCGGATGGGCTGATCCACGTCCAGAGCTCCTATCCGATCTCCGCCACTGTGATCGCCGCGGCCCTGCTGTTGCTCGTCGGTGTCGTCGCGATCATCAGTATCGTATTGGGCGTCGGGCCGTTCGCGTAAACCGCAGGACTTCCCCCGTGACCACTCGACTCATCACGCGGGCGCTGGTTGCCGTCACGCTCTGCCTGTTGCCCTTGCGTGCGGCATGGTCGCAGGCGCTGCTCGTCCTGCTCTTCGGCGACAAGTTCGCGTCGGAAAACGTTCAGGGTGGCATCAAGTTCGACGTCGTGGGCACGACGCTCGCCGGCGTCGCGGATGCGGCTCGCCTGAGATCGTGGGACCTCGGCGGGTTCATCGAAGTGAAGCTCGGCGGGCGATGGTCGATTCAGCCGGAGTTCACGTTCAAGTCTCCCGCGGGCGCGCGCGGCCTGCCGTTTGTCCCGACCGGAGCGGACGCCGTGGACAGCGCGTTCGCCACGGCGCGCGACGTATCGGTGACGCGCACGCTGGGCTACATCACGATTCCGATCCTGGTGAAGCTCAGAGCCGGTCGCTTTGGTTTGGGGATCGGACCGCAGCTCGGCTACGTCGTGCGCGCCGAGGATCGCTATGTCGGCACCGTGACCCGCACCGATGATCTCGCCTACACCGTCGGGCTCTGGTCGCGAGTGAATCGCTGGGACAGCGGCGTCAGCCTGACCGGTGAGTTCGCCCTCGCGCCGCAGCTCGGACTCCACAGCATGCGCATTCGCCTCGTCTGGTACCACGCGTTCGGTGACGCGCTGTCCGACGGGCCAGGTAAAAACGACACCTTCGGCGTGGGCTTCGGTCTGCCGATCGGCGGACCGCGCCAGGCGGAGAGTCCCAAATGATGAACCGTGTCCTGATCGGCTGCGTGGCGTTGCTGCTGCCGCTTCGCGCCGTGGCCCAGCAGAACCCCGACCTCGCGCTGACGCAGGCGGAGCGCGACAGCATACTCGCCGGTTACCATCAGGTCTTTCCGATCTGGGGCCGCAAGGCGATCGAGCGGGGTTTCGATCTCCCGCTCCCATTCGGCTTCAACATCGGCAGCTTCTACGCGAACCAGGACATCGTGATCTCAGACCTGGGACTAGGATTCAATCAACCGCCGCAGCCGGCCAGCTTCATCACCTTCGAGAAGGCCGAAGCGAAACTCACGAACGTGAACGCACGGGCTGATCTCTGGCTGTTTCCGTTCCTGAACGTGTACGGCATGGTCGGCAGGGGAAATGGACACACGACGGTCCACATCGTCGCCCCGGTCGACTTCACGACCACGGCCGACTTTACGGCGACGAACGTGGGACTCGGACTCACGGGCGCGTTCGGGATCAAACGCAACTTCTTCGTGGTGGATTTCAACCACCAGTGGGGCGGGTCGAGCCTGCTCGCCAATCCGGTGCCGGTGAACGTCCTGAGCATGCGCATAGGGAAGGCGTTTCGCGTCGGGCAACGAAAAGACCGCATGCGCGCGACGGCGTGGATCGGCACGATGTATCAGGGGATGAAGAACGAGACCCTGGGATCGGTCAACCTCGCCGACGTCATTCCCCCCGGCACCGATTCGCTCTTCAACAATTATCAGAACTCGGCGTGGTATCAGGGATTGAGCGCCGCGCAGAAGGCCCTCGTGGACAACTTCGTGCAACGGATCGGGGGAGGCCTCGATACCACTACTGTCAACTATTCGCTGAACAAGAAGGTCGCCGATCCCTGGAATCTCCTGGTCGGCGGAACGTACGACATCGGCAAGCATTGGGGATTCCGGGCGGAGGCAGGTTTTGTCGGCCGCGTGTCGTTCATGCTGATGATGAACTACCGCATCGCATTATGAAGGAAGGCGGAGTCGTCCGGGCCACCGGACACGACTCTGACGTTTCGCCGAAGGGTCGGTTGAGCGCGGCATTTCACCAAAGTCCAACGGCGTCTGCGTGAGCGTCCGGCCTACGTTCACCATTAAGTGCACCGCGGGTCTGATCTAAGCAGAAAAGCCGGGGATGGCTCGGTCACGGTTCCGGTTTGTAGCTGTGACGGCCAGCGCCAAACCACGTGGCCGATCATTCCCGGCCAATTTTTTCCGCTCAGCCGGCCGCCCCGACACCCCGCGACAACTCAGCGCTTGCGACGGCGGTCCAGCAGATTGCGCAGCACCAGCACGAGCGCATGCAGGGTGAAGGGCTTGTGCAGCAGCGGCGTCACGCTCGGTGACTCGAGGACGCGAGTGAGACGGGTTGGATCTTCGTAACCGGTCATGTAGATCACGACCGGGTAAATGCCGCGTTGCGCGAGCCGATCAATCAGCTCGGGTCCGCCGAGTTTGGGCATCACGACATCGACCAGCGCGGCATCGATCGGGGTCGTGAGCGTTTGCACGACGTCGAGCGCGTCGAGTCCATCCGCCGCGGTCACCACGGAGAAGCCGAGACTCTTCAGCATCCGGCCGAGCGCGGTGCGCAGCTTGTCGTCGTCGTCTACCACCAGCACCAGCTCCCCGCGACCGGGCAGCAGTAAAGACGTGTCGCGGTCTCCGTGATCCCCTTCGTGCACCTTTGCCTCCGTCATCATAGGCCTTTGGGGCAAATAGCCAGGGACACGGGGGTTGGTGCAAATACCAATCGTGAGTGAAACCCATGCGGAGACAGCATAGAGCTTAGAGATCTGCAATGCTTCGCTGCCGTCGTTGAAAAGCAGTCGCTCAGCCGCGCCGCGCGGCACGTGCACCTCGCTCAGCCGGCGCTTTCGCGCCGCGTTCACGCGCTGGAGCGCGAGCTCGGCGTCGACCTGCTGACGCGCCACGCCAAGGGTGTGGAGCTCACGGCTGCCGGCGCGGCTTTCGCGCGCGCTGGTGCCCGGATCCTGCAGGGATTGGCCGGCGCGCTCGACAGCGCCGAGGCGACCGCGGCCGGGCACCGCGGCCACATCGTGCTCGCCGTGACCCGGGCCGCGGCCGCGCGCGGATTTCCCATCGACGTGCAGGACGCGCTTCGATCGAGCTACCCGGGAATCACCCTCTCGATCCGCGACTTCGAGCAACCGACACCGGCCGATGCAGTCTCCCAGGATCATGCGGACGTGGCCGTGTGCACGGAGAGTGAGCTGCGCCCCGGACTCGAGAGTGAGCCCCTGTGGGTCGAAACGCTGGACCAGGTGATCGTTTCGCGACACCATCCCCTCGCGACTCGAAGCGCCGTCACCTTGGAAGATCTCAGTGCGTTCCCCTTTGTATTCGCACGCGGCACAGCGTCGGCCGCGGTGCAGTCACGGGTCGCACAGGCGCTGCGCCGGGCGGGGATGCGCTCACCGGTGATTGCGCTGGACGGGGACTTACGCGCCGCGCACCTCATGATCGCCACGGAGCACGGCTGGACCCTGATTTCGCGCGCCCGCGCCGCCCACGCGCCTCCCGAGGGAACACTGACGCTTCCCATCGAGAGCCTGGCGCTACACGTGGACATGACGGCCGTGTGGCGCCGGAACGAGCGACGCGCGGTGGTGCACACCGTGCTGCAGCGCATGCGCGAGGTCGCGCGGCACTATCCTGAGTCACGCATACGGCCTCCGCCGGGTGGTCGGCAGCGCTCGCGCAACTTGCTGTTTCGTGCGCCGCGCCCCACCGGAACGCTCCCCGCGGATCTGCAGCTCCGGCAGCTGCGCGCGCTGCTGACCGTCAGCACGCTCCCGAGCATCGGCCGCGCCGCAACTCGTCTCGGCATCGCACAGCCGGTGCTCTCGCGCCGGTTACGGGCGCTGGAACATGCGCTGGGCTTCACCCTGCTGGAGCGCTCGGCGCGCGGCGTTGCATTGACGGGCGCAGGCCGTTCGCTGGCCACGGATGCCGGCGCCATCCTCGACGACGCCGATCATCTCGTCCGCGAGGTGAGCCGGGCGAGGCGCGTCGTCGAGGGGCGGTGCGTGATCGGCACGGTAGCGACCACCGCCGCGACCGGCCTGCTGGCGCAGGTGACGGCGCGCTGCGGCGTCAGATACCCCGACATTCAGCTTCGTGTCGAAGAGGTGACCACGCCGACGCAACGGACGGCACTCCTCGCAGCCCGGATCGACGTGGGGTTGGCGCACCAGTTTCCCACAATCCGGTCGCGAACCGACGGGATACTGGCCACGCGGCTGGTGGACGACCCTCTGGACTCCGCGCTGGTGAGCGCCAGTTCCCCGCTCGCGCGTCGTCGGGAAATCGCGCCGGGCGATCTGACGAACACCCCGTTCATGTTCATGGACCGGTCCTATGACCCGGCGTTCTACGACCGCGTGCTGGCCGCGTTGACCAGCGCCGGAGTACAGCCGCGGATCGAGGCGACGTACGACGACCGTGCGACCGTCTGGGCGCTCGTTGCGCAGGCGAAAGGCTGGACGGTCGGCTTTCACTCGCAACTGGGGCACGCCACGGTCGGCGCGGTCGCGGTCCGCATCGCGGGCTTCAAGGTGCCCTTTGGACTCGAGCTGCTCACCCGGCGCCGCGAATCGAGTCCGCATGTCCGGGCGGTCGCGTCACTATTTCGCGCGCTGCGAAAGAGTTCCGTAGATTCTGACCCTCCTTTGCCGGCAGGCACGTGATGGTGGAAACACGAGTCCGAAAGCAACTCGCTCTCGTCGGCTGGCTCGGCGCGTTGGCAGTCGGCTATTACTTCGCCGCGCACCTCGGGCTGAGCTTCCGCTTTCAGCACTCGATCATCGGCGTCGTCTGGGTCGCCAATGCCGTATTGGTGTCCGCGCTGGTGTTGACCCCGCCGGCGCGCTGGCCGCTGGTGCTGATGATCACCGCGGCGGCGCACGTCGCCGCGATGGTCCCCGTCGTTCCGGCGTGGCGCATCGCCTGGCAGATCGCGGGCAATTCCGTGCTGACGATCTCGATGGCGACGGTGCTGCGCCGCCTCGTGGGGGTGCCACTGACCTTCTCCACGAGCCGGCAGGTGCTTGCCTACATGGCGACGGCGTTTGGTTTGGCCGCCCTGTTCGCGCTCATCACACCGGCGGTGGTGCGCGCCGTGCTCGAGCTCGAGGACTTCACGCCGCTTGCGGCCTGGGTGCGCGTCACGCTCTCGAATGCGACGGCGATGCTGCTCGTGACTCCCGTGATCCTGCTATGGGCGCAGCAGGGCGTGCGGCCGCTGTTCCGCGTTCGCACCCGCGAGCTGATGGCAGCGAGTGCCGTGTTGATCTTTCTGTTCGCCGTCGGACTCATCGCGTTCGGGACCGGGCCGGAGACGGCGCGCTTTCCCGCGCTGCTGCTGCTGATGTTTCCACCGCTGCTCTGGGCCGCGGTTCGGCTCGGGCCGCTCGGCGCAAGCACGGCGTTGCTTGGGATCGCCGCGCTGTCGGTCTGGGGGACGGCCCGGCAGCTTGGCCCGTTTGTGATGATCGCCGACGCCTATCGCGTCACGTCGCTGCAAGTCTTCTGGATCACGATGTGCATGCCCCTCCTGGTGCTGGCGGGCGTCATGCGCGAGCGCGAGCAGGCAGATGCCCAGCTGCAGGCGCAGCGCAATCAACTGGCACACGTCACGCGGGTCGCGACGGTGGGTCAGTTGTCCGGCGCGCTCGCCCACGAGCTGCGCCAGCCGCTGATGGCGATCCTGGCGAACACCCAGGCCGCCAGTGCCCTGCTGGCGCGCGACGGCACGAACGCGCAGGAGATTCGGACGATTTTGAACGACATCGCGGATCAGGATAGATACGCCGCCAACGTCATCACCCGGATGCGCTCGTTCCTGCAGGAACGCGCGCCGCGTGCCGAGTTGCTGCAGCTCGAGTCGCTCGTGCGCGATGCCCTCGCGCTGGCCCGCGCCGTCGTGGTGCGGCTCGGAGTGGAGGTGGAAACCGACATCCCGACCGACCTGCCGCCGGTCCGCGGCGACCCGGTGCAGCTGTTGCAAGTCGTGCTGAACCTGATCGTCAACGGTTGCGAGGCCATGATCGACAAGCCGGCGCGCGAGCGTCAGCTGCGCGTCCAGATGGAGCACAAGGACGCGAATTTCGTGGAGCTCACCGTCGTCGATCGCGGGACTGGGTTACCGCCAGATGCGCCGAATCGTCTGTTCGAGCCGTTCTACACGACGAAGGTCGAGGGCCTCGGCTTGGGGCTCGCGATCGGGCGCTCGATTGTGACCGCGCATGGTGGGCGTCTCTGGGCGGAGAACAATCAGGAACGCGGCGCCACGTTCCACGTGGTGCTGCGCACCGCGGACGGAGATGGCCGAGACACTACCGGACGTCGCAATGGGACGGCGTAGCGTTCAGGGATTTCGCCCGTGGCGCGCCAGCAGCTTCTCCCCGCGGATCGCGAGCACACAGCGGAGCGACGGTTTCTGCGCGCCGAAAAAGAGCGCCGGACCCAACGTCACGGCGCCGCGCCCAGCCCGCAACGACGGCAAGACCGCGAGCGCCAACCAATTCGATCCCTGCCACTGCGGTGAGCCGGCGGCAAGGTAACCCGTCGCCTCGAGCGTCAGGTCGAGGCCGATCGGAAGATGGCGCTCCTCGCTGCCCAGCTCCGAGATCTGGTGCATGTGGGTCCGCGCGGAAACCGCGAGGGCGAACACCGCCCCGCGCTGCGCGCTGACGACTGCGCTTTCCTCCATGAACGTGCCCAGGCGTGCGGCGATCGCCAGCGCCGCCGGGCCACGCTCGGGGTGCCGCACATAGCCGATCTCGATAGCCTCGATCTGCCAGTTGCCACCCAGCGTCGCGAAGTAGCCGAACCCGATCCCGCGTTTCGTGGAGTCCCTGGACACACTGTCGGGAGATTGCGCCGCGAGCAGTGTCGCGCACGGCCCGTCCAGCAGCGTCAGCAGGAGGATGAGGCGTCGCATCGGACTGTTGAAGGTCCGCGTCGGGCAATTGGACGCATCGGCTCTTGGTGCAACAGCTGCCGCCTGGCAGCGGCGGTTATCCCAAAGGGCAATTCTAGAGCGTTCCTCGCGCCACGACTCTAGACGCACCCGAGGCGGAGCCAACCGTGAGGCGAAGCGTAATTCTGAGATCCAGCCATCGTTGAAATGCGTGCGATCTACGACTGGCCGATCTGGATCCCCGTTCTTGTGATCCTGCTCCTGTCGCTCGGTGCCGGTGAGCTCGGCTTTCGGTACGGCCGATCCCAACAGGTGTCGGACAGTGAGCGTGACATCGTCAACACGCTGCGGACCAGCACGCTGGGATTGGTTGCCTTGTTGCTCGGGTTTTCATTCGCCATCACGAGCAGCCGATTCAACGAGCGCTCGCGCCTGGTGACCGACGAAGCCAACGCAATCGGTACGTGCTGGTTGCGCGCCGGTCTCGTCGCCGAACCCGCCCGCGGCGACATTCGCGCAGCGCTGCGTCGCTACACCGACCTGCGCGTCGCAAGCTTCGAAAAAGGTCTGGACCCGCACGAGTTCGCGCGGCTCGCCGACAGTATGCATGCCACGTTAGCCACGCTGTGGACCGGCATTACACGTGCTGTGAACGCCAACCCGAATCAGGCCCTCACGAGCGCGATCGTTCCAGCCGCAAATGACGTGATCGATCTATCCACGACCCGCGAGTGGATACGGACCTTTCACATGCCGCCCTCGGTGGTAGGGCTGCTGGCCTTTTCCATCATCCTCTGCGGCGCGATGAGCGGCCATGCGCTGGGCCAAGCGCGCCGTCGCCATGTGATCCTCTCCCTCGGGCTCAATCTCCTGATCCTCATCGTGGCGTTTGTCGTGCTCGATTTTGACAGACCGCGGCGCGGCCTCATTCGCGTCGACCAGACCCCACTGCTCCGGGTGCAGGAGAGCATGGCGAGTCCATAGCGGCATTGGTGGTCCAACGTTTCACCAAAGGCCCATCTCCTCTTTCGTCCGCCGACAGTATCCACTAGACGTGATCAAAAAGACACCGCGCGCGAGAATCCCCCTGTTAGCGTGGGCCGGCGGCTACCGGAAAGAGTGGCTGCGGATGGATGTGGTCGCGGGATTGACCGCCGCCGCCGTCGTCATTCCCAAGGCGATGGCCTACGCCACGATCGCAGGGCTACCGGTTCAGGTGGGCCTCTACACGGCGCTCGTGCCGGCGGTCATCTACGCCCTGCTCGGCACCTCTCGGCCGCTCAGCGTCAGCACGACCACGACCATCGCGATTCTGACGGCGGCCGAGCTGGGGCAAGTCGCGCCCGGCGGTGACGCCGCCACACTCCTGCGCGCAACGGTGACGCTGAGTCTGCTCGTCGGCGCCATCCTCATCGTCGCGTCCGCGCTGCGCCTGGGGTTCGTGGCCAACTTCATCTCAGATCCCGTGCTCACCGGATTCAAAGCGGGGATCGGGTTGGTCATTGTCCTGGATCAGATTCCCAAGCTGCTGGGTGTGCATTTCGCCAAAGGCAATTTCCTGCACAACCTCGCCGCGACCATTGGCGCGATCCCCGGCACACATCTCGCAACTCTGGCGGTGGGCGTTCTCACGATTCTCCTACTGGTCGCCATCGAACGCGCCCTTCCCCGCGTGCCTGCCCCCCTGGTCGCCGTCGCGGTGGGGATCGCGGCGATGAGCCTCTTCAAACTGGACGCGCACGGAATCGCCACGGTGGGAACGGTCCCACACGGCATGCCGTCGTTGATCTCGCCGGATCTGTCGCTGCTCGCCGTTCTCTGGCCGGGCGCCCTGAGCATCGCGCTGATGAGCTTCACCGAGACGATCGCCGCGGGGCGCGCCTTTGCAGCGAGCGGTGAGCCGCCGCTGCAGCCCAACCTGGAATTACTGGCGACCGGTCTCGCCAATTCCGGCGCCGCCTTTTTCGGCGCGATGCCGTCGGGCGGCGGGACATCGCAGACCGCGGTAAACCGACGCGCGGGCGCGCGCACGCAGCTGGCCGGGCTCGTCACCGCCGGCGCGACGCTGCTCACGATATTGTTCCTGGCCGCTCCCATGGGATTGATGCCGCAGGCCACGCTCGCGGCCGTGGTCATTGTGTACTCGGTCGGACTGATTCACCTCGCAGGGTTCAAGGCGATCCTCGAAGTCCGACGGATGGAGTTCATCTGGGCGCTGGTGGCCCTCGCCGGTGTCGTGCTGCTCGGCACGCTGCAGGGAATTCTGGTGGCCATCGTCGTGTCCGTGCTCGCGCTGGCGCAGCAGGTGGCCAGTCCGCCTGTCGCTGTGCTCGGCCGCAAGCGGGGCACCAACGTGTTCCGGCCGCGCACGGAGGAACATCCCGAGGATGAGAGTTTTCCCGGCCTCCTGCTGCTGAGAGTCGAGGGGCGGATCTTTTTCCTCAACGCGTCGCGCCTCGGCGAGAAGATCCGCGCACTGGTCGCTGAGTTTCAGCCGAAGGTTGTGGCCCTCGATCTGAGCGGCGTGTTCGACATCGAGTACACCGCGCTCAAGGCGCTCATCGACGCCGAGCGGCGGTTTACCGAAAGTGGATTGCCCGTCTGGCTGATCGGGCTCACGCCGGCGGTACTGAACGTCATCCGGCGGTCCTCGCTGCAGGACACGCTTGGGCGCGCGCGGATGCATTTCAACCTGGAGATTGCGGTGGAGAAGTACTCGGGCGCGAACGCGACCGATGCGAAGAGCGAAGACGCTCTGGCGATGAGAGGAGCTTGACGATGGCGAAGGGCGGAGCCGCTTCGAAGGAAAAGCTCAAGAACAAGGAGTACGAGCAAGAGCTCGAGCAGCTCCATATCGAGCTGGTCAAGCTCCAGGAGTGGGTCAAATACAAGGGGCTCAAGGTGTGTATCGTCTTCGAAGGCCGCGATGGCGCCGGTAAAGGTGGAACGATCAAGGCCATCACGGAGCGCGTGAGCCCGAGAGTCTTTCGCGTCATGGCATTGCCCGCTCCGACCGCGCGCGAGAAGTCGCAGATGTACATCCAGCGTTACATCCCGCTGCTCCCTGCGGCTGGTGAAGTCGTGATCTTCGACCGGAGCTGGTATAACCGCGCCGGAGTCGAGCGGGTGATGGGATTTTGCAGCGAAGAGGACGTCACACGATTCTTGAAGGCGGTTCCCGCGGTCGAGAAGGCGATCGTCGATTCCGGCGTCATTCTCGTCAAGTATTGGCTCGAAGTGAGTGAGGAAGAACAGACTCGTCGGCTCGAATCGCGGATCGAAGATGGGCGGAAGATCTGGAAGCTCTCGCCCATGGATCTCAAATCCTACAGCCGATGGTACGACTATTCCCGGGCGCGGGACGAAATGTTCGAGCAGACCGACACGCCGCACGCGCCCTGGTATGTCGCCCGCTCGGACGACAAGCGGCGCGCGCGACTCAACATCATCGCGCACCTCCTCGACTCGATACCGTACCAGAAGGCGCCACGGGACAAGATCAAGCTTCCGAAACGGCAGAAGGCTCACGGCTATCGCGAGCCCAAGTACGACTACACGTACGTCAAGGAGCGTTACTGAGGGTGGGTCGCGGGCGCGCGCCGTGCGCGACCGACGACGATCGTGATGTTGTCCGTGCCGCCGCGCTCGAGCGCCTGCCGCAGGAGGCTCTGACAGGCCTGCTCCGCGGAGCGGAGATTGCCGAGGCACTCGGCGAGCTCGTCGTCGCCGACGTGTTTGGTGAGCCCGTCTGAACAGAGCAAGAACACCGAGTCGTGCTGCTGGTCCACGGCCGTCACGACGGGCGCCGCATGGTGGCCGCCGATCGCGCTCACCAAGGTATTCTTGAACGGCGACCGCGCTGCCTCTTCCGCAGTCAGCTTGCCGCTGTCGACCAAATCCTGCGCCACGGTCTGATCGCGGGTCAGGCAGCGCAGTTTGCCCTCGCCGTGGACGTAACAGCGGCTGTCGCCAACCTGGAGCACGTAGGCCCGAGGCCACACCCCAATCGCCAGCGTCAGGGTCGTGGCGGGTCCGTATTCCCGCTGCTCATTTCCGAGGGCCCGCACGGCCGCGTCGGCTTCGAGTGCGGCGTCCCGCAGCGCGTCAATGAACGCCGGTTCGTGCGCAGGGTTGGCCGCGGCAAAGCAGCGCAGGGTGGACTGCACGTACTGCGCGATCGTTTCCACCGCGCGACGACTCGCGGCCGCTCCGCCGACGACACCGCCGACGCCATCTGCCACCACCGCAAAGGTGGCGAAGCGCTCCCCGCGGACCGGCAGCTCGTCCGGTGCCGGCAAGCTCGTGCCGTGCACCACGAGCTCACGATGGAGCGTGCCGATGAGGAAGTGGTCCTGATTGTCGGGCCGCACCAGACCAGTGTGCGTCAATCCGAACAACTCGAGATCTTCATCCCGCGGTTTCAACTCCATCGTCACGACGCCCTGAGTCTGCTGCTCAGCGGCCACGCGCGATCGTCCCTCCCTCATCGAGTCCGTTCAATGTCCGCACCACGCGGAACACATCGCCGACGTCGTAGAAGTCCACCGCCAGAATATTCGGGAGGTGATTGCGCTCCGAGCGGCACTCGCGCGCCCGCGCGAGCAGGGCGTCATACGCGTTCACGATCTGCGCATTCGAGGGCCTGGGCGCGGGCGTGGTCTCGATCCAGTTGTTGATCTGGAAAAACGGCGCGGTGGCACCGCCGCGATTGGGCTTGCACGAGAAGTCGGCCGGCTGATGGAACGTATACGGCGTCTCCTGCATCGACTCCCAAGCGGGCCTGAGCCAGGGCACGCCCGGTTTTCCGGACTCGAGGAACAAGACCAGGCGCTGATCCCAATCGATCAGTTGGCGCAACGTCGGGAACGGCTTCGTGGCTGGCCCCGTGTAGATCAGGTTCAACAGGCCCGCGTCCTGGAAGGCGACGGCGAGGTCCTGCGGCGCCACGTAGTCCTCGACGACGATGATGACGACCTCACCAGGGTTTGCGAGCATCCAGTCGCGGATGCCCTCCAGCGCGGGCAGGACCGGATAGGCGCCCAGCTCGCAGAACCCGTGACAGAAGTACAGCGCTGACTTGCCGGTCTCGTGACCGAGGAACCGGTTCCGGATGCGGACCGCCGCCTCGGTGGCTTCAGGACCGAGGGGGCCCTTGATCTTATCGATCGACGTACCGCCCTCGCGGCTGAAATCGGTGATGACGTGCTCCTCGGCGGGAACGCCGTAGTGCACGTCGATCAGGAGTGCGCGCACGCCATCCTCGAGCTGCCCCGGGAACGCATGGTTCTGGTGCGGGAACAACCAGCCCGGAATCTCGGCATTCGACATCGCGTTGTGCGCGCCGGCGAAGACGACCTGGTCGAGGCGCCGGTTGCACAGCGTGGGCGACCCATTGCACGCGACGACGGCACCCGCTTCTTCCAACGTCGCGGCCGGCGCGCGGAACACGAGCAACGCCGTGCCACCCAGCACGACCGCGAGCACGACGGCGACAGCCGCCGCCATCCGCCAGGCGTAAACGTTGGTCTGCGGCGTCGCCGCCGCGCGTGCGCCGGTCGCAACACCGGTGCGCGCCAACACCACGCGGAACACCTCGCGCAATCCGGTATAGACGAGCACCAAGCCGACGATCGCGACGACCGCTGTCGCCGCGCGTGTCGGATACGAAACGGCGTAGACACCCGCCGCCAGCACGAGGATCGCCCGGCCGACCTGCGCGGTCGGATGGAGCGGCTCGGTGAGCCAGCGCCAGAGCGCCTTGAACCGCGCATAGGGGTCCACCGCTTCGAGCATCGTCCCACCCGCGGCCGCGAGCACGACGCCCGCGCAACCGGCGATCAACGCGAGTGGCTTGATCGGCAGGAAGAACGCCGACCACAGGCCGTGGATCACACCGCGCAGCTCAGGACCCTGGGTGAGCGCAGCCGCGACAATGCGGCCCGCAGGAAGAACCGCCAGCAGTGCCAGCGCGACCGCGAACAAGCTACCGCCCGCTCGGACGAGCGCGTTCTGCCGTTCCGGGGCGACCCAAATCGAAGCGACAATGGACGCAACGCCGAGGAGTAACAGGCCCCACGCAGCCCAGAGCACCTTGCCGACCAGAGCAAACGCGCCGATGAACCGCGTGAACCGCTGCTCGGCCTCGGGTGAGGCCAGCTTCGCTTCGATCCCGGGCGGAATCTTCGCGGCGATGGCCGGGTTGACGTGCTGGAGCGCGCCACGCACGAGCACCGAGACATCAGGTAGCGACAGGAGCGCGTTCTTGGCCGCGGACTCGAACAGTGCGCGGTGCGCTGCGCGGGCGGAGGTACGCACGACCGCGCGGAACGGCGCCGACGCGACGACGCCGTTCACCGCCGGCTGAAGAACCGAGCGCACGCTGACGAGGTTGGGCCGCTGGGCGACGATAGCGTCGGTAACCCTGGCCGCGATGTACGACGACACCCGCGGGTCGGACAATGTGGCGGCGACGCGGCGGGCAAACGGGTCGGGGCGGACGATAGCTCGGGCGGCGCCGCCCACGATCAGCGCAATCCAGACAGACGCGGCGCCCACGATCAACAGGGCACTCGACATCTTCACAGAGCGAAGGGTGGCCATAGCGAGAGAATCGGGCTTCTGGCTCCCGGACGGCATTGTCCCTAAGGGCTGCCCCAAGGGTCACTTGTCGCGATCGGCGGATGCGCGATAGGTCATCTCGATGCCACGCGGCCGTCTGCTGCTGCTCGCGATGCTGTACATGCTCCTGGTATGCGCGATCGGACTCCTGCAGCCGATCCGCAATGCGCTCGCGCTGAAAGGGCTGGGTGCCGCCGGGTTCTACAAGGCCTACCTCGCCAGCGCGGGCGTCGTGCTGTTCCTCGTGCCGTTCGGTCGACTCGCCGCTCGCGTTCCGCCGCGTTGGCTCACCACGGCCCTCGCGCTTTTTTTCGTCAGCAACCTCGTCCTGTTTCGGGTGCTCTATCCGGGAGGCCCGGCGTTCGGAATCCTGTTTTACGCCTGGCACGATCTCTTTGCCGCGGTTCTCGTATCGCAATTCTTTCTCAGCACGCAAGGCTTACTCAGCGGTCGGACCGCCAAGACTGCATACCCAGTCATCATCGCCGGCGGATCGATCGGTGCATCGCTCGGCGGTGTGATCACCGGCTTCCTCGTCACATCGCTGGGCGTCCCAAGCCTGCTCCTCGTCGGAGCGGCGCTCACGAGTGCGTTCGCGCTGGCGCTCCCCATGGTCATTCCGGCACAGCCGCATGACGACGCGTCCGCGACTGGTCGTCGTGCACCGGAGCCCCGGGCGGGATGGCGCACGATCTTCGCGGACCGTCAGCTCCGCTTCATCGCCGCGAGCGTGGTGCTGACCGTCCTGGTGAAGCAGCTCGTGGACTATCAGTTCAACCGGGGAACCGCCGCGGCGTTGGTGGACCCTGAACGCATCAGTGCATTCCAGGGCAAGTTCAACGCGGCCACGCAATGGTTGCCGCTGGTGGCCTCGGCGATTCTGCAGCCGCTGCTCACGCGCTGGGGCGTCGGCGCGGCGTTGTTCATGCTGCCGGCCGCGATGCTCGCGACGAACGTCGTCGTCGCGCTGTGGGGCGGGCTGGCCGCGGTCGCGACGGCAAAGGCCACACAGTCGACGCTGCAGAATTCGGCGGAACGCACCGGCCGTGAGATCGTGTACATGCCCGTCCCTCCGGCGATCAAGGCGCGCGCGAAGCCCATCATCGACGTCGGCGTGGACAGCCTGGCGAAGGCGTTGTCGGCCGGCGCGATTTTCCTGATTCTCGCGGTGGCCCGTCCGTCCGCGCTCGGGTGGACCGCGGCCGCCTTGTCGGTTGGCTGGCTCGCGCTGGCGTGGGCACTGCGGCGTGGCTACGTCCGGTCTCTGGCCCATGCCATCGCGACGCGGGACACAACACTGGACGTCTTGCTCGCCGAGCTCCGGGGGGGACTCTCGGGTAGCGAGCCGGATCAGGCGGCATTTGCGCTCGATCTCCTGGCACGTCGCGATGCGGGAGCGACGCCCGCGGTCGATCCCGATCGGATTCCCGACCTCGCCGCGGCGCTGGCTGACCAGGCCACGAGCGACTCGGCGCGCCGCTCCGCGGCCCGCGCGCTGGGACGCATCGCCGATGCGCGCGCGCTGAATGCCCTGCTCGCGTGCGTCGCCGCCCCGGAGCACAACCCGCGCGTGCGCGGTGGCGCGCTCAGCGCCCTCACGCGACTGCACCGCCGAGCGCCGCAGATCCCCATTGGCACGAGCGAGGCGGCCGCGGCGCTCGACCACGATCTCGACGCCGCGGCGCGCTATCGTACCGCGGGTGCGGCCCTGCCTGGCGGCGCCCTGCTCCGGCGCGCCGTCGAGGATGCGTGGCAGCGCCGGCGCGAGAACGTGTTTCGGGATCTCGCGTTGCTGTATCCGCCGCCGGTGATGGACGGTTGTTACCGGGCGCTCGTGAGTGAGACGACGCAGCGCCAGGAGGCGGCGCGCGATCTCCTGGACGAGGGCCTGCCGCGCAGTCTCTCCGAGCGGCTCGAACCCGTTCTCGAGAGCCCGTCCTCGCAAGATTCCTCGACACCGCGGGCGCAGGACGATGCGACCGCACAGGCGATCGCCGCATTGACGACGGACGCGGACCCCTGGGTCCGGCGCTGCGCCACCGCGGCCGATCGCGAACCCCACAACATCCCGAGCGACCACATGGACGACATCGATAAGGTCTTCCTGCTGCAGCGCGTCGACGTGTTCCGCGAGGCCCGCAGCGATCACTTGGCGCTGCTGGCGGGCATTGCCGAAGAAACAGACGTCGCTGCCGGTACCGTGCTCGTGCGGGAGGACGCGGTGCCCAACGCCGTGCACGTCGTGGCGCGAGGAGAAGTCTCACTGGCGATGCCCGGGATGCCACCGCTGATCGCGAAGAGCGGTGATGGGTTCGGCGCGCTCGGTCTGATCGGCGAACGGCCCGCGATGTTCACGGCAACGGTGACCGGTCCCGCCACCTTGCTCAGGATCTCGCGCTCGGATCTGCTCGACTTGCTGGTCGACTCCCCGGAACTCGCCGTCGCCCTGCTCCGCGGCATGGCGCATCGCGTGGACACGCTGCTCGCGCGCGCGCCGGCGCATTCACTACTGGAGGTCTGATGGCAGCGCTCCCCCGATATGTGGTCGTGGTCGCGCTCACGCTTGCTCCCGGACTACTCGCCGCTCAGGACGGGCTGATCACGGCACCCGTGCCGGTGATCGAAGCACGACTGCGCGGTCAACCGTTCGATGTGGTACAGCAGGCGGGCTCGAGATTCGAAGGCGATCGGACCAGCCATGGGCTGCTGCATTTCGCCGACTCGAGCTACATGGACGTGAAGCTCGCGAAGGCGCCGCAGGGCGGCGCGGCCTTCAACAACGAGCCCCGGTACGAGATCGCCGCGTATGCACTCCAGAAGCTTTTTCTCAATGAGCCGGACTATGTCGTCCCGCCGACGGTCGCACGCATGGTGTCCGTGGACGATTACCACAAGATCAGCGCGACCCCGACCGAGCCGACCTTCACGGACGCGTCGTCGGTGCTCCTGATTCTGCAGTACTGGACGCTCGACGTTACCTCCAAGGGCGTCTTCGATACGAAGCGCGCGGAGCGCGATACCGCCTACGCCCGTCATCTCGGCGATCTCAACGTCTTCACGTACCTGGTCCGGCAACGCGACGCCAATGCCGGCAACATCCTGATCTCGTCGGATACGCTCCACCCGCGAATGTTCTCGGTCGACAACGGCGTGACATTTGACAGTCCCGCGAGCAACCGCGGGACGGAGTGGAGCTCGATGCGCGTCAAACGGATCGGCAGAGCCACCGCGACGCGACTGGAGCGGCTTCGGTCCGAGGACCTGACCCACGCGCTGGGTGTGATGGCGCAATTCGAACGGCGGGCGGGGCAATACGTCGTGGTCGAGCCTACCGCCAATCTCGATCCGTCTCGGGGTGTGCGTCGCAAAGGCGATGTGCTCCAGCTCGGCCTCACGGAGCCGGAGATCGATGGCGTGCGGCGGCGGCTCGAGTGGCTCGTGGGGCGCCTGCGCGATGGCCGCCTGACCACGTTTTAGGCCGGGTTGTCCCAAAGGCCAATTTTCTTGCGCCAGAACGACTTGTAACGACAGCGTATGCGTCGTTCACTGGCGTGGGGGCTGGCGACCGCCCTGGCGGTCGCCGTCGTGCTGAGCTGCGGCACGGGCTCAGGGTTGATCGGCATCAGCACCAGCGGCGGCGGCGGCAACGACAGCACGTCGCTGCAGGTGACCGTGCACATCCAAAACTTCGCGTTCAATCCGACGGTGGTGAATCTGAGCCGCGGCGGCGTGGTGATCTGGGTGTGGCCCACCGATACGGTCTTGCACAATGTGACGTTCTCCGATCCCGCCCTCAGCAGCCCCACACAGGCGATTGGCACACACACGGTGGTCTTCACGGATCAGGGGACGTTCAACTACCGCTGCACCCTCCACTCGGGGATGAACGGCAGCATTGTCGTGCGGTAGGGCTTTGCCGTAGGGGTCGGCTTCCCCAAAGTGCCATTCTGCCCTCCCAGCATTTCCAGCAGCTTCCCCAAAGCCTGAAGACCCGCACTTTTACTGGAGGCTTGTCACTGTGATTCGACAACTCAGCGTAGCAGCACTCTTCGCGGCCGCAGCCTGCGCCACCGGCCCCGACATCTCGAGCCAGCGCGACGCCAACGTTCCACTTCCCGCTTCGCCGACCTGGGCATGGGGAAAACGGGACACGATACACGCCTACGAGCTGGACCCGGCTGTCGCGCAGAACTCGATTCTGCATTCGCGCATTCAGCAGTCGATCGAGAAGAATCTGACGGCCAGAGGCTGGCGGAAGGTGGACGATCCGAACTCGGCGTCCGAGATCGTGACCTACCACGTGGGTATCAAGCGGTCGACCGAGCTCCAGTCAACGTCAACCTCCACGGGGTCGGGAATGTACGGCGGCTACGGTTGGGGCGTCTACGGCGCACCGACGTATACCAGCACCAACGTGCGGCCGATCGAATACAAGACGGGCGGCCTGCTGGTCTTCGTGCGTGACCGCGCTTCGAACAACGTGGCGTGGCAGGGCCTGTACAAGAAAGAAGTCAACGACGTAGACCGCAGCACGCCCGAGAGCATCCAGCGCGCGGTCGATGCGCTGCTCTCCGAGCTGAAGTGAAAACCTGATTTTGCGACCCACCACCGGACGCGTGCGGCATCCGGTGGTGGGTGGTGGTCTGCTGAACCCCTCAGAACGTCCAGCCGACATTGAACGTGACGCCGTAGTCGTTCTTCGCGGCGGTCGCCGATGGTGGACGGCTGTCGAACTTGTCGAACATCGTGATCCCCATCATGAAGTCCTTGATGAACTCGTGCGAGAGGTTCACCTCGAGATCGCCCCGGACGCGCCCGAAGTCCGTCAGGTTGGGATAGAGCGACAGCGTCGCCTGCAAGTCTGACTGCGGCGTATCGAGCCGAAAGTACTCCCCCACGACAGTCACCAGCAGCTCGAGATTCGACGTCACCGTGCTCGCGGTGAAGCGTTCGTTGGTGTAGACCAATCCGCTACCCACCAGCACGTCCGAGCGCGGGGTCTTGATCAGGAATCTGCCGCCCCCGCCCGTGAGCAGAGCGCGAAGATCCAAGTCGAGCTCCTGGTTCTGTTCGAGCTGTCCACTGCCGAGCAACAACCAGCGGTGCGCCAGGAAACGTTGCTGCTGCAACGCCAGGGAGCTGCGACTGGTGGCGCTGGACGCCTCCTCATCCTGGAAATACGCGTTCGCTTCCAGCTGCGTCAGCCATTGCCGAGTCCGGTAATCCGCTGCGAAATCGGTGCTCAAGTTCCACAGTCGATTCGCGCGTTGGTATGTGAACCCGATCGAGAGATGGCCGTCCACGCGCGACAGAAAGCTCCGGCCGATGGGATTGATGCGGACGATGTCGCTGGCGCGCAGCGTGTCGCTGAACGTGCTGACCGCAACGACAACCTGGTTTTCCTGGGACCCGGCCAGCAGCTGGCCGTAATAGATGTTGCCGGACCCCACTTCGACCTCGAAGTACCGGTAGCTGATGATGCGCCGGATCTTGTCCCACTTGATCGCCAGCATGCCCATGTCGTCGGTCTTATACGACAGGGCACCTCGATCGACGTACGTGATTTCGCCGACGATGCGGTCGCCGTTGCGCAGGACGACCGTGTCGGCCTTCTGCGCGCTCGAGGACGGCGGGACAGCCAGCGCAGCGAGGGCGACGGCCAGGGCAGCGAGCGTCGCGCGCACGGCGGCGCAATCTCATCGCGCCGCCGTGCACCGATATCAGACGAAGGGGCAGCCCCCCCAAGCCCCCCACCTAGGGGCAATGGTCACGCCGCCTTGGTGGTGTTGCATCAAGCGGTATGAAGACCACATACGCCTGTCTCTGCCTGGCACTGGCCGCGCCGGCGGCGCTTGCCGCCCAAGCCGTCAGCGTGCCGCCGAATCTCATCCTGCCGAATTATGACCGCGTGCCCGTCGGCCAGCGTGAAGGGATCGAGGCCGGCGCGTACCTCGCGCGCACGAACGACGCGGCGGCGAACTGGTACAATCCGGCCGGCCTGGGAAAGAGCCTCAAGACCTCGTTGAACGCCAGCGCGACCGCCTACGAGGGCACGAGCCTCTCGCTCGAAGGACTCGGCACGAGTGCGGGCCGTTCCCGCATCAGCAGCATCGGCACACTGCTGGGCGTCGTCATCGGCAACGACGTGTTGCACTCCAACAAGGTGCGATTGGGCTTCTCGATCACCAGTCCCATCGTGTGGCAGCCCAGCGGGCTCGATCTGGCGGCATCGCTGCAGGGAGGCCAGGAGCTCCTCGGGTACGCGACCAACGTCAACCTCGCCGTCATGATCCCCAACCTGGCGGTCTCCTTTACACCGGGCGGTGTCGAAAGCGGGCGCCTGCGCCTGGGCGCCGGAGTGGGCGTCGCCATCACGTCGATATTGCAATCGCAGGACATCTCGGACCGTGTCACCACTCCGACCGATGCCACCGTGGCGCTGCGCAGCTTCTCCGCCGATGGCGAGACCTGGGGCTTGCGCTTGTCGGCCGGCGCGCAATGGGATCTCACGCCCCGAGTCACGCTCGGGGCCATGGTCGTCGCGCCAACGGCGCGGCTGCTCGGCAGCAGCCTCTTCAAGTCGCACAGCTCGCGCTGGTCGGCA